>JACLAA010007119.1_pt1 | contig 19002 bp, 36 predicted proteins | sample 8027891 | NCBI WGS metagenome assembly JACLAA01 (sample SAMN15724900, study PRJNA655200) | protist metagenome | isolation source: fluorescence activated cell sorting (FACS) single amplified genomes of... | place: Spain: Blaines Bay Microbial Observatory, Mediterranean Sea | collected 2016-01-19 | reverse complement strand
ATGTATTGTGGAGCAATGCCAGCAGAAGAACCATACGTTACTATTAGCCGCATAGGCACAGCATACTGGTTTGGATTCTTGTTTGTACTAGCACCTTTAGTTGGACATTTTGAGAATGGAAAACAGTTACCCGCTAGTATACACGAAAGCATGGAGAAATGAACGATGATTAACACATTATGGGTACTAGCTTGTCTAGGTACAATCAATACACACACAGTAGAACTAGAGGTGTGGTCAGAACACAAGTGGCTGTCACAGTGTCATGTTGAGACTACTGTGCGAGGCTTTGACCACCCAGAACAGCAATGTTTTTGCATAGAAAGGATAGTGGGATGAATACTGTATTCAAAAAAACACCAAAAATATTTTCACTAGAAATCGAAAAACTTGCTAGTGACACAGGACTAACTCACTTTGATGCTATTATACATTACTGTGATAAAAATGAATTAGAAGTGGAGACTGTTTCTAAACTTATCACTAAAGGATTAAAGGATAAGATTGAAGCAAATGCAAGAGAATTGAGACTTTTACAAGATGATGTGGGAGTGGGTAAACTTCCAGTATGAAGTATTTGATTGTTTCAGGTGATAGTTGGACAGACTCAAATTATTATTCAACACCAAATCCACAATTAAAATGTGATTGGCCTAAATGGCCAGACTTGCTTGCAGATAAATTAAATATGCAAGTGATCAATCTTGCACATTCAGGTCGTGGCAATGAGTACATATATTCAACAATTTTAGATAGATTAATGCAACAACCTGATAACATTGGTATGGTGATCGCGGCATGGAGTGCGCCAGAAAGAAGAGATTATCAAGTCATTGGCGAAAAGGGTGATTATCGTTGGCACACATTACGGCCAGATGATACGGCAAGTCTAATGTATCATATACAAAAAAGTTTCAGATTTTTTTATTCTTTTCAACAAATATGTGAAAGTTTAAATTTAAAATACAAACAGGTACTAATGATTTCTTTTTTCAAAACATTTTTGTTTGAGTGTGCCAATGATTTTTTTGAAAAAGTAGGAGAGGATATAGGGCCATTAGATGAACATACAATTTTAAAAAGTATTATCAATAGTCCGTATATTGACAAAATAAATGAGAACTTTATTGGGTGGCCATGTGTAGAGGAATTGGGGGGTTATAGTATTAAAGATAAACTCAATCCTGGCAGAATGTCGGATTTCCAAATCGCAGAAAACGATTCTCATCCAAGCAGTAAAGGACAAGAAATGATTGCAAACTACATATATGATAGACTATAATGGATGCAGCTGATGTATACTTGATGTATTGTGCAATCAAAGCACATTTTACAAGAGACAACTATGATTACCACAAGTTTGGTGGGAAAACAAAAATCAAAAGAGACTCTTTTTACAAGAGAAAAGATCGTTTCTTTTTTGCTCGTCTTGCAAAGAAGTATAAGACGAAAGAAGAAATTGAAGATTACATAGTGTCTAATTACATTGCATGTAGGGGCGCATGGGTAGGTAAGTTTGAAGATGATGTATATAATGAATGGAAACGTAGAAAACAATCACTCACATATAATTTTATAAATGAAATGACACCTTATGCTGATCGGTTTGAGGAGTTATTTGCATGGGAAGATACACACCCTTTATTGTTAAGGGAGTATATGGGCAAGAGAGTATCAATGGAAACATTGGTTATCTTAGATGAACTAATCAACTTTCAGAAGAATTGGAGAGATGATGATTTAATTTGGAAAGACCTAAAAAAAATGATGAATAATTACAAAAAGTTCTTGACATTTGACAAGAATAAGTGTAGAGTAAGCTTAATGAAACTGATAGAGGAAGAAAATGTCTATTAAAGAAGCATTCGAAGAAGCAGGCGTAGATAAACCTGCATTGCAACAACAAGTAATTGATCTACAACAAGAAAAGATTAAAGAGCTTGAATTTGATTGTGCAATGTTGCAACGCCAATTGACTGATCTAGGCAACCGCTTTAATAAACTGACACACAGAAACTTTAAGAAGCCATTTGTAAAGAAGAGTCGATGAAACACTACGTTTACGGAAATGGTGAATCTAGAAAAGGTTTTACTGTAAGTAACTATGACGGTATCTCTTGGGGGTGTAATGCCCTTTATAGAGATGCTGTTGTGGACAACCTTGTAGTGATGGACTATGGAATGCAAGGAGAAGTCTATAATAGTGGGTATGTAAAAAAACACAAGTGTTGGTTTGCAGATTTCGACCCACTACCAAGAGACATTGTTAGCGCATTAGAAGCAGACTTTAATGATGATGTCTTTGAGTATGGAACAGATTATGGTCTTGCAGTAATTAATGGTTCACATAAAAAGGGTATTGGGTCTGGTCTACACATCATTTACACAGACCCAATAAAAGATCAGATCGTAACATTCGATCAACCTAGAGAATGGTCAGCTGGAAACACTGCTGTTCATCTGGCTTGTCAGAATGGTGCGACTGAGGTGTACATGTTTGGTTTCGATATATCAATGTATTCAGAACAACTAAATAATGTATACAAGGGAACAGAGAATTACTTGTCTGCTGAAACAGATAAGAAAATCCCTGCTTCCGATTGGAAGGCACAATTATACTTGACATTCAGAGAGTTTTCTGATATAAAGTTTAATTGGATAGGTTCAGATTTTGGTTACATTATGGATACCAAAATTATGGGCTGTAATAATTTAAATCTAATAACATACGATAACATACGTTTATAAAGGAGCATACGATGACATTAGAAAACATACGTTCAAATAATTCACTGGACAAACTACTTAACGCTGTTAAGGTAGAATCCGCCCCACAAGAAAAGAAGTCCTATGTGGACGAAAGGTTATGGAGACCTGAACTGGATAAATCTGGAAACGGATATGCAGTTCTACGATTCCTACCAGCAGTTCATGGTGAGGACTTACCGTGGGCAAAAGTATATTCTCATGCATTCCAAGGCCCAACAGGTCAATGGTATATTGAGAATTCGCTTACAACAGTCAATCAGAATGACCCTGTATCGGAATATAATTCGAAACTGTGGAATACAGGTATTGAGAGTGATAAAGAAATCGCTCGCAAACAAAAGAGAAAGTTACAATACTTCTCTAATGTTTATGTTGTAAGTGATCCAAAACATCCCGAAAGAGAAGGTCGAGTCTTCCTGTTCAAATATGGCAAGAAGATTTATGATAAACTGCTTGCAGCAATGCAACCAGAGTTTGAGGATGAATCACCTATCAATCCATTTGATCCGTTTAGTGGTGCAAACTTCAAGTTGAAGATTCGTAAAGTAGACGGTTATTGGAACTATGATAAGAGTGAGTTTGAAGCACCTTCTAAGTTGTTTGAGGACGAAGCACAAGTTGAGACAGTATGTTCTAAGTCATATGCACTTACAGAATTTACTAATCAATCAAACTTCAAATCTTACGATGAGTTAAAGACTAGACTAGATGTTGTACTGTCTGGCACAGTATCAGTTGGAAATGTTGCAGAGTCAATGCCTGAAGTAAAACAGGAAACACCCTCTGCTCCACAATCTACAGTGAGTGACCAATCGGTTCAGTCAGTAGAGACAAATGATGAAGACGATACTATGTCTTACTTTGAAAAACTAGCTAACTCATAGGATGTTTTTTGCAGATTGTTGATCTTTAGGGGTTGACAATCTGCATTTTTTATGATAGTATATATAAATTCCAAATGTGAAAAAAGGAGAACATAATGGGAAAACGTCTACCAAATTCAACTAAATTTTTGAACGCAATGTTGCGTGGTAATTCTGTATCTTGGAAGGAAGCAAATACTAAGTTTAATCTGCGCCGTCCACGAGCAGTAGTTGAAAAACTTCGTGCAGAAGGTCATGTGATTTATGCAAACAAGACTGCAGGTGGTACTTCATACCGTATTGGTACACCATCACAGTCAATGATCATTGCTGGTCTTATGTCGGATAGCGTCTACGCTTAGTGAATCCATGGGCTTTGTAACCCAAGGATAAGTAATTTTAAACAAGGCAATTCTCTCTTTGATTTGCCTTGTTTTTTCTTCTATAGGGTCAATCAGTTCTTTGAACATCTGAAAATATCCTCAATAACCGTATGATGCATCTCTAATCATTGGATTTTGTTCAGCAATTGCAGTGCTATTTTGCTGGACTGTTGAACTATTGTCAGCAGTACTCTGATTAGAAATATTAACTTGGTTTACTTGTCCAGTTTGTCCTTGTGCTTGTAGTTCTAAAATCTTTGCATTGATCGCTGCAAGTTCTCTCTTCTCATCTTCAGAGCTGAATCCTACACTCATCAGACTATCTTTACTAATTCTTTCTTCTAAATCTTTTTGTTTGGCAAATAGACCTTCCATGTTTTCAACAGTTGCACCACTAATTGCTTCTGCTGTTTCCATAGAACTTGGTTTCAAAAAGTCCGGCACATACTTATCTGTGAATGATAGAACGTCTTCTTTTGAAGGTATTAATTTTTCTAAATCTTCAGAAGTAGGTAACATTCCTAAAATTTTGTTACCGATTTCTTTTGCGTAATCTAGGCCTGCACCAACTGTACTTGAAATATCTTCAAAGGAAGGAATAGAATTATATGCATCGGAGAAAAATCCACCAACGGCATCAAATGCATTACCAAACGCATTAGAGGTTTCTTCCCATGAAGGAATCATATTATATGCATCAGAAAAGAATTGACCAGTGGCATCAAAAGCACCAGAGAAAGTTTCTTGTGATATTAATCCAAATGTCAAACCAGATAAAACACCAGAAGCACTTTCTTTTACAATAGAACCAAATGTTCCACCATTCTTATACTCTTCAACACCAGCAGTCACGCCATCGATAACACCAAATACAGCAGTTGTTAAAAGACCAAGGCCAGGTATAAATTTAGTTGCCTTTGCAGTATTTTTAAGTACGTTTCCTACCATGCCTGGTTTTTTTGGTGTATCAATATTTGGAGTCGTTGTAGGTTTTGGTGGTTTTTGACCCGGCGCACCTGGTTTTTTATCTGGCCCACCTGGTTTTTTATCTGGCCCATCCCTCAGCATATTCATTGGATTGAAATTAGCGAACATGCTGGTTAGTCCTAATAGACCCTTTGCAAGAACACCACCTTTTGAAAAGACGCGCTTAAATCCACCAATCGCTTTTCCTACAAAACCATTCCTACCAAAATTAACATTTCTTAAACTAGAACCTAGATTTCCTATTCCTCTTGCCAGACGCCCACCTGCACCAAACAAAAGTTTAAATCCTTTTGCTGCCAACATAACAGCACCTTTACCAAGTGCTAATAGTTTAAACGGAGCAAATATTGCGAGAAGAGCCCCAATACCCAATGCAAGTGTTCCAACATCCCCAAATAGTGCTTTTAGATTTTCAAAGCTTGGGTCTGCTAAAAATGCAGAAAAATTGTCACCAATAGTTCCAAACGCATTAAAGAAATCCTTTACAAATCCTATTACAGTTTGTATCAAAGGCAATCCATAATCAATCAATAGTTTTTTGGTTGTTTCCCAATACGAACTTTCAAAAAACTTAATTAGACCAATTAAGAATCCAGCAAAAAGAGTTGTCTTAAAAATCATAAGAGGATCGAATGTGCTTTTTATAGGAGCGACAGTTGCACTAAGTCCATCACTGATTTTTCCACCTAATTTTGTAAGACCATCCGTTACATTTCCAAATAACTTACTTTGATTTAATCTATCTTTGAATGATCTGGTATCTTCTTTTCTATCATTTTTTTGAGCATTATTTTGTTCTCTCTGGGCCGCTTGGTCAAACATCTCAGCATACATATCTTCTTTGTCTATTTCTTCTGCTTGATCACTATTGACCTTTTGCAAAAGACGATTTTGCATTGCAATGTCTTTTGCAATTTTTTCTAGTAGACCTGTTTGTTTTACATCTTCTGCCATTTAATTTTTCTTTTTGTTTTTAAAATGTTTGTATCCAATACCATCATTTCTGTTACGCCATAGTCTATTCCACGCCCAAGCGTTAAGTTTGATGCCTACTTTTTCTATAAGTCTTATAGTGTAAAATAAAATCATTTGCCGTTACCGTTACTGTTACTGTTCTTTGTTTTTGTGTATGCTTGTGCGCCAAAGAAAGATGCTACCAATGCAGAGATAGCCACAAAGTAAGTTGGTGCAATATCAGCAAGCAACTGTCCTGTGGTTTCATAACCAATTGTGTCAGCTACAAAAATACCAACTGGATACAACAACATACCCCAAAGGGCAAACCAAGCCATACGTCTGATTTGATCTTCTTTTTTGTTCTCATTATCAACACGAATCATTTCACGCTCCATTGCCAATTCTTCATCGGTTACTACACCATCACCATCCACATCAAAATGTTCGTACTTGCTTCCCTCTTCAAGTTTCTTTTGAGCATTCATTAGTTATTCCTTTGTTGTTTTTGTCTTCTCTCTTCTTCTTTCAAATATTCTACTAACATACCAACATAGATTTCCCTTTCCCACGGCATCATATTATCTAATTCGGTCAAACTATACTTGTGGTGTTGCATGAGACTAAAATTAGTTTGCATGTGATTTTCCACAGTATCATGGGAAAGGCAGATTAAAAAAAACTGTCTAACCCCTCAAGTGTAATTTCATTTTCAACCCCTGTCTTTGAATTTTTCACAATTAATACATGTCTTAGTTTAGGCATGGTATTAAAAAATTCCATTACTAATTCAAACTGCTCCGTATTAAAAGAATCAAAAAATACATCTAATTCTTTATCGGTGAAATCACTTCTATTCATGATATTATCACCATCATGTACTTCTCTAACACACTTTTTAATAATTTCAAAAGCTACATCTGCATTATCTTTTTTACTAACATCAACCTCTTTGATAGTAGGATAGTTCATTACAATTTTAATATCATCAGTAATATTTATTACATTTGAGTGATTATCTGTCATTTGAACATTGATATCTTCAAGATTTACTGATATCTTTTCCTTTGTCTCTTCGTCATCTGGGCATGTAATAATTAGTTCAACGGTTTCACCAACAGATTTTGCTCGAATATTTAAGAATAGATACTCGATATCGAAAAGTGGATTCTTTTCATTTACTTCATTAAACGTACAATTTTTAATGATATCCATAGTTGTTTTGGTTATCATTTTTTGATTGTTGCTTTGTTGTGCCAATAGTAAGATTTTTTGTTCTTTGACCAAGAATGGTCTAAATTCAATCATCTCACCAGTTGACGGTAGTTCCAAAGTGTATTTTGGGGTTTCCAACACTGGTAGTGCCATGATTATCGCTCCTTATATTATAATCGTCTTAAAACAGCAGGGATTCTTGATCTAATTTGTCTCTCTACTGTATTTGCAAAAACATCACCTAGTCTATCAAGTAATGGTTTAGGTAATTCTGCTTCATCTGTTAAGTTTTTCCAATATCTATATGACCATTGCACGGAAACAAATGACAATGAGTTTTGTGTTGCATAGTCAAGACTAATTGCATTTGTGACCATAGGAAAACATTCTACTAATTCTACACCATGTCTTCTTCTATCTTCTTTGTCGAGCTGAAATATTTGCATAGACCCAACATAATCATCATAATATCCTACAGAAAAGTCATTTCTATTTGCTGCAATTCTTTGCCAACTATCAATAAAGTTTCTTTCTTTAAAATCACTTGACAGTCTTATAGTTGTTGTAATTTCAGCAAATGTTTGCCCTGTTACTATACTTCTAGTTGGGCCGTATATGTTTGTATCCTCTTGTGTTTCAAGGGTCATGCCAGGAAATTCTAAAGATGTTACTTCTAAAGATACTTTTCTTTGAAGATTTGTATCTGATACACCTTGAGGGTTTAAATTTGTAGAATCATTACCGCTCCCTCTATAACCTGAAGGCGGTGAAATAATAACTTCATAACGATTTGGTGATGCATAACCATCAGTGCCGTTAAATCCTGCCAACAATTCGTTGAGGACACCATATGCAAATCCATCTAGTAAATTACTTCTTGCCATTAAATCATCTTCCTTGAATCACGCCACACTTCATTTGCACTTGCCTTCTTGAACCTTGCGACAGGCAAGAGTGTTGCAACTGTAAACTCATTAGCGTCAATACGTCTGAAGTTAGACTTTACACGCCCATTCAAATATCTCTTGATTGCTGGTCTTGCGAGTCTAACATTTTTAAGTTTCTGGTAGTCCACAATCAAACGAGTTGTTGCATCAAAATCATCGTTGTTTGCAAAGTCCACCAATCTATCCAATAATCTAATTCTTAATGGAATCGGTAGGTAATGTAAGTTAATACCTAAGAAACCATCACTATATCTCTCTAAGGGTAACACTAAAGGAAATGTGTCATAGTATGGCAATTTTTGTTTAAGTTTAGGATCGTACATGAACATATTGAGTTTACCAAAAAAAGGATTTGATGATCTCTTTCCGTCACGAATCAAATCTAATGCACCTGGCGTACCAAGTTCTTTGATCTTGTCCTTAAACCATTCAGTAGAACGAGGACGCCGACCTGCTGCATCTGTTACTGTCTTTATGTAATTACTAACTGCCATAGTTACCCCTATACTTATTATTTATACTTGGGTGCAAGATGATCCTCTGTAAGAATCATAAATTCAAGACCATGATCATCGCAGTATTCTTTCGCATATTTAAACTTTGCTTGATTCACCGCATATGTTTGAACTTCTTTTAGCCATCTCTTTGTGCGTCTTTTAGGATTGGCTGATGGGGGTTTCAAGTCTTTCTTTGGTTTTACTTCAATAATAAACTTCTTGAGACTACCATCCCTTTGTTTAACCTTCATATAGAAATCTGGAAAGTATCGATGTGTGCGACCATCCAAAGGGGAATAGTAAGGGATAATTAGTTCCTCACTGCCCCATTCGATTACCTTATCGTTTTCATCGCAATAAACCATAAGTCTTCTTTCCCATAAAGATCGATAAATAATCTTCATAGGATTACCTTTGTATTTTTCTGGTTTGGTTGGGATGTATCTTCCACTATATGCCATTACAATCCTCAATCTGTGATATAAATAGTTAGTATATAAGGATATTTAGATGCCAATCATTAGACAGATAAGACAGAGCGCAGTTCAAGCAGGCACAGGTGCTGTGCTTAAAAAAGTATCTGGTGTGTTAAGAGATCAATTTGGAAGTCCAAAGGGAAACGCGCCAGGCGTTAGTGCTTCTAACCAAAGTTCTGCTTCTTTCGCTAAACCAACAAATATTTTTAGTTTTCCATTAGATGTAACAGGTGGCCCAGGCCTAGGTAATCAGGGTCACTATGTAATGTTCTTTATCAATGAACAACAATCTGCTGAAGTCAGATTTGGAAATCGTGTAGATAAATCTGTACAGGACGATATTGATAGATTAAAGTCTGAGGCAAACATACCCGCTTACATTCGTAGAATTGTCGGTGATGATTATGTTAATTCATCATCTAGAACAGAGGCAAGAGAACAATTAAATCTTGATACCAAAATTGAAAGATTTGATGAAGAAGGAAACTTAAAAAGCAGTGAAGATGTAACACAAGAATATAGAGGTGGAGGTCAAGCAATCTACATCGAAAGAGCACCCACAGTGAGACTTGACACTGCAATTGCATTGTATATGCCACCAACTGCAACATTTACAGATAATAGTAATTACACTGATACTGAAATTGGTGCAGCTGCAAAATTGGGTATTGACACATACAATAATATCACGGGTGGTGCTAGTGCTAAATCAGCTGCAACTGATTTCTTAGATGATTTCGGAACTATGGCAAGTGAAGGTTTGGTAAAAGCACTACAGGGTGCTGTTGGTGCTTTGCCTGGATTTAGTGGAATCAAAGAAGCATCAGAAATGGCATCGGGTCAAATTGTTGCTGATAGAATGGAACTTGCGTTTAAGGGCGTGGCAAAAAGAAAGTTTCAGTTTACATTTAAGATGATTCCAAAAAACAGAAGAGAAGCAGATGAAATTAGAAATATTATCTTTGCATTTCGTGCCAATATGTTACCAGAATTCGTAGGCGGCAATCGTGCTGGCAGAAAGATGAGAGTTCCTAATACGTTTGATATTCAATACATGTACAATGGACAAGAGAACCAATATCTACAGAAAATTTCTACTTGTGTCTTAGAAAATATCACTGTTGCATATGGTGGAGATAGATTTAGAACATTTACACCTAATGATGAAGGTGCGCCACCAGTAGAAACATCAATTACATTGAACTTCTCAGAACTTGAAGTTATCACAAAAGAAAGAGTATTTGAGGGTTACTAATGTATTTTTCACACTTTCCATTAATTGAATATGACTCAACTGGCAATGGTAATCCAAAAGGCGTTACAAATCTTTTGAGGAGAGTTGCAGTTCGTTCAAAGGTAAAGACTAATACTTCATTGTATGATACATACGATGTAAAAGAAGGTGAGACCCCAGAAATAATTGCACATAGACTCTATGGTGATGCAGAACTACATTGGGTTATCTTGTTGTTTAACAATGTTAAAGATAGATATCATGACTGGCCAATGGCAGGTAATCAATTCAATGAGTTCTTGCAAGACAAATATGATAATATAGATGGTATTCACCATTACGAGATTGATGCAGATAGTGGTCATGACACTGGTAAAATCGATGTTGGCTTGACAAATGATGACTATCCATCTGCAACACCTATCACCAATCGTGAATATGAAGAAGCACAACAAGACATGAAAAGAAGAATTAAACTACTTGATCCTAGATATGTCGAGGATTTTGTAGAAGAGTTCAAAAGATTAACACAGGAAAATGTCATCTAAATGTCTGAATTACAATACGCAGGTGAGTTTAATCTAGAAGAATGTACACTACTAACTTCAGCAGGTCTATCTGCTGATTTAAAAGATTCTGTTTATCAAATTGACATCTTTGAAGAATTAAACAAAAACACAATCAGTGGCAGTGTCTTTGTTTTCGATACTAATAGCATCCTCACACAAGGACAAGTTATTGGACAGGACTATCTATTACTTAAAATATCTACACCACAATTAACAGAATCAGATGATAGAAAAAAGATTGACTATTCTAAAAACGCATTAGTTATTTACAATGTCAAGGCTAAGTTTGACATCAACAACGGTGCAGAAGGTTATCAGTTGGACTTCATGTCAGCTGAGGGTTTATATAATCATAGAACGAGATTGTCAAGAAGTTTTAAAGGTAGTAATTCAGAGATTGTTGAAGATGTTCTAAGGAATGATGAGATCATAGGAACAAAGAAAAAAATATTTATAGAACCTACGAGTGGCAGTAGAAAATACGTTGTTCCAAATATACATCCATTTCAGTTTATTAAAAATCTTGCAAGAGATTCTAGATCAGATACTAATGGATCGCCACACTATCACTTTTATGAGACAACTAAGGGATTTCATTTTAGGACACTACAAAGTTTGTATAATCAAGAATCTATTATGGATTTTAATGATGGTCAAATAGGAACATTGAGTGAAGGTAGTTCAAAGACAAGAGATGTTTCTGAAGAGTTTTCCAGATTGATTAAATTTGGAATTAGTGGAAATTATGATATGCTTTCATCAGTTAGGGGTGGACTTTTAGGTAGTAATTGTGTTAAGATAAACACATATAATCACACATATGCAATAGATGAATATTCATATTTTAATAATTTTAATGAGTTTGACCGAATAAATGGGCGCAACAGAACACTTGATAATCCTATATATACAGAGAGTATCATTGATGAAAGAGGAAATACTTTGGGAAGCTTTACAGATGCCAGAACTTTTCTTCATCCAGTACATAGTGACTTAAATGGGTTTGATGCACTACATGACATCGATGGTTCTCTCGCTTTTCAAGAAAATTCTTCACCACAAAATATCACCAGACGAAAGGCAAAGATGTTTGAACTAGAAACATCATTAAGTGCCACTGTTAGGGCCAATGGACATACAGATATGGAAGTTGGACAGATTGTGTATCTATCCAGACCTGGCACAGATGGTGTTGATGCAGAATATACAGGAAGATATCTTGTAACTAAATTAAGACACACATTCTTAATATCAGCAAAGAAACATGAAGTGTCAATGGCACTGGTTAAAGATTCATCTGCTGGAAGAAAGAGTGGACACAACGTACTACCAAAATCAAATGGTGGTGCAACAGTAAAACTAAAAGATTACTAATAAAGGAGGCGCTTTCTATAGACACGCAATATTATGTTGTCAACCCTTTAACTTCATAGGAGTTCTCATGAAGACGAAAACAAAACAAAAATTACGCAAAATGACATTTCTAAATACTCACAGAATTAAGGATGATAAATATACAAGAGACAACACGTTTATAGAGACAAGTAAAGAAAAATATGATCACTTACTCGCAATTGATAGAGGGCGTTTACGACCCCAACATATTTAAAGCGATATTTCTTGCCGGCGGCCCAGGCTCAGGTAAGTCCTATGTCGCCGGTAAGACCATTCGTGGTCAAGGACTCAAAGTCGTCAACTCTGACGATGCATTTGAAGTGTTGTTAAAGAAGGCAGGACTTTCACTCAAGATGCCTGACTCTGAACAAGAACCAAGAGATGCAGTAAGAGACAGAGCAAAAAGAGTCACCGCAACAAGAAAACAAAACTACCTTGATGGTAGACTTGGACTGATCATTGACGGCACAGGTCGAGATTACGATAAGATTGTAAAACAGGCGGCAGAACTTCAACAACTTGGATACGACACATATATGGTGTTTGTAAACACTTCACTGGATGTTGCATTGCAGAGAAACGCAATGAGAGCCAGAAGTGTTCCAGAAAGTATTGTGACAAAATCTTGGAAAGACGTACAATCAAACATCGGTAAGTTTTCCCTGTTCTTCAAGAACGGAATGATTATTGTCGATAATAATGATGCAACAGAAGATGTATTCACAGAGGTTTACAAGAGAATGCAAAAACTCTTGAAGAAACCAGTAAATAATGGTAGAGCGAAACAATGGATACAAAAAGAACTGGACTTGAAAAAAAGAAGATAAGAATCCTATGCACCCGCACTGGCGATAAGTTTGACCAGTGGTGGGAAGACAATCTTAAATATATGGTTGACAAATACTCTAATATAGAGTATGATGAATTTGTATGCGTCAGAGATAATATGTTCGATGATGATTACGGCACATTTAACAATCTAATTATGTTTGATCGTTATCGTGAGGATGATTGGATCAATCTTGCATTTGATCTTGACGTAGTAATCAAGGGAGACTGTAATAAGTTTCTAAAAGAGGATTTCCATGTATGTGATTCCAGACAGTGGCAAACCAAAGAATATTATAATAATCACCTTCAAATCTCATCTGATATTGTTTCATGGTCAGGAGATGTGTCGCATATCTATTCAAAGGTATTAGATGATCTAGACTACTATTATGTCAAGTATCACAATGGTATCGATAAGTACCTATTTGACGAACACAATCCCAAAAGATACACAGAAGGTTACACTTCCATACAGACAATGACAGACTATGGCAACTACGATGTCGTTATATTTAACGGACACTATGAGACTATGAGAAAAAACGGATGGTGGGCCAATTATATCCTTGACAAAGGGTAGACAACCTGATACATTAATAAAGTATTGAGAACTTTGAGAGGTTGTTATGGATGCACTAGAAAAAAACTACGAAAAGATGTATGAAAAAGATGTTGTAAGTGTTCATCACAAAGCGTTTCATAAAGACGCTGGGATTGTCGCAGAAGTCATCGTAGATAAATATATGACAATAGAAGAAAAACTAGAGAAGGCATATATGCTGACAAACAGCATTCATGATGCTTGGTGGAACAACGCAGACGTTATTGCTAAATTCGAAACTGATGGATGTCGGAGTACCAGTACTGGTGATGTCATGTATATTGGTAGTGAAACGTGGTTAGTTGCTCCTGTAGGATTTGAGAAGATGTAATGACACTTGGACTTTTAACACTGTTTGTCGCACTGTCGATTTCGGCAGTTGCGGCATTTTACTCAATCGTAGGTTTGATGGCAATCTTTAGTGCAGCTGCATTTGAGATCGCACTAATGGGTGGAGTGTTAGAAGTTGGTAAGTTGGTTACTGCATCGTGGTTATATCAAAACTGGAAATTAAAAACTGTTCCTAAAATCTTAAAAACATATCTAACACTTGCTGTTGTCGTGTTGGTCTTTATCACATCTATTGGTATTTTTGGTTTTCTATCTAAGGCACATCTAGATCAAGTACAACCAAATGTCATTAATCAAACAAAGATAGAGTCTTTAATTACGCAGATTAATAGAGAGAAACAAACCATTGAACGTGCGAACACTGTTCTTGAACAGTTGGATGCGGCTGTTGACAAATATATTCAACTTGAGTTTGTAACCAAAGGACTAGAAGAACGAGAAAAACAGCGAAAAGACCGGCAACTCTTGTCAGAAACAATAGACGCATCAACACAAAAAATAGCACAATTGGAAGAATCAAAATTCCAATTACTATCAGAGCAACAAGCCATAGAGGCTGAGGTGGGTCCTCTGAAGTATGTTGCTGAGTTGATTTATGGAGATCAGGCGTCATCTCAATTTGACCATGCTGTTCGTATCATTATAATGATATTTATATTTGTTTTTGACCCACTGGCGGTTCTTCTATTAATTGCGGCAAACATCACACTTAGGAAAACTAAGATATTAAAGACTTCACGGCGTGTTTCAACACCAGTTGCAAAGAGGGCAAGAATCAAAGTCCAACATGGCCGAGAAAAAACTACACTGAAAGAAGACACAGAAGATTTCGGTGAAATTCGTAAAGTAACCAGAACAGACGGAGATGTAAGTAGCGTACATTATGAGTAAAACGTATATACATGTAAATCAACATAAGATCAGGGCGAATAAGAAACATGGAACAGATGAACCAGTTATCACAATCAAAAGTGGCAAGACTAATAGATACTGCCACGAAGTGCGAATTTTGGGTGACAGCGTGGTACGTTACGGTGGGAGTGATAAGCCTATTCTTTCTTGCGGCGCTCGTGTTGTCATAGAAACAGAAAGTGAAGTAGAGATTTTACGATGAATATTGCAATAGTTGGATATGGTATTGTCGGTCAAGCGACTAAAGAGGTGATATGTGGTGATCATGATATTATGATTCATGATCCAGAAAAACAACAAACATGCGATTACAAAAGCGCTGACGTTGTTTTAATATGCACACCTACCGAGCAAGTGCGACAGTACCTACAAGAACTAGAGTATCATTCATATGTTTATGTAAGAAGCACTATTCCAATGGAGTATGTCGAAGGAACAGATGCCGCGGTCTGGCCAGAGTTTCTAACAGAGAGGTCATGGCGGCGCGATGCAACACATCCGATTTGTCTAATATGTGGTGGCAATGAAGATCAGTTGCAAGTACTGAAGAATATAACATCAGACTTTATCATAAAGGATTATATGTGGCATCACACAGACAATGTGACTGCCGCATTTATGAAGAACGCAACAAACACATTCTATACAATGAAAGTGACTTTTGCAAACATGTTGCACGAAACATGTAAGATGAAGAAGATGTCGTATGATAAACTAAAACAATGTATCAAAGAAGACCCACGCATGGGTAATATGCATTGGGATGTTCCTGGCCCAGATGGTAAACAAGGATTTGGTGGTAAATGTTTTCCTGCCAATCTGAAGATGATGAAGGAACAAATACACTGGTCAGGTAAGAAAATCTTGTCTGTCGTTGAAGAAATGAATGATATTTTACGAAAGAGTTAAGAACTCATATATAATAAAGAAGGTGGATTATGGAATTAATATGGCACATACTACTAACTGTATGTTTAAACAGCGAATGTAAAACACAAGATGTTCAATGGTTCGATACAAAAGAAGAATGCGAACTATCAATAAAACAATACGAAGAAATTCCACCTGATGGTCATTGGACAAGTGTTACTTATGTTTGCAAACTTAAAGGGAGCGTAGAAACGTGAACACTATTATAAAAGCCGCTATCGGTGTGATTATACTATCAATGCAAGTTGCGAATGCAGCACCACAATGGGCATCAAAACCAGTGCAGTGTTCGACACCAGATGAAGTTGATGCATTGATGAAATATAGAAATCAAGAACCTCTTCTTGGTGCTGTTGCCGCTGTTACTTTTGAAGATGCAAAACTGCCCTTGCCTATTGTCCTATGGTATGGAACAGAAGACAATAATTTTCATCTAGTCGAATACAATTTTAGTTCAGATCAGGCTTGTATAATTTCAATTGGTGATGGTGTTGAATTTGACGTTGAAGATTTAGTTTATAACAGACAAAAAAAAGTGAAAAAAAATTGGCAATAATGCATTTTGACCCTTGACTTCTAGTTAATCTTATGGTATTGTATATAAGTAAGATGAGTTGAAAGAGAGGTTTTGAAATGACTAACGAAATTACCACCAATGTTGAGATGACTGCTGAATGTAAGAATGACCTTGATTGGATCATTGAAGAGTGTCTTGACTTTGCTGATTTCGGTTGGATGATCGCTAACGGTCAAGGGATCGGTACTAGCGATATGGGTATTCTTTACAATGAGATTTATGCCGCTTGGCGGAAGGGTCCTTTCGCCGCTACAGTTGACTACGACATGGGTTATGTCAGCGAGAAAGTCCAAGAATATATCAATTACATGGAAATGGTTGAGGCTGCATAATGAAAAACGTGACTGATATTTCATTTGTACAGGGTCGATTGATGCAAAATCTGTTGATCCAATTGCAGATGATAAACAAAGGGATGGAAGTTCCAGAGTTTATTAAACTGCAAGAGATAGAATTGAATTTAGAACTTGATAATATGAAAGAGGCTGCATAATGCGTATCAAAGGTGCAATGACTATTTTGAAAAAACGTGCAGAGTTTTATGGTATGACTGTCGAAGAACTTGTTCAATGGTTGGACAATAGAAACGATGAAACAATCAAAGTTCTGCAAGCATATGAAGTTTACAAAATGGATCAAGGTTATGAGTGGTCTGGTGTAAATTTTGAAACTTGGGTAAAGAAGGAAGCAATCCCTGTGAGGTGAAGTAATGATATTACATGAATATTGGGAAGATAATGATGGAAGTAGATACGCTTCTGTAAAACGTGAGGATAATGGTTCATATACAGTATCGATGTATGAGAACAACAGATTAATCGAAGATAGGAACATTAAAGGTCACTCTGAAGTATACTCAGAGAACTGTGCAGAGAACTGGGTACTAAGAGTGATTGTCTAATCTGTCCTTAGCTCAGCTGGATAGAGCAACGGCCTTCTAAGCCGTGGGTCGGGAGTTCGAATCTCTCAGGACAGGCCAATTCACGCCAGACAAGGAGAACTTATGTCGGCACTATTTGAAAAAACCCGCTTTGATGTGGAACAAGAAATTATGGAATTACATAGTTTCGCAACCATCATTCAGAACTATGCTGATATGCTTTATGATGGTAACTGGAAACAAACGGAAGATGATGTACACACTACACTTACTGGTTTTGCAAATCTTTTAATTAGTCATTCTGAAAAAATGATGGACACCCATTGTAGACATTATGAACTAAACCAATATGCATCAAATAGAAATAATTGGGAACGAGTATAAACGTGGTTAGGCGAGACCCCAACATACAAGTCTTGCGGGCGTGACGGCTAAGCCCTCATAGAAACCGTCACCTTATGTCGCACGTTAAAGTTTTATGAATAGGTCAATATTACTGACAAAAATATATAAATAGTTTTGCAACCGATACTATATTTCTCGGCTCTGCTAAATTTTCAATTTGGGCGTGGATGGTCATCATTTATGCCCTTTTTCTTGGAGAAATCAATGTTTGGAAGAATACTAGAGATTTGTGACTCTTTGGGATACGCTCGCGCGGCAGCAGCACAAGCGCAATTGGGTAATCACGAAGTAGCACAAAATATAATGAATACATTTGTTTACAAAAAAACAAAGAAAAAACAAGGAGACAAATAACATGTGGCCCTTACGACAAATGGCAGATGGTATTGTCGCACATAACAAGAACTGGACAAAAAAGAAATGGGAAAATTATTTCGCGCAATTGTTAAACATTGCACAAGCAAACAAGTTTTTTCGGACAAAGACGAAGCGATGAAAACTTGGGCCCAAGTCGAGTTTGGCAAGGATGCCATCTGGGCATATGAATTCTACAAGACAAAAGGTAGATTTCCAACATCAAAAGAAATTTAAGGGGTTGACAAAAGCCCCTTGAATTGATATTATGTGTATATTGATAACAGTATGAGGATATATTATGAACCAGCGAGCAGGAAAGACCAAAAAAGGTCTGTCATCAGGCATGGCCGAGATGAATGTATACAAGTCGATGAAGATCGCCGCAGAAGTCTTAAATGAAAATGACTATGAGGATTGTGCATTCTATTTCGAACAAATTGTCGATTATCTATCATCAGGAAAAAAATTACCACTAGAAAAGCGCGACATGGAACGTGCATTGGGTGTGTAATGCCTAGAAAGAAAAAGACAAAAGAACCCACATATCAACCGCCAGTCTGGAAAACCGATGGCAAAGGGTGGATACAATATAATCCACCCAAAAGTCATCCGTGTTACGAAGAATGGCAAAAGGTCAAAGAGGAGCATCGTAAGAAATATGAAGGAGTATAGTTATCATCGTAATTCAAGAGTTGCACAGTGGTTTGCTAATAAACGTGGCGGCACCTATATAGGATATAAAGACGTAGAGTGGGTCATGGGTGTTATTAAAGATACCGATCATTCAAAAGATGTCACACAAACTCTGCAAGGAGCATATGTTGTCGAGTACGATTAATGTTTAGAATAAAACAATATATCTTTGGAGA
>JACLAA010002156.1_pt1 | contig 19018 bp, 17 predicted proteins | sample 8027891 | NCBI WGS metagenome assembly JACLAA01 (sample SAMN15724900, study PRJNA655200) | protist metagenome | isolation source: fluorescence activated cell sorting (FACS) single amplified genomes of... | place: Spain: Blaines Bay Microbial Observatory, Mediterranean Sea | collected 2016-01-19 | reverse complement strand
AGGCCGCGGGCGTCGCCGAGTCCAAGGACGACGACGACGGGGGCGTGTCCGAGTCGAAGGGCGGCGACGACGCCGCCGTCGGCTACGAGGAGTCCAAGGGCGGGGAGCCCGAGTACGACGTCGACATGGACGCGGCCTACGCGCTCGAGCTGGATCGAGCGGAGCACGCACAACCGCCGCAGCCGCCGGCCGAGGAGGAGTGGGTCACGTCGACGAGCCGGCGACGGAAGAAAGGTGGGAAGAAGAAAGGGTAACATTGTGGTCACATTATACACACGCGCCACGGCCCCTATCAGTAGAACCCCAGCCACGGCGCCCAGAAGTCCAAGCACTCGGGCCGCCGCGTATTTTTTCGCGTGGAAACGTCGTCGTCGAGGCCGAGCACGGCGGGCGACCGGGGCCACGCCACGCCGTCGGCGTAGTTCGGGTCGCCCGCGTGCGCGAGGGAGCCCCAGTACGCCGCCATCGCGGCGGCGAGCGGCGAGTCCTTCTCCTGGAACAGCCAGGGCTCGTCGGATCCGTGGACGGCGCCGGGTAAGCCAGCTGTCGCCTTCTCGAACTCGTAGACCCAGCCGTCCGCCACCGCCAGAGCATGGAGCTGCGCCGAGCAGGCGTGGCCCGAGTCGGACATGATGCGTGCTAGGGTGCGCCACCGACCCTCCGTCGCTACGCGTTTCGAGTAACGCGCCGCAACGTCATCCCAAGCGATGCGCGAGCCCGCGAAGTAGGTCTGCAGGGCGGCCACGTACTCAAAGTGCGTCAGGTTGCGCGGCGGCCCAGCTAAAGCCGCGGTCGCAGCGCACGACTCGCAGCTCTGGCCGCCGATGATCACTGCGCCCTGCTGCCACGCTCCCAAACGGAGCAACGCGAGGGGCGTCTCGACGCCGTCGGCGCTCAGCGGGTTGGCCGGGCGGCGGCGCACGAGCGACGGCGCGAACCGCACGCCCTCCGCGGCGGTAATAATGTCCGAATTCGGCACCTTGCGCAAACAAATAACGTCGTCGACCGCGCATCCCACGGCGGTCGCCGTGGCCGCTGAGGCCGCGGCCAGCACGCTCGGCGCCACGAAGTCGTCGTCGGGCCGGCTCCCCGGCGCCATCCAGCCCTGGTGGCCGCCCGGCGACTCCATCGCCGCCGCGAAGATGAGCCCCGGCGGTGCCGTCGTCAACAGGTGCGCGACGGCCGCGCCCCCTGCGGAGACGCCGAAGACCATGATGCGTTGCGAATCGCCCCCAAACACCACCGCATTGTCCCGCGTCCATTGCAAAGCAAATAATACGTCCTCCATCCCATAGTTCCGCGGTGCCGACGCGTTCGCCGCCCAGAAGCCCAGGGACCCGAGGCGATACTGGACAGATACTATAACCGCCTTGGCGCGCTTCGCCAGGGCCGAGCCGTCGGCGACGGCCCGCCCCGCGTTCATGGAACCACCGTGGATCTGTAGCATCATTGGGCTATTTGGGATGCCTGCCGTGAAGACGTTGGCGACCAGACAGTCCTCGTGGCCGATGACGCCGTGGGCCATCTGCGGGCACGGTTCTGCAGGCACCGTCGCGTCGCGAATACCGGACCAGGACGTGGGCGCGGCGGCGGCGTACCTCTTGGCCTTCGCGTATGGGACGCCGTAGAAGGCGGTGACGTTGTTCTTTGTTACTCCTAATACTTTGCCGCCGGCGACTTGCGCGATCGGAGCTTCCCGCCAGCGGTGTCTCAGCTGATCTGGCGCATAAATGGCGCCGTGTGGTATTTCCGGGTCTATCGCATAAATGGTGCCGGCGAAGGCGATTACGGCTGTGAGACGCATCCTTGGCTTGCAAAGGCCCTTGCTGATCAGACGCGTATAATTAGCTCACACCGCTGCGCAGGGACTCGAAGGCATACTGTAGCTGTTTATAGTAGAGCGCTACAGCTCTGAAACGCATGCTCCACGTACGCTTAGGGCAGTGCTCTGAATTGCTTGGCTTGCTAGTGCCTTACCGCTAGCTCATTATAGCCCGCCACGACTCGACGTCGACGACTCGACTGGCAATGATGCGCCAGCTTACTGTTGTAACTACTATCTGTGCGTGCGCCGCAGCGCTCGCGCCGCAGCGTGCACGCATACGTACGCGCTCGGTCGCACGACCCGCCACAGCATACCTCGAAACACTCTCGGCACCGGTCGTCGACGACTCGTCGACGGCCGCGACCGACGTGACCGCGGCGTATCTCAACTCGCTCGCCGCGGCACCGGCGAGCCTCAATTCGGCGCGCCCCGCCATAAACGAGGTACTCAAGGCGAGGGTAGATCCGGTCGCGGACGCGAAACAGCGACTGCTCGCGGCCTGCGACGCGTTCGAGGCCTCGCAGCGCGCGGCGGCCGCGGCGGCCGAGGCAGCGGCTGCAGCCGCGCCGCCGCCGAAGAAAAGAGGCTTATTCCGCCGCGCCGATAGAAACGCACTCAAAGCCGAGAGCTACGCGTCCGTCGAGACGACGGTGGACGACGCCTCGGCGGCGCAACGCGACGCCGTCGTCGCGGCGCTCGAGGAGCTCGCGCGCCTGAGTCCGCCGACGAAGGCGCTGGACGGGTGGCGGGGGCGCGGCGGCGTCGCGCCGTCGGCCTGTAAACTTGGGGGCCGCTGGAAACTACGGTTCACGAACGCGGCGGACGCCAGATTTCGGAGCGACGCGGAGACGAGCCAGCACATCGACGCGGAGAAGGGGCTCTTCGTCAACGCCGTGGACTTTACGGGGTCGTCCGGCAAGCTCCGAGGCTTCCGCGTGGAAGTCGACGGCGACGCCTTGAGCGACACGGAGGTGCAGCTCGCGTTTCGACGAGTGCGCCTCCTGCGGCGGTCGCGGTTCCCGCGGCTCTTCGGGACGATCACGATCCCGCTGCCGAACCCGGCGCGGCTCCGCAAGCTGACGAAGTGGCTCGCGCGCGGCTCCGGCAACCAGTCCTCCCGCGGCGCCGGCTTCGAGATCGTCTACATCGACGAGGACGCGCGCGCGCACCGGACCTTCGACGGGCTGTATTTCGTCCAGACGCGCGTCGCGTAAATTTTTGTGACCAGACGGCGACCAATATTTGTTACTTCCGTCCGAGTCGTGACAATCGACGCACTGCGTAGAACAAGGGCACATTGCTAGTGTCTTACAGCCGCTAGCCTGCCTGCTGGCCATCTGCAAAAAAGTGCTTTGCCGCGGCGCCGAGGCTGGCACGACGGTTTTGGGACGCGCATAGATCCTCCCGGCCACGCGGCACGCTGCCCACAGGCACCATGCGCCGCACGCTCCTGGCAGCACTCCTCCTAGGCTGCCGCGGCGACAAGAACGACCTCGGCGTGCCCAAGGGCTGCCCCACGCAGTTCGACGACCCCGACCCCGTTATCAGAGAAGGGATAAGACGACGACTGAACGAGCTCGACCTCCCCCCCGACGAGCGCCCGAAGCATCGGTGGCCGAACCGTACTGAATTCAAGTGGCCCGGCGAAGACCCGCCGCTCTGGGACCCCTGGTTCAATATTAATACCACAGAATGGTCCGACTGGTTGGACGGGAAGAACAGGACTTTTGAGCAAGATGCGAAGGGCGCGATGAAGGATGGTGAGTTCTGCCACTGGGAGAACCAAACTTGTAGTGTGAACCCCGGTGTTAGATCGAGAATCCAGGCCGATTTCGACGTGCTGAAGAAGGCGCGCATCAACGTACCTTCGTCAAATACCCCGACGGCGTGCCGGTTTAGAATGAAAGAAATAGCCGGGACGCATTACGACGTCATCTACAACATCGACGACTTCACGTGGCGCGTCAAGCTCTTCAAGCCCCTCTTCAAGCATCCGGCCCAGGTTTATGCGTTTGATGGCCTGCCGTACTGGGAAACTGACGGGCGGTGGGAGCACGACCGGTCCTTCGCTAATGATAGGCCCGACGAGTTCATCCACATCAGCAAGTGGAGCCTGGATCCTTGTGTCAATTGTATCCCTCAAAAGGACTGGCCGGAGAACCGGAGGCCGTAGTAAGGCCGTGTTTTGTGTGTCTTAGATTCCTCGAGAGAACAATCGCGCGCGTCGATGGCGTGCGCCAGCGGCTGAAATGCGGTCGCGCCGCCGAGTGCGCGCTAGCGTGCTCTAAGACACTAGCAAATTCGTATTCGTGTGCGTGCGACGACCGACGACGCGCCCGGAGATGACAAATGATACGGCGGACGGGGCAGCCCAAGAGTTCCTGGCCTGGCTCCAAAACCACGGCGCCGACACGTCGAGATTGAGATGGCCCGTCACGGACGGCAACGGAAGGAAGGCCGTGGCAACGCAAGATATAGGGGAGAACGACTACGCGCTGCGCGTGCCCGAGGCACTCATGATGTCGCCCTCGAAAGCTCTGAAGAGTGAGATCGGGGAAGCGTGCGACCGCCACGGGTTAAGAGGAGACGTGCTGCTGGCCACGTTCGTGGTCTTTGAGCTGCGGAAGGGTGCAAAGAGTTTCTGGGCTCCTTATTTACGAATGCTGCCCTCACCGGAGACGTGCTGCGACTGGACGACTGACGAACTTGAGAGGCTCCACGATCCAGAGTTACAGGAACGGGCCGAAAGTCGAGAGAGATGGGTCCGCGACTTGTACGATAGGTATTACACCCAGACGCTGATTGTGCGGTACCCCGAGTTATTTCCCGCGTCATTCTTTACCTACGAACGGTTCCGTTTTGCCTGGTTCGTCGTCCAATCTAGAGCGTTCGGGAGAAAACTGCGGGAGACGGCTTTAGTGCCATTGGCCGACTGCCTGAACCATTCCCACTCCGTTCAATGCTCCTACCGGCTGGTCGATAATTGTTTTGAGCTCTTCCCGACGCGAGACGGCGAGTACGTCCAGGGGCTGGAATTGCTGAATTCCTACGGCCCCTGCCCGAACTCGAAACTTTTGCTGGACTATGGCTTCTCGATCTTGGATAATCCCCACGACACGGTGCGGTTGGGGCTCGAGTTGAGACCTTTGTCGGACGACGCGCTCGTCGACCGGCGGCGGGCGTTACTTAGACGGGGCAACTGCTCGCCCTACCCGACCTTCCAATTGCGGCGGGGCGAGGCGCCCGTCGACGCGCTGGCCTTCCTGAGGGTCGCGCTGGCGCCGGCGGACGTGCTTGCCACGAGAGAGGCGCTGCCCGAGGGGGATGATGTTCTGGGTTTTTTGGGGGCCGACGACGAAGAGAAAGTGGTGGCGTACCTCGACGGTTTATTGGAGACGGTCGGCGACGACTGCGGCCCGCCGCGGGCCGACGACGACGCGGCGCTCGCGGCGGGGCCGGCGCCGCGGGCCGTCTTCGCGCTGCGCTACCGGGCGACGCGGCGCGCGATCGTCGACTCTTGCCGAAGTGCGCTGCGCAACCTGAGTAGTAGTGTATAACTTTTGTTGAATTTGAGTCTCTGGTTTGTGGCGCGTCGCACCGCCGGCCGCGGTCGGAACTGTCCCGGATCAAACGGGACTCGTCCAAACGGCGCCCGACGGTCCACTGGGGTTGTACTGGCCGCTCCGCCCGCGGGCCTGTTTTATGCCGACCCTAGCAGCAGCGTCTCTAGAGCGGTTGGCGGCCACTCGATTCATCGCGCCCTGCGAAAATTTCAGCGTGCCTTGACCGCATGCGCGCTGTGGGAAACGACTGGTTCGCTGGATCACGGCAGCCCTAGGTTCCACGGGAAGCAGCCCCAGGCGGCACCAGCGGTTGACAGCCAAGCCCACCAGGCAGCATTTCGCCGGACGCCCGCTGTAGCATTTCTGACGCCGCCGACGCGGCATCAGCTCGCACAGCGCGGCCTCGACGCGACAGCGATGGGGCGCCGCCTAGCACTACTACTGTTACTGGAGCATGTCGCGGCCTTCGAGCGCATCGCCTGCCTCGGCGACTCCATCGTCCGAGGCGACACGAAGCACGAGGAGGAAGACGAGTGGGAAGATGGGAAATTCGACCGAGGCAACTACCCCGCCATCCTCGAGGATTTGATTGATGGCAGCACGACGTGTGCGAACTTCGGCGCGTCCGGGGTCTGTGTGGATCCCGATGCGAAGTTCTATCTCAACTCAGATAGATTTGACGCGGCCATCGACTTTGATCCCGATTTGGTGGTGATAATGATCGGCGTGAACGATGCGAAGCAGAAGTTGGATATCGATGATTATGAAGGTGGTTATGAACAAATACTCTCGAAGATGGAGGACAAGATGAAGAACCTGCAGGAGATCTATATTGTGATACCCTTTAACATTATTGGTACTTGTTGTGATATTGACATGGAGCGCTACAATGATGAAGTTTCCGTGGCTACCTTGAATTTCTGCCTCAGTCAACAGCCTTCGTATAAAGGTATTCCCATCACGTGTCTGGACATCCGCGATGAATGGAACGCGCGGACGGGATGTGGTGCTTGTGCTCATAGTGGGGGCTACGATGCTTGTAGTGACGAGTGCTGGTCGTACTACGATCCGGATGATGGTATTCATACTGACGACTCCGGGTCGCAGTTGCTAGCTGAACTCATATATGAGGCGCTACCGAACATGCCCTCGCGCGCGCCGACGCCGTCGCCGCCGCCCACGCCCCAGCCTAGCTATGCGCCCGTGCCGTTTCCGACGCCGCGGCCCACGAAAGTACCAAAACCGCAGCCGACGCGGATGCCGACTGCCGTGCCCTCCCCCGCGCCGGTGTACCAGCCGTCGCCGTCGCCTTCCAGAGTCCCAATCCCGGCGCCGACCGTGACGCCCGGCGAGCCGTCTTCGAAGCCGACGCATGCGCCTTCGCCGAAGCCGTCGCCGAGGCCGACGGCGCAACCCTCGCCCCGGCCGACGGGCGCGCCATCGGCGAAGCCATCTTTGAATCCGACGGTCGCGCCCGGCAACCCGACGGCCGCGCCGTTCCCGGCGCCCTCGCTCAAGCCCACGTCGCCAAAAACGACGGCGAGCCCCACTTTTGTGGAGATTGCCACGGGCACGCTGACCCTCCAAGGCATCGATGCCGCCACGGCTCTCCAGCAGAAGGACGCCATCGCCGCGTCCATTGCGGCGCTCTTCGCGGGCGACCGCGTCGCCGTCACGATCTTGGTCTTGGAACGGCGGCGGCTCCAAGCGACGGATCAGGCTATTGTGGTTTTCACGGTGACGGCGCCGCTTTCCACGAACGAAATCTCCACAACATTAACAGAGGCCCAGGCCAGCGGTGAATTAGACGCTAATCTAAAGGCGCAGGGCGTCGACGCCACGGCCGCTTCCGTCGCCATGGACAATCAGGGAGACGACAAGGACTCGCCCAGTACCGCCGGCGCGGACATGAGCATCGTCCTCGCGATCTGCTTCATCTGCGTCGGGCTCGTCGGCGCGACGGGCGTCCTCATGTACTGGCGGGGCATGAAGCGGAAGCGCGCCGCGCAGCCCTACAAGAACGCCAAGGCGCTGCCGGACGCGTCGTCGCCCTTCAAGAACCCGAAGAGCCCGTCGCCGCGCGACGGCGAGCGCGTGTCATTGAGGAGCGGCCTCGCGGCGACTGTGGATGTGGAAGGGTTGGACGTCATGGAGACGACGGTGGCCGTGACGTCGTCCGTGATCACGACCAGCGACATGGACCAACTCGACCAATTGACCGATGCCTTGGAGCCGCCCGGCGCGCCCCCAATGTCTCCCCAGCAGCGGCCCTTCCACTCGCCGTCCCAGAAGGCCCGCAAGCATCGACCCGCGGAAGCGCCCTCGGAGCTCGAGCTGCCGTCGGGCCGCGACGCGACGCCGATCCCGGTCCGGCGGATCAAACTCGGGCCGATCGGACCGCCGCCGCCGCCACCGCCGCCGCCGCCGCCGGAACGGCCCTCGTTGCTAGCCTCGTTATCGCAGAAGGCGTCCTTCTTTTTGTTGGGCGACGCGTCCGAGTCGTCGGAAAGCGCGGCCGAGGTCACGGTGACGTCGTCGCCGCCCGCGCCGCCGCCGCCTCCCTCAACACCCGGGGGAACCAGTCTGAGCGCGGACACGAAGGGCCGCTGGGCCTGCCCGAAGTGCGCCATGGTCAACGCCGCGGGAACGGCGCTGTGCGCGTCGTGCGACGAGCCGCGAATCACTGGCTTGGCGCTCTAGTCTTACTTTGGGTAATTAGTCACATACATCTACAGTATCAACTTGGAATAGCGCGGAGACGAGTCTACTCCGCCAGTACGCCATCGCCGCGATCGATAACACTCACCTAGCCGCATATCCGCGTCCATTCCTCTTCGCCAATGCCGGGGTGGAACTCGGGTCGGAAGTCGTGCCAGTACCATCGACTCGTCAGCCAGACACCGCGCCGCCGTTCCAGCTCCCATCCTAGAGTAACGTGGGCGTCAGACGCGTCTTCGAGGCGCACGCGTAAGAAGGCCTCGTCGTCCAGCACCAGAATGTCGTCGTCCAGATCTGCGGTGTACTCTTCGCGGAGTAGAGCATACTGGCCGTTGCCGAGGCCCTCGAAGGTCGAACCGCGTCGCTGCACGCCGGCCGGCGCAAACTCCGGCGTGCTGAATCGGTGGAGAAACCTCTCGTCGCCACTTCGTAACGCACGGAGCGTGAGGGCGGCCACGTCTACGGGTGTGAACGCGTCCGTCGGCGTCAGCCCGGTAGCCAGCAGTCGCCGGAAGTCTGCATCAACATCATCTAGCTGTGGTTTCGAGCTGTGTGGCGAGCGCCGCTGCTGTCTTTGCGGCGGCAAGTGCAGCGCTGCCGTTGCCACGAGATAGATAAAAGCAAAACGCATGCTCACGCCATTCCAAGACAATTCATGCGGCCATTTGCGGCACTGAGAGCCCTGCCTGTTTGAAGCTCCTGGACGCAGCCTAAAACGCTGTAGCGACGCGGTTGAACTTAGCCTGCACCTATTTTGGCTTCGAAGAGCTGATAGCGCTTTGAGCTGAGCTACAGAGGCACTCAGCAGGAGTGCTTGCCGGGAGCAGGGCTGCAGCAGACTGTCATACAATCGCGCGCTTGCCCAAGCTGTGACCATAGCCATGCAGCGGTTCGCGCTACTCCTATGCGCAAGCGCTGTCGCAACAACAAGTGCTCTGCGCCTCGTCGGCCGCCGCGCGGCCGTAGGAGCGGCATGCGGTACTGCCATAACGCTGCCGACGCAAGTACTTGCGAAATGCACGGACATTGAGTCGTGTCGCGAGGTCGGCGAGGCGAAGGTTGCAGCCGACATGGCAGCAAATCCCATCATAAAGCTTTCTGATGGCGTGCGCTACAAACGTGTCAAGGAAGGTGCCGGTGCCACGGTCTCGGGCAATGATGTCGTCGACGTGGCATATTCGATCTCGACGGCGGGCGGCTCGTACATGTACTCACGCGGCTTTGGGTTCGAAAAGGATTCCGACGGGGTCGTGGACGCCGGCGATTTCCTGCGGGTCCGACTTGGCTCACAAGACGTCCCGAAGGGAATAGAACTCGCTCTCCGCGGTATGAAGGAAGGCGAGAAGCGACGAGTGGAGCTGCCGCCTGGTCCCGTTACGGGATTTGAAACGTCGGAGTGGAAGCCCGCCCCGACGACGCGCCGCGGCAAGGCGCAGATCGTCGCCTACAAAAATCTGATCAACGGCAACGGCTCGTCGCAGCCGCCATTTCCCGCCGTCACGGTGTGGGATGTCGAGTGCCGGCGCGTGCGCGGGGCGAGGGGTGGTGGGGAGCGGTAACTTGTGGCCTGTGTGTCGACCCCTCGTTCATCGATTGTCCCGTGATCCTCTCCTCTCGCGAGATATCTCGAGATCTGTCCAGCAAAACAAAACGGGTTTTCCAGGTCGATTTTTTTGCGCCGTATACGGCACGACGCCGTAAAATAAGACAGCACAGGAGCCGTGCCGTCTCTCCACAACGCCACCTAGTCGCGCTTCCACCTTTTAGCGCCTGCAAACAGTCTACAGCACAAAACACAGAGAGATCCAAATCTCGATGGACGACTGGAGAGTAGTTAAGCGGTCGCGTGCACGGCACGCTGTCGACGCGACGTTCCCACTGGCTGTGCCCAAGGCGCGCCCGCACGCGTCGCGAAAAATCCCTTATTTCATGTTTTGCCCCACTAATAACGCGAAGAAGACTTACACAAGTGACGATGATGCGATGATGAGTCAGGAGGGTGGTGAGCCCTCGTCGCCATTCAAAAACCCCACCCACGCCTCGGACTCGATCGTGCTCTCGAGCATGTGCACGACGGTGCAAGGGCCCCCGTCGTCAAAGAAGAACTCGAAGCGCCGCGCGACGCGGGCGCCGTAGGCCGCCACCGACGACGTCCACCTCAGTATGGACCCAGGTTTCACCTCGCGGATGTATTCGACGTCGAAGGCGTTCACGTGGCGGCACTTCCACTTGCCCTCCTGCCGCTCCGACGCGATGGCGTGGAGGCGCGCGTCGTACAATATGTGGGCCCAGCGCGCGTTGTTGATGTGTCCTAAAGAGTCCGCGTCGGACTGGCGCACGACGTAGTCGCCGCCGCCGTCGGCGCCCTCGGTCCACGCGAGCGCGTCCATCGCCGCGGCTCCGGGGAACGGGTCGTCGCAGTCGTCCTCCGTGACCAGTTCCCGCAGCCCGGCCGCCACCTTCTCGGGCAGCGGCTCGGGCCGCCCTTCCTTGACGTGGACGAAGACGCCGCGCGTCGTCGCGACGCGTTCCTTCTCGTTGGCGTCCCAGAAGTCGGAAGCGAAGGCCCAGCTCGTCGTGCCGACGCGCGTGCAGCGCGGTCTCACATCAACCGTGTCCACGGAATTGTGCAGCGCTTTATGGCTCCAATCGAAGGCGACGCCGTGCTTTCGCAGCACAAGCTGGTTGCGGCGCCACAGTTCCGCGAAGCCGTCGACGTTTTCAGCGAGCACGGTGGTGGCGCCGTCGGACAGCGTGAGCGTGCGCGCGGCCCAGTCCCACGCGGCGCTCGTGTCGCCCCAGCAGAGGGTTGAGCGGAGGACCGGTTTTCCCTTTCCGGTGCTGCTGAGCCTCCTGGCAATGCATGCTGTTCTGCGCGCCACGGAGGCCATCGGTTCGCGTCGATGGCGTGTGGTGGCCACAAATATCCCTCTGAGAGCTTGCTGAGAGCTTGCAAGCTCTCCTTACCTTACGCGTGCACAGCCGTCGAAGCCGTGCGACCAAGCGTGCTCGAAGAGGTCAAGGGGTTGCGGAGACGCCGTGAGAAGTGCCAACACTGCGTGCAAGCCCTGCGCAGCTTGTTTAGCTCGTGCAGCCTGCCCCTGCCAAAGCTGCTCACAGGACTGGGCAAGCGTTGAGACCACTCCTCTTGGGGGGCAGCAAGCAACAATCTAAAGCCCTGAATCGGTATCAAGTGGGGTTAGCAACTACGGGGTTAGACATACTAGATTTTAGGGCAGTGGCCTCCTTCATTTTTTTACGCGCCAAACGAGGGCTAGGGCGCGCCATCGGTCCCGAAATTTTGTGGGGAGCTAGCCACTAATATACACGGCTGCATACCAAATTTTTACGGCGTTTCGATACGTGTGCTAGCAGTACAGCCAGCTGCACGTTTTCACTAAATTTGAGCACGGCAAAAAACCGGCGCGCTAGCCGTGCAGCCACCGCGTACAACCCTTGAGTTTAAGGACAGCCCTACGTAGACAAGATGGACGCCGCCTGGGCCCTCCCCGAGTCGCCCTACGACCTGCTCGGCGTCGCCGACGACTGCTCGACCGCCGACGTCAAGAAGGCGTACCGCGACATGGCTCGGCTCTTCCACCCCGATAGAAATACGGACGCTAAAGACATCGAGACGCGCACGGCCCACTTCCTCAAAATAAAAAAGGCCTACGAGACGCTGCAGGACCCGGGGAGCCGCAAGCTGTACGACGGCTGCTTGCTCGCCCGCGAGCGATTGGTACGCAAGAACTTGTATAAATACGCCGTCAGTAACACGCCGGAGTTCCGCGACGTCGTCGACGCGCAGTTCGCCGACGCCGTGCTCGATCCGGAGCGCGACGTGGCCGGCGACGCGCTGGTGCTGTGCTGCGAGTCCTGCGGCGCCCCCTCGAAGTTCCGCTGCTCGATCTGCGACCGCCTCGTCTGCGCGTTTTGTCAATTGAAGCAGCACGCGTTTGATGGTATACCGCCGCATTACCCGGCCAAGTATACGCCGCGCTACCGGCGGCAGATCGAATCTGACGGGCGGCTACGGCGGTTATTAGATCACCAGAAGGAGGTCGGGGACCGGCCCTGGGCGAAGAGCGACAGCGACCGCGTCAGTGCAAGGCGCAAGGTGGCTCTCTTGAAAAAGAAGGTCGACGGCGATGACCGGGCGCCGCTGTCATTAACCTACGGCTGGTGCCAGACGCAGGCGTGCGTCTACGTTGCTGTCAGTGCATAAATCAAATTCTCGCGGCCCAACCATGGCTCAATAGCCACCCGACGCACTGGTTGATTTATGCACAGGTTGCTGTGTTCGTGCCCGGTCTGTGCGAGGACGACGATGCCGCCCATGTTTCGTTATCGAACAATAGATTGAGTCTGGGGCCTCGCAACGGGCCTCCGACAGTGGATCGTCCGTTGGCCGGTCAAGCGATGGGCGCTTTGGAATGCGTGGTCTTCGGGTCTGCAGAAGTAGCGCTGGTGCGTTGTCAAAAAGCGAATCTGGGAGAGGTCTGGCGCGAGCTGTTTGTTGACGACTCGTTGCTATTGCGAGATGCGGGCGACCACGATCAGCACGTCTGGTGGCGCGATTCCGGGGAGGACTTTCGCGAGCCCGAGCCGAGCTTTGGCGTCGACGTATTCGTGCCTCGGAACTGTACGGTACACGATCTGGAGGTGGACCTTTCGGCTCGCCACTTGGTTGTGAAAGTGGAAGGATGGGGCGTTTTCCGGCGCCACTGGACCTATACGTGTCGCAGCGACGAGGCCTCGTGGCATTTAGTTGATGATGATGGTAGGAGAAAGGTGCGCGTCGATTGTCGGTTTCGCGGTCTGCCGGTCAATGGTCCGAAAACGAAAGAACCTGATGCCGTGCCCAAGGACGCAGTCAAGCAGCTGTTCCTGGAGGACAGTGATGATTATTCTACTTTGGCAGTCGCGCAGGTCGGGGCCTTCCTGGACGCGGGCGCGACCTTCTCGAACGAAGAGGACCTCCTGCCGGCGGCGCAGAAGCTGCTCAAGGCCATGCGGCGCGAGCGGCCGCGGGAAGATCGCAAGAAGCCGCTCGAGCCGCCTTTCAGTTCATTAGATGTTGATTTAGAGGATGTTAGAAGGTGGCACAGTCGCGAGTCCATATTGAGGGAGGACGCCTGGGTCTCGTCGCATGCGCCCTCTACAAAAACTGCTTCTGTGCACGCCGCACGGCCGCCGCCGCCTCCCTCGGTATCCAAGGAAATCACTACATTCGCTTGGGATGAACAAGGGTCCACGGTCAAGCTCTACCTGTCTCTCGGACAATTTGTCGACGAGCTCGTCAGTTCGGACGTGGCCGTCCGGTTTAGTTCCGGAAGCGTGCGTGTGCGAGTCGGCGACCTCGCGTTCGAGCGGAAACTCTTCGCTCCGATCAAGCCGTCGAAGTGCGGCTTCAAGGTTAATGAGGAGCGGCGCGTCGTCGTCGTTTCCCTACGGAAGAAGCGGAAGGAGGAGGCGTGGCCGGCGTTCGCGGCGGATGTGAACGCGGATCCGTGTTCCGCCACCGCCGCGTGAGGGTGTTGTTTTGCTAAGTTTAGTTTTGGTTTATTTATTTATGACCGTATCATTAATAACTTATCCTTTTCCTCCTCAGATCGCTCGCTCATTTTGCGGGCGGCGATTACGTTAAGAATCGCCGCCAAACCCAGGCAATAACCGCGACCGCAACCGCGGAAGCGCTGTACAGCAACAGTAAGTAGGCGCGGAGCGCGGCTCGCGCCTTTTGCAGGTCGCGCTCGAATTCCGTTGTGAGCGGGTGCGCGCCACCAAACACGCGTCGCGCGGTCCGTGCCGTCTCCTCGAGCGTCGTCACGGACTCGCGGAGATCGTCGAGCGTGCCGGCTGGGTCGTCGTAGAGCGCCATCGCGTGGACCTCGGCTGGTGCTTTCCCAAGCCGCAGCGGGACTACGACCTCCGTCTCTCCATGTTCACGGGCACGCGGTGTGCCTACAGGGATTGCGGTGTTAAGTTCGAGGGCGAGTGCGACGAGCCCGGACCCCCGCCCTTTCCGGACGGCGCGTGCCGCGGCCGGGCGATCTGCCGGTGCGACAGCCAAAGCTTCTGCAACTTCGACGGCGGCGACAGCAGCTTCTGGTCCTGCGAGCAGTGCTCCTCGTTCGAGTCCGTCGAGAAGTGCTCCACCGACGGGCTGCCCGAGGCGGGCGAGAAGGACTGCAAGGCCTGCTGCTTCGGCGACTCGGGCGAATACGCTCCGACCTACAAGCCGACCGTCGAGCCGCAGCCGACGTACAGACCGACGACCCAGAGAAGATAGAGAAGCGTTCTATCCCCTCCCCAGAATCCCTCCCTTAGAGTAAACTAAGTCGTTACCTTCGACGCCTCCGCCTCCTCGGCCAAGGCTCTCTTCCAGCTCCTCCTCCATGACACGATCACGATCTTCTGGATCTGCCGCGTCACGGCCATGGTCATGGACCGCTGGAAGGACGCCATGTTGCACAGGAGCGACTCCGACTCGAAGATGACGTAGTCCTCCATAAACTTGCGGTCGACTTCGTTGCCGTTGCTCAGGCGCCGGCCCAGGTCGTCGGCGAAGTGGTTGCAATTCCGGAAGAAGAAGTCGTATTCCTCCTCGTTGTAGTCAGCTTCCATCTTTCGGAGCACGTCATCGATGCCGGCGTCGTCATACACGCATTCCCCAAGGTTGAAGGAGAAGACCGGAGGGCCCGCGGCGCGTGCGACGACCGTGTTAGAGGTGGGTTCTATCTCTCCATCGTACCTGGGCGCAAATCAACCAGTAACTAGGGTACGCTAGATAATTCTTCACAAAGTCATTTCTCTGCGGCGACGCGGCCGTGATGCCTGAATCGAGTGCGCGCCGCGACAATTTGATTCATGCACAAGATCGTACGCCCAGGCGCGGTCGCCAACTGCGCAAGTCAGCTTGGGAAACCAATGTACACGCTTTGACGTAGCCAAGCTAAGCGCGGGAGCCAATTTTCCATCCGACGAGATATCGTAGCAGCGGATCACGACGTCTCGTGGGCCGATCGGTTGCTTGGCGCACGCAACGGTCTCGCCCACGGCCACCGCGTGCTCTTTTGTAGCCCCGCCGATGCCTTCCCGGAACTCGGTGCGCTTCGGCGGCGTCGATATCGGGGCCAGCGCCCATGCGGTGGTCAAGAGGAGCAGGCAGCGCATTTTTGCGTTGCACGTCGGTAGCGTGCTGCGTACTGCTCGACGACGTGCCAGCAGTGTGCAGCCTTGCAGAGCTGTGGTGACTTGTGAGAGCTGCACGCGGCGTGACTGCACGAAATCGTTGCAGATTCTTAATGAGCTATCGAAACACGTCCTCTCCACGATTTGTTAGCGCAACTATGGCGGTAGCGGCTACAGTGAGCGCGATCTCGACAGCAATGCTTTGTGAGAGACAAAATCAGCCGAAGGCCGAACTCCTTGTGGCACTCGTCTCTCGGGGTGCTGGAACGCATCCGAAGAGCAGAAATAGCACACGGCTGCAATGAAAAATCGTGCGGGTTAGACTCAATCGACGAGACGTCATCGTCTTTTAGTTCGCCTGGCCGCCGACAGACCTCGTTCGCTGTCTCGACGCTGCACAGTGGAGCCCTGACCAGCTGCCAGCAAGCGCGTGAAAACGCGCGGCCGTAGATAGGCTGGGAGGCGATAATCACATTCCCCTCGAATCCCTGTGCGCGCTGCGTGCCGTCGCATACCTGACCGCTTAACTACTCCTCAAAGAGATGCGACGACGACCAACCGCGCTGCTCGCGCTACTCGCGTTGACCGCAGCGGAGAACCGGCTGCTCTCGGCGGGCGCGGCGGAGAAGTCTCTTAAGATCAGAGGGGTCAACCTAGGCGGCTGGTTAGTCTTAGAAAAATGGATCAAGCCCTCGCTCTTCAGTGAGTGGGACGCCTTCGACAAGAAGGCGCCCAAGGACCAGTGGACCTACTGCGAGACGCTGGGAAAGACGGAATGCAAGAAGCGCCTCGAGCAGCACTGGGACTCGTGGGTCACGGAGAGCACGATCAGTGACCTGGCCGACGCGGGCATCACGCACGTGCGCATCCCGATCGGGCACTGGATCACGTGCGACATCGCCGACGACGAGCCCTACGTGTGTGGCGAGTGGACGTACCTCAAACGCGTCGCCGAGTGGTGCCGAAAGTACGATGTGTTGGTGTGGTTGGACTTACATACCGCGCCCGGCTCGCAAAACGGCTTCGACAATTCCGGGAGGACCGGCGACGCGCTCTGGGACAAGTCGATGGCCAACGTGAACCGCACGCTGCGGGTCGTGGATGAAATCGCGTCGAAGGTCGCGGAGGACGACGCGTTATCGAGCGTGACGACGGGCTTCGGTCTGCTGAACGAGCCCGACGCGGGCATAGACTACTGGCGGATGCTCAACTACTACGAGGACGCCTATGCTACTATTAGAAGAGTCCTGGGCAAGGACGTCGCCGTCAGTGCATAAATCAAAATTTCACGGCGCGTTCGTGCCGAATCGTCGCGTCGACCTCTCCACGCCACTGACGCGATGCCTGCTCGATAGCGTGACGGTGCCGGTTCCTCACCGCTCGCCGGAGCTAGCACGGCCGCGTTGGCGTCGAGAAATGACTTTGTAAAGAATTATCGGGAACCCGACCCCGACTCACTTCTCGATTTGCTCACAGGTCGCAGTCTACGTCGGAGATATGTTTAACCCCAAGAACTTCAACTGGTTTTGGGTCAGCAGCTGTGTGCACATCAAATTTCAGGCGCCCCACGCCATCGAACCGACGTCGTCCCCGTAACTGCATCTCCGCAATAATCCTCAGGGATAACCTAATTCACTCGTTCATTTCCACACAGGTTTCCAAGGACAACGCGCCGCAAGGGCCCTCAAATGAAGCGGAGAATGTCTACCTCGACAGCCACATCTACGCCTGCTTCGTCGATGATCTGAAGGCGATGACGCCGCAGCAGCACATCCGCCAGGTCTGCAAGTTCGAGCGCGATCACATCAACCAATGCTGCTGGGACGGTTTACCACCAAAACCCACAGAACTGAAGCGCTTCGTCGGCGAGTGGACGGCGGCCTACGACCAGACGCCGTCGCCCGAGCTCGAGAAGCACTTCCGCGAGCACCCCCGCGAACTGACGCCGGAGCGGTTTCGGTTTTTGGAGCAGTTCGTCCTGGCGCAGATGATGACCTACGAGGCCACTCCGGAAGAGAACCTCGAGTACCTGCCGCCGAAGAGCGTCGCGGGCGACTTCCACGGCTGGTTCTTCTGGAATTTCAGGATGGAGGAGACGGTCTACCGGGAGTGGGACTACCTGCGGGGCGTGAAGGAGGGCTGGATCCCGAAACTTGTTAGAGGTGAAACGGTCGAGGAGCAAACAGGTAAAAACTGCGCCCAGTTGGAGGAGGAGGCCCTGGCCTGCACGACGGAGGTTGTGGATCCGTTCCCGAAGATCCCCCACTGGAAGGGCATTCCTTGCATCGCGCCGTCTCCAGTAGAAGTCGCGTCGTTGTTCGTGCTGAAGGCGTTTGCATGTGTGGGTGTTGGGGCCATCATCTTATTCGTGCTCTACGCGCTGCGCTACGGCTTCGCGACGGCCTGGGCGAAGCTGCGCGCGTGTTGTACGAGAGGCGGGTCCCTCGAAATGGCGCGGCGGAAGGAGTTCGCGCCGATCAACGACGCGCCGTCCTCCTACGACACGAAAAACCCGATCAACGTCGCCGCGTAGTCGCTCCCCCTGTCGCCCCGATTTAACTCCTTGTACCATACTTAGTGTTTCTTCGTGGTCGCGGCGACGGCGTACTGGGCGGGTCTGCTTCCCTCCGAGCGCGCGTCGCCGACTGCCCGAGTGCCTTTGTAGCGCTCTTAGGTAAGCCGCTGCTGGCCAAGCTGACCAAGCGGCGCACAGGCCAGATTGCTAGTGTCTTACAGGACTCTAGCTCGCTCTGCGCTGGAGCCCGAAGGCGCCGAGGATCCTACCGCGGAGCTGAGACGCCTCGCGGAAGAAAACGCCGAGCTCCGCCGGCAGCTCGCCGCGTCGGCCAAGGGTGGCGACGCGTGACCAACTTGTATGGACCCCTCTCCCAAACGAAATGCCAAGACAATGACAATGCAAAATTCAATGCAATGCCAATGCCAATGCACTAAAATTCCCTTTCCCCCTAGTTTCTCGTACTGACTAATATCTCTCGTTATATTTTGCCTGCTGGTGTCTCGCTCCGCTTTGATATGCGCAACTTGATTCTTGGCGACCATGGCGCTCTTGAGCATGGACTTGAGCGCGAAGATCTGTCGGGTGTCTGTTCTCCGTACTAGCCTAACTTCGCCGAAGGCGCCGCGGCCAATGAGTGCTAGAGGCTCAAAATCATCAGGTTGGAGCTTACGGTCGGCGTCCTCCTCTCTAGGTCTTTTCGACGGCGTCTTCTTCGGCGTCGGGGGCTTGTCCTGCGTCTCTTCTAGTTCCATCTGTTCTATCAATAAGTCGAGGAGCTCGGCCGAGTCGACTCTCCTCATATTCTCGGCCATGGTGCTCGCTGCGGCGTGACCTCGCGGCAGGAATGCGCCTTCTCCGGGGCTTTACTGCCTCGCCGCGTTCCGCTGGACGGAGAATGCGATGCGCTGGCCTGTGAACTCTCCCCACCTCTATTTGCTCAATATCGCGAGAAGGAGCTCGCTGTCGCGGGAGGCTGGAGTGCGCTGTCGCGTTGGTGGATTCAGGGTACTCTCGCAGCTCTTGAGGGCTCCTGCGTCGCGTACAGGCCCAATTCCCTTTGCCGGACTGCCAGCCCTAGTGTGTCGACGACGCTAGCCTGTCATTCTCCGCGCGCTAGTCACTCCCCAGCCCGGAAGATGCGCCGCCCACTAGTCCTAGCACCGTAACAATCGACACCCCCCTTTACGCCATCGACGCGAC
>JACLAA010003730.1_pt1 | contig 19027 bp, 14 predicted proteins | sample 8027891 | NCBI WGS metagenome assembly JACLAA01 (sample SAMN15724900, study PRJNA655200) | protist metagenome | isolation source: fluorescence activated cell sorting (FACS) single amplified genomes of... | place: Spain: Blaines Bay Microbial Observatory, Mediterranean Sea | collected 2016-01-19 | reverse complement strand
CAACGGAGGCGGACGCGTTAGGGCCCCTGTAAAAAAAATCAAAAATCTTAGACCCTCCTATCGACACACGGGAGTTGTTACTTAGTCCCAGTAGCGATCGGCACCTCAGCAAAAACACATAAGAAATCAACAGTGCACGGCGCCTGTCTGCTTCGAGGGCAGTGCAGCCGTGCGTCCATCCCTAGACTCAGTTTTGGCGGCCATGAAAAGCAGCTTAGTCGAGCTTATGGCGCCGCTTTGCGGGTCGCTGGGCGCGGCGCGGCGCCCTCCGGGGTCCGCGCGGACGAAGAAACAGCTCGTCACGGGCAGATCCCATTATGACAGCTGCGCAGAGTCATTTTTTTTGTTGACTGCTAAAAATGTATCCCGGGACCGAAGGTAATTCAGGGGCTTTGGGCTGAATTGCGGAGGTAATTCTGAGGATATTGCGGTTGAGCTTGCAATCGAGGAGATGTGCGCGGGGTGTTACTGCGCTAGACCAGGCATGCGTAGGGGGCTAATTTGAGATTTGGCTGCAGTCCCAAGGGAGACCAAATGGGGGAAGGAATGGGTCACTTTTGCGGCAGGACGCGGTCGCAAAGTAGCCCCCCATCCTCTGGTAATTTGGGCGAATGCGTAGGCGCGGCTGGATTGGACGCCAAACACGGCCCGCGGGAACCGCACTGGCACTTAAAATCTCCAGACCAGGCGCAAGTAGGTCAGCAGGGTCGCCTCTAGTTATAGAGATACGGCAAATTTTTGGTTTCGGTGTCCCTCCTCTGGGCCTTTAGTCTGGGATATCCAAATCTTGGCGCACCCCCCGAAAGACAAAACTCGCCGCACTCCCCCAAACTCGCAGCAACGCATCAGTTTTTTTTGTGACGTAAGGCGGTTCATAGCCCGGAAATTCGTTAGAAAGAGCCTCCGTGGTCCAAGTAAATCAATCAACCCTCTGGCGATGTTGAATTAATCAACCCTCTGGCGATGTTGAATTAGTGTTCGTTAAAAAATCCACGAACCTGCCCGGCCCTTTTTTCCTTTTCGGTTATTTATACGTTCCTTTAGGAGACTGCACTTCAGACTGTTAATTAAACTTGAGGCAGGTCCATCCCGTTTCTTTCTTTTGAGATGTGAGGCGAGAGACGTCGTCACCGCTGGATTCTTGTGGTTATACTACTAGTTATTAACAAGCGCGGTCCCCGGGCCAATGGCGACCGAAATCCGTGCGCTAAAAGGTCACAGGGGCTGGGACTTATTCAAAGCGTCCATAGGGCACGGCACGACGATTAATTAACACGACGATTAATTATCATTTAGCCTTCTCTCCTCTCCTTCCTCCCTTCTCCGCACTCGCCAAGTGGCAACCGCGCTCAGTCTAGCTAGGTGGGTATTCGCCGTTGCTAAATAAAATGTGTGGGCGTATCGGAGGCATTTTTGTCATTGACAAAGCTTTTCAAGTTGAGGTCCTCAAGTTCTTTATTTATTGAAATTATTCCTTTTTATCTCACTTTGCTCACCCGGGCGAACACCGGAAATTCCAGTAGGTACGATTGCGACTGGGGGACGATAGGGGGGAATTAGGGCGTAATTGCGCGCGCGTCCATTTATACTGTCTTTGGAGCGATATGGTTGGGGCGGGTTTTATCTCACACTGGCATCTGACCACGCATCATCGCACCGCGTCGCAGCTGATTTTTCTTCGCGAGGCTGCCCGCACCGCAGCAAACTGTGCACAGCCCATCATTTTAGCTTACGGAACCTGCGCCTCAGCGAAAGTTTGCCGCCATTCGGCCGGCGCGTGGCTGCGGCAGATTGCGCTTTAAGTGTCGACCTCAGCTTATAACTTAGCGGCAAGTAGGTCAGTTGGGGGAGTACGAGAAGTACTCGTCACGGTATCAATGGCAGCACAGAACTAGTATGAATTAGCGCCCGAGTGGAAGAAACGCATTGTACCCAAGCAGGTAGGTAAGTTCACTTCTCAGCTTCCGGAGATGGTCGAGCTCGTTATAGATCAGCGTCTTTGCGTGACCGACATTACCTCGGGTATCCAGGTCGTAAATATAAATGCGGTGGTCAACCTCCTCGAGCAATGCTAGATAAGCGCCCGAGTGGGAGTGATGAATTTTATGAGAAACACCGTGCTTGATAGATATGAACTCAAGCAGACGGCCAAGATGCGGGGAACCAGACGTGACACAAGTGGTGTAATCCAATGCACCGAAGCCAAAAGTCAAGAGACGCCGCTTCACGGCCGCAGATTCAGGAGTTTCAGAGTCCAGTGCGTCCGAATCATGGGCCATGGTCATCTTAAAGTCGAGACGCACGCAGTCGTGGTCATTGGCACTTAGAGCAAAGCCATGATAAAGGTAAAGGATATGATTCGGTTGCCCATAATTCTCAAGAACCTGTGATTACCACAATACACACCCAAAGAATAAGCTCGTAAATTCAATTAGACGTGGCGAGGGACTTGTTCCCCTTGATCAAACTGCCACGCAGCAGATGTAATGGCAAATCGCTTTCTATCTCGCACTGCTGTTGAGGTGCGATGCACGCTCGTGCCGGGTGGTATCTCGAATGCATCTGCCTACGCCGGAATTGACCTTAAAGAGTATTCCAAACATGAAAAGTACCGCATTGACAAGGTCAAGCATTGGGACTAGATGGCGTTGACCGTTCCACCATATAGAGCGACTATCGAGGATCTGAGCAGCCCATCGGAAGACGGGCCAAGACAGAGCGACGTCAGAGTGCCGGATGGCTGCTCCAAGAGCCCGTCGGTTGATACGCTGGAGTATGGCATTGTAGGTACGCTGCGTCGAGGCGACGTATGCAGGTAGGGCGATCACAAGGGCCGAGCCCTCAAGACGGTCCCGTGCAAAAGTTGCAGCCTTTGTGGGCAAGTTGGCCCAAAGTAGCGGGGGGCTCTGGGCACTGTGATGATCCTGGCCCAATGTGATGCCAAGGGTTAAACTGACAATTTCATCAATTCCTGGAAGCAGAGCGAGGTAGGGTCCAAACTGATTGTTTGTGGTATTGACATTGCCATCACTGCCGATTAAAGCCACAACGCACTTCACCAGAAAAATTAAAATTGCATGGAAGTCATCGAGAGAACGCACTGCAGTGCCAATCTCGCGGCGGGCAGCACTTGTTGTTAGACAGTCAGTCTCTGGGACGTCTATGTAGACTTCCCCCTGATTTAAAGATTTAGTTGCAACCGCACCAATCCGGCCTCCATGTGACGACAGGATCGCTGCTTTTACGTGAAGCACTGGCCAATTACGTGAGCTTGTCCACGCATTGAAGTCAGCGACACGTTTTGTTAGTGGACCCAGCATCACAGTTTTTTTAAGCTCCACAATTGGCGCATGTGCAACACGGTCGTCATTTTTATCGTGGGGATTGTTATTAGAAGTTTCGCATATTATGGCGGCCGCAGCTTCGCTGGCGAGTCGCATCAAGACACGCTTCCGGGATTTTCGGAAGCAAATAGAGAGGCGCAGATCGTGTGCGAGCAAAGGATCTACCAGAGCCATCTCATCTTTCTTTAGTGTCGTCTTAAAGGCCGCAAGCCCGCCCGTTGCTTCGTTGAGTAATGCGGGGGCGATTACACGTTCGTGCAAAGATGGCAGCGGAAAAGCATACTCGCATTGAGAGGATGCAGCACCGTCGCTAAGTGTGGCAGGACAGGCCTCAAGCTGTGTGGTGTTTATGCTGAGCGCCCATATCAAGATGCGTACATCCTGACGGACGCGATTGAGCTCGCCAGGCATGCATTTTGATGGCATCCTATGGACACCAACTGCAGTCAGGACGTCAATTCGACTATTTGCGCGGCCATTCCCGTCGTGATTTAGGCTAGGAAGCTTGACAGGCGCACAGTCAAAAGGATTCTCTTCTTCCGGGACAAAGCCATGGTGTTCAACATAAATGTGAGTTGGGTTGTCACCGTAGTCTTCAAAAAATTGGTAGCCTGGAACGAAGTTGCGATCGCTTGATGTGTGAAGCCCTGAAGTAGATAAAACGTGGTGTTTCAAGAAGAAATTGCCATGTTCAACTTCCCGCATCCACGCACCAATGTGTGTCCGATGATTGACAAGGTCTGCGATGGGTACGAGGAAACGAACGCCCTTGAATATCAATGCCCTTGAGTTCACAATCGACAATGCCCAGGCCCAGCTTGCCATCGACGTGTGTGCCTCAATACATATGTTCATGTCCGAGGCGCTCGCCAAAGCACAGCCTGCCCGCACTGCGCGTCTAAGGCTTGGCGAGACCCGCACCAATGTAGCTGCAGCTAGATCGTGTGCTCTTGCAGCACGTCTGGCAACTTGTGGTTCATGCAACGCGCTAAGGGCTGGTTGTCCAAACAATTTCGGCGTGAGGACAGCGGGAGGTAGCATAGACATGTACAATGCCCAAACAGATTTCGGACCTTTAGCCTGCTCCAAGAGCAGATTAAAGGCGATAGCATCTGCATCACTAAGCGGCTGAATTTGCCCGTGGGCACGCGCAATTGTATTCCCGTTCCCACCACTGAATATCACAGATGATGGTACAAATAGTGCCTGGGCGCCTGTCTCGAGTCGTGATGAACATCTTAGACCGTAGCCCATGCCCTCAAATTCAGCCATCTCGAGCCCATTCGCAATCCCCCCTTTAAGCCGCAGCCAATCAATAAGGTTGGCATTGGTGGGGGCACAAAAAAAAAACAGATGCGAAAATACCAGCGTAGCTCCTATTTGATGACTAATGCGTCTAGCACAAATGGCGACGGTCATCACCTAGGGGCAGCATGGGTCCGCATTGCGAAACCCGCAGTACCGTGTCCACATTGCGAAACCGTAGGTAGGTACGGTACCTACGGTACCGTAGGTACCAGTGAAAGGCAAGCCTCGGTCACATTCCTGAGCTTAGCAGGGGACGGTGCCGGGGTTGCGGATATAAGTCGGAGACCTTTGACTTCCGGAAACCTCTCCACTGGCCGCACAATTTGAAGCCCTCAAGTCGAAGTTGAATAAAACTTGAAGCCTGAGAACAAAAAAAGCCTTTCAAAGTTCAAGCAAATCGGCAATTTAACACTTCCATTGCCAGCGCACGGCTCTCCCGGTCGCGTCTTCACAATCGCCCCAGGCCGGCACGCAGCTCCACCGTGACGACCCAGAGGATTTGACACTTCTTCTTCTATGGACCTACGCAGAAGCCTAGCCCGGGGTGGACACCACTTTCAAGTTCGGGGTATTGAGTCGCACACTTCGGCCGCGCGCTAGAAGCCTAAGCTCTCGGGTGTCCGTTCTAGTTCAAGTTATGCGGAAACGTAGAACGTACCACCGCTCAAAGGCGGAAACTTGCGACCTGATGGGCCGCTGTGCATTGTCATAGGGCACCGACATTAGTAACGGTGCGAACTTCTCTCCTTAAGACCTGGGCATCCGCAGGGGCGGGACCCGCGGCCGACCGGTTTCGAGTTCGCGAGCTTGAATCATGATGTCCGAATTGGTCCCCGACATCATGACTCGGATATCATGATATATATATAATCTGAAATCTGACCCCGCCTGAAATTCAGAATTCAATTTTCTCGGGGCAGTATGAGATGGCGGCCCGGGGGTCCATATATATCAATATTTTTATGCCAGTGTATCTTCAACTTCAACTTGAAGTTTCCGAGTCATCCGTCAGGATGGGACACTGGCATAAAGTAGTTCACAAAATCATCATGATCCCTATACCGTTTCGAACCCCCCGCTCCAAACGTGAGACGGGAAGTTTTAGGAAGTTCCAGGACTTCAAGTTGGACTCGGATACTGAGCAGAGTCATCAGGCAGCTTCGCGGCCCGCTGTGGTGCACCACAGAGCCAATTTTAGCCTGTCCCGCCATACTTTCGTACGAGTACCGGCCGGTGCTCGTCTAGATACCCTCCTCACGTTTCGTTAGATACGGTTCGTCACGGTTACTCAGGTTAAGTCACGGTTACGTAGCCTGAGGGTATAAATGGCTGCGAGCGCATCCCAACTACCACACACGCGCGCGCTTCCCCAGGTACTTAACTGCTTTTAATTTCCTTATTGGTGACTCGGAAAAAAGGGGCGGGTTCATATTTTCCAGGTGTACGTTTTTTATTTATCACTTTCGAGCTAATCAGGGCAAATCACGGGCGATTGTCAGCCTAGCACGGATGGCCCGGCGTGGTGTGAGCCACCCCCTAAGCTCAGTTGTGGCGAGTTTTGTCGTTCAAGCTTTGACTCGAGGAACGCTATGCTTGATTCTTCGTTTGCTTCCACCCGCGTACTAATCGCAGCTAGCTAGGCCTTTGGAATTTGAAGGCCGTCTTCTAACTTCAGAAGGGGAATTGTTCGGCATTTCAACCCCTGGGCCTCCGTATTGTGATTCCTCAAGCAGCACAACGCGAGGGCGCTTAGCGAGGGCGCTTAGGGTATAATATTTCTTTAGGCATAGGCACCCGAGCCGCACTTGCCTCTGCGTGATGCACAAACGCACAATCTATTTAGTATTTTTTGGTATCCTTGCTGTCTTTTGTAGTAACACAAAGCTACGCTTTCCCGCGCATGCCATCATTTAATGATTAAGACTCCAAAGATTACGCTGCATGTGGCATTGCAATGTATGGCGTTTACCTTGAATCAAAGATGACCCATGTTGACTGCTGTCTTAGCGTGAGTATTTAGCTTTTCGACAGTAACCATACAGGAATCTTTAAGTAGCGTGTAGTCTGTCTCGCGAGTTTTCGTTTCAGCGTATTCTCGAAGGTGAAATATAGTCTGACCATACGTGCGTAGTTTTGCTTCTAGCGTAGATAGCGATCTTGCCGCTTCTGAAGACTGAATTTTCCCTTTTAATGCTTCATACTTGGATGTCAGTTGTGTCACCTGGCACTTAACTGATTCACGACGACCTTGGTACTCTTTTATTAGCCTCGATAGAGCAGTCATTGTGGTTGACGCGCGTTTACGAAGACCATTTACGTCATCAAACTCAATCATATCGCTTTGCATCATTTTCATCTTCTGCTGTAGTGAACTAAGTTCGATTTGGATTTTTTCCTCTAATGTTTCAATCTTAGCCATCTCTGCTTCGCGTTGCTTGCGTTCTTGGGTGAGTCTCAACGTTGTGTGTTGGCTAGACTCCAGTTGACGTTCCTTGAAGCTTGCTTCGTCGCGCATCTCTCGTAGCCGTTGCTGCGACGGCATCGAGCTCCGCTGCTCAAGTCCTTGCGATATATGTTCCAACAGCGTTGCAATCGTATCCTGGGCTTGCACTTGATCCTGAGCTACTAACTCACGTGTAGCCTCAAATTGGGATATAAACTGGCTCATTTCAGTCTCACGTTGCCTTAACTTCTCATATTTTTCGCTGTCACTACTTGCCTCGACCTTACGTTCCTTCATCTCGTCGTGAAACTCAGCCAGTTGCGTTTGCGCAGCTTCAATTTGCTCCCGGAGTCTTCTTGTAGATTCCTCACACCTCCTTATCTGTTTCGATTGCGCCTCAACACGGTGCTTGAGGTTGAGAAGCGCTTCAGAGGGATCTGACAACTCCCAGATGGCGACCTCCTCAGCAAGACTCCCTTCTTCTTTTTGTAGCCACGTGTGGCGTTTCAAAAGTTGTGCGTAATCATCAGAGAAATGCTGTCGTTGATGATCACCGCTATCGTTGTCCACTTGGGAAATGAGACTATCAACATCTGCGAGAGCCACATCTTGCTTTTTAGAAAGCTCCAATGAAAATCCCAAAAGTTGGCTGTATAGAGCCAGTTTGTCTGTATCAAGATCTGCTATCTTGCAGCGAATGAGCTCATGCACTTCCTGAATCTGTGTATCCAGCTTCGTAGTCTCTTCGTCTTTTTGTTTTTTAATCACAAATATGCGATCAACTTCGTTGGCAAATTGCTTGTTTTTAGCTCGGAATCCTGATATATATTCGTCCAGTTCCACTGGGTCGGTGCCTATCAATAGGAAGGTTCTGCGTTTATATTTTATTTGGTCGAACGCTAGTGCGTACTAACACGGGCTTTGTCCAGTGCTAGATTATAATCGGCCAATGTACCCTCTAGAATGCGCACTCGATTCAAGAGACTATCATGGTGCTTTTGGAGCCCGCCATGCTCATTCACTGATCGCTCATGTTGCTTATGTTCTGTTTGTAGACTGTAGATTTCGGTAGTCAACTCAGTCACCTAAAGATGTGTTCCGGGTAAGTACGGCGGGTGAACATTGACCTTATTCCGGAGAACACCAACATAATAAGAAGAATCTTGAACTTTTCGTGCAGGTCCGTGGGTAGTCTTCATGCCTCGCATGCCCTGCTGTGTCACAGGGCGCTCTGAAATATTAACCGCCGTTCCTAAGGCAACCCCTTGGGCAGCGGTAGTTCCCATCGACGAAGTCAAGTTGCCTCTGGTTCCGATCATCTGTCGTGACATGTCAGCCCACCAGGCCCTCGGCGCGCAGTCGCGATGGTTACGAGCTGGTTACCGGTATCAGCGGATAATTTGGACACAAAATGTGGGCTAGACAATACCTAGGCGTTCGGAAAGGTAGACTAGGATAAGGACTGGTTCCTACGCGGCGGCGCGCTCGCCAGCGTCTTGCGGGAGCGCGGATTCGCTCGTCGCCATCGAGCTCGACACGCTTTCGTAGACTCGGGCCCGGGCCAGCCTGCCCGGGCCCGGGCCAGTGCCAGTGAGCCTGCCAGCGAGCCTGAGCTCTAATTAGAATGATTTAGTAGCCTGCGACGCTTAGACTCCGTGGAAACCTCGAAATTTATAGCGGGGTCAAGCGCTTAGCCTTCAAGTTAGCCTAACGTTGATTTTATTTTTTGGCGGCGCAATGAGCCTGAGCGTCAGCCACGCGCCGGCAGAATGGCGGGAAGTTTTTGCTGGGGCGCAGGCGCGTGGCTCAGTGTTTAACCTGCTCGATTGGCTGATTGTATTAAGACGACTCAGGGTTGGGCGATTAGAACCCTTTATGTCCCAAAACACCCCGGCCGGGGGCCGGGGCCACTGCCAGTGGCCCGGCGGGTTGTTACTACATGAATTAAACGCATATTTTTACAAGGGCCCGGGGGGGCGGACACCCAACCCCAAATTTGCTGTATCTCTATAACTGGTGGTCTTGGCCGAGGGCAAATTGAGCCAGAGGGCGGGGTCCACTTATGCCTCTGAGACGTGACCGAAACCGGGGAGCGAAAATTTAGTGCGTCTTGCCGCGAAAGTGACCCCTCCCCCCCCCAGCCCGGTCTCGGGATGTACAAAGGGACTCTTCGGGGCCCCGCAACCAATTTGCCCCCGGCCAAGTGGCTAGGAACTCGAATCTCAAATTTGGAGTCCACCAGAGTCCGCCCCCTTAATTGCAGGGGCCTTGCCCCGTACCGTTAACGGTACGGGGCACACAGGCCCTTGTGAGTTTTGCGCTTGCTAGTGTCTTACAGGCCGCTAGCCGCGGGATTTCCTAAACGCGCGGGAAGCCCTGGAAGCCGCACCCCGGGGCGACACCCCCTCAGACTGCCTCATCGTCGCTGACTCATCGCCGATCCCGCAAATCAGAACTAGAGTCTGGCGCGCAGCTAGCGGCCTGTAAGACACTAGCATGATCTCGGGTGCGATTTGGCTAGCCCGGAGGCCTCTCGAGGCGCGACTCACCGGCCAACTTCTACGCAGACCTTTCCGATGGTTTCAACGGCGCGCCGGCGCCTCGAACACGTGCTGAGACTGAAGGTTCGACCGGCGGCGAGGCTGGCAGTTGCATTGCGAACGCGCGCTCGCTACGAGACCCAACTTCGGGCAGCCTAGGGCAGCCTAGACTAATTGTTTGCGCAACGGTGGGACAGCCTCCGGCGCAAGCAGCATGCGACAGCGCAAATGGTTGCTCCTGCTGGTCGCCGCTGCGGCGCTATCACACGGAGCGGTCGCACCCGGCAACCTGCGGGGCCGCCGCCTGGCCAATGACGACGACGAGACCGAGGAGGACAGGGAGGAACTGGACCACCGCGCGCGCCGCGGTGAGTCGACGACCGCCTGTAAAAAGAGCTGGGCCGACCCGGCGGGCATCAAGTCGCCGTGGGCCATTCCCTTGTATTTTGTGGGCGTCTGCTGGTGCTTCGCGGGCATCGCCCACGTCGCGGAGCAGTACTTCGCCGTCGCCATCGCGTGCATGGTGGCCGCGTGGGAGTTGCCGCCGGCCGTCGCGGGGGCTACCTTGATGGCGGCTGGTTCTTCAGCTCAGAGTTAATAGCGGAGCTGATCGCGACGTTTGTCACCGACACGAACGACGTCGGTACGGGAACTGTGGTTGGAAGCGCGGTGTTCAACCATTTGATCATTATCGGCGGGGCGATCTTGGCCTCGCCCGGACAGAGGATGACTCTCGATCCAAGAGCATTAATACGAGATGTGGGCTTCTACGCCGTTACGATTGTGGTGCTGGTGCTGGTGTTCCGGGACGGCAAGGTGGAGACCGCCGAGGCGTGGACCATGCTCATCTTGTATATCTTTTACGTGTTCCTGTGCGCGATCTGGACGTGCATCGAGAAGCGCATTTTACCAGCTTCCTTAGGCAAGGCCGAGAAACAAGTAGTCGTGGAACTGGGCTGCCAGAGCGACGTGACAATGCTCTGGGAGAATTCCCGAGAAGAATAAACGAACAAGGAGGTCGAGCTTCCCGAGAAGAAGGAAACGGATCTGGAAGATGTTGACCTGCGAGATGAATCACCCACGAAACCTCCCGAGAAAGCGACAGGGGACGGCGGCGTAGGCGGCATCGAAGCAAATGATGACCTGGAACCTCGAAAACGTGCAAAGTGTTATACAGGCTGCGCCGCGTGTTTACATGGCGTGGAGCGCACGTGGGCGCCGCCCGTGTCGCGCACGTTAGGACCGCTCAAGGACCGGGATCGCTTCGTATTGTTATTCTTGGCTTCCCTGGTTTGGCTGACCTTGATCGTGTTCCTGATGATGGAGTGGCTCGAGAAGTGCTCGTGTTTGATAGGGCTGTCGCCGGCCGTCGTCGGTTTAACCGTCGGAGCCATCGGCACATCGCTGCCGGACGCCCTCGTGAGCTTCGATGTCGCTAGGCGGGGCGAGGGCACGATGGCCGTGGCGAACGTGTTTGGATCGAACATCTTCGATGTATTATTTGCGCTGGGTTTACCGTGGGCGATCTCGACCGCTATAAACGGGAAGCCCATCCTCGTGCAGACGTCCGATTTAGGTTCGGGCATCATCGCAGGCGCGTTCCTGTTCACGGTTGTGAGCGCCGTGACGCAGCGCTACGTGCAGACGCGGCTGTCGGGCATCTTCTACATACTGGGGTACCTGCTCTTCTTCGCCTACTGCTTCATCCACGACTACGCAGTGCTCGGGATCTAGTGTGTCGTTCGCCGTGTGACTTGTCTTATATATACTATCGCTTGTCACCGGTGTCATCGCTGTTCCATGTTTAGGGATTCATCACCGGTTAAAATAAATAAACTTTCAAGTTGAATAAATAAATAATTAAGGAAGGAATATCCTAAAGAAAAAGGACATACACCAAGCCTCTAGAGGCCTTCTCCCCGCAATAAATAAATAAATTAATTAATTAAGGAAGACCTAAAAATAGGAACAAGCTCCTAAGAGCCTTCTCCCTGCTCAAGAAGATGAATTTCTTTTTTCCCAGTTATCTCTAATTTCAAGTTTTTACGATACCTAAAAACATGTCTTTTGTGCTCCTGGATTATTTTTTTTCAATTGCAACTAATATCAGATCTCTTAATTTACAAAAATGACTAAACATGGCGGCGCTAGTAAAAATGTAACCATACAACATTTATCGTTTCACGAACCCGAACTTGAAGGGTGCTCGAACTATAATTTAAAACATAGTTTGAATACGCGGACCGGAACCGAGGAAGCACGTCTAGATATGCAACATGCGCCACCAATCTTCTGCAAAACGGATCATCTGTTCCCCGCTTGGCCTTCGTCCGTATAACATATCCCGTCGACGGGATATGTTAGTTTTTATATATCGGATTTCAAAATTCGGATTTTGTATGCGTCTGTGCATCCGGGTCATCCTTCAGTATGGGGGCATGAAGTATACGAAACCCTATACTACTCACTATAACTACTCACGAGTTGTAGCGGCCGACGGCGTCGCCACCACCGGAACGGGACGCGCCGCCGCTGCGGACGGCGGCGTTGATCGCGCCGCGCAGGTCGAGGCACTCGCGCGCGCCGCGCGACACGAACTTGGCGACGACCTTTTCTTTCCCTTCCGCGCTCGTCTCCGACAGCGTGAAGTGGTGCAGTGGCCCGAAGGTCTTGTATTCCTTGGCCTTCACCTCATCCGTCACATGCACGGCGCTGAGCATGATGTGCAGCTTGATTAAGGGCGTCACGGCCTTCATGGCTTGGACGATGTCGCCGCCCCGATGGACGCTTGCGGTGCGGTACTGCGCCCAGTCCGACGAATTGCGGAACACGAGGAGCTCCCTATGTCCTTTGATGATGACAACCGATGGCTTCCAGACCTTGGTCTTCAGCGTGCGTAAAGAACACCGCGCGAGGCACTCGATCTGCACGACGCCGTGCGTGCTGTGCGCCGGCGCCTCGGCGTGCGTCTGGTCGCGGCAGGCGTCCGCGCCGCGCGGCGGCGGCACGGCCGCCGTCGCGGAGTCGGCGTGCGGATCGCCGCCGCGCTGCATCAGGATCTCGCGCTGCATGGCCTCCGGGAGCTGCGCCCAGACGGCCGGAGGGCGCCGGCGCCGCGGGCCCCGCGCTCAGGTCGAGGCCGTCGAGGCCCCAGCTCTCCTCCTGCGGCGGCGGCGCCGGCGCCTGGGCGGGCGGCGGCGCGGCGACGGGCAGCCCGAAGAGGTCGACGGCGCCCGTTGGCTGAGGCACGGGCGCGAGCACCGGCGGCGCATAGGGCGTCGGCTGGAGCAGGCCGGGCACCGCGGGCGCCGAAGGCGCCGGGGGCGCCGCGTTGAGCGCGCCCGGCATCTCGGGCTTTGGCTTTGAGCGGCTGCGACGGCGGCGGGCCGGCCGGCTCGGGGGGCTCAGCCGCGGCGGCGGCGCGCCGGGCATGGCGCCGGGCATGGCGCCGGGCATCGCACCCGGCATCGCGCCCGGCATGGCCGGTGGCATCCCAGACATCATCTGCGGTGTCGCCATGGGCATCTGCATGCCCATCGGCGGCATCCCGGGCATCATCGGCCGGCCGGGCATCTGCCCCGGGGCATCATCCCGGGCATCTGCCCGGCCATGCCGTAGCCGGGCATGCCGGCGCCCGCGGGCGGCGCTGGCCGCGAGAGCACGTCGAGCGCCGAGATCGACGACCGCGTGTCGCCGCGTCCGTCGGCGGCCGGTGTTGGTTCGCGGCCTGGTTCAGCTGGCCGGGCATCTGCATCTGGCCCTAGCCGGGCATCTGGCCCGGCATCTGCCCCGGGTAGCCCTGCATGGCCTCAAACTGGGTCCTTTTATTGGAGCGCTCGCAGTGGGAGTGCCGCGCTGTCGCACCTCTGTCGAGCGTCGTCTTCCGCACTATGGCAAAAACCTAACGCTAACAAATTGCCTTCCCGGTTTGCAATTCTTGTAATTTTCACCAATCGCATGGCCTATGAGTTCCACACTCGACCGTAAAGTCGTGGACAATCTTGATGTTCTCGGGGAATAGCCGATGAAGTAACAGGCTGGCAAATGTGTCTACCATATATTGTGAAAGCGCTGAGCTCAATTTTTTTTTTGTGGAGACAATTACTTTGCGGTCGTGTGAGGTGCAAACAGATTGAGGCTGTAAGATCAAACCGAGTGCTCCCTGAATCCTGCATGTGGGGCTAAGTCTTTTACATACTTCATTTTGATAATAATAGCGAGCTGTATAACTTGAGCTGATGGGTACTGACCTGGTTGCTAAGTCATGCAATTCTGTGCTAGATGGTTCATGTATAGTCTGACCCAACAGCTGCTGCCGTGTTGGTTTGTGCTTGCGCGCAAGGTACTCCCTGAAAAACAATCTGATTGTATCAAGAGCGTTAAGGTTATGTGCTCCTTGCGAAATTAGTCCAATTCTTTCCTTATCCTTGGCGCTCCAGCTATAAATATGCGGATGAACTTTGAGTGCGGTTATTTGAGACTGGCAAACGCGCAATGCACACAGTTTCCCTTCTGCAGCCTCAATGTAATCATAGCGTTGAAATACACTTTTCCTTGATCTTACATGTAGTGGCATTGCAAGCTTACTAGATGTGCTCAATAAGCTCACGGCAATGTGATCAATGGGTCTAATCGAGAGTTCTGCCATTCTGAGTTCACGCAATATGCTCCTGGCCATGTTGGCATGGACGTTCCAACGAAGAGAAATATCTTCAATCAGAAGAATTGGCTTTGTGATGGATGAGTTACTTTCCTTATCCTTGTACACTGGCAGATGTGAGCCTTGGTGAACGTTTTGGGTTCCCCCCCCCCATAGGCAATTGGTCACCGGCGTCTCTTTGATGCCCAAATAAGGCTAAATGGGGGTTATAGTGTCTAATATCTTCTCGAGTGGTTGTGTACATTTGCATGGATGCACGTCGTGCTAGTGAGTGATCATAAATGGCAGGAACAGAAGCATCTTTTTGGAGGCGTCTAATGCTAGTAGATGTGCAGATAAATTGTGCAGAAAGTTTGAAATTAGGATATTGAATATCCTGCACATCTTTCACTAAGTTGTAGGGCCAAGTATGGTCACGGCTGTTTTGGGCATCAAGTCTCGCGGATTCAGATGAGGTTGCATATACACCGCATGCTGTGGTGAAAATTTTCAGCTGTTTGCATGTATACTGTGAACGCGCAGCTACTATGCACAGCGCACCAAGGTCCCCCATGACACTAAGCAACTGATTCAAAGGGGCAACTTGTTTCCGTTTGTGTTCATCAGACAAGACAATTGGGCATTGTTGTGATGGAAATGCTCCTCTTTTGTTGTTGAAAGCGCAACGATGAGCTCTGTGAAAGCGATCTTTGGTCGATGTGGGATCAGTTTTTGCTACGTCTGACTGCGCAACATCTGGCACAAAATATATAATCTTTTTGCCTGCAGGGCCATATTGGATCTCTTGCATGTCCCTTGCAAAAACTGATATTCGAAGTGTGTTTCTTTTAGCAATTTGTAGAGGTATTATTCTTCCCAAATTGGCAAGCCTGTAATAAGTGGCGAAGAAAATTTGCCTTTGAATAGCAAAAATCAGCTTATCATTATTATCATGCAAATCGGGAGCCAACGTGGGTTTCATTTGGCCCAATAACTGCCCTGCGTGTTCTATGATTTGTTCGTAAAATTCTATCGGACGTGGGCTGCCAGTTGAAAGGACTTCTGTCAAGGCGGCAAATTTTGGAACTCGGGCCATATCCTGCGTTGTCCTGCCAACCATTTCGTATTGACTTGTTCTATGAATGGTTGAGAGTCTGTCAGAATAAACACCCGATAACATCAGCAAACGAGCCGGAGCCACATGCACCCTGCCACCAAATGTAGCATAATCGCACGCGGACCACGAATTGGTTAGCGAATTTGTGATCACTGATGAAATTTCCGCAAAATTAACCACAATCTGACTGCAGTGCCACTGACGTTCCTTCAGCTTGGCGTGTGATAATAGCCTGAGAGCCCCTTTGAGGTTGATGTGACGTATCCAAGATACTAACCTTTGCTCATCACTAGTCACATTTTCATGGGCATAAGTGATGATTCCACTCGATCTGTAGTTGGGTATAGACACAAGGGCAGTGAAAATGGCCTGCGTATATGCAGTTGCCACTAAATAAAAAAATATACAATTGGTCTCACAGTAAGAGTAGATGTGATTTTCGAGGCAAGGTAAGCTGCAATTTTGTTGGATTTTGAAAATGTTGCAGTATGAGTTGCGGGAACAGCTGATGTAAGTGCGGGACTCCACACAGCTTGTTTCCGTCTCGCACGTAGCCTTGCCAAACGAATATTCGGTCTCGCCATAACCATTGCGAATATCACGATAAGCAGATCATCGACTTCGTCTAATGTTCTCGAGAGATTTAAAATTCAGCTTGCTTTCAATTTGTGCGGTGTAGTGAGAGTAGTAAGCGGCCAACGCACGCTAGACATACCTAGGTACCGTACACGGTACCTACGGTACCGTAGGTATTGTACCTACGGTACCTACGGTACCTACGTAGCAAGAGTATGTCGCAGCGTTATGTAAAGTAGCAGGGTCCTAGCTGCTCAATCAGGGACTGGCGCTAACCCACTACGAGAGTGTTGTATTATAAGCTCAGGCTGGTTTACATAGCCCGGGCCTGAGCCTGCCAGTGAGTACTACTAGCGTCACGGTCACGGCGGTCGCCGTCGATAGACACTGGCACTCCGAGTCACTGGCAATGTATAGACTCAATTTAGAGAGTGAGAGATACATATCTAGGGTACTAGTAGGATGGGCTCAGGCTAAAGGGTTCCTCTCTCTCTACTCCCCCTGGACGCAACTTGAAACCGTGACGTCCAGCCGTTGACTCGGAACATAAGCGGCCTCTTCTACTGGAGGATGTATCTCATGTGGCTCAGAATTGTGAGGGTCATTAAGCGGGCACGTACAGCTAGACACCGTGACCCGCGCCGCAGTAACCGTGACCGGCGCAGTAAGTTGGTATAGAGCCTGAGGCCCGGGCGCTCACGGTGGCCCTATCATGATTTCCGTGACCCATCTTGGGCACTGGTGGGATTAACGCCTAGTTGCCCCAGTAACTCGTATATCTCGCTGGTCAGCCTATGCTGAAGTTCAATCAAAAATTGTATCCTAGAATTTTTGGCGTCGAAATTTTCGACGATGCGGTCTTTTCAGCTCGCCTTCGCATGGGCGTGCTCTGGCGCCTTGATGACACGCGCCGCGCCATTCGTCGACTACGAAGCTCTTCGCGGCGCGACGCCGGCGAGCGACCGCCTGAACATGCTTGGGGGGCAGCGTGATGAAGGGTTAGTGGCGACTTTTGAATTCGAGGATCTGCTGTCGTACTCATACGAGTATGGCGAGGCGAGCAGAACCGTCGCGGAGGAAGACCGATGCCCCAAGACAAGGAAGCAGAAAGAGGAGTGCTTGAATGCGAATGACAAGGACGAAGATGAATGCAGCAACTTGATCGAGGCACACGAGCGATGCATGAGGCTAGAGCGGCTCAAGATCGCTTCCTCGGCGGACGGCGGTTTTGGCGTTGATTTCAATCTCGGGAATATGAATTTTGGGCCGGACAGTGACTTAGGTTTGAGCAACTCTGGTCGTCGGGATGGGTACTACGTGAACGCCGCGTCCTTCCAGGGGTTTACGGACTTAGGCTTTCTGGGGGCATCTGTGGCACCGGCCGGCGACGTTGATGGTGATGGTGTGGACGATATCATCATTGGTGCTCCGGGGGTGCGACATGTCTACGTACTCTTTGGTTCAAGTGATTATGACTCCTCCGCTCGTCGTCGCCGGCTACAGTCAAAATATCCGCCGTGGGCTGATCAGAAATCAAATGTTGGAACCTTTGAGACCGCTATCAACGCATTGGGAGAAAATGCATTCATGATCCTCCGAGAGGATAATACCGATCAGGAAGACAGTGCATTTGGCTCGCAAGTCACGACGGCCGGTGATGTGAACGGAGATGGTTTCGATGATATCTTAATTGGGGCCTCGGGAGATGGGAGAGGGTTAGATGGTGTGGGTTCTTCCTTGGTTTCGCAAGGGCGGGTCTACGTTTTCTTTGGCGGAGATCGAACCACTTTGACGGGCCACGGCGCCTGGGATCTCACTAGCTCCGGGCACACGGGATTTCCGATCGAGCGTGGGTTTCGCATAGAAGGCGATGCAAATTTTCGAGGCGTCGGTCAATCTATTTCGGGTGGCTTTGACCTCAACGACGATGGTTTTGATGACTTCCTCATTGGCGTGGAGACCGACTCCAAAAATGGCCACGTGGACGACGTGGGCGAAGCTGTTTTAGTCTACGGAACCAACGAATTCGACCGGTCGATCCTACCACTCCAAAATCTCGCTGGTAAGGGCGGGTCGATGAACCCACGGGGTGTAATTCTTGCACTGAAGAATAAAGATGGTGCCGGTAAGAAAGCCCTGCTGGGTCTCGAGATGGCGGCACTCGATGACGTGAATGGTGATGGTCATGACGATATCGCAGTGGGCGCTCCCCAGTACGGAGATGGCGGTGCGGCGTTTGTGATATTTGGGGGTATTCAATACCACGGCACTTTATTTCTAGACGAAATGGATGGCTCCGACGGGTTTGGCATACTTGGTGCCAAAAAGGGCGATCTTTGTGGTGGTGATATTAAAAAGGCTGGCGACTTCAATGGTGACGGCTACGGAGACATCATTGTTGGCGCGGCAGGCTTTGAACATCGTCGGGGTGCTGCTTACATAGTGCTGGGCCGCAAGCACTTCGGCCCAACTGTCCGGGCTGACATCTCCTTTCGTGGCGATGTTGCTAAGGACATGGCTGGCTACTCCGTCTCCAGCGCAGGTGATGTAGACGGTGACGGCCTCGACGATGTGCTCATCGGGGCCTTTACTTCATCTCCCCAAGCGCGCGAAATGGCTGGTACCGTCTATTGTGTGCTTGGAGGGTCCAAGAAAAAGGGAACCTTTGATCTTTCTGATCTTAACGGTTTCGATGGCTTTACCATGTATGGCGAACACTCTGGCGACGGTGCTGGCTTTGATGTTGCCGCGGCCGCCGATTTCAACAATGACGGTATAGATGATATCATAGTTTCATCGGTATTCCAGAAGGGTTCTGCCTCTAACAAGGGCGGCAATGCCTACGTCATATTTGGCCAACATTTTAATTCCAAGGCACCCACAACAATGCCCACTGGTCCATCTGCAATGCCCACGCCCGCTCCTTCGCGTCCGACCTACTCTCTGGGCAACGAAAAGCTCCCCTTTCCCTCTAAAGTTGCCCTGAGCTCCATACAAGGGTTGTCAGCGGGTTCTATCTTGCGCGGAGAAGAAACGCTCCCCTCTATAGCATTCATTGGT
>JACLAA010004062.1_pt1 | contig 19061 bp, 10 predicted proteins | sample 8027891 | NCBI WGS metagenome assembly JACLAA01 (sample SAMN15724900, study PRJNA655200) | protist metagenome | isolation source: fluorescence activated cell sorting (FACS) single amplified genomes of... | place: Spain: Blaines Bay Microbial Observatory, Mediterranean Sea | collected 2016-01-19 | reverse complement strand
TCGTTGACGTGCACGGCTGCGGCGTACGGCGGCCACCTCGAGGTGCTGAAGTGGGCGCGCGAGAACAGCTGCCCGTGGGACGCGAACACGTGCACGTACGCGGCGGAGGGCGGCCACCTTGAGATGCTCAAGTGGGCGCGCGCGAACGGCTGTCCGTGGGACGAGCGGACGTGCGCGCACGCGGCGGAGCACGGCCACCTCGAGGTGCTGAAGTGGGCGCACGAGAACGACTGCCCGTGGGACGAGAAGACGTGCGCGTGCGCGGCGTGGGGCGGCCACCTCGAGATGCTGACGTGGGCGCGCGCGAACGGCTGCCCGTGGAACGAGCGGACGTGCGCGCGCGCGGCGGGGTGCGGCCACCTTGAGGTGGTGAAGTGGGCGCGCGCGAACGGCTGCCCGTGGGACGAGAGGACGTGCACGTACGCGGCGAAGGGCGGCCACCTCGACGTGCTGAAGTGGGCGCGCGCCAACGGCTGCCCGTGGGACAAGGAGACGTGCGCGGGCGCCGCGTGTGACCACTTCGAGGTGCTGAAATGGGCGCGCGAGAACGGCTGCCCGTGGAACGAGGGGACGCGCGAATTCGCGGCGTCGAAGGGATACGTCGAAACCTGAGCCGCACACGCGAGAGACGGGGAGCGCACCTCGACCGAGTGAACCATGACGATAGACGAGCGAGACGAGATGAGACGAGACGAGACGAACGATGATATGAACGATGTGATGAACACGCGAGCGATGCGCGCGCTGTTTCAGTCGTTCCGACAGCCGCGCCCACGACTGCGCCGGCAAAATGTTGGCTTCGGCGACGTGATTTTCGTTCACGGCGTAAATCGTGTTCCGCGCACCGAGCGCTCAGGTATAGGGTTTAGGGTTTAGGGTTTAGGTATCGACGGAACGAGAATATTGGCGAAACTTGTGAGCGAGCTTGTGCTTCGATATAGCGATACGATCGATCGATCATCAAATGCATATTATTGTGATCGTACGACGACGACGATGATACGATGCGATGATCGACAAGCGAGGCACGGATGGATGGATACACACGCATACATACTACATATATACGTATTAATACACGCATATATTCTTTGTATTTTAGATATGCATCATGCTACGCTGGTGGATATATATGTGTAGCTAGCCAATATATATGCACTCCTCCTGCAGCGCAATGCATTCACGCGGTCAGCACAAAGTTGAACTTCACGTTTACGTGCGTCATGTATTATGTGTGCGTGTACACGCACATGCATCGTAGTGATCATCACAATAATGTTTATTTATTTGTTTCGGCCTTCCTTGCTTGCTTGGCAAGTTAAGTAGGCAGTTAGCTCTCTTCGTTTTCTGTTTTATGTTTTCCTGTGCTGGACGCGAGTTTCAACTCGTGTCGTCGCTCTCTGCTTCTTTTAAGACGCAGTTCGTTTCGCCTGCTCGGTTCAAAGATACACGAAAAAGTGTGCGTCAGTTAAGCAACATGCGAGGCCGTGTCGATGACGAGTGTTCAGTGGTGAGAGCATCGCTAAGCACGTGGAGGAAGAGTACTCACCTCACGCAGATAGTCCGTACGTCGTCCTGAGGGAACGCATCAAGATCGTGAAGCACGTGACAGTACCGGCAGTAGCGCTGTAAGGGGGCATCTGCGTGCAATCGCACCTGTGCAGCTCTCTGTACAATGAAATTATGGGTACGTATGTGTTAGAATGTGACGAAGTTATTGCGCGACGTGGAGGGATGGATGCTTGTCTTTTTCTCACCTTGTGCTCTGAACAGAGTTTCAGTTTTCGCTTGCACGGTTCAGACAGATTTCTGCACGAGTACACCATACACTGCGTGACGCCTTTATCAACCCTCATTTGGCCGTTCATGGAGCCTTGCAGCTGTAAGTGACTTAGGTTTCCAAGTGCTTTAATATCATGCGTGCTACTGTTGAGAACAGAAGTTATGTCGGCACCTCCTACCGGGAGATGCTGGCCACGTGATTGGTTGCCTGGTGGAAATTGGGTCCGAAATAAGCTTTCACCGGCGTCGTATCGGTCGCCAGAGGAATACGGCAGCGTCTGGCCCAGCGTGGAATTACGAGATGGATGCGTAGCGACTGGAAAATTGTGACCGATGGCGCCGATGCCATGCTGTAAATAGGCACCAAGCAAGCCAGGTTGATGGGAGAGAGAAGTTTGGAGCAGTACCGCGGATTCGCGCGAAAACTCGTTTATGATGTCGTCGCAAAGCCGATCACACGACTGAAGAGCGCACAACTCTGAAAGTAGACGGATTGATACCGAGTGAAAGTCATCTATTCCTTTCTCCATGTTGTCGAGGCGGATGGCAGTATCCAACTTCGTACAGACACTCAGGTGTATCTTGATTGTGACGACGAAAGCAAGCACGATATTATTATTATTAATACGTAGGATAATAATAATATGAGCGAGCGAGGGCCGGAGCAGCGGATGATGGATGAGCGACCGACGAGGGAGCATTATTAATAATAATAATAATACGAAAGTAATTAATAACAATGGACGGACGGAGGTGTTCGTCAAAATTTATAGCCTACGGTATGCAAGAATCAAAGTGAGAGTCTTCCACTCATGGGCGAGGGTTCGGAGGAATGGGCCGTCTGCCCAGTTTGTGAGGAGAAGTGTCGGCTCTCTCAGGCGGATTGGCACGTGGGCACCTGCTTGATAAAAAAATGCGCATCACCTTCTCGCAAAAGAAAGTTTGCTGAGGTTGGTGAGCGGGACCGACCTGCATGTGGACCCGACGCCTCGATTTCGACGCTTTGGAGTGTACTACCTGAGACACGGAAGGTCTCTTCCCCGCCGCCATCGTCAGCTTCTCCATTGTTTATCTCACCATCCGAGCTGCGACCGCCTTCACGATTAGGTATCGCGCTTTGCGGGGAGAGATGGAGACTTCCAACGACAGGTTTGGACTCTTCTCCTGCCAGGGGTGGTGGCACTCGAAATGCAGTGCAAGTTGCTGCTCCTTCGAAAAGAGTTGATGTCATGAATTCCAGTCTGCCGCCCAAGCTGTTGAGAATTTTGGTACCTTTGCACGGTCGAAAAAGAGACAGCAACGACAAGGTGTTCATTCCCATGCCCAAAGATGGCACTCCTGTCAAAGTTGTCAGGGAAAAAGATAACCCAGTGGACTCAAGAGCTTTGCTTTGTACGTCTTTGTCGGCACCGTCAGCGAAGCTTCTAGGCGCTGAAGAGCTTGGAAATGTCCTCGGGTATCTACCAAGACAAGTGAGTACTCATCTATCACCTTTGATCGACGAAGGCTTAATTTTCCTCACGGCATGGTCGCGCTCTACGATGACAAATACTGCCTTTCATCTTGAAGGGTCGTCCACAGATGGTATGATCGAGTTATGCGCATCTCTTTGTTCACCAAAAGAAGTCCTTCGAGAAGAGCAGCACATGTTGGTAGCCTCCGCTTGGTCGGCTGCAAGTCAAGCTTCTGAGGATGCTCACGCTGGTCTTCAGGAAGTGATCCGTCGTCGATTTTGGTCGGCTGTTGGACGCATACGTTGCAGCGCTCATGCGCACCTCCTTAATACTGTCGAGGTTTGCATCCTAGAGACTTTCCATAAGTGTTCCTTACCTGCACAGCGACTCGCTTTTCGACTACTGCAAAGAAAGGCTATCTGGTTTCGCACTCCTTCGCTGCAATATTCAGAAATACCTCACATAGAAGCTGCAGTCGACGAGCTGCAAGAACGAGGCGTAGTCCTTTCTGGTGATAATCGTGAAGTAGATGAAAACATGGAAGCACGGCTATCTGCTCTCAAAAGTGACGAACTCGTTATTCTCTCTGAACGTTTGGGTTTAGATCATCGCAATACGAGGAAAAAGCTTATTGGTAAGATTCTTTCCTCCTCAAGGGACTCCAGTGATGGTGGACAACTTCTTTTTCATACTTGGTTGAGTATCTTTAACGGTCGATCATCTGGTATGGTAAGGCTTTGTCCTGTGTTGTTGCGCTCCGTACAAGTTGTCAACTACCTGACATTCCTCCGTCCCGACTGCGGTTTGCAGTCTTTCGTGCTTCAAGATGTTGGCGTCATCCGTTATCCACCTCATCGGAGTAGTTTAGAAGATGGTTCTACTCTGTTCACGTCGCGATCTGATCTGGATGCCTATTTGAGCGTAATCGCTGAGGCATCCGCTGTTGACGCCGCGTTAGATGCTGGCGACGAGAAAACAGCGCTTAAAATCTTGGACACAAATATTTTCCCTTGGGTGAACAGTTGTTCAAATGTACTAATACACTCGTTGAAACATCAAAATTTTCGAAGAAGATTTGAGCCAGACTGGATTCGTGCCAAGATGGCTACTATCGGTATTACCTTATTGGAGCGGCATGGTCGTCCTACCGATGCCGTTGCGATGCTCACGCGTCTACTATCTTGTCCAATATGTCCAGAAAGGCGAGGAACATGGTATTTACGGCTGGTAATAAACTTGAGTCATCTCGGGCGTCTAAGCGAAGCAACGCGGGCGTGTCACAGGGCACTGCAAGATCCATGGGTGCGTTGTGGAGATCGACTTGGAATTCAGAGGCGCGCTTTACGACTAGCCAGAAAAGTGAAGAGTTGGGGGACTTTAGGTGCTCGTTGGCGCAGTGATATTCTCTGGGAGGCTCCTATTGATTCTATTCGGGCGCGGGCACTCAACGGTTCTGTGAGAGAGAAAAAACGTTACTGCACAATTTCTGAAGTTGGCGAGGCCACTGTTTCTGTTGAAGAGCTCGCAATAATGCATTATGCCGAAGAAGATGCAGGAAGTTGGCGCGGTGTACACTCTGAAAGCCGTGCGTGGATGACTCTTTTTGGATTACTTTTTGCAGACGTGATCTTGTCACCTGTTCCTGGAGTTTTCCATGGACCTTTTCAATCTGCCCCGCTTGACCTCTGCACAGATAGCTTTGTAGAAGCGCGAAGGGACGATATCACTAAACTTCTATTTGAGATAAGAAGAGGGAAAGGAACCAAAATCATTCGTGATGTATGGCGTCGATACTATGGTACCGCAATTTACGGCGTATCTTGGGTCTTGCTGTCGTTGGACGAACTCTGTGACATAATCCTCGGGCTTGGCGATGTGGCTTTGGCTGAAGTTATGGGTCTCATTGCAGAGGATACTTCCGGGTGGACCGGAGGAGCTCCTGATCTTTTATTGTGGCGGCAATCTTCATGTGAACCAAAAGTCAAAGCTGTAGAGGTCAAAAGTAAAAATGACCAACTAAGCGATCAGCAGCGGGCTTGGCTACTTGCGCTACGCGATGCCGGGGTGACAGTGGCAGTGTGTCGGGTGTCATTTTGATTTTTATGCACGCTCTTTTTCATTAACAAGGAAGACGAGGTGTACGAGTCTTATGTATGCATGTACGTATGTACGTACATACGTAGCGACGACGTATGTGCATATGTATTCAGGTAGCTCTAGAATATTAGGTGATTGTTAATAATGTGATCGACGTTGTTTGTTCCTTCGCTCGTGTGCGCGTGTTTTCGTTTCTCAACACCTTCCGATCGATTTTCCATATATCTATGTGATAGGTTTATGGCTCTTATTCGTTCCAAGAGTCGACAGAACGACTAACGTAGTGTGTAGTGTCTCAGTCAAAGATAGTAAACGGGAAGGATCAGGCTCTATGTCGGTGCTCGTCGCAGCTCGGCTGGCGATACATATGCGAGTTTCTAGTGGCAAGAAATCATCGTGTGCTCGCGCTCTTCGATCCGTTGTCCCTGTACTCTGTCGAGCTCACGACGACACGAACGACCTCTCGGCGAAGTCAGAGACAACCTCGGATGTGTTTGAGGTCTGTGCTGCGCTGGGTGTCGTCCCGGAGCCATCGAGGCTGGACGCATATCTGACTGTGAAAGTTCCAGATGTTAGTCGAGGGCGTATTGTCGCTAGCATCAAATCGGGCCTCGTCGTTGTCAACGGCATTCACGTCAAGAAACCCTCTCACAAAATAAGTGCTGGCGACAGGATCGTGTGTGAAATACCAGCACCACCACCATTGGAAGCAAACCCTGAAGACATCCCACTAGAGGTACATTATGAAGACGATCATCTGATTATTGTGAATAAACCCGCAGGAATGGTTGTGCACCCGTCAGCTGGACATGAAAGTGGAACTCTTGTCAACGCAGTTCTTTTCCACTGTCAGCTTCCTCCCATGCGTGTCTTGTCAGGTAACCAGCGCGCACGTGAGAAAACAGACGGCGACGAAGCTGATTCATCACTGATCTTCGCAAATCCTGCGGATTTCCCGGATACTATCATCAGACCTGGTATAGTCCATCGCCTAGATAAAGGAACCACTGGTTTGATGGTAGTTGCAAAGGATCCGTTTACGCATGCAGGCTTGTGTGATCAGTTTGCTGCGAGAACAGTAAGGAGACGGTATTTAGCACTTGTCATCGGTGCTCCGAATCCTTTATCAGGGAGGGTAAGTGCCCCTATTGGACGAGATCCTTTGGATAGACTTCGCATGGGAGTAGTGCACGGGGCTGGTGGCCGACACGCAGCAAGTAATTTCTCTGTCAGAACCTCTCTTGCACGAGGAAACGCTGCGCTTGTGGAATGGCAGCTGGAAACCGGTAGGACGCATCAAATTCGAGTTCATACAAAAGAAATTGGACACCCTATATTGGGTGATGACACATATGGTGGTGGTGGTCGATCTGCGGCTGAAAGGTTGCACCGCAAAGGTGCGATGAGCATCGACCAAGCGAAATTGATTTTGCAAAAATGTAGCCGTCCAATGCTTCACGCCAGGACTCTAGGTTTCCAACACCCAGTAACGGGTGAAGAGCTAGACTTTGCCGTCGAACCTCCCGCAGACTTTGCTACCATATTTCAGTTGTTGAACGATGATAAATGAACATGTAACGAACATCATTTGATGAGTAGATAAAGACGATAGACTAGCTACTACGTAGTACCTTCTAGGTAGCTAGCTCTACTAGTCTATAGCTAGTCAGATATATGCGCTAGCTAATAGCTACTACATAGACTACATATTATGTAATATGTACGTAGATATTTATTCGCACGGAAGTAGCTACTGCTCGTCGTATATCACGCACTTTGCTGTAGTAGCTATGCATAGATACTTTCTTTTATTCGCACGGAAGTAGCTACAGTACTGCTCGAAAGTTCATAGCTCCCCGAGCATGAGGCGCGACATGACTGGCTTTCCCCCAATCGGCGTTACGCTCCTCTTCATCACTGTCGAGTTGAGGGCGTCGTGGAGATCTGCTGGACGGTCGCGGCGCCGTCCTTCTTCTCGTTGCCGGCCGCGAGACCGCGACGAACGCGTCGCCCGTCGGGGGAAAACGAACCAACGGACGCTTCAACGTCGCGAGGAAGAGCGCGTGGTTCGCGACGCGTCTTCTAACACCGCGTCTGGACGACCCAGCGACGACGCCTCTAAACCGATGGCTGGACCCTCCACCTCCTCCGGTCCGTCTGGGAATCAAGAGCACAGCACTGCTTCCGGTGAGACGCCGGCGTTCGCGCGAGAAAAAGTGGAAAACGTCGCGCCTTTTCCTGAACAGCGCCGAACGACGCGCGCGTACTCCTCGGAGATCGTCGAAGAGGGTAACGATGACGCCGAGAGCTGCGACGGCACGCCGCCGATGTGGTCCGAGTCCCCGCCTTCGCGCGCCGCTTCGCCGTCGTTCGCGCGCGATGACCCGTCGGGTCTCCGGCGCGACGCGACGGGGCTTCAAAGCAACTGGATATCAAACTGCTGCTCTTTTCTTTCCTGCTTTTCAACTGCAGCAGACGACGACGCGAGTTCCGTGGACGAAGTCGACGATGTTCCTGGCCCCGTGACCGAGTCTACTGAGACGAAACGGAAGAAACGCAAGACGAAGGAGAATGTTGACTGTTGCAGCGAGACGGCCGCGCATGACCATTGCGAAAAGCTTCGCTATTGCTCCCGCTGCGAAAAAGAAAAAATGTGCGATGTTTTCTTCGACGGAAAAAAAAACAAATTTTTCAAAACTTGTTCACGTTGTCGCGACGAGATGACTGAGACGAAACGGAAGAAACGCAAGACGAAGGAGAATGTTGAATATTGCAGCGAGACGGCCGCGCATGACAATTGCGAAAAGCTTCGCCACTGCTCCCGCTGCGTCATGGAAAAAAAGTGCGATGTTTTCTTCGACGGGAAAAACAAATTTTTCAAAACTTGTTCACGTTGTCGCGACGAGATGACTGAGACAAAACGGAACAAACGCAAGACGAAGGAGAATGTTGACTATTGCAGCGAGACGGCCGCGCATGACCATTGCGAAAAGCTTCGCTTATGCTCCCGCTGCGTAATGGAAAAAGCGTGCGATGTTTTCTTCGACGGAAAAAAAAACAAATTTTTCAAAACTTGTTCACTATGTCTTGAAACCATAAAAAAATGGGAAGCTCAGCGGACTGAAGCGGCGGCGGAAGCGGCGCGTACGAATCCGGGGGTCCGGGGACTCACGTTCTTGGACTCTGACGGCATCTCAGCCGTCGCGGCGAGCGCCTTAAATCGTCTCAAGGACAAGTTCGCCGCCGGGTCGAAATCGTACTTCTACGCGTTTCAATGGTCTCTCGCAAGTGGCTGGGGTGCTTCGGCGGGGGAGCTTCACGCTGCAGAAAAAACTGAATCGATTTCGCACTTATTAAGGAACAACGGCGTGCTTCAGTATTCCAACCCGGAGAATGGAGACTTGCGGCCTGCCAAGCTTAGCGACGTATTCGGAACCACCACCACCATTCTACACCGCGTCGCGATTTCCCCTTTGATCGACGACATCAGGGAGATCGAGCGGAAGTTGCACGAATTGACCGAAGGGGATGCCGTTGGTTTTCGCGGACACCTGAAAAACGGGGGAACCGGGACGTATCAGAAACGCGGCACAATTTACGGCGTGAGCATCCTCGAGATCCCTGATCCCGAGGCGCTCAACTTGCGCGTTCGAGACGATCATCGCGAGAAATACGAGGACGAGGTAAAGCAATACGGCGGTCGCGCGCGCGCTCTTTCTTTCCCGGATGTTCAAGTGGATTTTCAGCTTCCCCCAACCGACGGCAACGGCGACGGAGGAACGTTTTTCGTACTGGGCGGTGCCCTCTTTGAGCAGCGCCGAGGTCTCCCCGTCGACGACTCCAGGCTGGGTGAATTCACCTTGAGTCAGCAGCAGAGCCAAGGACACCCTGATGAGGACCGACTCCGTCGCGAGGCCGCGGCGGACCGAATCGTCGAGTGGGACGGAGCATGGCCAAGTGGTCACGTTTACTTCTCCGGCGTCACCGCCAATTCGATCATGGAGGTTGCTTTTCACAACGCGCTCCAGGAGATGGGGTCGGTGGTTGTCGACAAGAAGGGCCCGCCTTCCAAGAAGGAACAGATGAAGCTTTTGGTCGTCGATTTCGATAACATGAAATGGGATCTGACGCGGAAGGCTAAGCACGCCCTGGATAATCACATTCCCATCATCTCGAAGCAGATGTTCATTAGTGAGCTGATGAACTTGACGTACTACACTGATGAGACGGAGGAGTGAGACGGTAGCGTACTGGTAGCTACTGGAACTACTGGTAGCTACTGGAAGCACCGGTAGGTAGTTAAATTTTTTGCATACCCGGTTGAAATCCAGAATACGTAGCTACTTTCGGATTCGGTATTCATTCATGAATATGCCGTATTCGGAAGATGCTGTAGTGTAGCTCTTGTAAGGGTTTCGAAATAGATGTTTCTGGCACGCTCCACATACATGCATGCATCAACTTAGGTCATCGTCTTAAAACAAAGTTTCACAGCTGTAGAGTAAATCGCCACACACCGGTTTTCGCGTCATACTCTTGAAGTTCCCCACCCATGCGACGCGTCTGTTTAAGGATGCGGTCTTCAAATTTAGCCCTTGCTGCCTCTCCTTCCTTTTTTGGCCGACACTCATACAAAGTTACTTCAGCACGCTTTTTGAGACCTTCTCCAGGCGAAGGGCTCGGGACACCAGAATCTTCATGGTAGACATATATGACACCCCTTTCAATACGAACAACGCGATCGATTTCCAGTCCACGAACGTCAACAGGTTCAAGCCACCTCACGGAGCCAAAGTTTTTTCGAGTTACCACAAAGTCTTCAATCTGAGCGAGCGCTTTCTCTCCTTTCTCTTCCAGCAGCATTCGCAACACATCAGGGCTAGGTTCTATCGAGTACCCATCTTTTGTGGATATCACAGGTATCTCATTTTTGTTAACTTTCAAGGCGATCTTCTCACCACTCTTGTTGGAAACCTCAAGGGTATTTTGAACTGCTGAAGGGTCGTCAGCAACATTTTCGTCTTCGAAATGCACGTGTCTTCTTTCAGGAGTTTCATTGTGCTTCCCAATACCAACTCGTGGAATCACTGTATCAGAATCTGTCGCTTGAGATAGCGTACCACTGACAGGATTTACTGCAAGTAAGGCGGAGGTAGGCGGAGACATAGCTGGCGGCTTGCGTATGAATAAGCTTCGAGGATTCTCACGAGGTTTGAACATCCAGTTGTCAGCAACTTGAAGCTTTGGGGGCGTGCTCCCACCAGTTCCAGTTGGAGCATCCACAACAGTGCCGCTGACAAATTCACTGCCATGAGGAGAAGGTGAAACGGAATATCCTCGAGGTTTCATACGTGAAGTAAGTCCTCCACGAGTGGTGAGCCAGGGTGATCGAGGGGTTAACGATCGCACAGGAAACGCTACATGAGCTGTGTTAGGAGATGTGCTCCCAAGCAAAGATTTTTTATGAGACTGCTTAGCGGTGGAGACTGGAGATATCACAGGAGGAGGAACAGCCAAGGAGTTGCCATAAGGTGCCGCGTTTACACTTGGAGAGGCCAAGGTCGAGATCCCTGTAGGCGCAAGACTCGAGGGATGGATACCAGCTCCTGGTGTAAAAGCACCTGCAGAAGAAAATCCTCCGCCAAGAGGACCCGAAAATGAAGGAGCAGCTCCAAAGAGTGTTTGAGCCGGAGAAGACGGTAACGCAGATCCTCCACCAATAAGAGTTGTAGATGGCAGGGCGGCACCGAATGCAGGTGTGCCTGTTGGTTGCGCTCCTGTGCTAAATATACCACCTGTGGCAGGAGCTGACGCAGCAGAGAATGAGAAAGAAGGGGTGGATGCCGCAGGCAGAGCTAGCGAAAGTGCGGCACCAGTAGCTGGGGCTCCTGCAGTTCCAAATAGACCGGCAGATGCAGGGGTGCTTGCAAACCCTCCAAAGGAAGATGTGGTAGCTGCCGCACCGAATCCAGAACTTGCCTGTGGAGCTGATGCAGCTGCACCAAACAGCCCATTACTGGCCTGAGAAGCTCCGAATGGAGAAGCGCCACCAGTAGAAGGGGAAGGTGCACCAAATGCACCCCCTGCAGGGGCAGACGCTCCAAACAGGTTTGTCGAACCACTCAATGGGGAAAGGTTGATGGCAGGAGTGCTCGTGTTTACGCCAAACGCCGAGCTCGATGCAGCCGCGCCAAAACCTGTGCCTGCTGGACTAGCACCAAATCCAATAGAACCTGCTGGAGCGCCAAAGGCGCTGCTGCCACCGAAAGCCGGAGAAGATTGTGCTGCCCCAAATGCCGAGCTTGATGCCGGTGCTCCAAAAGCACTACCACCAAGTGTACTTCCTCCAAAAGCAGGCGTTGAAGGAGGCACTCCAAATGCCCCCGCACTGGCTCCAAAGGAAGGCGCGGATGCAGCGCCACCAAAAGCTGGCGCCGATGCAGCGCCACCGAATGCAGAACCAATACTTGCCCCGAAGACATTTGTGGAAGTTGCTGCCGCCGCACCACCGAACGCGGGTGCTGTAGGCGAGGTGCCAAACGGAGAGCCTCCAGGACCTGGAGTAGTAGAACCGAATGCTGGAGCTGGCGCATTACCGAACGTAGACGCCCCAGGTGATGCTCCAAATGCATTCCCTGAAGGTGTGCTGCTAGCTCCAAATATTCCGCCTCCCCCCAACGTCGCGCCGGCACCACCAAACGCGCCAGCTTGAGATGAACCAAAGGCGCCAGCAGCACTTGGTGCAGTCACTCCAAAAGGACTTGCACTTCCAGCACTGGCACCAAAGGCGCTGCCTGTCGCTCCGAATGGACTGGCTGCTGCACCAGGTGCAAACGATCCACCGCTAGGACTTCCAAGCGAAGGATTCAAAGCCGTCGATCCAAAACCGACACCACCAGTACCTACGTTTGCTCCAAATCCAGCTGAGGGCGACGCTCCAAAAGGAGTTGCCGAAGTTGCTGGCTGCCCGAAGGCTCCAGGGCTCGCTCCTTGTGGAGAAGGCTCACCAGCCTTTGCATACGCATCGAAACGTATCTCCTCGACACACTTATGCTGATTTTCCTGCATAGCACATATAGAATGCATCATAGCGAAATTCTGACTCTGCGTGAGAAGCTCTTTGTCTGTGACTCGCGTGACACGATAACCTCCGGCGCCTGGGAGCATGGAGCAATTTATTGCCTTGTGTGCAGAGTTTCCACAGGTGCTGCAGACATGCTGGTTGCGGCAGCTGCCACCGAAGCGACAGGAACCTTTGTTCCAGAACTTGCAAGCGTTGTTCGCTGTTGCGTGATAATTCGAAAAGCAGGGACATGAACAAAAGAGGAGGTTTAGGTCAGTCTGGTCTTGCTACCTCAACTAATGGCCTGGTGAGATCTAAAATCTAAACTTTGGGTTTTGAAGGCGAGGGCGGCGCAAGAAATTTCGAGAAGCGGAAAGAGGACGCCAGGGTATGAACGTACGTGCTTGGCTAGCGCCCGGACCACCGATCGTTCCATTCCCACCAAACACAGAACCCTGCGGCCGTATTGATGCATTTGTCCCTCCGAATGGCGAGGGAGATGCGCCAGGGGCGTTGAAAGCATTCGGCTGTGTCGTAGTCGTGCCAAAGGGAGAGCTGGTTGTGGAGGCGCCAAACGCCGAAGGCGAGGCGGCTGGAGCGCCAAAAGGGGACGCAGGAGCCGCACCGAAGGCTCCAGCTGGCTTGCCAAATGCGCCTTGGCTACTCCCGCCACCGAAAGCTCCCCCGCCGCCAAAACCTCCAGAGAACGTCATGCTTTCTGGGACGCGCGCCAGGAAGTGGGGAGGGGAGTTTTCGAATTTGACTTTTTTACTGGCAAAGCTTGTACGTAGGATATGACGATTTCAGCAGGAGGAGGAATCGAGGAAAAAGTGAGAGAATTTCGAGTCACCTCTCAAACATGCATGCTCTCGAGAGTGAAGTGGAGCATGCATGCAGCGAGGAAGTCCCAGCATCAGACAAGCACTTGAGCAAGTACGAATAAGAATATGTGTTGTATGTAAGACGTGAACAAATACCTGTATCGAAGTCCGACGCGTCTACCCGCGAGTCGCTGTTCTGCAGTTCACCCAAGACGTTCCCGCCGCTCCGAACACACCGAGAGCGCCGAGAGCGCCGCCGTCACCGACATCAAATTCGAAGACGAGTGGGGCGGGGGCGGGTGATCGATTACGCCTCCAACAGCATGAGATATCATGAAACACGTGTGCACGGGACGAAAAGATACCATCTGAAAGCAAATTTCGAAGCACAAAGGTTCTGCGAAAAGTCGGCGGCGGCGCCGAAGTGCCGCCCGCGCGCTGTGGGAGGGGTTGGCGACACTTCCGTCCGCGGTTGACATCATGAGCACATTTGCACGAGGGCTACTACAGAGCGCTGAGACGACCACTGTATGTCACAACATGCATTTGACACAAGATCCGCAAGTCGAGACCACACACAAAACGAGGTATCATCAAAAACCTTCCAGTGGCGCTATGCGGCGTCGTTACGAGACCGCTCGGCGGTTTGCGGGGCGCCGTACGCCACTCGCCCGACTCAAAAAGACGTACACGGAGGTCTGCTTGACTCATCGACGAAGCCGGTGCAAGACAGCCAAACATGCTCGGCCACGTCCACACAGTAAGGTTCGACAGGCATGGATCGTCAGTGGTGCCATCAATATTTCGACACGTACGTACATAACCCATCATCAGCAGGGTTGTCTCGGCGGCAGCGGCGCGGGACGACCCGAGACAAGTCTTGTTTACACCGTGCCAAACACAGATAATGGACCGTAACAAGCTGGAGGTGTGATATGGGCGGGGGCGAGGAGCGACATCTGCAAAACGACCTATAGCCTAGTCGTTACTGAAGAAATCAACGCTGCCCCAGGTTGCAAACTCGTTTCTCAAGCTCAAGACGAGGTCTCCATGAAGGAAAATTTACCTCCCAGCCAGGCCATTCTCTTGATGGATGCATGCTTTCAAGCCAGAACAGAACATCATCCCACTTCAAATCAATCAAGGGTTTAATCGCTACAATATAGAAATTCATAGAGATGCACAATGTAACACGGTGACGTGACGGTTCGGGTGAGTGGAGATCCGGGCGCAGATGCTACGCCCCGGATCTCTGACAGCTCTCCTCCTGTCCCCATCGGAAGAAGATAGAGCAGGACGAAAATAAATAAATAATCAAGAGAATTTTTAGGGCGATTTTAGGGCGATTTTAGGGATTTCTTTCTCCTAATAATAATAGCTAGCTAGCTAGTGATATGTTTTTCTTGCTCAATTTTGATGAGGATTTAATGAAATTCTATTAATAATATGATGACATATTATTAATCCGAAACGAATTTTTATTTGTTTTTCCAAAAACGATTTGGCGGCCGCCATTTTGTTGCCGCCGACGTCTAGTCGCTCACACAGTGCCGCGCGCTGGATATGATATCGCTACTGCGCTAGCATCTTATGCTTGATAAATATGGACGTGCGTGAGAGTAAAAGAAGCATTCGCGAACGCGTTGAGAAGTCGAGTTTAAGCGCAGATGGAGTGGACGCTGGTGGCATCTCCCTCTTCTCTGTTTCGTCGAAAAAACGGCAGCGTAGAAGCGCACACCACGAGACGGAGAAAAGTGCAGACGGTAAAGAAGCCAAGAGTGACGACCGGGAGATATCATATCGTATAAAGCCCGAGCAGACGAATGAAAGTACGTTTGTTTCGGGTGAAGCCTCGTTTCGAGCATTAGGCTTGAACCAATGGCTCAGCAGTAACGTTGTCGCCATGGGCATATCGAAACCTACCCCTGTGCAACGAGGCTGCATACCACCGATCCTGGCGGGTCGCGATGTCATTGGCACAGCTCAAACAGGAACGGGAAAGACTGCGGCGTTTGCACTTCCTATCTTGCAACTTCTCGGCAACGATCCATACGGAGTATTCTGCCTCTGTCTGACTCCAACACGCGAACTTGCCACTCAGATAGCTGACCAGTTCGATGCCTTCTCTGCGGGTATGACGCTTCACTGCGAAGTGGTTGTTGGCGGCGAGGATATCAGGACCCAAGGTGCGGCTTTGGTTTCCCGTCCTCATGTGGTAATCGCCACCCCTGGTAGACTTATGGAACACTTCATGTATGATGACTCACTCGCGAAGGCGTTCGCTAAGCTCCGATGCCTTGTGCTCGATGAGGTGCGGCCCCGGACTTCTTTTCTTACTAGCTTCAATTTCATCGCTAACTTGTCACTCTCTCCCCACATACAATTGCACGCATGAACAGGCGGACAGACTTCTCGATCCTGGGTTTGAAGCAGAGCTTCGAATTATCATGCATAACTTACCGTCGGTTAAGCGACAGACGTTACTTTTTTCGGCTACCATCACAAGATCGATTTCAGCACTGCAAGAAGTTACACTGAAAAAGGCAGTGCATTTTGAAGCTTTCGAAGGACTAAAGGTGGTTGAGCGGTGCAAACAAGAGTACTGCTTTGTCCCGGCGAAAGTGAAGGAGGTGTATCTAGTGCACCTCATAACCAAAGCAAAAACGTGGGGTGTGCGATCTATGATAATCTTCGTCGGTACTGTCCATACCTGTCAGCTGCTTCAGGAAACCCTTACCTTACTTAGCATCGACTCGGTGGCGTTGCACGCGTGCAAGAAACAGCGACACCGGGTTGCCAGCCTTGCTCGCTTCAAATCAGGAGAAGTCAACGTGCTCGTCGCAACTGATGTCGCATCACGTGGGCTCGACATTCCTTCTGTCGATCTAGTCATTAACCACGATGTACCTGCAGTCCCACGAAACTATGTCCATCGCGTTGGACGCACTGCTCGTGCAGGTAGGTTGGGTCGAGCCGTGACACTTATTTCTCAGTTTGATGTTGCTCTTGTTCATCAAATAGAAGAAATCACCGGAGTGGAAATGACTGAAGTTCCAGATCTTTCTGAAGAAGATGTCCTCAAAGATATATCTCGCGTATTCACCGCAAGACGGGGGGCAAAGATGAAGATGAGCGAGAACGGGGGTTTCGACGACCAAATGCGCGAAAGAAAAGCCCGTTCGTCCTCTCAAAGCGCCGTGAAGTGACGAGTGATAGCAAAGCTGGAGAAGTCGTATGTTTACGAAGGTAGTCACAAAGAATTCAATACAGGTTGTATTATCGTTTACTGCTGCACACACATACAGTCATTATTCGTTTGAGAGTATGATAATAGTATTCTGGATTTCAACCGGGTGTGCAAAAATACCAGTAGTACCAGTAGTAAAAATGACTACTTGGAGAATCTACTCGGCTACTGTAAGCTACTGTAAGCTACTGTAAGCTACTGGTAGCTATACTTGCCACGTGGCAAGTAGTAAATTCCTTAGCAACCCAGTCTTGAATAAATGCAAATTTCGCGATTTCGAAAATTTCGCTACCAGTACTCGGCTACTGGTAGCTACTGGATGGTAGCTACTGGAACTACTTGTAGCTACTGGAAGCACCGGTAGGTACGTAGTTAAAATTTTTGCATACCCGGTTGAAATCCAGAATAATACCCACCCGATTTTCAAACCGATTTTAGACCCGATTATTTTGCCACAAAAACCCCATAATAATAATAAATCAGATTGGACCTGATGAAAAAGAGCCGACGTTTTCGGGCTCGTGAAAGCGACTAATCAAGTGACAAACAGAGCGAACCGCACGTGGAGGTTGGTTGACGCATAGTTCAGCGGCTTCTGGGTCACAGTACGTGGCGCTGTCGGGTTACTTAGGACTTCACACAAGCATGCTCAGCTTACTCACCTCCGCTTTGTCGGATCTGAAGTCAATGAACCTTCGTCAACTGTTGCTTCAGTTGGTGAGCCTCGGACTCATCGTCACTTCGGCCTTAGTGATTTGGAAGTCGCTGATGCTGGTCACGGGAAGCGATTCGCCTGTGGTGGTTGTGCTGAGCGGATCGATGGAGCCGGCGTTTTATCGAGGTGACATATTGTTTCTGTACCTTGCTGAGCGCGCTACGAGGGTGGGCGAAATAGTCGTCTTCAACATCAAAGGGCGCGAGATTCCGATCGTGCACAGGGTCATAAGGGCGCACGGTGATCTCAAATATGGTGGGCAGGAACTCTTGACTAAGGGTGACAACAACTACAGTGATGACACGGTGCTTTACGCTGCGGGACAGGATTGGCTATTAGAAAGCCAGATCATGGGCAGGGCAGTCGGATTTCTTCCTCACGTTGGGAGAGTTACTATAATCATGAACGACTATCCCGTTGTCAAGTATGTCGTCATCGGCGTGCTTGGACTTCTTGTGGTAACGAGTAGAGAGTGACTATCCAACGGAGGGTGATGTGCAGTCTGGGAGCACGTTTTGATTGTGTATTGTGTGTATTAAAGAGTAGTTTTTAGGCAATGACTGATTCGTCGTCGTCCCTGTTGCTTCCGAAACAAATAAATAAACATTATTGTGATGATCACTACGATGCATGTGCGTGTACACGCACACATAATACATGACGCACGTAAACGTGAAGTTCAACTTTGTGCTGACCGCGTGAATGCATTGCGCTGCAGGAGGAGTGCATATATATTGGCTAGCTACACATATATATCCACCAGCGTAGCATGATGCATATCTAAAATACAAAGAATATATGCGTGTATTAATACGTATATATGTAGTATGTATGCGTGTGTATCCATCCATCCGTGCCTCGCTTGTCGATCATCGCATCGTATCATCGTCGTCGTCGTACGATCACAATAATATGCATTTGATGATCGATCGATCGTATCGCTATATCGAAGCACAAGCTCGCTCACAAGTTTCGCCAATATTCTCGTTCCGTCGATACCTAAACCCTAAACCCTAAACCCTATACCTGAGCGCTCGGTGCGCGGAACACGATTTACGCCGTGAACGAAAATCACGTCGCCGAAGCCAACATTTTGCCGGCGCAGTCGTGGGCGCGGCTGTCGGAACGACTGAAACAGCGCGCGCATCGCTCGCGTGTTCATCACATCGTTCATATCATCGTTCGTCTCGTCTCGTCTCATCTCGTCTCGCTCGTCTATCGTCATGGTTCACTCGGTCGAGGTGCGCTCCCCGTCTCTCGCGTGTGCGGCTCAGGTTTCGACGTATCCCTTCGACGCCGCGAATTCGCGCGTCCCCTCGTTCCACGGGCAGCCGTTCTCGCGCGCCCATTTCAGCACCTCGAAGTGGTCACACGCGGCGCCCGCGCACGTCTCCTTGTCCCACGGGCAGCCGTTGGCGCGCGCCCACTTCAGCACGTCGAGGTGGCCGCCCTTCGCCGCGTACGTGCACGTCCTCTCGTCCCACGGGCAGCCGTTCGCGCGCGCCCACTTCACCACCTCAAGGTGGCCGCACCCCGCCGCGCGCGCGCACGTCCGCTCGTTCCACGGGCAGCCGTTCGCGCGCGCCCACGTCAGCATCTCGAGGTGGCCGCCCCACGCCGCGCACGCGCACGTCTTCTCGTCCCACGGGCAGTCGTTCTCGTGCGCCCACTTCAGCACCTCGAGGTGGCCGTGCTCCGCCGCGTGCGCGCACGTCCGCTCGTCCCACGGACAGCCGTTCGCGCGCGCCCACTTGAGCATCTCAAGGTGGCCGCCCTCCGCCGCGTACGTGCACGTGTTCGCGTCCCACGGGCAGCTGTTCTCGCGCGCCCACTTCAGCACCTCGAGGTGGCCGCCGTACGCCGCAGCCGTGCACGTCAACGA
>JACLAA010001762.1_pt1 | contig 19063 bp, 14 predicted proteins | sample 8027891 | NCBI WGS metagenome assembly JACLAA01 (sample SAMN15724900, study PRJNA655200) | protist metagenome | isolation source: fluorescence activated cell sorting (FACS) single amplified genomes of... | place: Spain: Blaines Bay Microbial Observatory, Mediterranean Sea | collected 2016-01-19 | reverse complement strand
GACTCGTCGGTGCTGTCACGTAGACTTTCACACAATATCTCCTGGATGGTCAATCAGGGCAAGTTGCTACCTTCACTCGATCTAATAAACATTGAACAACACGACAGCATAGCATCAATAAAACTTCTTGACGGGGCCTTGGAGAACGATGGAAATGATGATGAAGAAGCAAGGCTCTCAGAAGAAGCTTGGGATGAAAATCTAACTACCACCCAACTTTATCAACCCATTGCGCTCCACACTTCAATTCAGAAGAGAATCCAATGCGTCTTGGTAGGCGAATTACTTCGCCAAGCGCAAGCTGATTTCAATTTTCGATTCGGCTTGCTTCATGATGAAAAGCGCATCGAACTAGGCCGCATCCTGGAGAAGACAGACCGACTCCAGGGGATCTGTAGAGAGTTGGGCATTATGGAAGACTACTTTAAGCACCAATTCGCTGTACCAGAAGAGACACCAGAGGTGATGATCGAGGTTGACAAATCAGAAATCCACAGCAGCACGCCAGAACCCACTACATGCATGGTACGTAAGAGCACTGGACTAAATGCTGATAACACAGATGACCACCATGCAAGCAAACGGGCCCTAGAGGATATGATGTATGGTACCCTCGAAACAAAAAAAGAGACTGATAGACTTCAAACTGTCCTGCAGGCCCCAAGTTGGATAGACGACCAGAACCACGATGATTTGACGAGTGAGCAAAAGAAGGAGCTAGAAGAATTCGAAACGGCGAAGGGGCTTCTTGCGCAGCAACAAGCAAAATATCGAAAGGCGCTCGAGCTTGAGTTCAAGAAGCTTCGTACTGAAGTTAGTGATATCGCATGCAGTTTTGATGATAAGCTTAAGCGCCTTGCCGATCATCGGGTCTTCATAATGAACTTTGTAACAACACAGGAGCTCTACTCCAGCCGCATGTGCGTTGGTTTACTTAAAAATGAAGCTCGACTAATTACCCTGAGTCGACTGGGCTCTCAAATATCTACGCTGAATCTCAAAAAGGATTGTCAAGCAGACATCGTGACTAGTAGCTTATCGTTGGTCAGTGCAGAATCTGATAGGCTTAATAGGCTTCAAGCAGAGGATAAAAATATTGATCGCCACTTGAAGCGTGACCTGCAAGTTGAGAAACAAATGGTCCAAGAAGATATTAAGCTCGTACTTAGCTATTTTAGACGGAAGAATCTATCGCTAGAAGAAAAGCCTGATGACTGGAGGTTTGACGACACCACATGGCAAATGCTCTTATCCTCGCGCAAACATAAAGTAGCCAAGGAAGCAATGATAAGTGATGCAGCAGAAACCTTAGGCAATCTGAGAGCAAAGCATGCGAACTCTCTAGTGCTCTTTGGAGATATTGAACAAGAAATTGTCAAGCTTCGCAAACGGCAGGCAAAAATAAGAGCTGAACTTGCAACGTCTGAAGTAAATTGCGAGATTTTGGTTCAAGTTAGGCAAGGACAGAATGAAGTTGACGCGGAAGCCGCAGTCACAGACTACTTCGATGCAATATTTCTGCCTGTTGAAACAATACAGGGGATAAATCAAGTGATTACCCAGCTAGGAACGGAGCAAATCAAAACCTTGACCAAAATCAAACACTTCAGGAAGTCAATCAACTACATGGAATGGGAAAGCTCATTCTTGAAGGCACAATCTCATGATCTCGAAGAATACTACACAGACTTGCAGCTGCTGCATGTAACAAAAAGTCTACAGTCTGTTCTTAAGGGCAATCAGAGTACCACGGCAGCACCAGAACAAATAGCAAGAGAAGAGGCGAGAATTAGTATACTGATAAAAGCAAATGAGAAGAAACTTAGTACATTAACCAATACAAACTCAAAACTCGTGCAGCAGATACAAGCCCGTGAAGACGAAAACAAGCGCCTTCACCTTCAGCTCAACCATATTAATGATGCAATCCTCGTGCGGGAAGCTATTACAAGGTCACAATTGAATTCCTTTACTGAAGAAGCAAACGCCGAGCAACGTACTAGATACCATATGAAGCGAATTACGCTGCGGCGAAGATTAATTGACTTGGTGCGTCTCATCGCCTATTTTTTTGTGTATACTATCAGTGAGTGACCTTTCGAGTAATAGGCAAAGTTACAAACCGAAGAAGTCGAGTTTTTGAGACAAGAGCTAGATAGGCTCAGGCAGCGAACATTCCCATCGTTCGGCCATGCAACGCGCGACCGACACATGGCGCTGTCAGACTCACATTGATGCAGCCGGCAATCCCAACGACACCATCTCGAACTTCAACTAACAGTGCAGGGTATATTCGAATCGAGGGATGGCTTCAAAACAGTCTCCCAGTCTTCGACGACATCGTGCCTCTGGACGAGCGCAAACGGGCTGTTGAATTGAGCGATGAAGACAAACCCTACGATTACACATAAGACCTGGCGGATTTAAGAAATGCTTCGAGGCGAAAAAGCAACAAGCCAGGAAGAAACCGGTGTCGAAACCTGCAAAAAAGCCGGAGCCGGGGGGAAACGGGGCCGTGAAGCTAAGTTCGCCGTGAGCGAAAGGTCAAGGTGCTCTGGGGAAGTGGTTGGTACAACGCTCAAGTCTTCGAGAACAAAGGCGGTTATTTGATCAATTATTTGCTTGAGGACGGTGAGCAAGATACCCCCAAAAGCGTCCCAGTGGCGTGCATCCGCAAACCCAAGAAGACGATGAAGAAGAAGAGGACGATTTGGAGGAGGACGAGGGGGGCGACCCGGCGGCCAACCGCGCGTGGAGGCAGCCCACTAAATAGACCCACCCCTCTGTCATATCCGATAGGCCAGCGTCCTCCTCCGGTTGCGTTATTTCTGTTGTAGAGCCTGAGACCTCGGGGACCCCCGGGGATAGTTTATACAAAGTACTACTAGTACTGGTATAAGTACAACTTGAAGTACTATCTTGTATTGTGGGGCCCGCCGGGTTTAAATTTAAAAAGGAAAAAATCGGGGGTCAAGGAGATATGTTTGTAAAGGAGGTATGATCTCCGCCAAAACTACTCAGGCTATCTTCTGCCAGTGCTGTTCAAGTTCTCACTGGCAGGCTCTCCGGCGAGTCGGTGTCTCGTAGCCTAAAGCCGCCGACGTACCAGGGTAGCAGTCGTCACGGTGCGTGCCAGTGGGACAGCTTCTGCGCGCGCCCGGCGAGATTTCGTGCGCACGAAGGTGGGGGATGTGGCCCGGGCGCTGTATCGAGCACGTCGAACGCTGAGTCGATCTTGAGGCACTTTCCGTATGGCCGACAGACAGTCAACTTCAACAATCATTTTTTTTACAGTACGGATAGCCAACCGAGTTTTGCGGCCAATTAAAGTGTCATGCGGGGAAGCTCAGCAATTTCCCCCTTACTAAAACCTGCAATCTCTCCAAGAATAATGTTCAGTCGATCCTTTTAGATCACCAATGAGTGACGTTGAGGTCAGTTCGATCTCGATTGGAATCGGTGCATCCGCCGGAATGTTGATCGCAGTTTCACCGATGCTATATGCTTCCGTGATCTCTGCTTTTGGGCAACAGAGGGTTAGAAATACCTCGTCTGGAAACATACGCCAAGGCCCATTATGGCCGAGATTCGCCTACAGTATTTGTAATGTATGGCTCGCTGAGCAGAGCTCGCCTGCCTCCCCGAGGACTCTCTCTCCCGTTCCCCCAACCCTTCCCTTTTCGCTTGTTGTAAATCCGCACCAACCCCCATCTCTGCTGGACGTGGTTGGCGGGGACTGCTTCGCGCCGGTGGCGTGCGCGACGCAGGGTGGGCCGGGCCCCGGTGGCGGTGGCCTTAGGCCCACCTGTGGAAGAGGCGTCCACCACCGTCCACCACAAGTGAGAAGTTGCCGAAGCAGGCGTCGTTGACGCAGCACGCACCAGACTGAACCACGACACCCGCGACACCAAGAGAGAGCTGGACAAAGTCACGCAATCGGCCACCTTCCGGGCCCGCAGCGTCGAAACAAAGGCCACTTCCTATGGAAATGCATAGTCGAGCGTCCCAGCGCATCAGCCGCCGTCCCTCGAGCGCGCGTATAGGCCGAGATCGCGGCATGCCAAAAAGATGATCGAGTCCATGCGCGGCGCGAGGGGCTTCGTTGCAGCTCAAAATCGGGCTACCCTACCAAATTTATGTAGATGCACCGCGTGCAAAATTGGTGGCTTGGGATCGCGTGTGGGCTGCGGTAGGTGCCCGATTACTAAAAGTGGGATTGAGCGTCTTAAACCCTCCCCTGGAACGGGGAGGCAATGCGGTACTGGATACAGGCTGGTACCGTATGGTACCTACGGTATGTGGATTCGAATGCCGTAGATATACGTAGGTACAAAGCAACAAAGCTGGTACCCCTGTCATTATTGGCCGGCGACACTCGGATGTTAATCCATATGATGGAGGAGAAAAAGCTGACGCCTCAATGAGCTGACGACGTCCTACAATGCAATAATTATCATATGAAGGGGCTGAACTTTGCGCTTTTGTCGAGTGTGTTCTTGCTTTGGTTTCGGAGTACTTTGGCTTTTCGCCTGCTTCATCGTGGTGTAGATCTCTATGATGACTTCACATCCTATGAAATATCCTACGTGGGGCAGGCGAATAATCCGGACGTGAGTACTCTCGAAAACGTACTGGAAGGCGCACCATCTACGCGCACACACCCCCGTAATTGGGCCCCAGCATCTGGTCGCCAAATATGTCCTGGTATGATAGGGCCACTGGGTGCGAATGCCTATTATTGTCATGCTAAAGAGTTCGGGAGTTGTGATCGTCGCGCCGGGGTATGCCACTGCAACACGGGTTATGAAGGGGTGGATTGCAGCACCTGTGGGCCAACGCACTATAGGGACGGGAATTTGTGCTACCCTAAACGATCCTGTCCTGGTACAATAGGGGGCCGCTTTTCATTAGAGTGCAGTGGGGCCGGGATATGCAATTATTCTACCGGGAAGTGTCAATGTCATTCCAGCACTCGGACGGGTGACTGTTCAATCTCCGAGTGCATGGGTTTCGATAAACTATGCACTGCATGCACCCAAAGTTATTGTGTGGGATGCGTAGACGGCTACTATTTGGATGAGAATTCCCGCTCGTGCCACACTTGTGCACATCACAGCCAGCGTTGTGCTGTGTGTAACTCAAACTCTTGTTTGAAATGCGTTGACACAACAGTATGGTCCCACTTCCAGCCTGCAAAACCCCTTCTAACTACCTTGGAAAGCAATTTTGGGTCGGCCGCAGTGTACGCCACCTTCGAAATTGGCAGCTCCGATGAGTATGAACAGTTTCGTGTACTACCCAACTCCAAGCCTCCCAAGCTGTGCGAGCAAGGTTTGTCTGGTAATTCGTCGTGGAGTTGTGGTGATTCTCTTCGTGAGCAGGCCCCTGGTGCTTGTGGACACGAGGGGACGATCACATGGTCCAGTTCACAATACTCTGTTGCCGAGGGGGCAAAGACGGTACGGGTTGCGATAAAAAGAAGTGGGGGGGGGGCATTGGAGTCGTCCAGGTGCGCTACATGCTCCACCATATCACGACTGCAGAAAGCGACATCGCTATGTCTGCCCCATACACCTCATCTACTATGCTGCAATTTGATGATGGAGTGACAGAGCTCAGCTTTCTTCTTGCGGTACACGATGACCGTATGAGTGAAGGGGATGAAACGGCCATGATTGAACTCATTAGGCCAAGAGGCGGAGCTTCTCTTGGTTCCCAGCGACGAGCTCTTCTAACAGTAATTGATGACGACATGAATCGCGCGAGTGCTTTCTTTTCGCTACTGAGGAGTGATTGCATAGCCACCGCAGGTAATGCATCATCGACCGTCATCCTTGCCCACAACGGAAGGGGCACACAGATGCAAATGGGCGGTGATGTTTTTCTTGTCGAACTTGAGCCTATATTTTTTTCAACCACATCTCACACGTTGACCCATTCGCCAGCATTGAAGCTGCCCTACACAGAAGGCTCAAACTGGGAGATCAGTGCGATGTCAGACATGGGAAATGGCACGTACTTCGGCTCATGGATTGCGAAAAGGACCGGTATTTACAAGCAACGTGCGTGGATGCTAGCAACTGGTGGCCTCAAGGGCGAATACCATCATGGCTCGAACCTTATGGCAAAGAGAGTGGTGGACCGTATTGACTCGCACGTTTATTTCATGTGGGACAGCGCACTTCTTCAAAAAGCTTATTTTCCCCCGTCAACATTTGGCGTAGATCTTGACTTTGTGCGATGGTCTGGTCATCTCCGCCCCAGCCGAACTGGTGCTTATTATTTGCATGTTGTCTTGCATGGCAGCGGACTGGGTGTGCGACTATGGCTTGATGGCAGAGTACTTGTCGATGGATGGCGGACTTTGACGCGGCGTCATAGTGAAATCAGCACGCCCGCGCTCCTAACTGCATACCACTTGCATTCAATTGCCCTTGAATTGCGAATTTCAAACAACTACTACTCCGACTTCGCCGCTTCTCGTGGCAAGGGTGTTTCCTTGGAATGGTCCGCTGCTTCAATGTCTCGGGCTCTCATTGCTCCAAAATACCTGTCCTCTATTTTCTCACACGAGAAGAAATCTATTTTTTAAAACATAATCTTCGTGACATGTGATATGTGCAGGCATTATTCAAACGAACTCAAAGGATCACCGTCTCTGGTCAGAGTAGCTTCGAGTGCCCTATCCACAGGCAACACGTTCGCTTTTGGCAGCGGGCTGTCTCTTGGCGAGGCTGGGCGCCCTCTTGCTTTTCAAGTCTTAGTTGTTGATCTATTTGGCAATCGCTGTGACGATGTCGGTCTCTCCCTACCAATAGCTGCGCCGGCAAGACCGTGTGACGCCGCTTCATCTCGTCTGAGGGCTTTAGGCCACCGCAGTTTCCTAGGCCTAAAAGCAAACGCTTCTCTTCTACGAAGTGAAGCTGCTGCTCACGGTGGCTGCATGTTTCCAGTGGCATTCTCTATTGCCACGCATGCTGGTCTTGCTCGTACACGTCACGCACGTGGTGCTCACCCCACCCAGTCGGGGGCCTATCAGCTTGCTGTGTCCTATGAATCCAATTTGACGCAACGCTGGATCGGGGTATCTATCCATGAAAAGGCCGACGTCTTCGGGAGCCCATTTCAGGTCAAAATCTTGCCTGCTCGTGCGCATGCCAGACAATGTTCTGCGACCGGCCAGGGTTTGCATCAGGGTACCGCGGGGGCCGAATCAAGATTCACTATACAATCTTTCGATGAATTTCGTAACAGAGTTGATGCTGGTGGCGATGTGATAGCTGTTGTATCAAAACACGTACGAGGACCCGTCGGCGACCTAGAGGCCTCAAGAAAATTGTCACCACGCAGACTGATTGTGACGGGGAACGTTTACGACGCAGGCAATGGTACCTATCATGCGTCTGTGCGACCAGTAACTGCCGGTACTCATAAGCTTGCGGTGATGATCAATGGCCAGGCTCTCAGAGGCTCTCCGTTTTCGCTTCACGTTCTGGCTGGACCTGCGAGGGGCCAGGCGAGTACTGCGGATGGTCTCGGGATCCAGACTGCAACCGTTCATGTACTGGCAAGATTCCTTGTTAATGTCCGTGACCAGTATGGTAATCTCTGCGTGGAGAACATCGACATGTCTTTATTATCCTGCAAACTTGATTTAAATGCCGATGGCGCGTGTAATTTACAGTTCACGAATGGGTCGGTTTTGTGTACTTACTTCCCAACAATCAGTGGAAGCCTTCGCCTTGAGGTTGCATATGCGGGGGAGAAGATTCGTGGGTCTCCTTTTCTCGTGCATGTTGAGGACGGCGTCACGAGTGCCCGCTCAACAGTTGCTGGTGACGGCCTCACGCGTCCAGTCGCCGGCGAGACTTCGGTTTTCACGCTCGCGGCACATGATACTTCTATCAATATCATCGACGAACCGCCTCTCAAATCGAGATACAATGCCACGTTGACGCACGAGTCTTATGCGGCCCCTTTCTTACAGGCAGTAATTACGGGCGCGGAGACCAGTGCGCGTAACTCAAATTGTGCACCCGACTCACTAATTGATTGCACACCATAGGTGCGCGCGACGGGATATACGATTTTGAATATAACGCAACTCTTGCCGGTCAATATACACTCCTCATCGCGGACACAATTTCCGGGAGCAATATTAGCCGTCTATCACTGTATGTCACTGCTGGGGATGTTGATGCGAGCAAATGTTCCGTGGAGGGTCTAGGAATAGCGATGCATGTCCATGCATGCCAGGTCGCTCAAATACGCGTCAGTACGCGGGATTCGTGGGGAAATCTGCATTTCAATGAGGTCCACCAACTCCTTGCTGTTTTCGTTGGCGGCGGCGGGGACAACGGCTCAAAGAAGGAAGAACGACAAGAGACTCTACTTGTGAATGGTATGCACATCGGGCCGGGGCTCTACGGCATCTCTTATTTCGCACGAATCTCCGGGGCGCACAGATTGCATCTGTTTCTGCGCCAGCCAGGTATAGATGTAAGCGTACACAATATGCTTGACGGACAGGTACTGTCGGTTGAGACGGCTGCTGAAATCGACTACAATTGGAACCGGCGTTACCAAGAGAGCGTAGTCCAGCAAAATGACACATTTAGACCAGCCGGAAGGCTTGCGAATACGAAGTTTATTGCTATTTTTGTGGCGTTCCTCCAGTTTCCGCGCAGCGCCGAAGATTTCCTTCTTCGTTGTGACACCGATTCGGACGCCCGAACCGTGGTCAAGATTGATGGTCGCGTCATTTTTAGTAGTAGTTCGACGTATGAGGGCGTGTTCTCTCCATCTCCATCGTCTTTGAGACGCGACCACGTTTTTGAGCTAACGTATGCGCACGCAAGTGGTCCTATGGCTTTCGTGCGATGTAGCTGGGCGTCAAAGGAAAGGCCAGAGCTCACACGCATCCCACCTGCGTCCTTCTCGCGTACCGCTCTCGTTGGGACTTCTCCCATCCTTTTTGATGTGATCCCTGGATTTCCAGATGGCTCGGCCAGCCGCATCATACGCCGAAGGCACGAGTATCAAGTTGCAAACTGGAGTCCTGTGGCCGTTTTTGAGATACGTGATTCTTGTGCTAACCTTCGGGCCCGTGGAGGAGATCATCCAGTAGTACTTCTGGACTCGGATATATCTACGGTGGTCACAGACCTCAAAAGTGGTGTTTACGAGGCACTCGTGTACGTCAAAACAGCAGGTCCCCATACTGTTACTGCATATGCCTGGTCACCACAGTCGTCCTCTGCGACCTCGTCGGCGGCGCAAAGCTTGATAGACGCCCCCTGGACTGCAGATTTTGTGCACGCTGCGGCGTCGAAGCACTCGACCCTACTTGTTGGGACGGCCCTTGTTGCGGGAGTAACAGCTGGGACTCCAGCTCACCTCATCCTCCATGAGCATGCTGCTTTGTCTCATATTAATTGGAACAAAAATATATCCGTGAGCCTCAAACTGGTTCAACCACACGGCATATCTAACGTCCGCGCCTGGGTAGCCGATTCTAGCGTTCGCGCCTCTCGTAATTTGAGACGGGGTCGTCTCGTGATTAGATTCATCCTGTACAGGGCGGGAATCTATCAGCTCCGCGTCTTCTTGAATGGTTCAATTTTGGGCGTCCCTGTGGCATTGCAATGCCGTTCGGGACACATGAGTGCGAGTTGGAGTGGCGTGCGTGATGAGCCGCTCGGTCGATATATCGTCAAGGCTCGCGATGAGTTTGGTAACAGCATACCCGTCGGTGGTGAAGCGGTTCGAATTCGAGCCCAGGGTAGCGGACTGGTGAGTTTCCGTAACAATTTTTCCGTCACATAGTTTGCTCTAGGCCACTGGAATAGCACATGACAGCGACGATGGAACGTATTTCATTCGCCACAGCACGTTTGATTTGAAGCCCCATCGATCTGGCTCACACTTGATGCATATCGATTTGGCTCACAAGCCCTCTATTGGACGAGGCGGTGGAAGCCTAATGGCCCACTATTTTACAGACGGTCTTAATGGTCTTCCTTCTGTTGTCCGAGAGGAGTTCGGCCCACTGGTGTGAGTCAACATATATACCAAGACAGGTTCATTTGCACTTTGCTTCGCCGTAGGTTTGATTGGGCACAAGAAGATATTGCTGTTGGTGTTGCGGACTACACATCGATACGGTGGACAGGCTTGCTGGAGTCGCCAGAGTCCGCCCAGTTCCGTCTTGAGCTAGGACTGCTAGACCCGGACGATGCTGCCCGCATTTTCATCGACGAAACAGTAGTCGTAGAGACCAGTCCCGGCCAGCGTCGGGGGAGTGGATTTGTCTATCTCGTTAGAGGTGCCTTGCACTCCATCATTGTCGAGTTTCACAAGTCGACCGGGCCGGCTGGAATTAGTGTTGAGTGGTCCAGTCCAGACATGGCGCAGCAGCCGATCGCAGCTTGCTTCCTGTACTCTCGCTGGCGACGGCTGAAAGGTAGTCCGTTTCAATACGAGCGGTTGCCTTCTTTGAACTCTTCCTCCCCCTAGATACTGTTGTTTGGTCCGAGTCGCTTGCGGCCAACAGCTTCTGGGAGGGCCATAGAAGAGACGCTAATACGGCACCATGTTGAAGCCAAGGCGCATCCAAAGACCACCCGGGGTTTTACTTCACGTTGACGCCCCGAGCTCATCTCGTCTCCGTCTCCTCTGCTGGCGCCTCTCCATACTATGCCAGGACGTTCGAGCCTGCTTAAAAAAGATGGCGGTACAAAAATATGGCTGCCCCTATAACCCAGGGCATCATCTCTTTGAGTGCATCGAGGTCCAGGGGAGGTTAGAAGTCAGCCAGAACAGTTACCCTAATAGTACTGTAGTGGTCTCTAGCTCCCCTCACTGGCACTGAGTCAGGTCTGCGAGACCGACCACAAAGCCAATTTGAGTGTGGTTTGCGGTCCCCACTGGCAAAATCATGATACAGAGTGACTTGAACCCCCCCCTCCTGTTTCGTGACGCTGCTTGGTGACGGGGCTTTAGGTCTCCGCGCGCCCCGGGAGCTGGGGTAAAAATTTGCAAAGGATCAATCCCAAATTATCGCGCCCGGGAAGTCTCGGGGGCGCCGCGGCGACCGCCGCGGCGCGGTCCGGGAGCGAAGGCCGCCAAGCGAGATGTGTCCAGAGCTCTGCCTCCTAAGGAAGTCCCCGAGGGGCCTGGCCCCTGTCGCGTTTAGACCACGCCTCCCGAGCCGCCAACACGTTTAGGTCCTTTGCGACGTAAATCCGGGTTTACCCAGGATTTCTCGGTGCGGAGGTGTCGTGGTCTATACTCGACAGGCCTGACCCCAAATTGGTTACGACCGGGCGAAGCTACGGTCATCTTGGCTTATCGTAGTGGCCGTCTTAGCATCGCGAGAGACCGATTAGAGGTTCTCGGCGTACGCGGCGACATAAATCGACGACTTTCGGGACTGAGGACAAGTGCAACCCTTTAGAAGCCACATCGGAGCTGCGCTACGAACCCTGCGGAGCCCACTGCAACCGAAATCGGGGCGGGGACAGCGACTTAGGCATGTTACGTAAGGAAGGGTCGTTGTGGTGGCGGCCATTTCTCTCAGCACTCCGCCGTCACTGAGCTTGGCAAGCTCCCACCCCAAGCCTGAGGGCAGGCCTCCGGTGAGATCGGACCGAGAGCCCTAGGAAACGGCGGGTTCCCTGGGTTTAAAGTACGAATCCGACGCGGGAGGGGGGGTCAAAGTCAAGTGGTTTGCCTTTACTTAAATTACTACCTTAGCCTTAGCCTACTCTTATCTGCCTCCGAGTGGCGCCACTTTGCGGGTACAAAGATGACCTCGCCTTTAGAGCAGGCCGATGATGGAGGGGGGTTAACTATATCGTCGATGGTCAAAGAATTCCAAGGGCTCAAGGACAAATTTAAGCGCGAGGACGCTGACTCGCGTGAGTTGTCGGTCTATATATATTTTGAGTTATTGTCTCCTTACAGCTTCTCCCTTCTCCGACCTTGAAAAGGCGACGGTACTGCAAGAGTGCCGTGTTTTTTCAGACTCTAAGGTTGTGACTGAGTCGCCACGCAAGTGTTCTCAGCTTATCACTAAGTTACTGCACATAGTGACTCAGGGTGATGCCATGTCATCCTCTGAGGTGACTGAGGTCTTCTTTGGTGTTACTAAGCTTTTCCAATCCAGCGACGCTTCCCTTCGTCGAATGATATATTTCTTCATAAAAGAGGCAACGCTCTCTAGTATGTCATTTGCATACTGTTGTTGCCTAGGTGGCCGAAACGTGTAACCCTGACGACATAATTATAGTGACCTCTTCTTTGACTAAGGACATGAATTCAAAGGAAGATTTGTTTCGTGCGAATTCAATCCGTGTACTTGCTAAAATGTGCGTGAGTTATTCTATAATGAGGGATACCAAGTTGGAGTAGGATTGATGCTACCATGCTTGGTGCAATTGAAAGGTACATCAAACAGGCTATTGTAGACAGAAATGCGATGGTATCCTCGTCTGCTCTTGTTGCAGGTAAGCACTTGCTTCCACTTCCACTTCCAGTAATACGGATATGACCAGGCACACATTTGATACGCGGGTCACCTGATGTTGTCAGGAGATGGGTAAACGAAGTACAGGAGGCCTTACATTCATCCTCGGATATGGTCCAATTTCATGCACTTTCCCTCTTATATGAGATCAAGCAACATGATCGCCTTGCGATATCTAAACTAGTTACGAAGTTGACAAGGGGAACAATTTCAAGTCCCCTGGCAACGTGTCTTTTGATCCGGTACATTACTACCATTGTGCGCGATTCTGGCGGGAATGCCTTGGCAAGCGCAACAGGCCGCGCTGCATACCAATTTCTGGAGTTATCTCTGCGTCACCGCTCTGAGGCAGTAATTTATGAGGCCGCCAAAGCGCTTTGCAACTTACCCGGAATAGAAGAGCGCGATCTCGGCCCGGCTGTGGCTGTCTTGCAGCTTTTCCTGTCTTCCCCAAAGTCCACGCTTCGGCTTGCAGCGATGCGAGCTCTTTCTAGTGTTGCAATAGCCAAACCATCAGCAGTCATAAAATGTAATGACGACATGGAGTCGCTCATCGCCGATAATAATCGCTCTATTGCAACTTTTGCAATTACGACTTTATTAAAAACTGGTTCTGAATCATCTGTTGATCGTCTAATGAAACAAATTTCGTCATTTATGAATGAAATAGCAGATGAGTTCAAGATTGTTGTCGTCACTGCGATTCGGGAGCTTTGTCTCAAATACCCTTTAAAGCACCGTGTCCTTGTTGGATTTCTTGCCAATTTTCTGCGCGAGGAAGGGGGTTTTGAATTTAAGAAAGCGATTGTTGACGCCATTATTGCTCTCATGTGCGTAATATCCGAGACCAAAGAGTCGTCGCTTTTTCATCTTTGTGAGTTCATTGAAGATTGCGAGTTCACTGCGTTGTCGACACAGATTTTGCATCTTGTTGGTATCGTGGGGCCCACAACCGTTGCACCTGCAAGATATATTCGCTTTGTCTACAATCGTGTCATACTTGAGAATGCAGCTGTACGTGCAGCAGCAATTACCACTCTCGCTAAGTTTGCTGCAAGACTCCCAGCATTACAAGCATCTGTGTCCGTGCTGTTACGTCGTTCACTGCGTGATGAGGACGACGAAGTCCGTGATCGTGCTACAGTCGCTCTAAGATTGCTCGGAGAGAACATTACAAAAGATGCTCCTGGCGACGGCGAGGCAGAAGGCAGCCAACGGCCCTTCAGGCAAGATGCGTTGGCAGCTGACAGTACAAGAGATTTGCCACTTCAACCAGAAATTCACTTGCTTCTTGAACCGCTGCCAATGTCTTTTGCACAGCTCTCTGCCGCACTGAAAGAATTTGAGGTTGCAGGTAGTCGTGAAGATGATGCCCTCGCACTCAGCCTCACAACTTTGCCTGTAGTCGATTACACGAGGCCGAGCTCTCAATCAGCGGTTTGTATTCGTGGTGTACCTTCAGCATAGTGAATCTGAGTAGGTGCCAGCTAGTGCATCGCTGTCCTCGTCAAATGACTCCGCTGAGTTGTATAAAATTCCTGAACTTGCTACTTTGGGGCGTGTTCACTCTTCAACCTCTCCTATCCAACTGACTGAATCGGAGACTGAGTATGTAGTATCTTGCATCAAACATATTATGTCAGAGCATGTTGTGCTTGAGTTTGCAATTACGAACACGATTTCAGATCAATTGCTGGTGGATGCATGTCAAAACTGCAGCGTACGGGGTAAGATGTGATAAATATATGCGCTTGTGCCAGGCATTGTTATTGAGCAGGCACCTGATTCACCGCAGCATTATGATCATGTGGCCTCTGTGCATGCCCCCATTTTACGCTGCGGTGCCACCGAACGAGCTTGGCTGATACTGCGAGGGAGTCCTGGCTCAACGTTTGGTGCCCCTGCTCATTTCCTTGCAGAGCTCAAGTTTCGTGTCGTTGAGATTGATCCAGCCACTGGGGAATTCGAGGGGGATGAAGAAGGGTTTCCGGAAGATTACCCGCTTGAAGATATAGAAATTTCAACTGCTGATTTCGTTGCGAAGGTGATACAATGATCCAAAGTTATCCGAGTCTTGGGCCCTAGGCGGATATAAGCAATTTTCGACAAGCCTGGGATTCACTTGAGAAAGATAAAGAAGTGCTTCAAAAGTATTCTCTCCAATTCAAAGATATGGAAGTCGCGATAGATGCTGTGATATCTTGCCTTGGGATGCAGTCATATACGTAGTCTCTGACGTTTTTTTTTGCCCTTTTGTTGACACATATTACTATTAAATATATCAGGCCAGAGGATGGTACGAATGAAATTGATAAAAGCAGGATAGGCATGCCGCATACTCTTCACCTCTCCGGATGTTTTGCAGGGAACCTTGACATACTGGCACGGGCTCAGCTTCAAGTTGAAGATAAGTTGGGGTGTATTCTCAAAATCGCTGTGCGCTCACCTCAACTTGAGGTATCTGAGCTAATATCTGATTGCATAAATTAAATGCAGCCTGGATGACATTCGCATTTCTTGAGCCGCAGAGCGGTGTTGAATATGCATACAACTTACCGTGGCTCATCAATGACAAAATAAGTGCCGACAAATTGAGTCGCCGGCTGGCTGCTCCGCTGTCTCTGGGAAACGACTTGACAGCTTTTTATCTGAGTCAGGCTGCTGCCACGCTGAGTGGACTGAGATTGTGAACCAGCAAGAGCTACCCACATTTTAGATGGACGGCCCCCCACACTAAATAAACTGGCACTGCCAGCAGCCCAAAATCAGGGTGACCGGGGGGATCCCAACCCGAATTTGCCGTATCTCTATAACAAGACCAAAACGGGCGATCCGAGTCGAAACGATAGTGTTTAGAAATTTTCGTGCCGTGTCAGGAGACCTAGCCGGCATTCCATCGGGCCTACCTAGCTGGCCATAGGTTGGGGCCATAGGTACCCCGGGCTGAGGGCTCCTGGGAGACCAAATTAGCAGCACGCTGGCCCGGGACGTGGCCCGGGCAGAGCGAATTTCTAATTTTTCAGTCCAGAAGCTCAACAAACGACTCGGATGGCCAGGGGTCCCTATTATTATTGGTACTTGTACTATCATGATATTGTTGGTACTGCACAAGCCTCAGGCTCTAGCCTGAGGTCCAGGCTCAGGCTCCCCTCGGATTTGTGACCCGGGTCCCACTGCCAGTGAGCCAAATTGGCTGTGGTTCAAGTTTGCGGTTCTCAAATTAAAGTAGACCCAGTGGCACCCTCCCTCCTTTTTGGTTGGTGGGGCCACGTGTCCCGGGGTTCAAGTTGGTTTTGCCCTCAGGCTGCCGCGGCGGTTGCGTAGGTCAATAGGACTCGGATAGGATGACAGAGAAGACTACCGTGACTAGTAGGGTCACGGTAAGTGCGAATAATGCAAGACCAAAGGACTCTCTGACTCGGAGTACGCACCTTTGGGAGTACGGCGGCTGAGATAGTCTGCCCGGGCCACCGTGACTGCCGCAGTGCCGCGGAGCTACCTTAAAATACACGAAGTAGTTTTAGTTTAACTGTGTTTATTACGCGTTGCGTGTTGAAGAGTGATGTAAGTGTATAGGAAGGGTATAGGATAGGGGGGGTATTTCGCCCTGCTTAACACCCCCGAGGAACGTTGCATTGTAGGCTTGTGGTTCGACCCCAACGCCGGCAGAGAAGGCTCATGGGTGGCCGAAACGCGTCGTTTGGATGAGACCGTCGACCGAAATCGTGGAGTACCACACCGGCCCGAGCATGAAGAGGTTGATGGAGCGGTACTGTTTCTGCATAAAGACTACGAACCCCCGACGTTCAGAGCCCTTGACCCCTGGGAGCTCCAGATCGAACACATTTGCCGATCTATTCCAAGAGAACCGGCCTTTTACGGCGGCTCGGGTGCCACTCGCACGGATTGCAAGCGGGGACTGCGCGACTCCTTGCATGTACCCTGACGGACGCCGTTTCCATCATAAATAGCGAGGTTTGGTCGTCGTCTTGCCCGGAAAACCAATATCACGACATCGAGGTCGCGTTGAATATCATTTATCGGCGCCTGCTCGGCGTGGAAGCGAAAACGGCTTCGGTCGCCGTTTGGCACGAACTGGGCGTCGCGTCCGTCGCAACTCGTATAAGCGCCGCGGCGTTGAAACTCCGCAACAACATCTTGTCGTTGGACCCTCTGGATTTCCTCGTTCGCCGCGTATACGACGGCCTGATGAATGATTCCAAAGGTCGCGGATCGTCGAGGAACGGGGCTTTGTTCCTTGAAAATCTGGCGTCAGAAGCGAATTGGCCCGGGCCTCTGAAAAAACCGGCCGCGAAAAAGTTCGTCAATGAATTCGTCGCGTCGCGCCGAGTTTCCGAGCTCGCCGATGGCTTTAAGAGAATGTCGACTCTCCGCAACATGAGCAATTGGGCCGAGAAGGAACGTTTCGGCTTACCGGAGTATTTACTCAGAACGTGCCCCTCGTCTCTTCGGGAAGGACGGAGATTGAAGACGAAGTTCCGATTGGGTTGCCACGACCTCCGGAGCTCGAGCAGCCGAACGCAGCTTGTTCGTAACGCGCAATGTCCTTGTTGTGAATCTCGCGAGTCGGAAACAATCCAACACACGTTGTTTGAGTGCGAGGCCTTTGAGGAAGAACGCGAGGTATTTCTTTCGAGATTATACTCGGTTTGCCCCCTCGCACGGCAATTGAATGATGAGTACCGTTGTCGGCTGGTCATGGGGGCTAAGTTGCCCCGGGAGATTGAAAATCCGTTGTATCGTTATCTTATTGCTATTTCGAAGCTCCGGTTGGGTATCCTGACCGAGCAGGGAGAAGGCTCTTAGGAGCTTGTTCCTTTTTTTAGGTCTTCCTTTATTTATTTATTTATTTATCGCAGCCTGAGTAAGCTGAATTTTCAAAGTTATGCCAGTCACGGTGTCATGACGAAATGAGTAAATGAGCTTGTTTCGTGCAAAAATTGTGTGTGTGTCTCAACTTGAATTGAACTATCATGATCATGATCAAATACACCACTGGCATTTTCAAGTTCAAGTTCAGCTTGAAGTTTCAAGTTGCCCGTTCAAGTCTGTCGCGTTTAGACCACGCCTCCCGAGCCGCTGACACGTCTAGGTACCTTTGCGCCGTAAATTCGGGTTTACCCTAATTTCTCGGCGCGGAGGAGTCGTGGTCTATACTCGACAGCGTTCAAGTTCATGTTCATGATTTATGTGATGCCGCAATACTCTGACCCCCACTCAGGCTGGCAACACACTCCGTAGCTTTCGTGCGCCCCGCGCACGCGTCCTGTTTAACACCCAACCCCGATCCCTTCTGGCCCTTATTACATGTCACGGTATCTATACGCAGTACTGTTTGGTAAGCCCCCGGCAGCACACCGCTTAGCAAGAAGACAAGACAAGCTTAATGTCCAATGTCGATCTTGAATCAGCGAAGGGTGCATCGTCCAACGATGACACTCGAGGAAAGCTCAGTACCATGTTGAAAGCCAGAATCCAGGACCTCAAACCATTTCGCGAGGAACTTCAGTGCCGTAAACACTCTAGCAAAGAGAAATTAGCCGAGAAGATACCGGAGGTAATTTTTACGGGCGAACTAGTTCACGGAGAAGGATTTCAAGGCACGCAGCTTGGAGTTGCCTGTAGTTGGCACTTTGTGTGGGATGATCCATGGACGCTGCTTGAGGTAACCTATCACAATAATTGTAATTCATGGATCGTACGTCAGGGTAATTTCCGAGGACAAACTCAACTCGCCGCTTCAACCGATTGCAATGCGCCTTGGAACCATCCGCTTGATATTCATTTTGCAGCACGGTCACCACTTGGCTGGCCGAAGCTTGTAATGCAGGTGCAAGAACTTGACGAGGTATGTAATAATACACCAGAGATCTTACAACCATACAAATATACTTTAGCACGGATGTTCTCACGTCGCGGGTTATGGGTTTTGTCATCTTCCAGTCACACCGGGCTCTTCAGAGCTTACTGTTTGCTGCTGGAGACCGACTGGTTCCGTGCGAGACGAGATATCTGCATATTTCCTGGGAAACACATCAAGACTAACAAGCTATGATATTATCTCGGCCAAGGCTGCCTGGGCAAACCGTTGTCGTCTCGTAACAATTCCTACTGGAAAGGTAGTTTGAATTCAGCTAAGCTAGCATACAGCATTTCGACGACATCGGTAGGCGCACTCGCCTTACATGGAAAAAACTTTCACATGCTGCAGCGATTTGTCAGGACGAAGTCGACAAAGGAAATCATCGAATTCTACTATGTATGGTATGTTCTGCTGGTTTTAATCGGCAAGATCCATGTTGTTATAGGAAAATGACTACTCATGGAAGGGAATGGAAAAAAAAATTTGTGCCTGATATTCCAGATCCCGAGTACTAAAAATACGAGGTGTGCCTACATTTCTCTCCGTTTATGGCGGCAGTTCCAATACACTATTCACTATCCTAATATTATTAGTACTAATATGTCAGCACCTATGATTCCAAGATCCTAGCCGTTTCGTCTCTCCCCGGGCCT
>JACLAA010000920.1_pt1 | contig 19134 bp, 9 predicted proteins | sample 8027891 | NCBI WGS metagenome assembly JACLAA01 (sample SAMN15724900, study PRJNA655200) | protist metagenome | isolation source: fluorescence activated cell sorting (FACS) single amplified genomes of... | place: Spain: Blaines Bay Microbial Observatory, Mediterranean Sea | collected 2016-01-19 | reverse complement strand
GACAGGCGGCTGACGGAGATCGCCCACGCGAAAAAAGCAGCCCACGCCCTCAAAAGGAAGCAATTAGCTAGAGGCGGTTCGGCGATCACTTGCCTGGAGTTCGACGATTCCAAACGCTTCAGTTCCCAGTTTAAGGTGGAAGATGAAGTTGTTCGTAGACAAATACCGTACCTAGATCTTAGGTTAGACGAGCCGCAAAAACACTTCGATCTGGGTGACATACCTGGTCGAGGTGACCGCGATGGTCGAGGCTGTGAATTACGTGAAAGATTACCGCCCTGTTCCGGGGTAGATGCGCCTCGCGAGGCTATGCGTCAAGAACACTGGGAGAAAGGGCTATTGTCGGGTGTCTATGCCTATGCGAGACCACCTTCAGAAACACCAGCCGTCAAGGAACGGAAGAAGAAGCAGAAGGCGCGGTACACGGGGGGCTGGGGCTCGCCGGCGCCCAAGAAGAAGGCTCCGCCGGAGGCCCGCGCGCCGCCGACGCCCCAGGCGGAGACGCCCCAGGCGGAAGAAGAGGTACACGAGGAGTTACGCGCGGCCACGTATCATCCCCGTGATGGATATTTAGTAGACGGAACAAAAGCATCGTCGGACGAGCTGGTCTGGTGCTTCCGGAGGGGCCAACGATTGGCATTAGTAATGGGCCGCATGCCCCACGAGAAGGTGAGGGCCATTTGTACGGTCGTGTCGTACTCGAATGGTACCTATTCCTGTGTTTGTGATGATGGGGAGGGGATTACCTTGGATCCCACCGGTCATCGCACGAAGACGATCGAGATCCCGCTCGATAGGAAACGGGAGGTCCGAGGCCTGCAGCGCACGCATCGCGCAGCGGAGGCGCCGGCGCCGGCGCCGTCCACATCAGAACCTTCCCTCGGCTTCGACATTGATGAATCCAGAGAAGTCTCGAGGGTGGATCCAGGTAGTTGGGCCGAGGAACTCGGGGTCGTGCACGGCTGGGTCCTGAAAGCGGTGGACAAGAATCGCATCGCGGACCACCAGTCTTTCGTAGATGCGGCGCTGACCATCGCCAAGGTCCGGCCTGTGTGGAAATCAAATTTACGGCACGTTCGTCGACCTCCACGCCATCGATGCGGCACCTGCTCGACGGCGTTCTGGTGCACCCGACTCACTGATTGATTTCCACACAGGTCCGGAGGAAGGGTGCCGTGCAGCTCGAATTCGAGGTCCCATCCTTCGAGTTATGTAAGCCATCAGTTGAATATCATACCGGACAAAGACTAACAGTACTGTACCACGGCCGGTGGCGCGACGCCATGACGCTGAAAAAACCGTGGGAAGAGCATCCTCGAGTGGAAGAGCGGCATCGGGCGAGGTTAAGGGTCTTCATGAACCGGTCGCTCGTGGAGACGTGCGTCCTCGGCCTCAATCACATGAACCACTCCCTATTATTTGGAGAAGCGCCAGATAATGAAAATGCGTATCAGGCGTGGAAAGAAGAACGCCCAGAATGGGGGGATATGTTCGACGTGCGACGCGGCGTCCTTATTATAACTTCGATGGATGCGTCACGGCGACCGCGTATGACACAGGCCGTGCGAAGCCGGTGCCTGAGCCGCGAGAAGCGTGGCAAAAGGAGGCAGTCCTACCACGCGCTCGTGAACGGCCTGACGGGACGGCCGAAGTGGGCCGACGCTGACTACGACGGTCCCAAGTACCAGGCCGAGTCCTTCTCTAAAACAGCTCCTAGGGTCTACACGTGGAAGCGGCCGTCGGGCTGGGGCTACAAGGACGGTGCCGACGTCACTGCGACGGACGGGACGTCGTGGGAGCAGGTCGCCGACCTCCCGTCGTTAGTTAAAGTGTTGCTCTCGCGGAAAGGCGACGACGCTTGTAGGGGTTCCCAATCGCAGTGCCGCGTCCTACTCGTAAATGGACCGCAGGAGGACACCGCGGCCCTATCGAGACAAAGGCGTATGTTGTTAGAACAAAGAGCCTCGTTCCGACGGAGTCAATCATCCTTGACTCCTTCCCATACGCCCCAAACATCGAAAAGAGGTTCATTTGACCAGACGCCACCTGCGACACCGAAGCCAGGTTCCGGCACCACAACGCCCAAGGTCGAAGGCGAAGCGAGCTTCTTCGAGGAGCAGCAGCGGCGTGCAGCTCGAGCCGACGAGTTAATTGAGGCCATCCCGCTGAATGAGATTGGAGGCGTGGAAACCAAAAAACTCATGGCCGAGATGGCAGTGAAGCAGGCGGTCCGGCAGCTCTGCGCGAACTGGCGGAAGCGGAGCATGCAGATGTACGCCGACGTTCGTACGTCGAAAGGGCATTTGCGTTCGTTGATGATGGCGTTGAGCGCGACGCGGCAGTTCGGGGATCCCTCCACGCATTTCATACCTTATCTAGTGAAAGCTGGCTCGTTACATCGCGTGGCACGAAAGAGCGGAAAGGGGTCTGTCTTAGAACACTACTTCGAGACGTGTTATGGTCAATCATATAGACCGAGGTATCGCTTCTTATTGCAAGCCTTGCATACTAATAGACTAATACTATTGATCGACGCGACTGATCAGAAAGACGCCAAGTCGAAAGCTGTCGAAGCCTTTACGGAGACGAGTGCGAACAGTACGGTAGACGATTTCTTACTCCAAAGAGTCGCAGTCGAGGTCCCGCGCTGCGTCATCACGGGCGACTTCTCCGATACTACTCTCGAGAAGTTGAGGCAACGCTTCGCGACGCTCGAAGTGCGGCAGGGCTTAAAAAGTGACCACGACGATGGGCTGGACTGCTGGTACGCGGCCCAGAACGAACACTTCTCCTTCGTGCCGTCCGAAAAGGAGGATAAAGAGGACGATGAAACGTCGGTCGGGCTGACGGCGGCGCCGTACCGGGGCACGGCCTTCGCCGAGGAGGAGGACGCGTCTCCCATGAAAGTCTACGGGCCGGGCCGCATCTACGCGGAGACGTCTTACCGGCTGTTAAGGGGTTCGACCGACGCATCTGACCAAAACAAGGAGGAGCTCATCGAGCTGCTCAAGGCGACGAAGCGGCAGCCGATTTTCGGGGGCAAGGTTGAGGAGGAGGGCGGCGGCAAGGCCGTGAAGCGGATGCCCGGGTCGCGGGCGAGCAGAGACTAATGTGACAATTTATAACAGATAGGTGGACTTGGGCGGGGGAAAACAGACAGGTTCAGAGCTCGATGCACCCCCCGATGCCCTGCACCAAACCGAGGTAGGACAGGTGGTCGACGACCGACGTGCAGCCCAGCGGGTAGCACGAGTTCGAGCAGGAATCGTCCTCCTTGGTCGCGGAGTCGGCGCAGTATATCAAGTCGGGCTTGACTTCATCTTTCTGATAGGCCTCGTGCGGCGTATGGAGGTACCCGAGGGCCTCCTCCGGCAGGTGGGGCACGAGGTCGTCTCTATGCGTGACGCGCCAATTTTCTGCCTTACTATCATCAATCAAGGAAGAGAACGCCTTGGCGAACGCCGAGGACCCGACGCGCGGGCAGCCGAACGTGTACGAGCCAATCAAGCGAGTACCGTTGTATACAGAACCACGCAATTGGTCAAACGCAGCAAGGACGGCCACGGCGCCGCCCGCCGAGTGGCCGTAGAACCTGATAGGTGCATATGAAGTAGTAGGGTCAAACTTTGCTTTCGCCTTGACCAAAGCTTTCACGACATCAGCTTTGAGAAAGTTGTACCAGCGCCAGAAGCCCCGCTCCACGGCCACATCCTTGTAATCGGGGTAGGGTTTTATTTTCACGAATTTCGCGTCCTGCCACCAGTTCCTATCATTTTCCGTGCCGCGGAACGACACGAAGAGGGATCGGTCCGACGCGTCCCAGCCCACGACGGCGCGCGTGGCGTGGTTGTCGACCACCTTCGTGACGATGATCGTCTTCCTTAGTTCGGCCGGCAGTAGGGGCTGGTCCTCGGTCGCGGTGCAGTACGACGCCTCCGCGAGTAAGAGCGCTCTAGTGAGGTTGTAGGTCGGCGGCGGCGGCGTAGCGGGCTTGCCGGCGATCGCGGCGGTTTCCGGTTCGCGCGCGGCGGCCTTCCTTTCGCCCGTCGCCGCATCTAAATGATTGATGCCGGCCGCGCCGACCACGTATAACGCCAGCAAGGCCACCAGCATTTTGTTCTGGCTCCTGATCCACTGACGATGACGCGCTCAAACTTTCAGCAGCGGTTTTTGGGACCAAGCGGTGTCTTTCGCGCCAGACGCCGCCACCGCGGCGGGCCTAGGCGCCACACACGGCGTTCAGTGCCGAAACGCACAGCTAGCGTGGGTAAAGACACTAGGAGGCACGACTTCAGTTTTGAGACAGCCATTAATCGCTCGCTGCATATTTCCTGCGTTCTGTGGAAGTTGCACCAGCACGACGCTGCAGCGGTGCATACACAAATAATCGTGTGCATTGTGCGCTTGAGGGCACAGACACTGCACCTCGCCAACTGCAGGCAGCGCTGGTAGCTAGAGCTGGCGCTGCTCCGCCGCCTCGCGCGACGCAGCATCAGCATCATGACGAAACCCGCCCCGCCGACGCCGACGCCGCGGCACCGCCTTCCGGACTGGGACGCGCTCGGGGTAAGGCAGGAAGAAGAACGAAGACGCCACAAGGCCGCCGGCGACGCGGCCAACGCCGCTGGTAGGTTAGCGAAGAAGGCTGCTTTAGAGCTGCAATTGGGACGGACGGCCGACGCGAAGGCGGCGACCGAGCAAGCTAGAAAAGCGTTGGACGGCGCCGGCGCCGACGGCTTCAACCAAGAGACCAAACAAAGAGCTTTCTCCTTAAAACCCATCGCCGAGCAGATCCAAAGTGTAGAAAGCACATTGCATTTCCTGGATACGGGTCGGTTCCCGCCGCCGTCCGAAGGTTTAGATGACTCCGAGTACGTCTCCGGTTTGCTAGGTGGCGCGGAGAATCTCGCGAAGTACGCCGTCGGCCGCGCCACGGCGGGCGATGCTGCGTCCATAGCTGTTTGTAGAGATGGTGTGAAAGCCTTGCAGGGCGCCCTCCTGGCGTTCGATTTTCGGAACGGGCCGTTGCGAAGGAGGTATGACGGCCTCAAGTACCAGGTGAAGCGGTTGGAAGATTTGTTGTATGAACAGTCGTTAATTGGTAAGACCGTGGACGGTGCTGCGGAAGTCGACGACGACGACCCGTGCCTCAGGGCCTTGGCCGAGATCAAGGTCCGCTTCGACGAGGCGGACCAGGCGCGAGAGAACGTCATCAAGAAGTCTAGGGATGTCCAAAAAGCCTCGAAGCAGGCTATTTTCGCGTGTCATCGAGGTGATGCGGCGAAAGCTGCCAAACTGCTCGAAACGGCGAAGACCGCCGCCGAGGCCATACTTAATGATGATTCGTTGGTGAAGAAGTGGCCGGCTCTGCGTTTCGGGTCGCTGGCTGCCGCTCTCGAGGAGTACGCCGAGGCGGCGCTATTCATGAAATGGCTCGAGGCGAAGAAGGATCCGTCGGCGCCACTCGTCGCGTCGCAGCATGCGCTAGGATTACCTTTGACAGATGAAGAGTACCTGGGCGGCGTCTGCGACTTGACGGGCGAGGTCGGCCGCGTCGCCGTCGCCGCGGCGACGGCGCGCGACCTCGGTACGGTGCGGCGCGTCTTCGAGACGGACGTCGCCGTCGTGGAAGCAGTCTCGGGTTTAAACCTACCGCCGAAGCTCGCGAAGAAGATCGGCCCGCTGGAGATGTGCGTGCGCAAGGTCGAGCACCTGCTCTACGAGCTCGCGCTCGCGGCGGCGAATCCCCTGGCCGCGAAGCGCGCGGCGTCGTCGGCCGTCGAGGAGCCGGCGGCGAAGAAGGCGCGGGACGACGAGGAGTGAAGAGACTAAGTAGTTAGTGTGGTCAACAACATGAACCCTTACTCGAAAATACAGTCGGGCTCATCCTCGTAGTAAGACTCGTTCCAATCGCCAGCAAAGCAGTCGACCCCACAATCCTCCTCCTCGACACGGGCCGCCAGGAGCTCGACGATTGCCTTGCACGGCCCTTCATCTAGCTCGGCGTACTCATGAAGCTCCCGGTCGCAATACCAGGAGAAACTATCGATTTTTGGGCAGCCGGTGAGCAAGCGCAGCACGTCGACGGCGCGAAGAGGATTTGAATCCGGTTCCTGGGCGCAGTGTTTGATAGTGAGGCTCGTGAGCGTCGCCGCGGCTTGGCCTCCCGTAATGCTCTCGACGACGCTCGAGGTCAAATCGAAACATCCGCTGAGCGCGAGATGAGTCAAACGTAAATGCCGACAGGCGGCAGCAACACACGCGTCAGTCGTGTCGACGTCGTAGATTTCGAGGGTCGTGAGGATGGTAGTCAAGCGCGAGAGATCAACATAGAAACCAGGCCCTCCCATCGTAGATCCCTTTGGAATGTGTATCTCCTCAAGCTTAGGGAAGCCACGGGCCGCAGCAAGAAAAGCAGCCGGCTCGATATTTGTGGTATCTTGCACAGGGTAGTCGGAGCAACCCAGCATTTCAATGCGATCGCCGAGAGGCGTACCCACGATGGCCTCGATGATGTCGGCGGTAATGTGGCACGCGTCTAGGTCTAGAATGCGCGCTTTCGAGCTGAGAGCGCACTCATGTATGGCCTCGATGCGCGTCGGTTCGTAGCCCACCCATCTGCCGCCGTGCAGGTTAAATTCTTGCAGCTGCGGGAAGAGCCGAGCCCAGGTTTCGACTGGGCTGTACTCGCTCGATTCCCGCCCCAAGCGCGAGAAGCGGACATGTTTTAGGAGAGGGCAAGCCACGCTGACGGCCAGGATGGTGTCGTCTGACGTCTCCATGAATTTTGGGGCGGTAAGCTGTTCCAACCTCGGCGCCGCGCGGCACATCCTCAAAAGCACTTCTGGCGACATTTCGGTGTTACTCAGATCAAGATGGTTCAATCGGGTCGCTCTGGAAACAAAGAACTCTAGCGCAGCGATTCTTTCCGGAGAGCGACCATCAGCGAAGAGATCCGTGCACCCGGCGCCAAAAACGCGGCCCACGGCCTCGACGTGCTGAGCCGAAACTCGCATCTCCCGCGGCTCGGTGGCTACCGGCGCCGAGTTATCTTGTTCCGACCGGAAAAAATGGCACATCGTGCGGAATCTATTCTGGTCCACGATAACGCGCCGCACCAAGTCGCGGCCGTCTTTGCAGGTGGTGCGCAGGACGAGCAATTTCTTTTTATAAGTTTTGGGGATGTGGTAGGGAATGCCCACAACGTACGCCGTCAAAGTTCCGGTGAGGACGTCGTCTGGTACAGATTGAAACGCACCCATTTTTTGAGCACAGGGGGGCTGCAGGAGCTGGATACAGCTGCTGCTGCTCTCGGCTGCTCTCGGCTGGCGCGGCACGAGAGATCAAAGTTTTGCGCAGTTTATGAGCAAGATGCCTCTCTGCAGTCGTTTGGACGCGCGCGCACGTCCGCTCGTGATGAATGTGGCGAAAGCGGGCCGCGAGGGCAGACCGGCGGACTAGGTAGACGCACTAGAGAGTTATATAGTTATAGGGGGGCATGTATGTGGACAAGGAAGTCAGGACGACCCGACCGTGACCACCGCGCGGTCCGGGTCCTGGACGTCGTCGGGGTCCGGGCTGAGCGGCGCGGCGGCCGCGAGCGCGCCGGCGACGGCGTGCAGCAATATGGGAGCGAGGAGGTCGCCGTTCGTGAGGGCGAAGGCGGAACCGGCCGACGCCGCCCTTACCATGGCGCCGAGCGGCGGCAGGGCGCGACCTTGAACAGGCGGGTCCGGGAAGGCGTCGAGCCAGGCGAGGCAGATCGTCCGGTGGAGCGCCTCACTACCATCCTCGGACTTCAGGGACGCGCGGACCGCGGCGTTCTCCGCTCGCAAGACGTCGTCGTCGTTCGACGTTCTCAGAGTCTCCGCGGCGAACGCGAAGAGGGCCACGAGGGCAATTCCGGAAACGGCCGCGAGGCCCTCGCCCGTCGAATCGATCGGCGCGGGTTGCAAGGAGCGCGCCGTCTCGACAATTGCCACCTGCAGCCCACCATGCAAAGCAGCCACCCTAGGCCCCGACGCCGCGAACTCCAGGGCTTGCGCGACGCTCCGCCACTTCAAATCCGAGGCGCGCCAGGCACGGGGAGCTTTAGGACCGAGCGCGCCGGCCGCGCCGTCGGCCGCCGTGGCCTCGAGCGCGCCTGCCACCCTACCAAACCACGGCGTCGCCGACGCGCGCACGTCGGCCGCCGCCCAGGTGAAGAGCAAGGCGCACGTCGCAAGTCCAAAGGAGCCGCCCGGCGCCGCGGACCACACGTCGAACCGGTCGACGAACGCGTCGCCCAAGACGTCCTCAGAGCGGCACGCCGCCCACAACGCGACCTGCGCAGCTGCGAGCACGAGCGGGCCTATGACCGGCCGGAAGGCGAGCTCGCGGCCGAGGGACTCGAGGGCCTCCCGCGGTGATTTGTCCCCGGCTTCCGCCTCGTTGTCTGCTTCGCGCACGACCTCCTGGAGCTTTGAGGCGGCGTCTCTAGCGGCTTGCGCTTCCGTATCCGACGCCTCGTCGGCGATGCGCACCTCGAGGATGCGCGCGGACAATGCTCTAGCTAGGGCCGGTCTTCTTCTAGGTCGGCCGCGCGGCGGCTTCGTCCAGGACCCCCGCTCCTCGTCGTAAACGTAGCCCATCTTCTTCAGCATCTCGATGCGTTCCTTGGACACTTCTCGTCCCAGGTTATCTTTGAACGCCGAGGCCCTTAAGGCGGGCCGCGTCCTTTGTGGCGCCGCGGCGAGGTAGGCGTTCGCCGTGGCGCTGAGTAGCGCTGCGGCGACGACAGAACGCATGGCTGCGAGTGCGGTCTAGCCGGTGTTCTTGCGAACGTTGGCTGCGAGTGCGGTTCTAGCCGGCGTTCTTGCGAACGGTGTGCGGTTTCAGACTTCTTCTTTCCTTGGCTGGCGCCTTTAGACCGCAGTGCTCGAGACACGGCAGAGCTGGGTGGCAGAATGTATTGGTAGGAACGATTTGAGTATGTCAATTCGCAGCGCACAGCGCCAGGTGGCTTATGCAGGCTTGGGCTCCGAGACTTTTTTATGGCGGTGATTTGGGCCGTACTATGCGGAGCTCTGCTTTGTTTGCTAAAATGCTCTGCCTAAACGGCAAAAATCGAAAAGGACGCTCGACGCTTCCCGGAGACCCCTTTCCGCCTCCCAAACAAGATGGCCAAGCTTTTGCTGAAAACGAGCGAACGGCGTCGACGTCGCGCACCGCGGCCGGGAATATCTCGCCTTTCGTCCAACCACGCTGCACAGGCGTCCAATACGCATTGATTGCACCTGGAATCAGGCTATAGCGCAGGTCTGGGTGGCGGGTTTTGTGCCGAGACTGCAATTTGCTCTGCGAGGCTGCACGCGGCCATCGCAAGCTCTCGCGAGCTGCAAATGCAAGGAGGGCAAGCTGAGATACAGCATCGCTCGTAGCCAAAGTCTCATCTAACCGTATTGCGCGCATTCGATGCTGGAGAGCTGAGAGCAGCTGATAGCAGCAGCACCATGCGCCTACAAACACTCGTCGCAGCAGTAATCTGCGGCACGACGACTGCTCTATCCGCACCAAACCTGCGCCCGCGCACCGTACAACTCGACACGAACTGGCACGCCACAATCTACGAACGCGACGACATCGCAACAAAAGTCGAGGCGTGGATGGAGACGGACGAAGATACAATAGACCCCTTCGGCGGCGTCGCCTGGCCTGGCGCCGTCGTCGCGGCTCGCAAGCTGCGCGACTATGGTGTTGAGAACAAGACGGTGTGCTGCCTCGGCTGCGGAACCGGGGTGGAAGTGCTCGCCGCAGCATCACTCAACGCGTCGCGAGTGATTGCCCTGGACTACTCAGACGAGGCCCTCGAACTCTGCCAAGCCGCCTCTAAGAACTACACCTGCGTCGAGACCCGTTATTTTGACGTGCGCCGCGATACTATACCAGAGTGCGATGTGTTGGTAGCGGCCGACGTCTTCTACAGCAAGGATTTATCAATAGCCTGTGGCCGGGCCTGCGGCGCGGCCCTCCACACTTCGTCAAGACCGGTCCTGATCAGCACGGACTCGCAGCGGTACGCGGGCCACACGGCCGCGTTCCTCGAAGCTTTAGACGTCGACTTCGTGCGATTCGAACGGACGACCCTCCCGGACTTCGTCGGGAGTGGACTGTTGGTGGAAGGGGACCAGACCTACGACGCGCACGTCGACGCGCTATTGTTGGACTTTTCGGGCGCCGACGACGAGGTGTTCACGACGGCGCGCGTGCTGCCGGGCGGCTGTGTTGGGTTGTGGAGCCATCATAAGAAGCGGATCGGAGGAGGCGAGGTCGAGGCGCTCCTGGCCGCGTTCGGTCGCAGCGACGGCCTCGTCCGGCTCGCGAAGCGGGCCGACGGGAGCATCGTCGCAGCTTATAGGGAGCGGCGGACGTGCGAACGCATGGACGTCATTACGTTGCCCTGCCCGCCGCGGCCGCCGGGCGTGCCGCCGGGCGTCAAGCACGGCGCGTGGGGCGGCTATCGCGCCGCGATCGCCGAGGCGCAGCGGCGCGGCGCCGACGCGGCGCTCTTGATTGATGAAGACGGTTCCATCGTCGACGGCGACCGGGCCCTTCCTATGATACTAGGCGCCGATGGCGTCGTGCGGCACCCCGGGCCGGCGGACGGCGCCGTCGCGAGCGCGACGCTCGCCGCCGTGCTGAAAGAGGCGCCGCCGTGCGAGGTCCGCGAGGAACGCCTTTCGTTAGAAATGATCTTGAACGCGAGGGAGGTCGTGCTCCTCGGCAGCGGCGTCGGCTGCGTTTCCGTACAGAGCGTCGACGGCGTCGCGCTCGACACCTCCGGAGACGAGCTCGTATCGAATTTTAATGAGGCGCTGGACGCCGCGCATCAGAATGACGCGCTGCGGCCGAGCATCGAGCATCCTTTATTAAGACACCTGACGGTCGGCGAGGAGGTCGGTCACATAAGGCGCCTCGCGTCGAAGCCGTCGGCCTTCTACGTGCGGTCCCTCCTGAGTCCGCGGGACTGCGGCGCGATCAAAGCGATGGCGCAAGCGGCGAACATGACCCGAGCGAGGACCTATGGCGGCGGCACGACCGCGCGGACGAAATGCGAGGTCTCGTGGATCTCACCGCCCCCTGCTTTGACGGCCGACGTCGCCGGCATGTTCTTCAGCCCGGAAGCGCTCGAGCGGCCGGGCGGCGGCTGCGAGGACCTCCAGGTGCTGCGGTACCTGCAAGGTGGGGGCTACTCCATGCACCACGACGGGAACGCGCGCGCGTTGACCGTGCTCTACTACCTGAATGGCGTCGGTGAGACGTGGCTGCCGCTCGCCGACGCGCCGCCGCGGCCGACAAACGGCGAGGACGCGATGGCCCGCGGGGCGAAGCTCGACCCGGATACAGACGGCGTCCGCGTCACGGCGCCGGCCGCGGGCGACGCGCTCGCATTTTTTTCTTTGGACGACAGCGACGGTTCCTACGACTGGTCCGCCGTGCACCGGGCGCTGCCCTCGACCGGCGAGAAGTGGGTGGCGAACCACTGGTTCCGCGTCGGGGGGTTGGGTCAGCCTACGCCTGATCCCCGGGAAGACTTGTAACTACTTGTAATGTGTTTTTTTGCAAGGAATAGCTATAGTCAATTCGGGTTGCGGGGGCGCGCGCCTAGAGGGGTGACGGGGGAGCTATCCCCCACGAGCGTGTACGTAAGCTGTTTTTTTGCAAAAACAAAGGCCAACAAAACGGGTTCGCCAGCACTGCGTGAATTTTGGTACTCATCCAGTCAGGCGCGTGCGTGCTCGGCACCACATAAAGAGCCAAACTCATGGGCCGGAAGCGTCTTCAGGGCAAACGGCGCCATTTCATTCGCAACTACCAAGAGGAGCAAGCCCAGCAGGCTAGCATAAGAAAGAGAGAGGTTTGAGAGAGAGAGCATAAGAGCGCAAGAGCAGTTCAGAGAGAAATATGGAAGATAGTTGTAGAATCTAACTGTATGTTTCAAGACTCATACTATAGCAGCTACCAAGTAAACACTACAATTTAGATTACACTAGCGACGGCTGCGACGCCTGCTGCTCAACCTCAACGGCCACCTGTTGCAACGTCGCGAGCCGCTCGGCCCCCAACTGCGCGCATAGGGCCTCGAAGTCGCCCGCGCGCTTGCACGCGTGGAGCGCCCTGACGAAATGCTGGTTCGGGTCCTCGTCATCCAAAGGCGACTCGTACAGGTAGTTGTCCCCGTCGTCGTCGTCGTCGTCGTCGTGGAGCCACGCCTCGGCCGCGTCGAACTCCGCCAGCCGCGCGCGGATGCCCGCGAGCTGCTGCGCGCCCATGCCGTTCTGGATGGCCTCCCGATCGTCATCGTCGTCGTCGTCCTCATCCTCATCATCGTCGTCCTCGACCCACTCGTCTTCCGCCGACGCGACCGCGTCGTCGTCGTCGTCGTCGTCCTTCCCGTAGATCTTGTCCTCCTTGTTTTTCCTCATATTGGCGAGGACGTCGACGAGTGCCGAAAGCATTTGAGGTCTAGCTTGCTGTACTTTGGGAGGGCACGGTTCTATACTTAGCACAGCAGACAATCCTAAAGCGTATAATTTCCGGGACAGCATGCCCTTGGCCTCGGGAGCTAGTTTTAACCATTGAGTCAGTAATAGTTGCGTCTGCGACGGCGTGATCTTCCCTTCATCGAGTGCATGCAACGCTAATTGAGGGTTGTAGATCAGTAAAGAGTTCCACACATCCAACAGAGCAGCACCCAATCGCGGCCGCCAGACGGCGTCCGGCGACAAACCTATTACACCGTCCGGCTTCGTGCCTATTTCATCTTCTCGAGGCGGGCCCAGGGCTCTTTCTAAAGCCGCGGCCACGAGGGGCGTGCACCTTTGTCGAACGTACTCGTCTACTCTTCCTCGGCAGTTATGTAGAACAGACAAAAGAACATGAGTAGCCTTCCGGCAGTCTTCTTCCCCACCTCGCGTCTGGTTATCAGGCCACAGAAACCGTTCCGGCACGCCTACTAACGATTCCAACCTAGAAGAAGATAAAAACTTCTCCGTATCCCTAGAAACGAAGTTGTCCAATGAAGGTACTAGTTCCGCGATGTAATCACACGCGAACCCATGAAAGGCCCGGATCATCTGGTCGAACAAGCTCCACAATTCATCGGAGAAGGGCGTCGAACCGTGATATGTGAGATAAGACACGACCTGCGCGGAGCATCGCGGTCCGAATGGCCCCAAAATCGAAAAAGAAACCACCCACTTCATCAGAAGATGGACACGAGTCGTATTGAGGAAGTGAAGGCGCCTCCACACGATGGGACGCCGAGATCGCACCTCAATACCGTTCTCGAAATATTCCAAAAACTCACCAGACTCCTCAAACACTCGGTGGAGCACCGGTCTTAAGTACGGTTCGAGCTGCGCATACACATTATTTTCATTGTCATCTAGCGAAGCCAACACCGCGGCCATGGCCTCAACACATTGTACGGCCGCCATGGACGCCTCCTCGTCGTCGTCTTCACCGGCATAGGCGTGGAAGGCCTCGGCGAGTTTCTGGGCTAACGCTACCGCATATGGTGCTATATCTTTTCCGTACCTATCTACGACTATTTCTAAAGCCTGAACAACATCATCCGAGGCCGCTTCTCGCATCACTCGAAAGCAGGCATCCAACAACGTGCCCAAATGTGGTCTGAGTAACTGATCGAATTGCCCGACGTCCGACGCTAGTAAGCTTCTTACTAGACCGAAGGCCTCGACCCTTACTGGTAAGTCCGGATCATCTAACGACAGTAATAGAGCAGCACAAACTCTCTGCGAAACTTCCGTGACGGCCGTATGTTCCGCGAAGCGTTGTAACGTCTCGCAGGCCCGACATCGTAAAATGCCGAAGGGCGAGCCTTGCTCTAGATCTGGGAGCACATGTGTTGCTAATAAAGCAGCAATAAGGGGCGCCCAGTTACTTCTCGATTGGAGTTCGTCGGCGATGGCACCTAAGGCACACAACGCGCCGTCCTTTTGTCTTGCCGTTTCTAGGGAAGGTGCTTGCTGGTAGGCTTCTAAGACGGATGCGATTCTTTGGAGTAACGGATCCAGTACAACTTTGCCCTTGCACCTCACGAGATCACCAACTAACGCCGTCGCCGCCGCTCGAGGTTCATAAAAATCTTCGAGCGGGTCGTGGGCCCGCCTCACGAACTCCTGGGGATCTTCTGAGAATATTTTTATATCTAACGGCGTCGGGCACATGGTCGGTAAAGTGCACTCAAATAGTACAAATTCTAAATGAGGTTTCAACAATTTGTACAATGATCCGACTTCCACGGCGCTACAGACGTAGGTGAACGCCAACTGGCGCACTCGCCGCGAGACCCAGCGGCCGCGCGCCGACGCGGCCAGTAACCCTAGCATCGAATTTAGCAGTAAGGGCGCCACGTCGGCCGCGAACTTCCGCGCGAAGGGCTTCGCGCCGTCCTCGGCGAACTTCGGTCGTCCATACCGCGTCAGGAAGCGCGTCGCGATCTGCGCGGCCCACTTTTTGAGCTTCCACGCTGGTTGCATTTCCACGGCGTCGTCCTCTTCCGGCGTCGGGCTTGACGGCGCCGGCGCGTCGGACTCCAGGACCATCCGTATGTCCTCGAACCAGCCTAGTACCACGGTGTCGTCATTTAATGCAACTCTAGGTAGCGCGAACTGCGTACAAGACCAGAAGATCTTGAGGATGAGTTTCGCCAACGAGGCGGCGTCGGCGTGCTGTCCTGTTGATGGGAGTACGGTCCTCAGTAAATCCCGTAGCAAGGGAAACGCCTGCCTCACCAAGTGCTCGAGCGGCCCTCGTGTGGAGTTATCCGAATCATCAGGACTGTTGGGATCAAAAGTCTTGTACTCGTAGCGCTTGGCCACTTTTCTCAGGGCTAGTAGCGCGTTATGTACACTTGTTGGATCTGGCTTCGCGTGGATCACTCGCAGTAACGCGGGCAGCAAGTCCGGCCATCTTTCTGGAAAATCGCGCGTCGCGAGCTCGTTCACGGCCTCGGCGAGCTGGTCCCGCACCGGCCCGGTTACGTCCGGTCTCATCAAGGCGTCGAGCACCGCGGTCCGTGCTTGCGCTCTATCAGGTTCACTCCCAAAAATGTCGTCCTCGCCCCACCGTCGTTTAATCAGGTTCTTCACCGTAATCGCCGCGGCCTGGCGCGCGTCCTCGCGCACGGGCGCCGCCGCGACCTGGACGAGGAGGAATAGAGAACCGCGCATCGACGTGAGTTGTTGTATTCCTTCTTCTGCTGCTTTGCGCGTGGCCGCGTCGGCGCTGAAGGTGTGGATTAACGTGTTTATTACTGCTTCGGGGTTCGGTTGCTGCGCTGCCATCTTTGTGGCTTTTGCGGCTGCAGGCTGCAGCGTCGCTGGTGTTGTTCTAATACGTTGCGCTTGGTTAAGCGATTCGACCGCGTGTGCTACGGTTGCAATACGTTGCCGTAACACTTCTGCCTTATTGACTGCTAGCGTGTTCTGCAACTCGCCAATGCCGAGCAAAGCAGCGACCTAGCGTTGATTGACACACTAGCCCGATTCCTAGCTTGGCCTCAGCGCGTTCCTGGGCCCGGTCGGGACGACTTGGACACGGAGAGTTCGACTCAGGTCACTCCCTCAACCCCCACGTCTCTCAAAAATCACGCGAGACGCCTAGTCTGCGCGAAACCCATAAATTCTCGCCAGGCTCTCGAAGAGAGGCTGCAATCTTGCGACGGCTTCTACCAGTTATTCGGTCAGGACAGCGTGCGGCGCGCCATCGATCAGCACTACCATTATGTCAATATGATGCCGACGATGGAGAAGGCCAAGAAGGGGCTGGGGCTCGCGCCCCTCGCCTCCGACTCGCTGCTGGCCTGCTTCGCCAAGGACTCGCATCAAGCCGACGCTCCCGCGGGTCCTGTCGCGTGCCAACGCCTCCGTGGTGGACGAGGAGTAGGGACGCGGGCCCTGCGGAGTTTTGTTGTTGCAGTTTTGACTCCTTCCCCTTCCCTCCCCCTGTCTATCTTATAACACACTAACGTAGCCGCCGCGCGGGGGGCGTTCGACGCGGGCTCGCGTTCCCGCGTCAGTCTCGCGGGTCCAGCGGTGGTCGCGGATGGTCTCGCACGGAGAGCCAGAGGCCCTGGGGCCAGCTGGGGCAAAGCGCCAAAACCCGCACGCTAGACTCGGCGCAGCTCGACGCTACCGGGTCCCAGCAGCCTGCAGGGGGGACGGACAGGGCGTAAATACACATCTCTCTTCAGCGCTTCCAGCGAAGAGCGCAAGAAACGAGCGGAAGCTCTCAGTAGACCACAGAGAGCGCTCTGCCAGGTGGATCATGCGCCGTCTCCTCGCCGTCGCAGCGATAGCATTAGCAGCCCCGCGCAACGACGGCAAGTCCGACGAAAAGCTCAGCCACGAAGCCCAGACCTACTACGACCCGGCCGCGCAGACGTTCGCGCTTTATACCTTACTTGGTGTACCGACAAATGCTACGTTGACGGAGATCGACCAGGCCTTCGTCAACAACAAAAATAAATTGGAGAGGAGGCAGGGCAAAGACTGGTTTCGGAGCCATAACGGCGAGATCTATGCACTCATCTACAAGTCCCTCGACGAGGACGAGGACGGGTTGCTGAGTAGTGAAGAGTCCGAAAGCCTCGTGGAGGCGTTGGGTTTACGATTAGATGAGGAGGACGATCATGTTCAAGAGTCCGTCGCCAAGTTCCGGAGAAGGACCTGCACATCTGACAAAGCGGTCTTCTCCTCCAAGGAGCACCTCATGATCGTGTCAACTTATAGCTCGCTGCGCACGGCGCGCGTGACGCTCGGTGATGCTGACATGCGGAGTAAGTATGATGAGCAGGAACGCGTCAAGGCCCGGGAATATGCTGAAGACGTCGACGACGACAACACCTATCTGGGTGCCGCGAAACGGAAAGTATTTGGGGTCATCTACTACGGGATTTATGGAGGCATCGTCGCGTGGACAATTTTTGCCGTCGTCGCGTGTCTGGCGTACGTGGCTTGCAAAGCGCTCGCGTCCATACCGAACGCGCCACCCGTCTTTGGGCGCTGCGCTGAAATCTGCTGGACCATCCTCTTCTTCATCAACCCGGGGTGGTCGACGGTGTGCACGCTCGCATTCTGCGCGCCGAGCACCGTGCTCGCGGCGATGCTCTCGGCGTTTGCGGTATTCCTCTTCCTTTTTAGTTTGTTGGCGACTGTGTGGAAATCAAATTTCGGGCGCCCCACGCCATCGACGCGATGTTGTCTCCGTAGCTTCGTCTGCTCGATGGCGTGGAGTTTCCAGGCCATCGATGGCGTGGAGTTTCCAGGCCATCGACGCGACGTTGTCCCTGTGACCGCGTCGGCTCGATGGCGTGGAGGTTCACGAAGGTCCACGCAATATTTCCACACTGGTTGATTTCCACACAGGTTGGCGAAGACGCCCGTCGTTATTCAGAGGGGGCTCTGCGCCCTGATCATTGCGGCAGTGCTCGCGTGGCTCGTACCGGCCGTGAAAGGTGTATTAACACGACCGCGCCTGCACGCGCGGCGCCTGATGAACGGCCTGCGCGGCCTCGGTAGAGAGGCCTGGGGCGTCGGCAAGGTTTTGGTGCCGGGTGCCGCCCTGGGACTGGTCTATTCGACGTTCGAGGCGGAGCTCGAGACGCACCTGCTCACGGCCCTGGCCGGCGGTATTGTGATAGTGCTCGCGGTGAAACCGCTGCGGAGCCGCGCGTTCCGCTACCTCGGCCAGGCGCTGGCGGACACGGGCGTCACTCAGCCGCCGACCGAGGCGCCGCGCATCCTCGAAGCCTTACAACGCCTCTCCACTTTACCCGTGGAATTATTCGTTCCGATCAACGTCATGGACGACGCGCAAGTCAAGGCCAAGCTCGAACGAGCCGGCTTCTCGCGCCGCGACGGCGCCGCGACGCCGAGCCGCGCCGAGCTCGAGGCCGCCTACGACGACGCCTTCGGCGCCTGCACCGTCTGCTTCGCTTCTTTTGAAGCCGGCGACGAGTGCGTGCGCCTCCTCTGCGGCCACGTCTTCCACCGCGACTGCGTGATCCGGTGGGTGAACACGCGGACGGAGTCGGGCCGCGTGCCGACGTGCCCCCAGTGCACCTGTGACATGTGAGTAAAGATGAGTATAGATATCCTGCTCGGCCGCGGCGGCGTCGTCGACGCGGACCCGTGATTTGAGTCCTCCCATAGTCCTCCCGCCCACCGCGGGCGCGCGCAAAGTCCAGGTGAGCTGCCCATCGGCAAGGTGCGCGATAAAGGCGTGAATAACAGTCCCCCGTGTATGTCGGGCGGGTTAGGGTGAAAATCGGGCAGGCGCCAATTCCCCCTCAACGGCTAGAAAATAATAGCGCAGGCCCATCTCGCGAGGCGCGCTATATCGGGAGCACCTTTTGCCGACGTAGAGGCAGCCTCCGGCGCCGTCCTACACCACAGCGAGGGCAGCAGTGTACGTCGCCGCGGCTGTCCATCCAGCTTCCTCCGACAAAAGCACAAAGCAGCGCGAAGATGCCCAACGTCGAGGACGAGCAGCACGTCGTCCTGCCCGGCGCGCCGCCGGCCCATTTGCTGAAGAGGACGATGATCAAGGACTGCATCGGGCGCTGCCGCGCGACGAGTTACGACCTCCCGAAGGACGTCATGCACGTTTATGGCTACATCCAGGAGAAGGACAAGGCCGACGCGCGCGAATGCATCGGCGGCTGGGACCAGTTCACGCCCTCAAGCTGCTCGTCGGCGCAGCGGTCCTTCGTGAAGACGAATTTGGAGGCCCTGAAGGCCGGGAACATAACCGCGAAGAGCCAGCGCGACTACCAGGTCGCGAACCCGAACATTTTTAGTGCGCAAGCCAAGCCCGGCCACAAACCGGATCGACACAACAAGCCGCCCTTCGCCGGGCCGTACGGCTTCGTCCCGAAGACGGGCACGGAACCTTTGACACATACCATCGAGGGCCGCTACATGGGCCAGGGCGACGACGACGCCGACTACCCCGACATCATCTCCATCAAGAAGGCGAACAAGCTGCCCGGGCCCAAGCCGACCAAAGCCTCGCAGGGTCACGCCGTCAAGGCCAAGGAGGAGTCGCCTCCGAAGAAACACTTCTGCA
>JACLAA010004902.1_pt1 | contig 19136 bp, 13 predicted proteins | sample 8027891 | NCBI WGS metagenome assembly JACLAA01 (sample SAMN15724900, study PRJNA655200) | protist metagenome | isolation source: fluorescence activated cell sorting (FACS) single amplified genomes of... | place: Spain: Blaines Bay Microbial Observatory, Mediterranean Sea | collected 2016-01-19 | reverse complement strand
AGTGCCCCGAGCAAAGTCACAGGTCAATTTGTCAACATGGTGCGTCTGCATTTGCACTTCCTTCACGTTTGCGTCCTTGTCATAGACCGCTGCGCGTGACTTTCTCCGGGGAACCGCGACGCCGCACGAACGAGATCTCCGCGTTTCGCCGCTCCGTTTTCTTCTTTATCGACAGAAGCTCCCGCTCACTGCTCATATACATTCACTCCTGTCTGTCTATCAGGATCCTATCAAACTGTGAGTGCTGAGAACCGTGGTCGATCGCACATACCCTCTCATCCCCGTTCCGAGCTGCAAGTTGCTGTTCACCGTTCGTTTTTTGTTGAAAGATTAGGGTTTTTTCTCACGCGGATTTCTCCATGCGCGCAGTGCTATTGTTATGAAAGTGATCGGCCGCACGGGCTCGCGCGGGCAGGTGACTCAGGTACGAGTTAAATTCTTGGACGATCAAAACCGCCAGATCATGCGCAATGTGAAGGGACCGGTCAGAGAAGGTGACATTCTCACTTTGATGGAGTCCGAGCGCGAGGCGCGCCGCCTCCGTTAATTGAACGTCGGGTTATAGGAAGGCGGCTCTAGATCGGTGATCAACTCAACTCGAGTTCAACTCAAGTTTCTTTCGTTCCTCACCACTTCCCTGATACTTGAATGTCCATCTCTTCGCTCCGTCCATCACCTCTCATATAACATGTCTGTCCCAACTATCAATTCGGCTTCTAAACTCAAACCATTTAGCCAGTGCTCCGGTCAACTGGAGTGGCACTGACGCTGCATGGTCGACCCCAAGGCAGAGTGCAGCACGCGCGAAAGCTCATTTGAGTCCCCTGCTCCCATCGTAACCAACACCGTTCGGCAGTGATCCTGGTCGATTGATACACAACCCGTCGACGCCATACTGCCGGTATTTGACTTTTCGTTCTGGCCTATGCCCCGAACATGAACCTCAAGGAGCACCTGGTGCAGGATATCCCGGAACGAGTTGATGCAAATTGACTTGTTTCCGATAAGGAATGAAATTTCCTCACCGCAAGTTTGATGTGAACCTCCTGATTCAGACTCCGCGCGAATGTTATACACTGGCGCAATAATGACTCGGTCCGCGAGCGATAGAACCGCTGAAAATTCTCGTCGCATTGCTACGGTTCGCGAGTAGGTGTGAGGTTGAAAAACCACGATAAGATGCGCCTGCCCAAACTGTTGACGCAAAGCGCTGACAACAGCGCGTATGGCTGTTGGATGATGCGCATAGTCGTCGTAAACCTCGCACGATCCAACTGTCCCAACATGCTGAATGCGGCGTGAAACTCCTCGATTTGTACGCAGCGCCGTGGATATCGCTTTTGTGACATTCTGCTCGCTCAATTTGTCCACCTCGGTAGATGATCGTGGAAAAGCTGTGTGGGTTGTCCGAAGTCGAGATTTCCAAATGATCATCGCCGACACAAAGACAGCCAAAGCATTCAGAACATTGTGCCGTCCAGGGGAAGAGATTGAGAGCTCGCAGATACTCTTGCCATTATGTGTAGCCACAAAGTCTAAGCCTCCCATGACATTCATACTGATGTCGATAGCGCGCCATGAATTCCCTTCGTCAAATCCATACGTGACATATTCCTGAACTTGTAGGTAAGGTTCGTCAGTTTTGCTGAAGTAAAAGATGTAAGAGAGGACGTTTCGTACCTTGTCGTCGGCTTCGGCGCGCAAAACATTGACGTTCACGTCATCCCCACAAGCCACTATACATCCGCCCGGTCGAACTCGACGCGTGAAACGAGCAAAGACTCTTTGAACGTCTTCAAGACTTTTAAACATGTCGGGATGGTCAAAGTCCACACTAGTAATTATCGCAACATCAGGAATCAGACCAAGGAAAGCACCATCATACTCGTCGGCCTCGATAACAAATATTTTGTCTGTCCCGCCGATTGCATTTGCTCCGCCAGGAAACTGTGGCACCTGGCCACCGACAAGTGCGGTGATGTCAAAACCAAGTTCTCGCAATACGACAGAGAGAGCTGCGGAAGTTGTCGTCTTACCATGAGTTCCTGCGATGGCGACAACCTCCCTTCCTCTAGTGTTACGCGCAAGCCATTGCGATCGATTGTACATGGGGATGCCCACTTTTTTCGCGAGCCCCAACTCCACATTTTGGGTTGGAACAGCACTCGACACAATCATAGCGTCTGGAACCTCTAACAACAAGCGTGAACCTCCTACAGTTGTCGTTGTTTTCTTGACACCGTTTTGCCAAGCATTTCTTGTGCTATGACCGACGAAACATGTGCCCCCTTCTCGCTCGATACGCCGCAGCTGTGCGCTCTCTCGAATGTCCGAGCCAGAGACGGAATATCCTTCCGATAGGGCGATTATCGCAAGCGCGGATACGCCAGTGCCTCCGATGCCAATAAAGTGCACTTTGTGTTCTGTTCTGCTCGGTGAGCGTGCTTCCCGAGTCGCTGCTAGCATCACTCTACGTCTCGAAGTATGGCCCGAACCGCTACGCAAAGTGAAGATGTAACGAAACGGGAGACGCTGCCGATAAATGCGAGGAACAGCAGCGGTCATCGCTCTCGTGACGATGAAGAAGTCAGCGCAGCAACTTGTCTCCGGAGACGCTCATTTTCTTTTTAGAGATTTCCTGATCTGAGATCGAGGTTACAAACTTTTTAGAGAATTCCTGAGATCGAGATTACAAGTTTTAAAGCACACCAGATTACCCAGAGATGATTTAGTTTGACACTGCCTCATTTAGTGCATCTGCGGTGCGGAATTGTAATCTAGCCATGATCCTTTCCGCTCTTGACTCGTGCAAACTTTTTTAAAACAGAATTCCTGAGATCGAGTATTCAAGAACCGCGCGCGGTCGCCGAAGGATTTGAGGAGAGCTCTATATCGGCCCCATATCCTTAGATATCCGTCGAAATATCGATCTCTCTAAAAATCGTATGGGAGAATATCTGATCAGTGTGATGAAGCCCGTCAGATATCTGCGAGCATGCTCTGTGCAAAATTTCGTGTCGTGCGTCGCTTTGCACACGACGCGAGGCTTCGTTGTATTATCCGAGTTCGAGGTTCGTAATAAGATAGACTAGAGCTAGCTTAGCAGACGATCTACTTTCGAAAGTACTTTCCTCCGTTGCATAATATAGAATGTGGAATCTGATTTTTGAGTCATACGAAAGTATAAACCGACGAAAGTAAAATTTTTTAGTGTCGACGTCCGGGTTAAACGAGGACATGCAATTGTGGTGGATGTGATTACAAGCTTCCAACAAGTAGTCATCAGCGAAATGACGAAATTTGTAGTCTATGAAATCCGGGCGATTCCTGTCCCGACTCGGCGCCGCGAACCTCCCCGCAACGCAGAGTGTGCCGCGCTTTGCGCACATTTTTCATTTCGAACACGAAACGCTTTTTGCCACCACCATGCGGCGTTTCTCTCGCGCGACTGGAAGCCTTTCAAGGCAGCTCCTCCGGGCTCCGCAGGTTTCCCGGGGTGCGCGCTGTAACATCGCGCAGAGGTTCACGCCTGAACGTTCGAACCCGGTGTTTGCGAAGAACTTGGAAACTTCTCAGCCCAGGGGTTTCGCCGCCGCAGCAGCATCTGCTGGCAACGGTCGAGTCACGCAGGTCATCGGCGCGGTGGTCGACGTGCAGTTCGACGGCGATCTGCCGGCCATCATGAGCGCTCTCGAGGTGGAGGGTCACGAAATCCGCCTAGTGCTGGAGGTCGCCCAGCACCTCGGCGAAAATACTGTCCGAGCGATTGCGATGGACACCACCGAAGGTCTTGTACGTGGTCAGGGCGTCTTCAACACCGGGAGCCCAATTCAGGTGCGTCACGTCGCGATCGCCCCACCAAAGTTCTGTCTCCGTCTCTCGTGCGCGACAATTGGGATCGCACTCGTACTCGTCGACGTTTGCGGGATTTTCTTCCAGCGCTAAACCCTACTCTTCGTGTCCATGTTTGATCGCAGATTCCGGTGGGTCGCGCGACCCTCGGTCGCATCATGAACGTCATCGGCGAGCCTATCGACGAGTGCGGCCCTATCGGTTCGTGCCTGCCCCTAATCCGAAACGCCGTTCCTTCCCTTACTTTTCTGTGCTCCTGATTTGCAACTGTTCTCATCTTCTGATCGAGGCTCCTCTTTCCAGACACCCCCAACTCGCTCGCGATTCACCGCGAGGCGCCCCCTTTCGTCGATCAGAGCACCGAGATGGAAATGCTTGTCACTGGCATCAAGGTGCGCGCTTTTTCTTGCACAGCAGCCGTTTTCTCCGGGACGCTGTCCGACTCAAGAGACTTTCGGCGCTCGCAATACCTTTTTCATGAAAGATATTCGTGAAAGATATTATGAAAGATATTCATTCAAGTCAAAGAAACCCTCAGTGCTCACTTGACGACTGACGAATTCAGCGAACACACCCGCATGATCATTTCCGTACAGGTTGTCGATCTCCTCGCGCCCTATCAGAAAGGTGGTAAGATTGGTCTTTTTGGTGGTGCTGGTGTTGGGAAGACGGTGTTCATCATGGAGCTGATCAATAACATTGCCAAAGGACACGGTGGGTGCTTTGCCAAACTCGATCGAACCGAACGCATTTCGAATGCGAAACCATTCGCCCTCGCCCAAAAACGTGCCTCCATTAAAATCTGACCGTCTTTTGATACGATGTCTTACATCCAGGTGGGTTTTCTGTCTTTGCTGGGGTCGGTGAACGAACGCGTGAAGGAAATGACCTGTACCACGAGATGATTGAAGGTGGTGTAATCAAGCTTGGTGCACAAGCGAGCGACTCGAAGTGCACTCTGGTTTACGGCCAGATGAATGAGCCACCAGGAGCCCGCGCACGCGTTGGCCTGACCGGTTTGACCGTTGCTGAATACTTCCGCGATTTTGAAGGTCAGGACGTGCTGCTCTTTGTGGACAACATCTTCCGCTTCACGCAGGCGAACTCTGAGGTCTCGGCACTTCTTGGTCGGATCCCCTCTGCTGTTGGATATCAGCCCACGCTTGCTACAGACCTCGGTGGTCTCCAAGAACGTATCACCACGACCACAAAAGGATCCATTACCTCGGTGCAGGCGATCTACGTTCCTGCCGATGACCTGACTGACCCTGCGCCGGCGACGACGTTTGCCCACCTCGATGCCACCACCGTCCTTTCCCGCGGCATCGCGGAGCTTGGCATCTACCCTGCTGTCGATCCGCTTGACTCTACCTCGCGCATGCTCTCTCCGCTCGCCCTTGGCGATGAGCATTATGCGACTGCGCGTGGCGTCCAGAAGGTGCTTCAGGACTACAAAAACTTGCAAGACATCATCGCCATCCTTGGGATGGACGAGCTTTCTGAAGAAGATAAGATGACAGTCTCTCGTGCGCGAAAGGTTCAACGGTTCCTTTCACAGCCATTCCACGTCGCTGAGGTATTCACTGGTACTCCCGGTAAATACGTTGACTTAAAAGATACCATCTCAGGTTTCAAGGGCCTGCTTGGAGGCCAATACGACGACCTTCCTGAGATGGCTTTCTACATGGTCGGCGACATCAACGAAGTCATCGCAAAAGCGGATGAGCTCGCAAAACAAGTTGCCTGAGGGTCTGACCGTGAAGGCCTCATTTGCTGAGGTTGTGTATTTGGTCTCTCTATCTAAGAGTGAAAGTCTCGTGCAAGTGTCTTTGTAACGCATATTTAACAGCTGTTCTTAAGAGTATCTCCAGCGAACCACCCGGCCAATCGCCCCGATGAAGATGTTCACCGCTAATTTTGTCTAGACTAGTGAGACCATCTAGCTAGACTAGGATGTTTTTGTGACAGACATCTTCTTTCCTTCTTCGTTGCTTGCTTGATTATTCATCTGTTCAATATTACTTTCGAAAGTATCATACTATTCATAATACAGTAGTATGATACTTTCGAAAGTAGTCTATAAAGTAGTCTATTTAATTTTTACACTAACATCCTTATATTTGCGCAGTTTATTGACGTGATCAGGTGTGTATGTGCGTCAACGTGTACATGCATGACAACATACAGTCTGTGATAATATGCATTACCGGTGTTTCTAGCTAGTAGCTAGAGCTCCATATCTTCCTTCTTGGCAAACGACCCTTCACTATCTAGTAGCTAGTCTGGTAGTAAAGCCTGTTAGAACCTGTGTATTATGGTAGAAACTGACGATGGGTGATTTTATTTACGAAGGTAATAGAAAGTATCATAGACTCTATCTACTAGCTCTAGCTAGACTACTTTCGTAATTTCGTTTATTTGTTACTTTCGACAGAAAATATTAGACTAGTCTAGCTAGCTAGCTAGCTAGCTAGCTACCTCTAGCTAGCTAGCTAGCTAGCTCCCTCTAGCTAGCCAGCTAGCTCCCTCTAGCTAGCTAGCTAGCTAGTCTACTTTCGTATTTGCATAGCTATCTGTTCGATCGAATAGAGAACATGCGTAGACTTGCGATGGTCTACTTTCTTTGACCCATCCCCTCGCCCCTCCCAGCCGCGTCGCCTCGCGCTCGTCGTGAGACCTCGCTCGCATATCGCCTCTTATCGCCTCGCTTCGCCTCGTTTGGCCTCTCTTTCTCTCCCCATCCTCGCCCGTCCCGCTCTCCCCTCTCCTCCAGGCTTTGCCGCCTCGTACGCGCCGGCTCTCCCCTTCCGTCGGGGCGTTGCATGTTATTATACCTTCGTATTACTTCGAAAGTAATAATATCATATGATATCATATCATAAATAATATGATATCATATTCATATCATAATATATAAAGTACAGTACGAAATAAAGTATTATTTATAATACTTTCGTATGATAATATCATACGAAAGTAGACTCATATTAAGATATCTCCGCGAAACACCACTCCCCTTTGAATATATTGTTACAGATAGTCCTACAGTCCTAATAAACAAGCAAGTGTTCGTGAAGGTTCATATAAAATAGACTAGCTGTCTCGAGAGCTAGAATAATGAAGGTTTTACGAGTCCTCGCTCGTCAAATCGAAGACGTGAGGGTACAGTGTCGCACACCCTGCCTGATGTCCTCCTTGGACCACAAGGGGGCATGCTCACATCTCTCCCATCATGCGCAAGAAATTGATTTGCCACAAATGATGGATCCCGAGTATTGGCGGAAGCTTTGCCCCGAGCTGCATGTCGTAGACAGAGACTGGCAACTGACTGTGGTACCGATGAGAGCCGCGGAGGAAGTAACTTCAGACGCGCGCGCCTCTATCCGACGAATTGGTTTTACAAAAATACCCGCAGCGTGTCTGCCGTGGAGATCGCTGAATCACCGTGCTCTGGCAGTCGCTGCGACGAAACTTGTGAGCCATGGCTGGAACCCCACATGGCTGCTAATGTATGACGAGGGATGGTCTATTGCTCATGAGTTGTCTGACATCGTAGAGCGCGCCACGGGCAATAAACTCAATTTTGACGTTCTCTCGTGGCACGTCAGTCCAGCTGATGTAGAAACAACTGCATTCAGCCCACACCGTGATCGTCAGCCTGATGATGCCCGTGCGACGTTTCGCGATGATGGGACTTCTACGTATTCTACCGCTTGGGTGGCGCTCACAGATTCAACGCCAGAAAACTCTTGCTTATATTTCATTCCTCTTGATCGGGATCCAGGATATTACGGCTGTGATGACAACAAACCTAAATCAGACAATGATCCCATACGACGTTGCTTACCGAACAAAGAAGCGTTGCAACATGTGACGGCTGTTCCAGCCGAAGCGGGGTCGGTGGTGATTTTCACACATCGTGTGATCCACTGGGGCAGTCGGGGACAGGGAAGACCAAAAGGTTACGGTCTCCCCCAAGTCGAGCCTCGCATTTGCATCTCATTCGGATTCGCTGACGATGCGTTCGAACCTGCGTATATGTCCCGTGACAAATATTTACCGTTTCCGCCACTAGCGCAAAGGGTGACTCTCATCGCGTCACAAATGATTGCGTATCATGAACGCTTTCCAGTGAACGTGAAGATCCTTAAGCTACTATATGATGCAGTGTCGACCAACACTCCTTACTTAGAACCTTTGTATCGGAAGAAAGTGATGTCCGAGTACGTGCGCGCTGCCTCGGCTACGATCGGCGGGGATGACCGAAAGTGTGTCGAGATAAACAAAGAGACGAGAAAGATGATTGACGATGATGCTGATGATGCCATCTTGGAGCGAGCTCTTGACGCCATGATTGAAGCAGGTGGAGATGACATCGATGATGATTTCGATGACTGGGAAGACGGAGACGAGTCAGAAGTCGACAACAGCAAGACGGCAACTGCTCTGCACAATACAGAGTTTTCGTAGTCTTCACCACTAGCTAGCTAGCTAGCTAGCTCTAGCTAGACTAGCCTACTCGAATCGAGGTCAGAATCCAGGTCCGTTTTCCACCGTCATCCAGGGTCACAAGTCGGTCAAGCAAGAGAAATTTATTATAAGTGGCCGTCGGAGAGCGAGCGGTTCAAGTTCAAAGGAGTTTGCAGCGATAGAGTTTTGATTCCAGGGGAATTTCTCGAAAAAAATTTACTTTCGTAAGTTTACACAGGCTGGCTAGCTACTAGCTAGCTAGCTCTAGCTAGTAGATAGTCTATCCCTATTGTATGAATACATACGTAGTCTACGAAAGTGAATAAGTTTATTACTTTCGTACTTTCGAAAGTACACAGTAGAGCTAGTCTAGCTAGTCTGTTTATGAGTGGAGCGGGAGAAAAAACCAGTCTATCTTATAAGGTCTAGCTAGCTAGGATATATGATATTTTATCATATTATTATTATTATTATATTTCTCGTGTTCTCGCAATCTCGCTGCTTTTAACTTGTATTAATATCAATATAATAGACTACTTGTACTTGTACTCTCGATCTCAGGAATTCTCAAAAAGAAAGAATACTTTCGAAAGTATTATACAAGAGTATGGGATTATCGTAGACTGATCAGACTTTGGTGGATGGGAGGGTGCAAGCGTTCCTCTGGACAAAATGATCGGCTTTTGGACACAGCGCGTAACAGCGAAGACAGGGGAGGCAAAGGTAAAAGTCATTCATGCATAATAATATGATGGAAAAAAAGATACGGAAGTATTAATATCAGATAAACCGGTGCCATTCGGATACCAGTTCAGAGACACTGCAAGCTCATTTTACTTCCCTTTTCCTACCCCCTTCGCCGATCTCGATGAGCCAGATTTCATAGTCGATGTGCGGCTAACACCGTAACTAGAACCGAATCCTGTAGTAGCCTGCTTTCGAAGCGCGAAAGCAAAAGCAACTAAGGTTTCATCCTCATCCACAATCGTCTGGTTCCAGTGCCGCATGACGGCGGGCATCAGTTCATCCTTGGTTCCTCCGTTCTGAACCTCACCGAGTTTGTAGATGCGCCGATACTTTCGCAGGGAAGGAGCCTGGCAAGGGTTCGAGAGTGGGTCAGAAGGTGATCGTAAAACAGAACGATGGGCTATCCACGCGGACAAAGCGGACATACCTCTAGCTTAGAGAGATCCACACGGTTGTTCTGGTGGCGGAAGGAGGTGCGCTTAGCGTAAGAGAAGGAAGAGAAAGAGAGCTTGTCAACGGTCGGGTCACCACCATCGTTTTTCGGAGGAAAAATTGCGGGAGAGATCGGGGGATAAGAGGCAAATACGAGAGGTGCGCGGTTCAAAAGCTTTTCCGGTGACACGGTCGCGTCGCGAAGACAACCCGGAAGATCTTTGTACTCACGTCCTCGACATCTTCTTCTTCGCTCGACATTCCTCCATGACCGGCACTGCCGTCAGTTGCCTTGAGGTTGTGGAGGTCTTGTCTTTCGACAACGGCACGAGAGCTGCGGCGACGCGATTCCATAGTCTAGCTAAGCGTATATCTATAAACCGGTTGGTTCGCACCGCCCAGATCGTGTCCTGCTGCGCGTGGCGATGAGGAAACCCGCTTGGCCGAAAACCCAATTTGGCTCCATGCATATGTCACATAGATATCACATGTTTGCAGCGATTATTAGAGTTTTGATTCCAGGGGAATTTCTCGAAAAAAGAAAAGAAAGTAGACTAGCTAGACAACTTTCTACTACTGGTAGCTACGCATAGATAGACTAGCTAGCTAGCTAGCACGCTCTAGCTAGCTAGTCTCGCTAATACTTTCGAAAGTACGAAATTTACGGCATGTATGGTCCTATCTGACGCGGGTGGCCTGTCACACTTACTGAGCTCAACCCGTCTGTGGTGCTTTTCGGCGCGCTCCCGTCTTCCGAGAGTGTAGCCTGGCTCTCTCGGCTGTCGCTCTTATCAAAGTTCGCGGCGTGTGTATGTCTGAGCGTCGGTACAGGTGAGTATGCAGGTGAAGAAGAAGCAGCGCACGGATGTCAGTCGCGAGAGCGGCAGTATTAGTCCCCATACAGGACGTACCTATTCCCCCAAGTACTATGAAATCTTGAACAAGCGGAAGGACCTTCCCGTATGGCAGCAACGACAGGATTTCAAAGGGATACTCTCGACAAACCAGACGCTCATTCTTGTCGGAGAGACTGGTTCGGGTAAAACCACGCAAATCCCTCAGTTCGTCGTGGATGCTGGTTATACAGGGAATGGCAAGATGTGTGTATGTACGCAACCTCGTCGTGTTGCGGCAATGTCAGTCGCTCGCCGTGTCGCTGAAGAGATGGACGTTGGCATAGGTGAGGAAGTCGGTTATTCGATTCGTTTCGAGGAAGCTACCGGGCCGAGGACGTTCTTGAAGTACTCCACTGACGGTGCGTCAATCAACTCGTGTACGAAGAATCCGAGCGCCAGCGTAGGGCTTTTTCTCCGAGGAAACCCCATCTTGATGGGCTATTTTATGTGTTCTGACTGACCATGCTTCGTGTCCATGCCGTTCTACCATCTCAGGGTAAGAAATATCATAGGCTGAAGCTTGATTGCGTGGCTTGGCACGTGGATTCGCATGATGTTCTTGAGTAATCCGGATTTTTTTGTTGTGGTCGCGTTTCTTTTTAAACTGTCCCAAAGCAGGAGAGCTCTGAGCCTATTTCCGTTTTGTTGTGATCCATTGAGCAGGATGCTTCTCCGCGAGGCGATGTCAGACCCTCTTCTCGATCGATACAGCGTTGTCATCATTGACGAGGCACACGAACGAACCCTCGCAACTGACGTTTTATTTGGGCTACTCAAGGAGGTGCTCCGCAAGCGACAGGATCTGAAGCTGGTTGTGATGTCAGCGACTCTCGAAGCCGAAAAGTTCCAGGGATACTTCCTTGACGCCCCTCTGTTGCGTGTACCTGGAAGACTTCACCCCGTTGAAATATTCTATACCCAAGACCCGGAGCGAGATTATCTCGAGGCCGCAATTCGAACAGCTGTACAAATTCACAAGTGTGAGCCGCCTGGTGATGTTCTCATATTCCTTACTGGCGAGGAGGAGATCGAGGACGCATGCACGAAAGTGAGACGGGAAATAGGTAACATGGGGAGCAAGGTTGGTGATGTCAAGGTGGTTGCACTTTATGCTAGTTTGCCTCCTCAGCAGCAGCAGCGCATTTTCGATGAGGCTCCAGCTCCGCGAGAAGGCATTGCTGGACGCAAGATTGTCGTTTCAACAAACATCGCGGAGACCTCTCTAACTATTGACGGTATCGTCTACGTCATTGACCCGGGATTCTCCAAGCAAAAAGTTTACAATCCACGAATTCGAGTCGAGTCGCTCCTTGTATCTCCGATTAGTCGTGCGTCTGCGCATCAGCGAGCGGGTCGCGCTGGACGAACACGACCTGGAAAATGTTTTCGTTTGTATACAGAAGGATCCTTTAAGAAAGATCTTCAGGAGCAAACCTACCCAGAAATTCTTCGCTCAAACTTGGGCTCTGTAGTGTTGCAGCTCAAAAAGCTGGGAATTGACGACCTTGTTCACTTTGATTTCATGGATCCGCCTGCTCCCGAGACATTAATGCGTGCTCTTGAGCTACTGAATTACCTCGGTGCGCTTGATGACGAAGGAAACATGACGCAAGTTGGCTCCGTGATGAGCGAATTTCCACTTGACCCACAACTTGGGAAGATGATGTGCGTCTCGCCACAGTTTCACTGCAGCAACGAAATCCTCACTATCACGGCTATGCTTTCTGTGCCAAATCCGTTCATTCGCCCGCGGGACCAACAAAAAGAGGCAGACGAGGCCAAGGCACGATTCAGCCATCTGGACGGCGATCATTTAACTCTGCTAAATGCCTTTCACGCGTTCAAGCAAAACAGTGAAGATTCACAGTGGTGCTACAACAACTACTTGAACTTCCGTGCGATGAAATCTGCAGACAATGTTCGCTCACAGCTCTCCCGGATTGCATCCCGTTATAATATGTCCCTCCTCTCCACGGACTTTAGGAGCAAAGACTATTACCTAAACATCCGCAAAGCTGTCCTAGCGGGGTATTTCATGCAGGTTGCTCACTTGGAGCGCCAAGGATCATACTTGACTGTGAAAGATAACCAAACGGTTTCCCTGCATCCCTCAACTTGCTTGGATCATAAGCCCGAGTGGGTGGTATACAACGAGTTTGTCCTGACAACAAAAAACTACATTCGCATCTGCACTGAGGTGAAAGGAGACTGGTTGATTGACATCGCACCACATTACTATGACCTGTCAAATTTCCCTAAGTGTGAAGCTCTACGAGTACTCGAGAGGTTGTACGCAAGAAGGACCAGGTAGTCCTACTCTTTATGAAAGTGGATTCAAAGCGTCTGAATCCTCGCATTCATGTCGTCCTTGATGAGTTCAGACGGTAGGTTATTCATCAGCGCACTTGCCAGTGTTTCCTGATTCAAAGGCTTTGCGACATAATCATCCATTCCAGCTTCAACACATGCCAACTTATTCATCGATTTAATACCAGAGGAGACTGCAACAATTGGAACACGACTCATCTTCTCATCACGTAAGCGACGAATTGCAACGGTGGCTTCCAGACCATTCATCAACGGCATTTGACAGTCCATCAAGATAATATCAGGGTTTTGTAATTTTCCATCGACACATCTCGTACAGTGCTCCAAAGCGGCTTTTCCATCAGAAACACAAGTTACCTCCACGCCACCCAATCGCTTCAAGAGTCGTTTCACAATAAATTGTGTCGGCAAGCTGTCCTCTGCGTAGAGTACATTGATTGTCCGAGTCGGAATGAACCTCGTTTTGACATTATCGCCACGTGTTTCTGTTTCCAACAGCTGCAACATGATCTCTTCATTCTGTTCTAGCCGAAAACTCGCGGTGCGAAATAACCTTTCCCTCCCACCCGTGTCTTTATTAAGCGCGTCAAGTATGTCATCTACAGTGACAGACAAGCAGTCAACACTTCCGCGGGCCCTGACTGATGCTGTACGTATTCCAACCGCTTCCTCTTGCGTGTCTTTGTGAATCGCTTGAATCACAGCCATCTCTCCTATGTAGTCCCCTGCTGTACGAACAGCGAGGATAGCCTTGTCTTCCCCTGACGCATCTTCGGGTGCAAGACCGTCCATGAGCACTTCACACACACCGGAGTTAATGAAATACATGGTGTCTCCTTGCTCGCCCTTTCGCATGATGATGTCACCAGGGTTGAAATGCAACGTTCTGAATTTCGGTCGAAGCAAAAGAGCAAGTGGATCTTGGCATACAGCAGCGGCGACTTCCTCTTCTGAAACAATAATCTTCTCGTGCGCAAGTTGTGATGGCAGGGGGTTCATTCCTCCCGAGGTCATCCACTGGTGTGACATGATTTGCGTCACGGAAGCGCGTTGATTCGGATCGATGACGACAATTGCAGATATGAGATCCTTTAACTCCGAGGATAATACAAGTCCTGCTGGGAATTGAAGACCTTGTCGCTTCGCTGTCGCAATGATTTGAAACACTGTCCTTCCAACAAATGGCAGCTGCGCAGTGGCCATGTTGAACATGCAAATGCCCAGAGACCAAATGTCCGCTGCATAAGGATCATAACCTTCATCATCAAGCATCTCTGGGGCGATGAATGCCGGTGTGCCGACGAGACGCTTGACCGCGTTAGATATGTTGCTTTTCTGTCCGATGAACGACACTCCAAAGTCAGCAATCTTGACCTTCCCGTCAGAAGATTTCAGCAAATTTTCTGGTTTGAGATCCATGTGGGCGATGCCCACTGCATGGTGTAGGTAGTCAAGACCTCGTATGATATCTCGCATGTATGCTAGCAGAGTTTCTTCGGTAAGTGGGACGCGATTATACCGGGTGAAGATGGGACCATTGCTCGCATACTCGAGGATGAGAAGCAACTCGTGCGTCGAGTGATCATCGATCACCTCAAACAGCTTAAGCACGTTCTCATGATTCATTTTTTTAAGCACAGCAATTTCCTTACGCACTGCCGTTTCCGCTACTGCCACATTGTTGTTAGTGGTTTTTATCGCATATAGATGATTATTGGTCGTGTTGAGACCTAAGGTAACTTTGGCATGAACACCGCGCCCAAGGTCCTTGATAATGATATACTGGTTGACTTGCTTAAACTCATTCTCTCCGAGCCTGATCGAAGATTTTTTCACCGACCCCGTGAGCTTTGGTGGAGAAGAAGCACTCAAATGTGAGGAAGATGAAGAAGTACCCGAGGACACGTCCTCTGACGATAGCGACTGGCGGCGTGACGCATTATTGGACCTCTTAGAGTGGCGTCGCGATGTTGAGCCCGTGGAGAGAAATTCTAGCTCATCCAAGGTCGTGGGACTGAATAAGTCTGCGGCGTTGAGGGCGGATACTGTCGAACATTTGCTGAAATCGGCAAGCTTTTCCCCCAAAGATGTACCAAGCGCAGTATCAACGGTTTCCTGCGACCGATGGAGAACATTCGCCGCCGTTGACTGAAATGGAGAGTTTGCAGCATTGCTCAACACCTTGATGGGAGACTTCACGAAAGTGCACGTATTACAAGTAGTTGAAGGCAAACTCAAATCATCTTCTCCGCTTGTTCGTTTTGATTCGGACTTATATTTTAGCGTGACATTGCTTGCCTCCTCGTCCCTAGCACAGCTACTTGTCGTGTTGAAGAGGAGAGCGAATGTCGTCGTAAAGAAGGGGGACACGTGTCATTTTAGAGTGGGTGCCCGAAAGACAACGCACGAGTGAAAACAGAGACTTTCGATTCCAAGCTTATATAGTTGTGAAGCAAAAAGAAATATTTTTTAAAAAATGACGTGCACAATGTCTGACCGGGAAAGACAAATGCAGATAACCACGTACCTGAGATGACTGGGTGCTTTGCTGAGACATGCGCCCATGGGCGTTTCGCCCCCTGGCGGAAGCTGACGCGTGCTTTAAATGATGTCGTCGATGGAACGAAGATACGAGTTTGTACCCAAGTCGGAGTGTCCCTCACTTTTTTTTTTGCCGTCGATGATGTTCGTTCAGATAGGAGTAGTAGGCTACCCTCAAATATCATATGATATCATAAGAAGTACTTGTACAAGATAGAAGTATGATACGTGTGCAGGAAGTACTTGAACAAGTACAAATACGAACGAACGAACCAAGCAATCAAGCAAGTGTGTCTCGCACAAGCAAGTGCGCCTACGGCCCGTATGAAATTTATCCTGATTCTACTGGGAATCTCAGACTGGAAAGAAATGGTCCCCCAATGATAGTCTATCTACGAGTACACCACTCGAAAGTTAATACTTTCGAAAGTAGAAAGTACCTTCGAAGGTACCAAATAAAGAGTGTTGTATGATAATATGATAATAATAAAAAACTTTTTCTACTAGTCTAGTCGGGATCCATCGCTGAGGGAATCCCGAGGCGAGCCACCCACCGAAACGCTTAGTGAAGAATGTCGAGCTTCGTAAGGTGTCACCTTTCAAGCGCACCAGCTGGCTGAAGGCGGGAAGAGGTGATATTACGATGATCGAGAGCAGACATGACGATAAGGTTAAGACACATTCGACGCGGGCATCATATAAGCGGGTAGCTGATGATCCACCCGCAAGGACCGAGGTGCGTTGTCCTCGGCTGGAAGACAAAGGTCCAGACGTCGGCGGCGGCGCCTGTGCATCGTCTTCGCGGTTGCGTGCTGCGCCCTCGCCCGAAACTGTTCCTGTCGATCCGACAGATGCGCCCCGATTGACGAAATTCTCATCAGAACGCGATAAGCACGAGTATGACATCAATATGTCACGTGGTTTGCTTTCCGAGGTTGTGCCCGAGCCAACTCTGCGCGACGCAGGAAAAAGGGCTCGAATAGAGACCACAACTCTGGTACATCTTGAGGCAATGTTCGATGGAGCAAAAAACGGCAACGGACCACATGTTACCAGCATGACTGAGCCACTCGCAGATAAAGTGACACTAAGTGAAGCGCCCACAAAGTTTAGCGCTTTCCCCGGCGAAGGTGCTTGGACAGCTATGATCCGAGGGTTGCCGAAAAATTGGAGTGAGAGGGACTTTTCTAAGTGGCTCGACAAGCGCGTCGTCTCACGTACAACTTGCAAGAAGAAAAAATCGTGGCCGTACGGCTTCGTAACGTTTGCGTATCTGAATGACCGCCTCATAGGCACGAGCGCAATGGAAGGTTGTAGGGTTGAGGGCCGTGTTGTTTCTGTCCACGAAGCTACGACTCAAAAGGCCGGCCTCTCTGGGGCAGGTTTGTCTGCTTGTCCCGGTGGAGATACTACAGCTCGGACCCGCGAGGATCTTGACGTCTTTGCGGCAGATCGAGGTCGTAGGCGTGATGTGAGAGACGCAGTTTGTCCGCTGTGGAACATTCCGTATGCTCGTCAGCTTTCGATAAAGAGAGAGAATGTTGAGAAAGCTCTTCAGCAGCTGACTCGGACAGTAGTAAGAAATGGCAAACGCGCGAAGAGGCATGCGCATGGTGACTGGCGATGGCCCCCGTGGATTGCCCAGGCAAATGCGCGCAGTAAAATGGCGGTGTCTCTCGAAGGGATCGTCCGTTCCCCTGTTTTGGAAGGCTACCGCAACAAGTCTGAATTCACTATCGGTTTTGATGCAGATGGTCACCCCACTGTTGGGTTCAATGTTGGACTCTTTAAGGAAGGTGTAACAGCTGTCGCAAGTCCTGAGAAATGCTGCCACATCAGTTCCGTCGCAAAGAACATCGCGGCGACATTACAATCACACCTTCGTGCTCAAAGTAATGCTCGCGACCCACTGACTCTACCTGTATGGGACAAACATCGAGGTGCCGGGTTTTGGAGGCTGCTCATTGTTCGAGAGGGTGGTCTGGCTTCAGACACTGGGGAGTGGTCCAAATGGAAACTTGATATTACCACCGACGCGCTGGGAGAGAAAGCCGTTGAAATTCCTCTGAATGCGACCAGAGACGCTTCACTTGCATATCCGAAGAATGAAGCAAGCGCAGAAATAATGGTAGTGGTACAAGTCAGCCCTGAGGGATTCGACCCTGAAAAGACTCGCACGGCACTCGCTTGCCTCGCTGGTGTTCTTCGCAATTCGGTGTCTTCATCTCCAACACCCTTTACTATCACGCATGCTTTGGCACAGATTCACCAAGGTGTCTCGAACGCCGCAGCTCCTGATGCGCAGCTATTGGATCTTACCACTTATGAAACGGTGGATCCTTCAAAACACGTGATTCACGAGAGACTGTGTGGTCTGCGCTTCTCACTTTCTGCAACAGCTTTTTTTCAGGTGAATACCTGTGCAGCGGAGGTTCTCTACCGTCTTGCGGGAGAGTGGGCCAGTCCAACAGGTAACTCTCTTCTCCTAGATATATGCTGCGGAACAGGAACGATTGGACTCACCCTAGCGTCACGGGTGAAGAAAGTCATCGGTGTGGACATTGTCTCTGCTGCGGTCAAAGATGCGAAAGCTAATGCTGAGCTCAACGGTGTGGAAAACTGCGAATGGATTGAAGGCAAAGCGGAAGAGAAACTACCTGAAATTTTGACACGATATGCGCCATTCATTGCTCCGGCTGCTCCTGAAGTGTCTTTGAAATGCCCGTATAATTTAAACGACAATGGCGAAATGAGCGGCGAAGACCTTGACGACACCAATGTCGAGCTTTTGTCATCAAGTTCAAAATCAAAAGTCGACGCAGAGCAGACAAAGTACGAGTACGAAGATGTTGTTGCAATTGTGGATCCGCCGCGTGCTGGGTTGCACAAGAGTGTGCTGCGTGCACTTCGACAGGAGACGCGCCTTCGTCGGCTTGTGTACGTGTCTTGCAATCCTGAGACGATGGCAGCGAATTGTGCCGAGCTGTGCACTCCGCATGGACCAAATGGAGACAGTGCGGGCAGACCTTTTCAACCTATTCGGGCAATTGCTGTGGATTTATTTCCTCACACCATGCATTGCGAGGCTGTATTGCTTTTGGAGCGGTGAAAGAGCAGCTTGAAACGAATCCCAAATGATTACCTTCGGCACGAAAGCACTCTCGAAAGGTGTCGGTTCGTTCTTACTCTGTATCCCAAAGATGGCACCGTGTGATTTGTGAGAATCAAGTACCAGGCGCGCATCCTTCCTCACCGTGGTACGGTGGTGAAACGTACCCTCTTCAGGTGTTTTGGTAGGAGTTTGCCATCATTGCATGTTGTGCTACTGTGTACTTTAATTGACACCCATTGATACATGAATCGGCAAGCCGACCTGGAAATATCCAAGAAAAAGGTCGCCGTATGATAGATAGACTATGATATGATACAGTACCTCGAGTGATCATGATGGGGCCCGTGGACCTACGTCAGTTGGTTGAATGCGCACCCGTAGCTTAACGAAAGCGCCCATCCTGCATTCAACGCCCGTCATATTCGTGCACAGAAGGATAGTTAGTGCCTGGAGCGCTTCGTCATTCGGGACGAGCTTATCTCGTCACGTTTAGCACAACCGGCCTGAAACCAAGGAATGTGACATACTACGATCCCCTCATTGGTCAGACTACCTTGGACGGAATTTCAAAAGTTTTGGTCGTTTCCGATAAAAAGTATCGATCGTTTCCGATAATTCGTTATAATTCGCGAGAGTCCCGAACGAGCCTCCCTCGCCGAACGAGCCGACCTCAGGCAGGCAACTTCTAGCCGGATTTTTTAACCTTCGGAAGGTAAATTCGAACCGCGACAGCTGGGAGGAGGCACAGGGACCACGGG
>JACLAA010004529.1_pt1 | contig 19144 bp, 19 predicted proteins | sample 8027891 | NCBI WGS metagenome assembly JACLAA01 (sample SAMN15724900, study PRJNA655200) | protist metagenome | isolation source: fluorescence activated cell sorting (FACS) single amplified genomes of... | place: Spain: Blaines Bay Microbial Observatory, Mediterranean Sea | collected 2016-01-19 | reverse complement strand
TTCAAAAGGATCTCTTAAAGTTTTTGAATTTGGACCAAATGCGACATATACAGAGTACACTGTCACACCGATAAAAATGCTTGAAATAAAAATAATTAATAAATTTGCTGTCTCCATGATAATTTTTTTAACTTATAGTACTCCGAGAATAAAAAAATAACGCTCTAACTTAGGCAAAACCACTTGCGAAAGCATTTGTGAATACAAGTACAACCCATACTAGGATAAATTGAAAAACTCGATTTTTCGATACTTCCCATTGCCCTGGAGTAGCAAGAATAACGGGTACACCAACTGTTAAAAATAGAGAAAGAAGAACTAAAAAGAAAGTTAATAATTGAATAATTAGCGACATGATAATTTCGTGTTTATATTTTATATGATGTAATTTTTAATTCGTATGAGTAATTTTTATAAACTGTCACTACGATTTGGATTTCGTGAAGGATCATTAGATAATAATCCAAAAATAAATAACGAGACAAAAAATATTACGTTTGTATAAACTAAAGTTTTTAGAGTTAGCATTTTTTTTAATTGATGTTGTTTAATGTTAATTTTTTAGTGTTTTTTAAAGATAGTATTGTTTTTGTATGTGTATTTGGTAAGCGCGATTAATGATATAACATTTTCATGTCGGTTACAACAGTTATAGTTTGTAATACATGAATGCTTTAAAGCTCATGAAATATAGAGTATAATTAGAACATATATTGAATTTAACAAACTTTTTAATAAAATTACTTCTTATGAATGAAAGCTTTCTGGTAAGCATTGTATTTAACTTTTTAGTTGTCGGTATCATTTCGTCTTGTTTAAGTTTATTATTTTCTTCTTCGAATTTGTTTTTAAATAAACTCTATAAAATTATACTATGGTTAATTGCAATTGGTTTTTATGAGCCAGATCTTAATTATGGTATATCTTCGGCTAATTCTTCTTTACCCTTAAAAAAAGATTCTTTCATTCAAAAATATCAAATTCTCCAACAAAAATTTCGGGGAGTACCAAACTTCGCCCCTTTTTTCGCTAAATTTAGTATTTTACTAAGTAATGTAGTCCTTTTCGGAATTATATTTGTTCGATGGGTAACATCTGGTTATTTCCCAATAAGTAACTTATACGAATCGTTAATGTTTCTAACTTGGTGCTTATTAACTCTTTTAATACTTGCGGGTTATAAGATAGGGTTTTCAAAAACGAGTATTCTTGGTTGTGTATTATTACCCCTTTGCTTATTTTTGGTAGGTTTTTCTAGTAAAGTATTGCCAATGGCTATGCAAAGTTCTACACCATTAGTACCCGCTCTACAATCCAGTTGGTTACTGTTTCATGTTAGTATGATGATGTTAAGCTATGCTGTACTTTTGTTCGGTTCCTTATTGTCTATTATGTTTTTATTTTTATCCTCAAAAACTAATAATACTTTGTTACCAACAAAGAAAAATACTATGAAAAGTTTTTTAAGCTATCAGTTAGATTTATGGAGCTATAGAACAATTGGTATGGGTTTTCCTTTTTTAACTTTAGGTATTATTTCGGGCGCAGTTTGGGCAAATGAAGCTTGGGGTTCCTATTGGAGTTGGGATCCTAAAGAAACGTGGGCTCTTATAACATGGATTATTTTTGCGACATATTTGCATGCCCGTTTAATAAGAAACTCAAATGAAAAGGAGGTTGCTTTATTAGGTGCAATAGGTTTCTTTGTTATTTGGATATGTTACTTAGGTGTGAATTTTTTAGGACAAGGTTTACACAGTTATGGTTGGTTATCTTAGCACTTCTATTTAAGTTTTTTGAATTAACTTAATAGTATTAACTCTTTATTAAAAAAAAATATGAATAAAACAGAAAAAACTACAACGCAAAATTTAGAAAATTTAGTAAATAAGCCTTATCTTTATGGTTTCTCCACAAAAATTGAGACGGAAACAATTCCATTTGGTTTGAGTGAAAACACCGTGAATCTTATTTCTCAAAAGAAAGAAGAACCAAGTTTTTTGTTAAATTTTAGATTACGGGCATATGCAAAATGGCTCAAATTGATCTCACCAACTTGGGCAAAATTAAATTATCCTACTATTGATTATCAAAAAATAACCTATTACTCTGCACCAAAAATAAAAGAGAAAGTTAAGAGTCTTGATGATATTGATCCAGAACTTCTTTTAACTTTTGAGAAATTAGGAATTTCTTTAAATGAACAAAAAAGACTAAACAATGTGGCATTAGACGCTGTATTTGACAGCGTATCAATAGGTACTACGTTTACAAAAGAATTATCTAAATTTGGTATAATATTTTGTCCAATTTCTGAAGCAGTTAAATTATATCCAGAATTAGTTTATCTTTATATGGGAAGAATTGTTTCCATGGGAGATAACTATTATTCTGCATTAAACTCGGCGGTATTTAGTGATGGTTCATTTTGCTATATTCCAAAAAATACAATTTGTCCAATGGAATTGTCAACATATTTTCGAATTAACGATAAAGAATCTGGACAATTTGAACGTACTCTAATTGTTGCGGAACAAGGAAGTTCCGTTAGTTATTTGGAAGGTTGTACTGCACCACAGTATGATAAAAATCAATTGCACGCTGCAGTAGTTGAATTGGTTTCACTTGAGAACAGTAGAATAAAATATTCAACAGTTCAAAATTGGTTTGCAGGTGATAAAGACGGAGTCGGTGGTATTTATAATTTTGTTACTAAAAGAGGTTTATGCTCTGGAAAAAATTCACAGATTTCTTGGACACAAGTCGAAACTGGTTCTGCCATAACTTGGAAATATCCAAGTTGTATTCTTATAGGAAATAATTCTACTGGGGAATTTTATTCGGTTGCACTAACAAATAATTTTCAACAGGCTGATACTGGGACTAAGATGATTCACATTGGAAAAAATACAAAAAGTAAAATAATTTCAAAAGGAATTTCGGCGGGTAATTCAAGTAATACTTATAGAGGATTAGTTAAAATTCTTCCGGGTGCTTCAAACTCACGTAATTATTCACAATGTGATTCGCTCTTAATTAGTAACAATTCAAGTGCAAACACATTTCCTTATATATATTCACAAAATTCCACCTCAAAAATTGAGCATGAAGCTTCGACTTCAAAAATTGGAGAAGAACAATTATTTTATTTTGCTCAAAGAGGTATCGATATTGAGCAAGCAATAAGTCTCATGATTAATGGTTTTTGTCAAAGTGTATTTAATAAACTGCCGATGGAATTTGCTGCAGAGGCAGATCGTTTATTAAGTCTAAAATTAGAAGGAAGTATCGGTTAGTTTAAAATAAAAGCTCGCTGAAGAAGATTTAAAAATTTAGTCACGCGAGTTTCTATTGCAAAAATAAAATTGAGGTCTATAATGAAGTAGCGTCCTTAGTTCAGTTGGTAGAACGTAGGTTTCCAAAACCTGATGCCGAGGGTTCAAGTCCTTCAGGGCGTGATTATCTTTATTCCAACTTCTTTGTTAAAAATATATAACACTAATAAATAAGAATTTTAAAATTTTAGTTATGTCACATTTAAGTTCAATGAGAACATGTTTATCAAATTTAACGTTATTAGAGCACTCTTTGACGGTTCTTGGAATTAATTGGTATCGAGAAAATTATTCGCATGTTGTGATTCCACAGGATAATGGTCATGACTTTGGATTTTTTTGGAATGGGAAAGAATTCGAATTTATAGGGGATGAAAAATTATGGATTCAGGTATGGTCGATTGGAACATTTATCGAGAAAATTCAATATCAATATATCTATAAATCATTAGATGTAGATTTAAAATTACGTGGATTATATGATGTTAAGATTGATCCAAAAGAAATAACGCAAGAGCTTGATAAGATTGTGGTCGAGACTTGGAATTATAACAGTACAACCGTATAACGTTTAATAATTGGTAGGAAAATATCGGGTATACATCGCTGAAGATGTTGAAAATATTATTGGCTGGGAAGACTTAACTCAATGACCTTTGTAAAACTTTCTTACAACACAATTTTTTAAATTGTGTTGCAAGGAATAAAAATATCTTAAAAATCCTTAAACTGGTTGTTTTACAATTCTTAAGTAATTTGTATCTACTTGAGATTCTCTGATAAGAGAAATTTTTCCCGTTCGTGCAATTTCTACAATCCCAAATTTATATAAAAGTTGTTCCATGGCGGCCATTTTACCTGGATCACCTGTTACTTCTATAATTAAGAAATTTTCGGATAAATCAACTACTTTTGCCCGAAAAATATTTACAATTTCTAATATATCAGCTCGGTTTTTATTTTTTGTGTTCACTTTTAGAAGCATTAGTTCTCTTTCTACAGAGGGTAAATTTGTGATATCTTGGACTTTTAAAACATTTATTAATTTATATAAGTGTTTTGTAATCTGCTCTATTGTTCTTTGATCACCATCGACCACCATTGTAATTCTAGAGATTCCAGGTTGCTCGGCCTGCCCAACAGCTAAACTTTCAATGTTAAATCCACGCCTAGCAAATAAACCAGCAATTCGAGTTAAAACACCTGATTCATCTTCTACTAAGACCGATAATGTATGTTTCATTCTCTTTGTTATTTACGTGAGTAATACTCGACTACTAATAGTTCATTAATAGTTAAACCAACTTGTTCACGTTCAATCATATATTTTATCTCGCCCTTTAATTCTTCAGCATTAAGTTCTAAAAACTTTGGTAATGGGATTGAACTTATATGATTTGCGTTCGTTTCTCGAATACTCTCTACAAGAGTTTTACTTTTTGGTTTTACAGTTATAACATCTCCCTTTTTACATTGGAAGCTGGCTATTGATACAGATTGCCCATTTACTAAAATATGACCATGATTTACGAGTTGACGGCTCTCTGGCATCGTTGTAGCAAAACCTAATCGAAACACGATGTTATCTAAACGCATTTCCAACATTTGCAGCAACAATATACCTGTTGAACCCGTCATTTTTCTTGCCTTCTTTATGTAGTTATAAAGTTGTTTTTCTGAAATTCCATAATTATATTTTAATTTTTGTTTTTCATCCAAACGAATTGCATATTCTGAACTCGCACCAGGTTTTCTATCATGTTGGCCTGGATATCTAGTTCTTGTTGTAATTTTTTTTGTTAGACCCGGTAATGGACCTAATCGTCTAACGATACGTATTTTTGCATTTAGATAGCGAGACATTTTATTAGTTATTTATATTTTTAATAAGTAAAATATTATAACTTAAAATATTTACTAAAGAATGAATTTAATTTTTCCCGTATTTTATCTTGTTTTAATCTTAATTTTTCTAATAATTATTTTACGATTCATATTATTAGAAATTTTTCCTACACAAAATTTACAGAAACAGTTAAACCGATTAACAATTTCGATAAGTTTAAATGATTCATTGTTAGATATTTATTTAGAGTTAGGTGAAATTTATTTAAAAAGACAAAAATATTCAGAGGCAATCGAGATATTTCGAAAGTGTCTCCAAAAATGGAACAAACAAGATAAAGTTGGTTTAAGTCATCTTTATACAGTAATTAGTTTTGCTTATTGGAAATTGAACTTTTACGAAGTTGCTCAGTTTTATTTAGAAAATTCTATTCTTACGGGTTCTAATTATAAAGTTGCTTTAAATAATTTAGGATATATTTATGAATCCCGAAATTTATTAAAGAAGTATATTGAAATATTTAAATATAAAAATAATTAATCAGTTTCGTTAAATATTAGCAAATTGGTTTTTAGTGGCTATACATTTTATTAACATAAAGTATAATCATTATAGAAAACCCTCTTTGGAATAGTAATATTCAGAAATTTGGTCGTTTCGAATTTTATTTGGTTACAAAAACTATATATGTCAATAAGTTCAAAAGAGCAGAACGCTCAAAAAGTTCGTATTCTTGTTGATAGAGACGTCGTTGATACAAGTTTTGAAAAATGGGCCAAGCCCGGTCATTTTTCGCGCACATTAGCAAAAGGTCCAAAGACTACTACGTGGATTTGGAATCTACATGCAGATGCGCATGATTTTGATACACAAACAAATTCATTAGAAGATATTTCAAGAAAAATTTTTAGTGCTCATTTTGGGCAACTTGCAATTATTTTCTTCTGGGTAAGTGGAATGCATTTCCACGGTGCTTACTTCTCTAATTATTCAGCATGGTTATCTAATCCTCTTAGCGTTAAGCCGAGTACACAAGTTGTTTGGCCAGTTGTTGGTCAAGAAATTTTAAACGGTGATGTTGGTGGTAATTTCCAAGGTGTTCAAGTAACATCAGGTTTCTTCCAAATTTGGCGTGCTGAAGGTATTACAAGTGAGATTGAATTATATTGGACTGCTATCGGTGGTTTAATTATGTCAGCATTAATGGTATTTGCTGGTTGGTTCCATTACCATAAGGCAGCTCCTAAACTAGAATGGTTCCAAAATGCGGAGTCTATGCTTAATCATCATTTAGCAGGTTTATTAGGGTTAGGTTCTTTATCATGGTCTGGTCATCAAATTCACATTGCATTACCAATTAATAAATTATTAGATGCTGGTGTTGCTCCACAAGAAATTCCATTACCTCATGAATTCTTAGTTAATCGAGAATTAATGGCACAACTTTATCCAAGTTTTGCAAAAGGTCTTGCACCATTTTTTGGTGGACACTGGGGTGAATACTCAGATTTCCTAACATTTAAAGGTGGTTTAAACCCAATTACTGGTGGTTTATGGTTAAGCGATATTGCTCATCATCATTTAGCAATTGCTTGTCTATTTATTGTTGCCGGTCATATGTACCGTACAAACTGGGGTATTGGCCATAGCATAAAAGAAATTTTAGAATCACACAAAGGTCCATTCACTGGTGAAGGACATAGTGGATTATATGAGATTTTAACAACATCTTGGCATGCACAACTAGCTATTAACTTAGCTATGCTTGGCTCATTAACAATCATTATTGCACATCACATGTATGCAATGCCTCCGTACCCGTACTTAGCAACTGATTATGCTACTTGTCTATGTATATTCACTCATCATATGTGGATTGGAGCATTTTGTATTGTTGGTGGTGCAGCTCATGGTGCAATCTTTATGGTTCGCGACTATAACCCAATCTACAACTACAACAATTTGCTGGATCGTGTTATTCGTCATCGTGATGCTATTATTTCGCATTTAAACTGGGTTTGTATTTTCTTAGGTTTCCATAGCTTCGGTTTATACGTACACAATGATACAATGCGTGCATTAGGAAGACCACAAGATATGTTCTCAGATAAAGCTATTCAGCTTCAACCAATTTTTGCACAATGGATCCAAAATATTCATGTTTTAGCACCTGGAAAAACTGCTCCGAATGCTTTAGCAACAGCTAGTTATGCTTTTGGTGGTGATGTTGTTTCAGTTGGATCAAAAATTGCAATGATGCCTATTAAGTTAGGAACTGCAGATTTTATGGTTCACCATATTCATGCATTTACAATTCATGTAACTGTTTTAATCTTATTAAAAGGTGTATTATTTGCAAGAAGTTCTAAGTTAATTCCGGATAAGGCAAACTTAGGTTTCCGATTCCCTTGTGATGGTCCAGGACGTGGTGGTACATGTCAAGTTTCTGCTTGGGATCATGTTTTCTTAGGTTTATTCTGGATGTATAACTGTGTTTCAGTTGTGTTATTCCATTTTAGTTGGAAAATGCAATCAGACGTTTGGGGAACTGTTAGTCCTGAAGGTGTTGTTTCTCACATTACTGGTGGAAACTTTGCACAAAGTTCAATTACAGTGAATGGTTGGTTACGTGACTTCCTATGGTCACAAGCATCTCAAGTTATTCAATCGTATGGATCTGCTATATCAGCATACGGTATCATTTTCTTAGGAGCTCACTGGTTATGGGCATTTAGTTTAATGTTCTTATACAGTGGTCGAGGCTACTGGCAAGAATTAATTGAATCTATCGTTTGGGCACATAACAAGATTAAAGTTGCTCCTGCTATTCAACCACGTGCTTTAAGTATTACTCAAGGTCGTGCAGTTGGTTTAGGTCATTACTTACTAGGTGGTATTGGAACTACTTGGGCATTTTTCCACGCACGAATTATTTCGGTGGGTTAAAGAATTATAACTAAAAATTAATTATGGCAACTAAATTTCCTAAATTTAGTCAAGCATTAGCCTCTGATCCGGCAACACGCCGTATCTGGTATGGTATTGCTACTGCACACGACTTAGAAGCACATGATAATGTGCGCGAAAGTAACTTATACAATAAAATTTTCGCATCACATTTTGGCCATCTGGCTATTATATTTTTATGGACTTCTGGTAACTGTTTCCACGTAGCGTGGCAAGGTAACTTTGAACAATGGGTTTTAAACCCATTAAAAGTTAAACCAATTGCACATACTATCTGGGATCCACACTTTGGAGAACCCGCATTAAAAGCATTCACTAAAGGTGGAGTGTTTTACCCTGTAAATATTGCATATTCAGGTTTATACCATTTCTGGTATACTATTGGAATGCGTACAAATACAGATTTATACAATGGTGCACTATTTTTAGTACTACTATCAAGTGTTCTATTATTTGGTGGTTGGTTGCATCTACAACCAAAATTCCAACCGAATTTATCATGGTTCAAAAATAATGAATCACGTTTAAACCATCATTTATCTGGTTTATTTGGTTTTAGCTCTGTAGCTTGGACAGGACATTTAATTCACGTAGCAATTCCTGAGTCACGTGGTATTCATGTTCGATGGAATAATTTTTTAACTACATTACCACATCCAGATGGATTAACTCCATTCTTTAGTGGTTCATGGTCAAAATATGCCGAAAATCCAGATTTAAGCACACATATTTTTGGAACAAGTGAAGGTGCCGGTACCGCTATCTTAACGTTTGTTGGTGGATTTAATCCAAATACACAAGCATTATGGTTAAGTGACATTGCTCATCATCATCTAGCAATTGGAGTAGTATTTATTTTTGCGGGTCATATGTACCGTACAAATTGGTACATTGGTCATAATATGAAAGAAATTCTAGATGCACATAGACCACCAGGTGGACGATTAGGTGCAGGTCATAGAGGATTATATGAAACAATTACTGAGTCACTACATATGCAATTAGGCTTAGCACTTGCATGTTTAGGTGTTGCGTGTTCATTAACTGCTCAACACATGTATGCTTTACCAGCATATGCTTATATTGCTAAAGACTATGTAACTCAAGCAGCATTATACACTCATCATCAATATATTGCAGGATTTTTAATGCTAGGTGCATTTGCACATGGTGCTATATTTTTCATTCGTGACTATGATCCTGAAATTAACAAAGATAATGTACTTGCTAGAATGTTAGAGCACAAGGAAGCAATTATTTCTCATCTAAGTTGGGTTACTTTATTCCTTGGATTCCACACATTAGGACTTTATATTCATAATGATACAGTTGTTGCTTTTGGTCAACCAGAAAAACAAATTCTAATTGAACCATTATTTGCACAATGGATTCAGGCTGCATCAGGTAAGTTACTATATGGTTTTAATGTATTATTATCATCAAGTGACAGTCCTGCAACAATTGCAAGTAGTCAAGTATGGTTACCAGGTTGGACAGAAGCAATTAATAGTGGTAAAAACTCGCTATTTTTAACAATTGGTCCTGCTGATTTCTTAGTACATCACGCAATTGCATTAGCATTACACACAACAACATTAATTTTAGTTAAGGGTGCACTTGATGCCCGTGGTTCTAAATTAATGCCGGATAAAAAAGATTTCGGTTACAGTTTCCCATGTGACGGACCAGGACGTGGTGGTACATGTGATATTTCGGCTTGGGATGCTTTCTACTTAGCTACTTTCTGGATGTTAAACACAATTGCTTGGGTAACATTCTATTGGCATTGGAAACATATGACAGTTTGGCAAGGAAATACTGCACAATTCAATGAATCAGCAAATTATCTAATGGGATGGTTCAGAGATTACTTATGGTTAAACTCATCACCTCTTATTAATGGTTACAATCCATTTGGTATGAATAACTTATCAGTTTGGGCATGGATGTTCTTATTTGCTCATTTAATGTGGGCAACAGGCTTTATGTTCTTAATTTCATGGCGTGGTTACTGGCAAGAATTAGTTGAAACACTTGTTTGGGCTCACGAAAGAACGCCGATTGCAAACTTATTAAGTTGGCGCGATAAGCCAGTAGCATTATCAATTGTACAAGCTCGATTAGTTGGTTTAACTCACTTTGCGGGTGGTTTTATATTAACTTATGCCGCATTTGTTATCGCTTCGACAGCAGGTAAGTTTGGTTAAAAAAATTGTACTAGTTTATATCTATAAAATATAACTAGTACCTTATGTATAGACTTAATGATATCTCTTAAATTTTTTGATATCTCGATTATATTATATAATCTAGTTTTCGTAATAATATCTCTTCTATCATTTCATAAACTCCGTTGCTCTATTTGTAATAACTTTTTATTAACATAAATTTCACAAAAAAATCAATCAAAATTCTATTCATATAAACGGAGTAAACTTTTGTAATTTAATATATCTTGCGTTTGAATCAATTTTACGAATATAAATTTGATAAAATCGAAAAATACAGAAAAATACAAATTAGAATAAACCTAAAGTAGCGGCTTTTGTAATTGGTAAACATGCACCAATTCCAAACCAAATAGCAAAAACAAATCCAAATAGGAACACTAACATTGCTAATGGTCGACGGAAAGGGTTTTGGAAACTATTAATATTTTCTAAAAAAGGAACAGTGATTAAACCTACTGGTACAGCAGCCATCGCTAATACACCTAATAACTTATTTGGTAGAATTCGTAATAAGTTAAAAGTTGGGAAGAAATACCATTCTGGTAAAATTTCTAATGGAGTTGCAAATGGATCAGCTGGTTCACCTGTTGCATATGGCTCTAATACTCCTAAACCAATTAAAATAGCAAATGTTCCTAAAATTACAATAGGGAAAACATATAATAAGTCATTTGGCCAAGCAGGCTCACCATAATAGTTATGGCCCATACCCTTTGCTAATTTGGCACGTAATTTTGGATCTTCTAGATCTGGTTTCTTAATAACAGACATAATTTTTTATTATTTAATATTATAGTGGACCGGAAATTCCTTGCTTTCTAATCATTAAAAAATGTGTTAACATTAATGCTGCTGCAGCAACAGGCAATACAAATGTATGTGCACTATAGAAACGCGTTAAAGTACTTTGACCAACACTAACACCACCACGTAATAATGATACAACTAATGTTCCAACTACAGGTACAGCTTCAGGAACACCCGTTACAATTTTACAAGCCCAGTAGCCTACTTGATCCCATGGTAATGAATAACCTGTTACACCAAAAGATACAGTTACAACGGCAAGAATAACACCTGTTACCCATGTTAATTCTCTTGGCTTTTTAAAACCACCAGTTAAATAAACACGGAAAATATGAAGAATCATCATTAGAACCATCATACTAGCCGACCAACGGTGAATAGAACGAATTAACCAACCAAAGTTAACTTCAGTCATAATGTATTCAACAGAAGCAAATGCCTCTGTAACAGTTGGACGGTAATAGAACGTCATTGCGAAACCTGTAGCTACCTGTGTTAAAAAACAAGTAAGAACAATACCACCAAAACAGTAGAAAATATTTACATGTGGTGGAACATATTTACTTGTGATATCATCAGCTATAGATTGAATCTCTAATCTTTCTTCAAACCAATCGTAGATTTTACTCATACAAAATTCTTTTACTAGCTACTAAACATTTATAAATTGACAAAATATGGGTAAGTTACTATCATTTAATTACTAAAATTATAAATTTCAAACTAAATGTTTACCCTACCGAAAAAATCTTATAAAATCATACTACTTTACAACTGTGATATCGAACTTGGTGAATTTCAGTTGTTTGCATTAAAATTCTTTCAGTTTTTATATAGACTTGGAGGCAAAAATATTACAATTAATCTAATTGGTGAAGGAAAATTGGCTTATTCAATTAAAAACCAAGAAACAGCACAATTTGTAGAAATTAAATTGGATATTTCTCCAAAGGCAATAAATAAATTTATCGACTTTATCAATTTGGATCAGAATCTGATAAGACATTATACTCTAAAAACATCATAAAATAATCCTTATTCTATGATATTAAATCCAAATCTACATAACTGGGTAATCTCTTATACTTTCTACGTAATTAAAAAGGGCGATAGTTTTAAATATTAAAAACAAACAAAGTTAGGGGGTAGGATGGAAAAATTATTCTGGATAGAAAGTATTAATTAAAACATAAGAATTTTCTATATATAAACCATGCAAATGTAACACATTTGCATGGTTTAAAAAAATTATTAAAAGATATAGTAATCTTCTAACTTATTACGTACCCATACTTGCCCAATCAACATCAATACTGTCGATAACTAATGACGAATTATAAATTTGTAAAATAATTAAAAGGAAAACTAAAAAAAGAGCCATAAATAAAGCCATAATCGACGTAGTTCCCCAACCAGGAGCTACCTTTCCATATTCTGAATTAAAAGGTCGTAAAACCCCACCTAAGCGTGTTCTTAATGCCATAATCTTATTTTTGTAATTTTATCTATTGTACTGTAAAATTTATATAATTGACTATATTTGTTACTTTCGCATCATAAAAATTTTAGTCTGCAAAACTTTATTTAAAAAGTTCTAGTTTATTCTTGCTGTCTTATCATTAGAGCTAACAATTACTATTGCAATTCCAATTACAAGAAGAACAGTAAAGCCAGCCCCTAAACTGAATAAAAAACTTGATAATGATGGTGTCATAATTTTCTTATTAATTTTAACTAATTGTACTACTAATATAATTTTTTTCAATTAATTTTTACTTTCAAACTATTTAATGTATAATACAATACGCTAGTGTAGCTCAATTGGTAGAGCAGCTGATTTGTAATCAGCCGGTTGCGAGTTCAAGTCTCTTCACTAGCTTTAAGTAATAATTAATAAATATACCAAATAAGTTATTTTTTTATTAAAATAAAAATAATACCCCCAAGGGAATTCGAATCCCTGTCGCCTCCGTGAAAGGGAGGTGTCCTAGGCCTCTAGACGATGGGGGCAAATATTGAGCGGGTGACGCGATTCGAACGCGCGGCATCGACCTTGGCAAGGTCACGCTCTACCACTGAGCTACACCCGCACATGGCTAATTGTATCAAACTTGATTCATAAAATCAAGTTTGTTTAGTATAAAAAATTATTTTTTTTTTAATTTTTAAATATTAAATATTTTGAACATTAAACTTCTGCTTTTTGCTCCTCAACAATTAAGCATTCTGTTGTTAAAATCATAGCAGCAATCGATGTTGCATTTTGTAACGCGGCTCTTGTTACTTTTGCTGGATCAATTATACCAATATCATATAAATCGACATAATCATTTTGTAACGCATCGTATCCGTAATTAAACGGTTTGTCTACATCATTGATCTTTGCTATAATACTTGAACCATTAACACCCGCATTATGAGCAATTCGTCTCAATGGAGCTTCTAATGCCCGCATAACTATCGCAGCACCAACCAATTCTCCACCTGTTAAATTTTTATTACTCCACTTTCGTATTTTTAATGCAAGCTTAGCATAAGTTGTTCCACCACCTGGAACAATACCCTCTTCAACTGCCGCTTTAGTCGCATTTATGGCATCTTCAAGACGTAATTTTTTTTCTTTCATCTCTGTTTCTGTAACAGCACCGACTTTAATTATAGCTACACCACCACTTAATTTAGCAATTCGGTTTTGAAGCTTTTCCTTTTCATATGAATCATCCGTTAAACTAATTTGTTTTCTTAAATTATTACATTGAATCGTGACCTCGTTTTCAGTTTGATCATTCACAATTGTTGTCAATGTCTTTGTCACAGTAACATTACGCGCGCGACCCAATGTTTCCAGTGTAACATTTTTTAACAATAAACCAGCCTCTTCCGTAATAACAGTTGTATTAGTTAGAATTGCAATATCTTCTAAAATTGATTTTCGTAAGGTTCCAAATGCAGGTGCTCGTACACCAACAACATTAATTGTCTGCCTAACGTTATTTAAAATTAATGTAGATAATGCCTCTTGCCCGATATCTTGGGCGATAATAACTAAAGGTACTTTTGTCGGTACAATTTGTTCTAAAATAGGAATTAATTCTTGCTCAACTAAATTTATTGTTTTATCTGTAATTAGAATATAGGGGTTTTCAAAAAAAACTTGTAATCGTTCGGGTTTATTAATAAAATAAGGAGAAATATAACCCCGCTCAAAATTCATTCCCTCAGTAATCGTTAACTCAGTTTTTATAATTTTTCCCTCTTCTAACGAAATAATGCCATCTTTTCCTATTTTTTCCAAGGCATCAGCAATCATTTTACCTGTTTCCTTGTCATTACCTGCTGAGATAGATGCCACATTTGTAATTGCTTGCATACTTTCTACAGTTACAGCATTTTCATTTATTTCTTTAATAACAAAAGCAGTAGCTTTTTCAATTCCGGTTTTTAATTCGGTTGGATTTGTTCCAGCGACAATGTTTTTCATACCCTCTTTAACAATGGCATAAGCCAAAATAGTCGCGGTTGTTGTTCCATCTCCCGCTACATCGTTTGTCTTTAAAGCCGCTTGTTTAATTAAACCAACACCCGTATTCGCAGCATTATCTTTTAATTCAATTTCCTTAGCAATTGTTACACCATCATTTATAATTTGTGGGGAACCATACTCATTGTCTATTACTACATTTCTTCCCCTTGGACCAATAGTAACTGCTACGGCTTCGACAAGAATATCCATTCCCTTAGCTAATGAACGTCGGGCCTCATCCCCATAGATAATTTTTTTTGACATATAGTTAAAATAATTTTTAAGAAATTATAACAATTATTTTTTTTTTTACAAGGATTCGATAAAAAATAATCAAAATTCTATTCATATAATGAGAAGATTTAAATCAAAATAACCATAATGTGGCATTAACTTATAAAAGTTAAACTACAAAAATTAAAATTTAAGTAACTCTAATTAGAAAATTAAATCTTTTCGTTTTGACTCTAGGTTTGTTTCATAATTTAAATCCTTTAATTTAATTAAAATTTGTTCAAAGTATTCTTGTAAATATACGTCTAGATAAAATAGTTCACTTGGCTTAAATCTAAACACCTTATTAAGGTTATTTGCAGAAACTGAAAAATAAGAAGTATTTGAAAATATTTCAATGAAAGCTAAACGATCAGCAATATTCCAGCCCCACTGGAAAAAATTCATAAATACCTGAGCAAATTTTAAAACTAAAAGAGGCGTGCTCGCTACCGAAGCAGATTGCCCTGAAAACTTTTCACATAACTTAATAATATCCAACGAACTCCAAGCTTTAGAACCTCCTAGGGTAAACGTCTGATTTGTTACTTTATCAAGTATTAAACTACGTATACAAATTTTTGCGACATCTTGTGTATCAATATAAGAGATTGAATTATCTCCGCTTACATTCGTAACCCAAACAGATTGTTTTTCCAAAATTGGTAGAGCATATTGCCCAATTAAACCCTGGAAAAAACCCATAGATCTAAAAATTGTATGAGGCATCTTAGACTGGCCTAATAAATTCTCATAATTACTCTTTAATTGCATTAATGGAACAAGTGGGTATTTCTCTGCATTTATTAGAGAGAAAAATATAAAGCGATCAATTTGGGAAACTTCAGCCGCTTGGAATAATGCTAACTTTCCTTCCCAATCAGTCTGCTTCATATTCAAAATATCTGTAGGACGTGTTGTTGAAGCATCTATTATCACGGTAATATCTTTTAAAATATCTGGAAGTGTTTCCGGAATACTTAAATCACCGTATAAAAGTTCAGCCCCCCATTCTTGTAAGAAAAAAGCTTTTCTTAAATTTCGAACAAGACATTTTACCTCGTACCCATCATTTAGAGCACATCTTACAATTTGTCGCCCAAGTGTTCCCGTAGAACCAATAACAAGTATTGACATGACATATTTTTTAATTTTTTATAATAACAATTATTATGCAAATAATCGACTTCCACGAATATCTTCGGCTTGGATAGTTGTTAAATCAGCTTTTGTTAATGTTTTATCACTCGTTTCAAAAATTCGATTAGCTTGACGCATTCTAGCACGATCTAACGCATTTCTAATACTTCTAGCATTAGCAAATAAAGGTTGTTTCATACGTAAATTAATGTATTCTAAAAATACATCTTTTGCCTCTTGCGTCATACGGTATTGTTGTTCTTCTAATAAGGTATTTCCAATTGTTAGAAGTTCATCAGGTGCATAATCTGGAAAATCTACATGGTTAGCAATACGAGAAGATAAACCAGGGTTAGATTCATAGAATGTGTCCATTCGATCCTTATAACCCGCTAAAATAACAACTAAATCATCACGCTGATTCTCCATTACCTGTAAAAGAATTTCGATTGCCTCTGAACCGTAATCACGCTCATTATCCGGTTTGTAAAGATAATAAGCTTCATCAATAAATAAAACCCCACCCATCGCTTTTTTAAGGACTTCCTTTGTCTTTGGAGCTGTGTGTCCAATATATTGACCAACTAAATCATCTCGTGTTACTTCAATTAAATGACCTTTTCGAATATATCCTAATTTATATAAAATATCAGCCATTTTTAGAGCTACGGTTGTTTTACCCGTTCCAGGACTACCTGTGAAAGACATGTGTAAACCAGGACTTCCAGCAGATAAACCAACTTGTTGACGTAATTTATCAACTAATAATAGGGCTGAAACTTCTTTAATTCGATTCTTAACAGGTTTAAGACCCACTAATTCCTCTTCTAAAATATCTAGAACTTTTTTAATATCAGTCTTACTGTATTCTTCTTGTAGATTTATAGGTGTATTTGTCATTCTTGTATGATAAAAATGTTTTCTATTTATGTGCTAGTTTATAAGTTTAAAAATCATGATGTAAATTATAAAAAATTTCTAATAAAAGATAGTTATCTTTTATTAGAAATTTTCGAAGCTTTTAAGCTAAAAATTTATTTTAAAAACAAATTAGTAACGAGAACCTGCAGGAGCAGCGTTAACTGAATAGCTTGTAATAGAGTATTTTTGGAAACGACCTGTATCTTCAGTACGAGCTAAGTAGAAACCAGGCTCATTAGCAGGACGAGTAGCAATGAAAGATAAAACACAACTCTCGATACCACGAGAAGCATCAAATGCTTGTAACTTGATGTAACCAGCTGGGTTAAGTTTGCGACATTCCGCTAACTCAAACATTACTGCTGCTGGATCTTTAATATCGAATAATGGTAAACCCCATAATTCCCAGTAGTTGTTACGAGGATGTGGATCATCTGTCCACTCAATACTAATAGCCCAACCTTTAGAAATACAGTACTCAACTTGCTTTAAGATTTGAGCATCTGTTAAGTCTGGTAAAAATGAAAAAGCACCTTGTGTAAGTCTCACTGTTCAATCTCCTTTAATTATTTTTTAGTTTGTAAAATGTATGAAGTAATATTATTACGTCTTATGATAAAGTCTTATGTAGACGCAGTTGGAGTTTCTGCGAAGTCAGCTGTATCAGTAGAACTGTAGTTGAAACTAATATCTTTCCATAAGTCTAATGCTGTTTGTAATGGACCACATTGTGCAGCAGCATCACGTAAAATTTGAGGACCTTCCTCAACATAAGCACGACCTTCGTTACGAGCTAATACCATGTACTCTAAAGCAACACGGTTAGCAGTAGCACCTGCTTGGATACCATCTGGGTGACCAATTGTACCACCACCAAATTGTAAAATTACATCATCACCTAAGTAATCAAGTAATTGGTGCATTTGACCACAGTGAATACCACCTGAAGCAACTGGCATACACTTACGTAAAGCAGCCCAATCCATTTCGAAGAATTGACCACGTGGTAAGTTAACCTCGATCTTAGTAGCTAATAAAGTATCGTAGAAACCTTGGATCATTAATGGATCACCTTCTAACTTACCTACAACTGTACCAGCGTGAATATGGTCACAACCAGCCATACGCATCCACTTACAAATTACACGGAAGTTAATACCGTGGTTCTTTTGACGAGCGTAAGTTGAGTTACCAGCACGGTGTAAATGTAAGATCATATCGTTATCACGAGCCCAGATAGCCATACTTTGGATTGCTGTGTAACCAATTACTAAGTCAATCATGATAATAATTGAACCTAATTCTTTTGCGTACTCAGAACGCTCGTACATGCCTTCCATAGTAGCTGCAGTTACGTTTAAGTATGAACCTTTAACTTCACCTGTTGCAGCAGCTGCACGGTTAATACCCTCAAGACAGTAGATGAAACGCTCTCTCCAACGCATGAATGGTTGTGAGTTAATGTTCTCATCATCTTTTAAGAAGTCTAAACCACCTTTTAAACCTTCGTAAACTACACGACCGTAGTTCTTACCTGATAAACCTAACTTAGGCTTAACTGTTGCACCTAATAAAGGACGACCAAACTTATCCATACGCTCACGCTCTACGATTACACCTTGAGCTGGACCTTGGAATGTCTTTAAGTAAGCGAAAGGAATACGCATATCTTCAAGACGTAACGCTTTTACAGCTTTGAAACCGAATACGTTACCAATAATAGAAGCTGTTAAGTTAGGTAATGAACCTTCTTCAAATAAATCACATTCGTACGCGATGTAAGCAAAGAATTGATCTGGAGCATGTGGAACAGGGTCTACACGGTAAGCTTTCGCACGGTAGATGTCACAAGCTGTTAATAAGTCAGTCCATACAACTGTCCATGTAGCTGTAGATGACTCACCTGCTACAGCTGCTGCTGCTTCTACAGGGTCTACACCAGGTTGTGGAGTAATACGGAATAATGCTAATACGTCAGTATCTTTAACTGTGTATGCAGCATCCCAGTAACCCATTTTTGCATATGGGATTACACCAGATTCATAACGCTCACTCTTAATTCTTGTACGTTCTGATACAGAAGACATTTATTTCCTCCTAG
>JACLAA010007306.1_pt1 | contig 19157 bp, 12 predicted proteins | sample 8027891 | NCBI WGS metagenome assembly JACLAA01 (sample SAMN15724900, study PRJNA655200) | protist metagenome | isolation source: fluorescence activated cell sorting (FACS) single amplified genomes of... | place: Spain: Blaines Bay Microbial Observatory, Mediterranean Sea | collected 2016-01-19 | reverse complement strand
GTTCCTCGTCTTCTTCGCGTATTTGTTTCGTTCTTTTCACCATCTGTTTACCTTTCTCGACATCCAGTCGCAAAACGAAAAACGCCGGAATGATCGTCATGCAGAGAATGTACCAAAACGAGCGCCGCAAGTTGCCGCTGCTGTTGGCCATAATGGAGATGACTAACGGGCCAACCCATGAGCTTCCTTTGTCGGTCAATTCGAAAAAACTGAAAAACTCGCTCTCTCGGTGAGGGGGTATCAGCTCGCAAAACAACGTTCTCGAGAAGGATTGAATCGCGCCGAGGTTCAATCCAAACCAAATGGCGAGAAAATACGCTTCCCATGAGTTTCTGAATCCAATCGAATTAGAAACGTAGCCAAGCAAACCCCATATGGGTAACAACGAGATTGAGAATAACGCGGAAACCACCATCGCTTGATTCGAGGCGTTCAATTTACGCTTGATGAGGAGAAAGAGGAAGTTCCCAACCGCGGCGGATAAAGGTGCCAACAACGCGATCAAGAACAAACCCGTCGTCCCCGTGCACATATCTCTCTGAGCGTACAAGACGCCTAAACCAGCGATTGTCGAAAATCCATCGGTGTAAGCGAAATACAAAATCAGAAACGAAAACGTCACGGGAAACTTTGATTTCGCCTCCGCGATGGTTCTCGCGAATCTCCCCAAAGAGTCTTTCATTCTCGCGAGTTCCGAGTTCTTTTGCTGTTCCTGTTTTTCTTCTTCATTTACTTCGTCGTCTCTTAATTTTTCGCAAAAGTACACGCCGAAACCTAACCACCAAGCACCGGCCAAGACGATGCACCAGCGAAACGCCGAAGACGCTTTGTTATCGCTCGCGTCTTCGTCGGAGCCACCAGAGAGGAACAAAACGATCAGCGATAACAATAAGCCGAGAACGCCGCTTAAATAACCCGCCGCGTACCCTTTCGTGCTCAATTCGTTTTCGTAATCGTGATCTTCCTCCTTCCCTTCCGATAAAATCGCCTCGCTCTCTTTCGCGAGTATAGGCAAGTAGCTGTTGTAAAAAATAACGGACAGCCCGTACATGGTGTTGCTAAACACCGCTAATATAGCCGCCAACACGTGCTTATACCCCGCGTGTCGTTCGCTGAACGCCGCAAACACGAGCAAACTCGCGCCTCCTAAAACTGTCGTCATCCTCAACCCTTTCTTCCGGTACCCGGTATCCCCTCTCGCCCCGTACAAGGCAAACACGAGCAACTGCGAGACGCAACTGAAACTGATAATCACGAACGCGAACGAGGACGGACGAAACCCGCCGGAAACGCGCACAGTTTCTAAGTCTTCGCAGTTTTCTCGATTCAATCCCGGACCTGTTCGTATCCAGTTTCAGAGAAAGAGAGAGAGAGAGAGAGATGTGAGCGAGAAAGAACACAAAATATCTTTCCTCTGCTCCTTTAGAGAGAGAGAGAGAGAATTCAAAAGAGCCTTCATACGGCGCACAAACGCGAGCGGCTGATGCGTTTCTACGCGTTCTAAAAGAGACGACTCGATTCAACGCGACCACAAAACCAAAACGCCTCACCGGAACAGAGCAAATTCCCCTCTCCAACTCGACACTCCAAACATTTCTCGCTGTATTCTACGTCCAAGGTTGAACACATTTTCGGTTTCAGTTTCCCTCGCCACGCTTCGCTTTCCGCGTACGCGTTTAACACCAACGGCAAGAACGTCGCGATGGCGACGGTCGCGTAACAGCTGTTCGCGAAATCGTACCCGATCCATGCTTTTCGCTCGCGGGCGAGAGATAATGATTTATCTTCGTTAGACATCTTTGGTTGTTTCTTTAGTGAGTTTTTCTCGGAAACGAACTCTCTTTGAGGAAAAATGGGACCAAAAGAAGGTAAAAACGCTCTAAACGCTCTCTAAACATTTGACTACAACTGTGTGCTATCCGAACATCTTTTGTCTTTCTCTCTCTTTCTCTCTCTCTCTCTCTAGTTGTTTGAGACTCTTTTGGAGACCAAGACGAACCCGTTTCTGTCCAGAAAAGGGTACTCGCCGACCCAAACGTCCAACTCGGGGACGTACGCCTCCCGAATGGCGACAAAGTTTCGGAACAAATCGTCGTCCGAGGAGACGATGAGTTCGCACGCGTCTCCTATTTGCACGTCGTCGTATCTGCGTTCGTTTGGTATTCGAAAAGAGACTTCGAACGAGGAGATTGGGTCGATGAAATCAATCAAGAGCATCTCGCTCGTCGTTTTTCGAGTATTTCTTCGTCCCCGCGACGATGATTTTTTTCGAGCGTTCTCGAAGGTTTTCGCAACGACCGGGACGACTTCGATGTCTTTCACTCGCGCTCTCCACAATCCGACGAATTCGCCTGCGCGCGCGGCGGCGTTCCTTCTCGCCGCCAACGCGATGGGCGCCCAGAGAAAAAATGTCGCGAACGGCACTTGCAACGCCGTCCCGATTTCAAAATCATTAATAGTCGAACATAAAACGACGCCGAGCAAAGAAATAGCGACGCGTTGCACGGCGGCATCGGTGGTGCCCCAAAAGTATCCGTACTGGTTGGAAGTCGCCGCTATGGGAAGGCACTTTTCCGTTTCGCCGTTGGTGAGTAAAGTCACGTTCGGAAGCGCCGGCGAAGAAGAAGAAGAAGAAGAAGACGATGACGATGAAGACCGTCGTCGTCGTCGTTCTCGCTCCCGTTGTCCCCGTCGTCCGTCTCCTCTTCCTCGTCGTCGTTCGTCGTAGTCGTCTCCGTCTTCTGTTTCTTCTCTTCTTCCTCCTCCCGTTACGACATCCTCCTCCTCGATATCGTCTTCAAAGTCCAACGAATTCTTCAATTTTCGCCGCCGCCGTCCAGTTCGCCGCTGCCGTTGAAAACCATCGTCGTTTTTAAAAGACGACGACGACGAGGACGACGACGAAAAAGCAAAGCTTCTTCTCCCGTCCGTCTCAAACGCCTCCTCGTCTCTGTCGTCCTCTGCTTCTCCATCTGCTTCGTTCACCGCAAAATTGACCATTTTTCTCCCCAACGCGGAAGAAGAATTCAAAGAAGAAGAACGACGAGAAAACCTACCCGCAACGCTGCTCCTGCTATTATTACTGCTGCTGCCACGAAGAGTCGTCGTCGTAAAAGTCAGTCTCGTCAAGTTCGTCGTCCTCGCGAAAAGGCTTTTGTTGACGGAGAAAACAACCGTACGATTTTGCGCTGAATTCGTCACAGGAGTCATACACAACGGAAGCATTTTTGTGTGAATGCAAACAACAAAAAGTGAGGAAATTTAACACAACTTTTGCTTTCGCGATGGGTGATTTTGTATACTAATGATGACGATGTGTTTCTTCTGAGTATTGTTTTGCTTTGTTTTGCGTGTAGTAGTGCTCTGTGTACATATGTGTGTGTGTGTTTTTGTGTTCAAGTGTCAAGTGAAACCCGCAACAACACTCTCGCGAAGAGTCGAGCGGACGTTAATTATTTGGCGGCTTGCTCCTTTTGGCGGCGATGTTTTGCCGTTTCTTATGCGACGCTTGCGCGCACGGCAAGTGAAACCCGCACTCTTTAATCGAATAGACATTGATGACGTCATTTTGGCGACCCCGACCTCCTTTTCCTTTCAAATATTCGTATTTACCTTTCGAGTTTTTGACGATCCACGTGATCTCCACTTCGTCTTCGTCTTTCGACTCGATTGACGCGTCGGATTTTTTCAATCGAACGATTTCTCCCCACCACGGGTCCTCGGGATCTCCCGAGTCGATTTCGATGGACATGCCCGGAGCTAAGTGCTCGAGTTCTATTTTCCCGGTAACGACTTCTTCCTCTTCTGTTTCCTTTTTTTTCTTCTCTTTCTTTTGGACTTTTTTCGCCTTCTTCTTCGAGATTTTCGGCTCTTTTGGCTTCTTCTTCGTCGTCGTCGTCGTCGTCGTCGTCGTCGTTTGCTTTTTATCATTACTTTTACTTCCATCTTGTTTTCCAATGTTTTGAACGCCAGGAAACAAGGTCATTGGCTCTGTGTTATAGGTTGAATGTTGCGGCGTCGCCATCGCCTTCTCCTGCAACTCTTGCCTCTTCCATTCTTTCTCTTTTTCTTCGGTTAAGAGCTCCGCCATGTATCTCTCCGAATCGAACTCGTTCCTCGACTGTAATCTGAGATTTTCGAGGCGTTTCTTTCGAATTTCTACGAGTTCTCTCTTTAACTCGTCTTTACGCGGATTGGCGGGATAGGAATATTGCATTTGACGTCGCAACGCTCTTCTCGCTATCAGCTCTTGCTCCGCCGATTCCCAGCTCGCGCTCTCTTCATTCACGCATTTGATCAAGATAATCAACGCGCGCTTGTAGTTTTCTAAGTTTATCGCGAGAGTAGATAAATCTTGCGCGATAACTGCACTCGCTCTCTCTGTTGGTCTCTCGTGTTGTCTTTTGCTCGGTCCTGGCGCTCTCTTAGTGGGCGAACCAAATTTACGCTTTATATTTTGAACCAGTCGCACCAGATCCTTCGTCTCCTTGTCGTCGTCCTCTTCGATGATTACGACGTCTTCGTCGTCTATTTTCCTCGCTTTTCCTCTTCCATCGTTTTCGGCTTCCTCCTTCTTGTTCTTCTTCTGCTTCTTCTGCTTCTGCTTCTTCTTTGGATCTTCCTTCTCTGCCCACTCGTCGTACATCGGGAACGCCTTCTCTTCTCCTTCAACCGGTAAAGGAAACTTCCTCGTAGCTTGGATCGCGGCGTCTCTAAACACCGCGTCTTCCACCAACGCTTTTTGCAAACCCAAACTCGTGTCGCTCTTCTCCTTCTTCTTCTTCTTCTCTCCTCCATCTCCTTCTCCTCCTCCTTCTTCTTCTTCACCACCTCGACTCTTACCGCCGACGATACCGAACGATTCCTCCCTAAACTTTCTCACTATTTTACGAAACGAGTTTAACCAATTCACCCTCTCCTCCAAAACCCACCGTCGATCGAATCTCGCCTTCGCGTGCAACTCTCTCTCGTACACGTCCTCCTCGTACTCGTCCGTATTCATCGTATCCAACGGGTCTCGATTATACTTGCTCCAAGTGATCGTATTATTATTATTAGTCGTACCCAAACTGTTCTCGTGTACTTTCTTCCACGCGACGCCAAACACGATGCGATTGATGACTTCTTTCGAAAACTTCGCGCAGTCTTCGCGCGTCCTTCTCAGCGCCTTCGCATTCTCGTCTTCCTCTTCCTCTTCTTCTTCTCCTGAATATTCGCTCCGCAAATCCTCGTCGTCGTCGTTCTCGTCCTCCGGATCCTCCTCGTTCGAGTTCATCATCCACGCCCGTCCCGGAATCGCTATAAACACTCGTCCCGGCATCGCGTCCTTCTCCTCCTCCTCCTCCTCCTTTTCAGGAAGGTAATACTCATCGACCAAAGATTTCCAGCTCAAACGAACGCATTCCCATCGGAACCTGTGTTTGCGCTTCTTTTCTCGAATGCGCGTAAAATTTTCCTCTTCCTCTGTTTCTTCGTCTTCGGTGGATGATTTTTCCCAAGAGGAAGAGGAAAAGGATTCTTCTTCTTCCTCTCGGTCTTCCTCCTCCTCCCCCGAAGCATTGGCACCGCGATCGTGATAAAGGAACAAGTTCGACTCCGCGTTTTTACGCGCGACGAAGTATGTTTTTTGCGTTCTTTTCTTCTTCTCTTCGTTATTCGCTTTCGTTCGCTTTCGCATCGCGTCTGCGCTTTCTGAGATTGGATTTCTTCGTTTCCGTGTTTTCCGCTCTCCTTCCTCCTCTTCCTCTTCCTCTTCTTTCTTTTGAACGATTTGGTCGCGACGACGATGAAAAGGAGGAGGACGAGTCCGATCGCGCGTTTGGCTCGCGCGCGCGCGCATTTGAACGCACAAAGAAGAAGAAGAGTCTCTCCTCCGTCGCGCGCAAAAATGAAGATTTCGAATGTGGCGGGAAAAGGTCAATTAAAATGTCATCAGAAACGCGACGCGCATACACACGTCGCGACATTATTCGATGCTTCCTCGCGCCTCGAGGCGAGGGTACCTTTTTCACTTCCATTTTTGCTCCTCCCGTTTTTGCATGAGGACGTCGATGTATTCGTCGTTGTCATCGTCGTCATCGAGAGAAGAAGGAGGAGGAAAGACGCACAACGACACGACGGCGAAGCGATTTCAATCCAATTCCGCGAACGAGAAGGACGGTTTTCGAAACGCGTTCGTGCTCTCAAAGACGCGAACGTTCGCGCGAGAAGACGTGGAGCAATTTGCAAAGATAACCGGCGATTCAAATCCAATTCACGTGAGTAATAATACTACTAATAATATCGTGCACGGGGCGTTGTTGGTCTCGATGTTCCCTGCACTCGTGGGAAGCACGTTTCCAGGGGCGAAATATTTGCGCCAAACGGCGATGTTTCGAAACGAGTGCCCGGTCGGCGCGAGAGTGACGGCGACGGTGAGGAAAGTTAAGGAGACGAGAGGTGGTAAGATTGTCGAGTTTGAGACGAAGGTGAGGTGCGCGGAGGATGAAGGGAAAGTGTACGTGGACGGCTTCGCGCTGGCGAAAATAGAATAGAACGTAGTACCAGTAGAATGTAATTAGTAGTAGATTTATAGTATTATCGTTTCGAAGCCGGTGGTCGTAAGCCGGAGAACATCGAGTCTAAGTGCGCGGTTTGTTTTGCTCCGGGTTCTTTGTTATTATTGGCCGCGGTGGCGCGCACGGTGGCTTGTTTCAATCGCTCCTTGGATTGCGCCCATCGCTCGTCTCGGTTGGCGTTTGAAGACGGAGAAGACGATGATCCCACGCCAGTTCCGGAGAGTAAATTTACGCTTTCTAAGTTACGTCCTCCTGCTCCTCCTCCTCCTCTGTCCTCGTCGTCGTCGATGCGAATTTGTTCTTCTTCCAGGTTTCTGGTAAAAGAGGAGAAATTTTTACTCCCGCGCGCTCTCGCGTTGCTCGGCGACGGTTCGTCGAAGTAATATTCCGGATTGGCGCACCCTAATCGACCGCCTTCGACAATTTCCGCGCGTTCGCGATCAACTATGGACCTCCCGAGACTGTCGTCTTCCATCTCTTCGTCTTTAGCGGATGCGAAGTGAAACGCGTTTTGGTCGCCGATCATGTTCGAGCCGAACCCGTCGGAGCCGATTGAAGTTCGATGGTGCAAACTGCTTCGACCGCTCGAGCCTCCTCTTAACCGAGCGGGACAGCAACAACACAAAATTTTCCATCCGTAACCGGCAATGCCATCGAACGCATCAAAGGCAATCAACGCGCAATAAATGGCTAAAAATCCAGGAACGATCGTGTTAAACCTCTGCGCGGCTTCCGGAATGTGTTCGGCCATTTTCTTCGCGAACGTCGTCGGAGGCACCGATGGGCGAGACAACACCGGCAACAGCGCTAAGAAGTTATACGCCAACGGCGCGGAGTATCTGCACACCAACGACGCGTTGAATAACAAAGATAAACTGTCCGTTCCGTACGGTACCAACGTGTAAAACGAAAACATCCCCAATCGACCGAGCGATAAGTAGGCGCAAAAACACACGTAAAACAAAGGCACGAAAATTGCCATGTGTAAAGTTAAAACGTTATTCACGTTGCGTTCTACGATGACGCCGAATAAGGAGAGAGTGGCGTGCTCACCTAACGCGTCTCCCGTCCAAATCGTACTCTCGGCTAAAATAATCGCCAACGACAAAAAGGCGAAAGAGAAGGCCAAGACTTTACACGTCATCGGTTCAAACGTGCACCTGTAAAATTTTTCAATCGAGTCTCTTATGCTTCTGATTGATGGCGAGGGCGACGAGGACGACGATACGCCACCACCGTCTCGTAACGCAGATCCATTCTGTAATAAATCTTGCGAAATTATGCCTCCACTGGCGGATGGAGGTTTGATCAATCTTCCGTGCGCAGATTTACTCGTTTGATACGTCGCTTCGGCTTGGAACGCGTCTTCCACCGCTTCCACGTACTGCGCTCGTGTTCGTCTGTACACTCGCAAAGATCGCTTCAATCGTCTTCTTAACCTCGCTAAGTCTTTCTCTAAATCGTAATCGTAATCTAACATCGCGTCGTCGTCGTCGTCGTCCATCATCACCCCCATTGCGTTCATTTCCCCGTACGACCCTCTTCTACTACTACTCGTTCCTGTTGCTTGCATAGGCGACGACGAGGACGGTCCTCCCCCGTTATTATTATTATTATTATTATTATTATCCATTCTCAATGTTTCTGCGTCCGGCACTTCGCTTTCGATGATATCCATCGCCCATCTCAACTCGTGCCTTCTCGGCATCACCCTCGCCGTCGTCGCGACCGCTTTGCACACTTTCTTCAAATCTTCGTGCGCTTCTTGCAAACTCCTAGAAACGTGCGCGACTCTTTTATAAGCCCTCGTCGGTCGGTCGTCCAAAAACGATCTCTTATACAACGCTCGCGGCACTTCGACTAATCCGTACCCGACGAGTAAAATACCCGTCGAAATACCCCACGCGTTCGCGACGACGATACCGTACGCGCTCAAACTCGACGCATCCAGCGACCCGAAAAACAGTAACCCAGTCGCCCCAATGCACAAAATCCCAACTAAAACGAGGTAAAAAACCACGTTTTCTCTCAGCGCGGTCGAACATCTCGACGCGAACGTAAAGTCTCCGCTGTCCTCGTAAATCTGGTGCAACGGTAAAATCACCCACGTGAGTAAAAAAGTCGACCAGTACGTCACCCCCCACATGTACGTCATATTGCCATCGTCCGTTCGTTCGTGCGCTCCGTTTTCATCACTCGTCATTTGTGACAGAGAGTACCCCACGTCCAAGGGGACTAAGGTTAAAATAGAAACGCTCATAGTCCAGGAGAGAAACACTTGCGCTTTCACCGAGACCGGGTTGTTCCTCTTATCGCTGAAATAGTTCAGCGTACGCAAGACTAAGGAGACGACCAACGCGGACGCGACGAACGCGAAGGTGACTCTCATTTTTTACTTTAATGAGTGCGATGGGTTGGTATTTCTGCGACTGATGATGTGTTAAGCACGTTTGATGGAAGACTTGCGCTACACGTGTTTGGAACGAACGCGTTTTGGAATGGCGAATTTGCGGCAAAACTTTCCCCTATAATGTAAAGATGTTCTCGCAGATACGAACAACGATGAGCCCCGGCTTTCATCGCAACAAGTGCAAGCCTTTCATAAAAAAACGACGCTCTTTTTCCTCTTTGAAGTCTGGAGATGGATTTTCGGGGGCGGAACCGTGGGACCCTTCAAAGAACGACGGCGAGTTAGATCCGATTCGGAACGAAGTTCTGTTACGAATCGTCCAATCCGAGATTTCAGACGAGGAGGTGAACAAACTCGTCTGGCGGTGTTTAGGATACGAAATGACGGTAGAGCTCGACCCGGAGACGTTAACCGCGAGGGAAACGTGGCGAGTATCAAATAAAGTGTTCCCGAACTGGGCGAAACGGTTTCCAGAACCGCCGGATGTGATTGGGGTGACGAGGAAGTATTACCCGGAAATCGACCAACCGGTGAAGGAAGCGTGCGCGAGCTTGACGAGATCGGTCTCGAGCGAATATAAGAACGGGTTGAAAGAACAGTTGAAACCGTTAGGGTGGAAAGGGTTTAAAATGGAAGGGTTGACGCCGAACATGACGAGACGAGCGCAAGCGGCGAATTGGTTGGTGTATTATAGGAGCGAGTTGAGAGGGGTCCCGATCGAGGAGTTGAAGAGGAGACGAGAACTTCGAAGACTGAAAGAGATCGAGGAAGGCGAGGAGAAGAAACCAACCGGTGGGTCCGCGCAATCCGTCGTTTAATAATAATAATAATAATAATACTAATTTGCGTGCGAGATATAATAATATAAGCATATGCGTTACGTGTACCTAGTAGAGTCTTTGCATGACTATGACATAACGCAAGAGTTCTCGTTCCTCTCTCTCTCTCTCTCTTGTTCTCTCTCTCTCTCTTTCTCTCAACAACATCAATAATAATAACGGTACATAAAAATAACCGTCGTCGTCGTCGTCGCATTAAGGGTCGTACACGAACTCGCCGTACTCGCTCAATACCGTCACTTGGCTCTTCCCGCTCTTCTCTTCCACTCGTCCGATAATTTTACTGTCGATGTTAAACTTCTTCCCGCACTCGATCAATCTATTCGCGACGCCGACCGACGGAACGTACACCTCCAGCCTGTGACCGCAGTTGAACACTTTATACATTTCCTTCCAATCCGTGTTTGAGCACTCTTGGATCAACCGAAACAACGGAGGAACGTCGAACATGTCGTCTTTAATAATCTGTAACCCGTCGTCGACAAAGTGTAAAACTTTCGTTTGCGCGCCTCCCGAGCAATGCACCATGCCGTGAATTTCCTCTTTTCGTTTCTCGCCAACTTCGTCCAAAATCGCTCGCACAACCGGCGCGTACGTTCGCGTCGGCGACAGGACGAGTTTTCCAACCGTCATCCCAGTTTCTGGCTCGATATCCGTCAACTGATACTTCCCAGAATACACCAAATCTTCCGGCACGGCTGGATCAAACGTCTCCGGATACTTCTCGCCGACAGATTTCGCAAACACGTCGTGTCTGGCGCTGGTCAACCCATTCGATCCCATCCCGCCATTATACTCCGTCTCGTACGAAGCTTGCCCGTACGAGCTAAACCCGACGATGATATCTCCGGCTTGGATTTTATCGTTCGAAATCACGTCTTCTCTTTTCATCCTCGCGCACACGGTGGAATCGACCACAACCGTTCTCACCAAATCCCCGAGATCTGCGGTTTCTCCTCCCGTGCTCGTAATCCCTACCCCACACTCTCGCATCGTCTTCAACACATCCTCCGTTCCTTCGATCAGATTCGTCAAAACCTCCCCGGTAATCAATCCTTTATTCCTCCCGATGGTCGACGACAACAATATATCGTCCGCGCACCCGATGCACAACAAATCATCCGTATTCATAACCACAGAGTCTTGCGCGATGCCTCTCCACACGTTCAAATCTCCCGTCTCTTTCCAGTACGCGTACGCGAGCGATGATTTCGTCCCCGCGCCGTCCGCGTGGACGCACGTGCAATATTCCGGGTCCATCGCGATATCCTGAACCACTTTACAAAACGCCTTGGGAAACAATCCTTTGCTGACGTTTTTTATGGCTTTGTGCACGTCTTCTTTGGACGCGGAGACTCCTCTCGCCATGTACCGCTCGACTTCTTTGTTGTTTACTTGTTGTTGTTGTTGCTGTTGTTCAGACGACGACGACGCTCTGATGATGTTGCTTTTGTGGCAACGACGACTGCCGCTCCTCCCGTGATGATGATGATGATGATGAAAATGTCGTTCGTCTCGTTCGTCGTTAAAGTTTCTCGATGCTAAAACTCTAGTATTACTTCTTCTCGATTTTGAGAGCGACGACTTTGAAGACGAAGACGCAAAACAACAAAGGAGCGACGAGGAGGAGGAGGAGGAGGAGGATGAAATCATCGTCTGAATCGTCGTCATCTCTCTCTCTCTCTCTCTTAAACGCGCGTATTCTTTATAAGAAGCTTCTCGAGGGAAATTTTGAAATCCAAAGCTTCTCAAGATTTAGGGTGTTGAATGAAACACTAAATGACTCGTCAAAAGTGAAGAAAGCTCGAAGCACTTTCGTCAGACTCTGTAACACAAAGACAGAGACAGAGAGAGAGAGAGAAGGAGTAAGAGATGGCGGCGAGAATGGCGACGGCGAAGGCGACCTCGCTTTGTTCTGGTCGTGGTGGTTTTTTTTGTCGTTACGTGACGACGACGACACCAACAAAAGCAAAAGGATTACGAAGGAGAGATGTGGATACGATGGCATCGACATCATCATCATCATCATCATCGGAAGAAGAAGACAACAACAACAACAGTAAAGCAATAAAAAAAGAAACAACGACAGAAACAAAAACAGAAACAGAAACGATTTTCACGGTGGAAGTTGAAACGATCGTCGCTCGCAGAGCCATTCAGTGGGATTCGCTCGCGATTGGAGACGAAAATCGAGCCATTTTCGTCGCCGGGGTTGCGTTTGACTCGGAAGCGGAAAGAAAAGGGATTAAACCCGGGATGCGATTGGTGGCGATTACCGACCCGGTGGATAAAGCAGAGATGTGGCAGATACCGAAGAACGTGACTTTTGTTCGAGCGATGGATGCGATTCGATCGACGAGAGCGTACGATATTCAGTTGACGTTTGAGAAGGAGGCGTCGATTACGAGGGAGATGGTTGAATACGCGAAAGCGTTGCGAGCGGGAGACGAAGAGGAGGAGGAGAGGAAACAAATTGAGGAAGATGAGATCAGACGCGCGATGATGACTTCTTCTTCGTCGTCTTCTTCGTCGTCGTCATCGGTAGCCCCTCCCTCGACAAAACCGCCTTCAAAAGCGAGAATACCTCGCCCTTCGCAAGGCGAGAAAGAGCGCCCTGATTTGTATTCGGACAAGTGGCAAGGCGACGAATACGTCGGCACTGGGCCGTGGAACGAATTAACCGTAGGGTTAGCCATTGCCGTCGCCGTGCCTTTACTAATCACAATCGTAGCCGCGGCAACCAACGGCGTTTTATGGAACGTTCCAGATAGCGTCAATCGCTACCGATGATGATGATGATGATGAGAGAAGATTAATAAGAAAACATCGACGATATTTTGCCATTTTTTATGACTCGGATTTTGCATTAAAAATCTTTGTACCTGGTACCGCTTTACATACATACAATCGTTTCTTTTAAATAAAAGAGAGCAGACGCTTCTTCTGCTTTTCTCGCGTCGTCGCTGTCCTTTTTTTTCTCCATCACCGCAAATCAAAACAAGCAGCTGATGTGTGCGCAGGAACACAACACAAACAGAGAAAAAAAACAGCCCAAAATTTTCAAGTGCATTGCGACCAAAATTTCTCGAGTGAATTTGCCTTAAAAAAACACCGTCCTTTCCTCTCGACACTCACGTCAAAGAAAAAGAAAGAAATGGTCAAGATTACCAAAAGTACGCTCTCTTTGTTCCTTTCCTATAGCTCTTTTTCTCTCTCTCTTTCTCTCTTTTGTTCCCGTGCGGTTCTTTCTTTGTGTTCTACTACTTTCTCTTTCTACTTTCGTGCGTTTGTGTCTGTGTTTGTGTGTGTGTATGTGTCTTGAGCGGCCTGATCTTCGTCTCGGAGTTTTGTTTCCATTTCAACCACAAGTTTTATTCTAATGCACTCATGTACTGACGTTTCCTCTCTTTATCATCACATCACGTCTTTTAATTCAGTTTGCTGCATCGGCGCCGGCTACGTCGGCGGACCGACCATGGCCATGATCGCTCTGAAGTGCCCGCACATCGAGGTAATAATAAACATTTTTTTGTGAGATGATGATGCGAAGCAGAGCGCGGGGGAAAAGGAGATGGATTCGCAAAATCTTCTCTCTGTCTCTCTTAAAATCGCTTTCGTTTGAGAATTTTTACGCGTCTCTCTCTCTCCAACCTCTCTCTCTCGCTTTTCTCGATTCGATCGATCTCGGTCGAGAGAGAGAGATTCGAGAGCAGCGCTTGCTTCCGGATGCTTTTATCTTCTTAATTTTCCTCTTAAATTGGATGTAACACTAATCTCTTAACTCAATCTTTCTCTTTATCCGCAATGCGTGAACGTACAATTTTTTATCACGATGATGATATATAGGTGACGGTGGTTGATTTGAACCAACAAAGAATCGACGCGTGGAATTCGGACAACCTCCCAATTTACGAACCCGGATTGGATGAAGTCGTGAAAGCGTGCAGAGGGAAGAACTTGTTCTTTTCCACGGATTGCGAGGCGGCTATTCGGGCGGCGCAGTGCATCTTCGTCTCGGTGAACACGCCGACGAAGAAGACCGGTTTGGGGAAAGGGAAAGCCGCGGATTTGACGTATTGGGAATCCGCGGCGAGGAATATCGCCGCGTGGTCGACCAGCGATAAGATTATCGTCGAGAAGTCTACGGTTCCGGTGAGAACGGCGGAGGCGATTGAGAAAGTTTTGTTGAGAAACTGCCCGCAGGAAGGCGTGCACTTTGACATTTTGTCCAACCCGGAATTTTTGGCGGAGGGGACCGCGATTGACGATTTGACCATGCCAGATCGCGTTTTGATCGGTGGGAAGATTGAAAACGACCGCGGGACGGCGGCGTGCGCCGCTTTGTGCGAAGTGTACGCGAACTGGGTGCCAAAGGAGAGAATTTTGACCGCCAACTTGTGGTCCGCGGAGTTGAGTAAATTGACCGCGAACGCCATGTTAGCGCAAAGAATTTCTTCCATCAACGCCATCTCGGCGTTGTGCGAGTGCACCGGAGCGGACGTTTCCCAAGTCTCCTTTGCGATTGGTAAAGATTCCAGAATTGGCCCGAAGTTTTTGAACGCCTCGGTCGGTTTCGGCGGTTCGTGCTTTCAAAAAGATATCTTGAACTTGGCGTACATTTGCGAGTGCCACGGATTGCAAGAAGTTGCCGATTACTGGTACTCCGTCGTTGGCATGAACGATTACCAAAAGACCAGATTCGTGAGAAGAGTTGTTTCCGCCATGTTCAACACCATTCGTAACAAGAAAATTGCCATGCTCGGCTTTGCGTTCAAGAAGGACACCGGGGATACTCGCGAAACGCCGGCAATTGACGTCGCGCATGGGATGATTGAAGATGGTGCCAAGATTGCGTTGTTTGACCCGCAAGTGCCGGAAGAACAAGTCAGAATGGACATGGGCGAAGAAGCTATGAAGAGCATCACGTGCTACTCGAAGCCGACGGAGGCGTTGAAGGACGCGCACGCCGTGACCATCATGACCGAATGGGACGAGTTCAAGACGTACGACTGGAGAGCTATCTACGAAGTCATGCACAAACCGGCGTTTGTGTTCGACGGGAGAAATATCTTGGACCACGCGCACTTGAGCGAGATTGGTTTCATCGTCTACGCGTTGGGTAAACCGATCGATCCGTTTTTGAAGTCCGCCGAAGGCGCGTAAACGACGAGACGGATACGAAGACAAAACAAAAGAGAGAGGAATAGAGAGGGGAGAGAGAGAGAGACAGAGACAGAGAGAGAAAAAACAGAGGAGGACAAAACGAGTTGCAAAACGATGACGAACGAGGACGGCGACGAAAGACGACGGCGACAAGAGGAGGCTCATATAATTTACTATCTATCATCTAAATTTAATATTGATTTATTTTTTACACCCACAAATACACAAGACTTTGAAGACATATGTGATGGATTAATGCACTTTTTGATTGATTAATCGAACCCGTCTTCCGTGACGTCTCCTCGCGCGCGGCCGGTTTCTCCGTTTTTAAACGATACGCTATCGTCCGGTCGTCCAATCATCACCTCTTCTTTCGTTATCGTCACCATACCGAGTCTCGATACGCCGCTCGGTTTGCGAACGTTCTTCGGCGACGTGTAACTCACTTGAACCTTTCCGTCGTTCCGAACTTTCGAATGAAACGCGGCTAAATCAGCCGCAAACTGCATATCCTCGTCACTTGCTATCGCGCCAGGTTGTTGTCGTAAAACAACGTGCGAACCCGGCGCCCCGCGGACGTGAAACCACACGTCTTGAGGCTGCGAAAGATGTAGAGAGACGGCTTCGTTCCCTCCAGAGTTGCGGCCGCAGAGCACGATTTTACCCGAAGGCGCCACGTACTGTCGAACGCCCGACATGAGTTGCTCTTTCCGCGACTGTTTGCTATTGCTATTTTTATTACTACCGTTGTTGTTTTTCTTCTTCGCCTTCATCGCTTTAGCTTCGTTCGCCGATTGCTTATCTCTCGCTTTCATCAAGTTGGCGCGCACGAGCTCGATTTTAATTTCCTCGAGAACAATCTTGTCCTCCAAGGAAGACGACGACGACGAAGTTTCTTCATCGTCGACCGCTCCGAGAGACAGTTCGCGCAAATTAAACTCCACCTGTTCCAAGTATTCTCTTTCTTTCTCTAACTCTTCCATCAAAGGAAACACCGCGTCGGCGGTTCTCCTCAACTTTCTCGCTTTTTTATACAAAGCTTCCGCAGTACCAATCGCGCCGAGATCTTTATCCACCTTGAACGTTTTCGGTTCGCCGGTTTCGAAATCAAAACCGTTGACAAAATCGTCGTTTTTCTTATACTGCGAAGCGTACGCCATGATCGCGTCCGCTTCCAAGGACATCTCGTCGTGCTTCTCGCCGGCTTTGATTTGTTTCTCAAACGCAGCTTTTTTGTTCTTGGATTTTTGCAACGCGGTCTTCACGGCTTTCAAACAATCGTTGCGCTCGGATTCGTATTCGTTTTCGTTCGATTTTTCTTCGTACATTTCTGTGAAGATCGCGCCGAGTGATGTTCTTCGGGTTTCGTCCTTTATGTTCTCGTTCTCGTTCTCGTTCTCGTCGTCGTCGTCTTTAACCATAACGGCGTTGTCCGTTTCGTGAAGGAGAATCTGTCGCGTGTGCTCGCTAAAATACGCCTTGACGTTTTTCGCTCGCTCGTCTTCGTCTTCTACTGCTTCTAACGCGCGGTCGACGCTGGCGCGCCATCGCGCAAACGCATCGAAAAGCGCTTCGTAATACTCACTCGTTTTCGTCTCATTTGCTCCTACCGTAGCATTGGCGGCGGCTATTGCGCGCAACGTCCGCTCTAACGCCGGTGATACGCCTTGAAACGCTTTCGAAAGCGAACCAAAGTTTTTGTCATCGTCTTCGCCGTCCTCGACGTTCAAAATCGCTTTCCGAAACGCTTCGCAGTCTCCAATCTCCATCGGATCTTTCCCCGGCGGCGGCGGCGGAAACGCGTAAGGCTTCCCCAAAACCACGCTTCTCACCTGCGACTGTTTCTCCCCGACTTGGTGCGACGCAGCGACCACATTTCTCGTCTTTGAATCTACTATGATGACGTTACTCTTCCTCCCGGTCACTTCGCAGACGACCTCGTATTCGCTCTCGCCGGCGACGGCGCGTTCGGCGAATCGAAACACGCACACGCGTTCAAACTTCACCGGCACAAACGCTTCGATTAAAACTTTATCTCTCAAAATCTCGTTCGCGAGAACGCCAAACGATAACCGGTCTCGCTTTTTCGTCTGCATCGTCTGCGTCGTCCTCGATGTCGCTTCGCCGCGCGGTACTAAAGCGACTCGTGCAAAATCCGGGTGCGAGCTGCATTGCACCACCAACTTCTCCCTCTCCTCGTTTATAAAGTGCATCGTCAGCGTGTGTGGATCTAATTGCATGCAATTGGTCACTTTCAGTGGTAATCTCGAGCGGATGGACGCGATGGATGCCACCAGTGCCGTGAAATCAAAGTTTGGTGGACGATGCTTCAGTGGCTTCCCCGTCGTCTGAATCGTCTGCGCATTCTCCAAAACGTCGTTTGGAAGCGAAGACGAGGACGAAGACGACGCTCTTAAAGCTTTGAACGACGTATACGACGACGACGAGGGTGAGGACGTGCCACGACGACCATCAAAGCAGCAATACCGATGGTGAATTGACGACACACGAAGCGATGATGATGATGTCAGCATGAGTTTTATCTTGCGCATGTGACGGTCGTTTTAAGTGAAAATTGTGAGCACAAAAAATTCGCTTTTCTCTTGCGCTCTTTGGGTAGTACATGGAAAGAACGAAGAAAGGAATATGTATGTCACCGGTGCTATTGTTATTACTGCGAGTGTTTCGAGTACTGCTGTGACGACTACTGGTGCTGCTTTTCTGTTCCGCTTGGATGATATAATCTCTCGCGGGCGTAAGTCGTTCTTATTATTTTTCCGCTGCGCGGGTGGCGGTCTCTTCCGTTTCGTCCGGGCGGAAGTGCTTGACGTAGACTTTCCTGCTCTTTGATGAGTGAGTAGTATTGCGACTGCTGCTGTTGTTATTCTTTGTGACGGCGACGGCGATTAAGTCGCCGGGTTCGTTTACCGCGAGCTGGGAAATCGAACTGCCTTTTTTAAAATCGCACACGGTTTCTAAATGTTCGCGAGTTTTCGTGGACCAGAGCTCGACTTTTCCGTCGCCGCCGCCGGTGACGAGGAGGTTGGTGGATTGTTGAATGAACGAGCAGCCGTTTATCGGGTGAAGGAGGACTTTTCGTTGCTGGTTCTTTTTTTGCTTAAATTGTTGTTGCCGCTGGAAGGCGAATTTAGGCGCGTCGTCGGCGCGAACGGTTTCTCGATGGCAGAGGAAGTTGTACGCGTATTTCTCGTCCAATTCCTCTCGAAAAAATTCGACGGAACATTTCGAATTGCTCAGTCCCAAAACAAAATCGCACGACGGCTGTTGTTTTTGTTGTTGTTTCCTGCTGCTGTCTCTTCTTTCTTCTTCTTCTTCTCTTTGAGCGCCGTACGAGTGCTTTGGATTGAAACTCAGAGCGCACGAGCGAACGTGTTGATACTGCCCCAGTTGTTGTTGTTGCTGCTCCTGTCCTTCTCCAAAATCCTTTTTATTCAAAAACGACCGACTCGTTGTCCTCTCGAAACTCGGAGCGTTCGTCAGCAAAATCACGGAAGAGTCGTATCGTCTTTCCTTCCCTTCCGCGGACACGAATAAAACTCGATTGTTCTTCGCGTCCGCCAGGTGCGGCTTGAACGGCAACGCGTTGCTCAAAATCTTCCTCGATCTCGACGGCATTCGTAAATCCCACGCGTTTAAGTACAAATCCCACCCGGCGGAGAACACGACGTCGGGTTTATCTTCCAGAAAGAAAACGTTTTTAATCGCGTCTTTGTGCGTTCCGACGACTTTTACCGAATCGTCGTTCATTACTACGTTTTGGTCTCCTCCTTCTCTTTTTAAAACTCTCGTCACGGAGTCTCCGCACAACAACTCACCAGAAAGAGTTCCAAAACACACGCATCCGTTATTACCGTCAGAAGGAGAAAACGCGCAATCCAAAATCGGACTCTTTACTTCTCCAGAAGACGAAGAAGAAGCGCTCGTGAACCGTCCGACGTATTCTTTACTCTCTTCTTGACCCGCGAGGATGGAAAACACATTCAGATCACCACTCCAAGTGCTCGCGGCTAAGACCGAGGAAGTGCGACTTACTGCGAGCTTTGAAATCTCCTCGTTGAACGCGCATCCCGTCAACACTTCTGCGCCTGAAATTTCTCCTCCTTCGTCGTCGTCAAAGTTGTTCATAACGGTATATATACTAACAGAGAAAGAGAGAGTCAATGCTAC
>JACLAA010001315.1_pt1 | contig 19170 bp, 14 predicted proteins | sample 8027891 | NCBI WGS metagenome assembly JACLAA01 (sample SAMN15724900, study PRJNA655200) | protist metagenome | isolation source: fluorescence activated cell sorting (FACS) single amplified genomes of... | place: Spain: Blaines Bay Microbial Observatory, Mediterranean Sea | collected 2016-01-19 | reverse complement strand
TTACGACCAACTTTATGCAATTGTTGGTGGACAAGAAACGCATGAGCCAATTGTCCGCGATCATTGACGAGTTTGAGGCGTTGTTTTGCGAAGCTACGGACACGCAAGTCGCGACGGTGACGAGCGCGGTGAAGCTCGAAAACGAGCAGCAATTTATGATTGCGAAGAAGTTGCAAGAGATGACTGGGGCGAAGAACATCAAGTTAAAACCGGAAGTTGATGAGTCCTTGTTGGGTGGTTTCGTCGTGAAATACGGTAAGGATGGTTCTGGTTTCATTGACATGTCCGTCAAGGGGCAAGTCAGACAACTCTCCAACGTTTTTGTCCAATAAATTAAAGTTTTTTGCGAAGAAAGAAAAAACTTAGGAAAATTAGAATAAAAACACAGTCAAACAAAACGGAAACAATTTGGAGGATGGGAGAGTAAGAGAGAGTAGAGAGAAACAGAGAATGACCAGGGGGCGGGCGAGAGAAAGAGAGGAGTGAATTAGAAATGGTTTAAATTATAATTACCAAACGCTTATACATACGTATATTTGAAGAATTCTTCGCGAGCACGCTAATACTATTTTGTATCATTTCCTTCTATTTTTGCCAAACTTTTGGAACGCGTACGTAAGTACTTTGTCAAAATCCGTGGTCATCACCGCCGAGATGGATTGTCTGAGCGAACTTTTACGGACGATACCCCTCGACGTTTCTCGGACAGACTGTGCGATGCTCTCCGCGTTTGCTTCTCGGGAAACCATATCCAATTTTCGCAAGTCACCGGCGACCATGGTTTCCAAAAATGGAGGCGGAAGCATCGCGAGAAGCTTTCTCGTCGCTTGTGGAGAGTGGTCTTGCGTTATTACGCGCAAAGCGTGTGAAGACACCGACGAACCCGGAGTCGTACCATAATCAATCACATCCAACGAATCTCGAAAATCTCGAAAACTCTCCTCGTACCACTCGCGCATCTTGCTGAACGATCCACTCACAATCTTACTCGCCTTCTGCGTATCTTCCGCACCAAACGCGTGCCGTATGTCACCCTCGTAACTCAAATTCGCAATCGTTTCGTACAAGTCTCGTTCATCTACCCTCTCCTTTTTGCTCCTATCATTGCTCCCTCTTAAAACTAACAAAGCATACGCCAACGCCGCTCTCTTGTTCTTGTTCCCGTTCAATGTATCTAACAGGAGACCATTGTCGCAATCTTTTCCATCTTCGCTTTCAACAATCACTCGTTCGTAAGGTTTCTGCATCCTTCCAGCCAGAAATAAATCCTCCCATCCTTCCACATCCCTTTCAATCTTTCTCCGTTCAACGACGCCGTATTTGTATTTTGTCTGCTTGAACGCTTCCAAATTTGGTGCATCGATATCCACGAACGTGTTAAAATGTATTCCAATACCGACATTATCCGACACCAAATTCACACCAGTTGCCCCAAACACCCGCATCAGTTTCGAGTAGTGCGAAGGATTCAACTCTATATTTTCTTCGTGCCATTTATGTGCGTCTTCAACGACAATAACATAGTCGAGCATTTGCGATGGAATGTCTGGCGTTAAAATGCTTGCGCCGTATGCGAACGCGGAGGCGAATTTAGGGAGACGCCTGAGGACATGGGCGTGGTAGAGATTACCACGAAGTTTATCGACGCGAGAAGAAGAGCAGGCCATTCGTCCGTTCTCTGTTTTACTTTCACATCCTGTGGTGTTTTTAAACATGTTTATTGTTGAATTCAGTTGTGAGGACATTTTGGAGTTGTGCGTCGAACATTGCGGTGCCAAATGTTTCGTCTCTCTCAAAACTCTCTCGTCTGTTTATTGTTCTATGTACTACTAGTTATTGTTATTAAAAATATGGGGTTTGCTGTATGTATATTCGTATATATGAGTTTATCTCTCTCGCGCGCGTGCGGGCTCTCTCTCGTCGCAAAAATATTACAGTATCCTCTTTCGCCGTCTTGTTTTGCTATAGTTTCTCTCTCTCCTTCTCTCTCTGTTGTAAACATAAATTCATCTCTCGAAATCTTTACTTGCCAAGCGCTTTACTGGTGAAAACTTCCTCCGTCACATCGTCCATATCCGTCGCTTGATGATCCAAATGCACCCCGCTTAACGCGTTGCGTAAACTTTGCTTCGACGACGCGTACAACATTTTCTCCTTCGCTTTACACGAGTCTGGGACCCAACTGATAAAAAATAACTTACTAAACTCCCTGCCGTCGTCCGTGGTCACGTCCCAATCGAGGACGGCGTATCGAGACTCCGTTTCTGGGAGTAACGAGAGGAACTTTTCAAATTTGAACTCCGCCTGTTTGTTGTTGTTTTTGTTGTTCGTTTCAAAGAAAGAGACGTTTAGAAGAGACAAAAAAGGTCAGATCGCGGCTTCCGTGGACACGCGAAGAGACGCGAGCAGAAACCAAAGCCATTTTCGCGCGTTCGAAAGATCACGCAGACGTCACGAGAAGCTTTCTCTCTCTCTCGTTCTCTTCGATCGTTCCGGAGTCCCCACACAAGGCGGCGGACCAGTCACGCAAAAAAATGATGATGATGATGATGATGATGATGTCGCATCGCACGTACCTTCGTTTCTCCCATCTCGCACACTTCCGTCTTTTCCGCTTTGTCGTCGATTTTAAACGTGACGTATTTAATCTTCCCCAAACGGACTTTATCGAACGCCGGCTTGCACGCGTCGTTCGGGACCACGCCTGAACTCATATCGTTGGTGTGGTTCTCTCTCTCTCTCTCTCCTTTCTCTCGCGCAAAGCTCTTTTCTTTTCGGGGGCGAAGACGACCAAACTCCTCTTTCTCTCTCTCAAAGACGTTTTTGAAATTTACTCCTTTTTGTGGGTTTAGGGTTTAGGGTTTTAGAAAAAAATGTTCTTTGGGTCCCCCCCCCTTCCTAAAAAAAATGCATCCTTTCGAAGAAAAAGCGAGAGTGTTTTGGAAAAGGCCCCTCCTCTTTGACATTGGTTGGAGGACACTTGAATGCTAAGGGCGCTCTCCTTCTTCTCTCTCGCGTGACGCACCGCGAGTCGAAGAGTAGTAAACGCAGAGAGGGGAAGAAGAAAAAGAAGAAGAAGAAGAAGAAGAAGCATCTTTGCTGCTTTTTTTTTCGCCGACGAGATGCCGAAGAGGAAAACGAAGCAACACAAACACAAAGGCAATCACGGCCACAAGTACTCGCACAAGACCGCCGTCAGAGCGACGTTTTTATCTCCGCACGCCGACGTCCTCTACGACGAGTATCACGAGCCAGAGAAACCAGGAACGGTGAACAGAAAAGAATACGACGAGGATAAACCGGGCGGAGGGAAGTTTTATTGTAAAGTGACCGGGAGACACTTTGAATCCGCGCTGGCGTTGAAGAACCACACGAAGACGAAAAGGTACAAGAAGCTGAAGAAACAGCTGTTGATGGGACCGAAGCCGCACAATCAGAGAGATGCGGAAGCGGCGGCTGGGATGGCGCCGCCAACGAATTCGTGACGCGAGAGCGAGAGATGAGTCATCAATAGCACTAGTTGTGTATTAGTAGTAGAGAGTATACGTGTTCTAGTAAGGAACTATTTATTATCAGTCTTCTTGCGGGTTCTTTCTTACTTGTACATTTTTTGCTATCATACACGAATCTATCGAACTCTAAACGCTAAACTTCTCTAAATCCAGACGGCTAACATTACAAAACAATCAATCAAACAACCTTCTTTCTCTTATTTCTCACACCTGCTGCATCTCCAATATCTAATCGTTTCGAGACCATCCCGCTTTCCTCTTCCTCTTCTCGTTTTCTTTGCACGCGCAAACCGGCGACGGTTTCATCCAACACGCGAAGCTCGATGTTTTTTCCATTGAATAAGATCGCGCATTCCACGTCACCATCGTCGCTGTCAGCATCGCCGTTCTCTTGTTCTTCTTTATTAATCTCTCCTTCTTCGGCAGGTGCGATTTCTTTCTCGCTCCCCCTCGCGTCGTTCAAGAGGCTACTCAAATTACTCTTAGTAGCAGCACTCGTCGCATTTTCTCTCATCACACCTCGATATCTAATCCCGCTCTTCTCTTCCTCTACATTCATAAATTCGACTTCAACCACACCTTTCTTTCTCACCACTCTCACCGGTTTGCGAACATCCGCCGCTGGAGCGCGACGACGCGTGTATCTCAACGCCATCAACTTCTTTTTTCCAACGAAAGCGTTGTTGTTCGTGTTGTTGCTCTTCGTCCTCAACGTCGTCGCACCATCATCGCGCTTCTTTTTTGACTGCACCAATTTCACGTCGTACGACGTCCCGACTTTCGGCGCGCGTGCGTTCGAGTTCGACGCGTCGTCATCGTCGTCGTCGTTGGTGGTGGTGGTGGTGGTGGTGTCCTCCTCCCCGTCCTCGTCCTTCTCCTCTGCGCTCATTTTTGGAGCTTTTTGTTCGTTTTCTTCCCCCAAAGAATTTTACCATTACAATCAAAACCCTAAATAAAAAGGCAAAAAAAAGGAAGGGAAAATTGTTGAGAGGGAAAATCGGGAGAAGGAAGACGACACGATCCTCTCTGTCGTCGCGAAACTTTCCGATGCGCTTAACGACGAGTACGACGACGACGACGACGACGACGACGACGAGTCCAACAAAAGCGGCGGACTCGTGTTGTCGTCGGATGGGCGCGACAAGCGACGGCGACGGCGAGGCGGATGAGGACGAGAAAGAAAGGAGGAAAAAAAGAAAGACGACTGTGGTGATGATGCAAAGGGAGAATCCAATTCCAGATTGCGTCGACCGAGAGGAGAGAGAAGGAGACTTTGTCGTTTTGGACGAAGGGGAAGAAGAAGGAGAGGATGACGAGGAGGCGTTTATCGGCGCGCGAGGCGAACTGCAGCTCCCGGAAAATTACGAGACCGAGTTAGTCGTGAATCCAAAGACATGGTACGACAGAGGGGGATTTTCGAAAGAAGAGCAGGGTGCTCACTTTTCAGAGAAGGAAGAAGAAGAAGAAGAAAAAGAAAAAGAAGAAGAAAAGAAAACGTTCACGGGAGGATCCTTCATCGGAGCCAAGAGTGGCGTAGCTTGCACTGAGGCCGTTCAAAGAGTTATCGCGGAGTTGACGGAAAAAACGCCCGCTGGCACCGCCGAACGCTCGAGAATCGAGAAGCAAAAAACGAAACAGATCGTCCCGAACCTGGAGAGGTGGAAACGAACGAGCGCAAAAGAGATCACAGAATTGGAGGAAATGAGCGAGGAAACTTTAAAACGGATGGAAATGGAACGAGACTTGGAAAACGTGTGGTTTCACTTTGATTACGACATGTTTTATGCGCAAGCGGCTATCGTGGAGAATCCTGTGTTGAGGGATATGCCGTTTGTGGTCGGCGCCCCGGTGTGCACAACGGCGTCGTACGTGGCGAGAAAGTTTGGGATTCGAAGCGGGATGCCGACACACACCGCGATGAAGTTCTATAAACACGGCGTGAATAATCAAGCGAGAAAAACGGCGAAAGAGGCGTACCATAAAGGTTTAAGAGAACGGTTTCCAATCGATGAAGAGAGGAAATCGTGGGAAACGATGAGACGCGAGGAGTTGGGAGGCAAACGTTACGACAAAGCATTCGAGTTTAAAGAATTGATGGTGACGGGCGTCAATTTTGAACGTTACGGAGAAATTGCTAAACTCGGTCAGGAGGTGTACAGGAAGTACGATCAGTACTTCCTCGCGCCGTCGAGCGATGAGGTCTACTTGAACATGACCGAACACTTTAAGTTTGACCAACGAGAAATGACTACAGAAGAGAAGCATGCAGAAATGGAGGAAACGATGAAGAAAATACGAAAAGAGGTATTTGAAAAGACTAAACTGACGGTTTCAGGCGGTGGTGGTCCGTCCATGCGCTTGGCGAAAATCTGTTCAGACGTGAACAAACCAAATGGCCAGAAAATCTTAAAGTTTACCAGTGAGGATATTTTAGAGTTTTTGAGCACGCTTTCAATTAGGAAAATTGGTGGGATCGGAGCTTCCATGGAGCGCTATTTAAACGCGTTTGATGTGAAAACGTGCGGAGATATCCTCAAACATAAAGCTAAGCTCGCGAAAGTGTGTCACGCGACCGCGTATACGTTTTTATTTTCTGTTGCCATGGGTATCGGGATGGAAAACGTACCGCTGGCGATACAGGAAGGAGCGCCGGGGAGACGTGGCGTTTCCATGAGCCGTTCGTGGTACCCTGCGATTAGAAAATACGATTCATTGTTTAAAATACTCAAATTTCTTGCACAAGATGTCTCCAAGGAGGTGAAACGCTTAAAGTTCATACCTCGACAAGTTACGATTACCGTGAAGTTTCAGCACAACTTCCAGCAAGTAACGAGACAACGAGATTTGGCGCACGCATCACAAAACTACAAAGATTGGATGATAACGATCAAAGATTTGTTCGACAAATTATACCACGAATTCAACGGGAATACTAAACCCTTCGACGTTCGCAAACTTGGCGTGAGAGTATCCAAGTTTAAAGGCGAGGAGCTCGAAAATATCATGGAAGATCAGAGAATGGACCAATTTGTGCCGAAAGCGGAGAAAGCTGATGAACTTCCGCTCATGTCATCGGGGATTTATCATGATTTGCAATTTGAGACGTACGAATGTCCCGTGTGCGGTGGAACCTTTAAAAAAACGGAACAGAGAGACCACGAGTTGGCGCACGAGTACGATAGAACATATCGTAGGGAAGGTGCTCATATTTCTTCTTCTTCGACGTCTTTGAAGAAGACGTTCGCGACGTCGGCGCCATTGCAAGGAAAGTTTGGAAAGACGAAGAACAGAATACTCGTACATAAACACACATCAAAGTTGAAACCGGTAGTTCAAAAAGTCAACGAGAGTTCGAAGAAAATAAAGCAAGTGGCGGCTATAGATAAACAACATTGGAAGAATAAATACGATCGAAGCCAAACGCGCTTGAAAAAGTAGAGATATGCGTTCTGTTTTGCTCAATGCATAAGCGCTAGATAGAGTTTATATATACACAAAAAGTACCACGGTACACTATACCACCACGTAGGGTACCTGGACATCTAGTCCTTGAACGCTTCCATACGTTCGACTTCAATCTCAAACGTCCCCGGCCTATAATTTGTGTTTTTGTCGTCCATGCCGTATGAAAACTTGGAAAGCATCAACTGCACCGCTAAGACTTTTGACCCATCGCACAAGCGATATTCGCTCTCGTTCTCCTCGACTAATCTTCCTCTCTGAACCGGCTTAAAATCCTTAAAGTACAACTTCACGTCCTCAAAATTGTCGCCGTTTGGGCATTCAAATGTCTTATGAAACGCCACGTTGAACGCGTCATCTGTATCGTATAAAATTAACTTGTACCGCTTCCCATCGCCTTTACATCTTACCGATACACCGTCGAATTCTTTCAAATTAATCGCTTTAGCGAAATCTCTACTCTTCATACTCGCAAACCCGCCAAATTGGTCTTCCGTCATTCCTTTCAGCACAGCTTTTCCCCCGTTTAGTATCGTCATCGCATCCGACCGTCCACCCATCACGTTGTCATTCAGAGCTCCGAATTCACTTTGAAATGTCTGTTGATCCATAGTCGAGAAATCAAAGAGAACTTGCGAACCTCCCAATCTAACTTGCGGTGCTTCGATAGTCGGTTTCTTGGAAAGGGGGTTAATTTTTGCGAGCATTCCTCCTGGGCCGTCGAAATATTCCATTTGCTTTCGAGCATCTGACATCGGCTTCGGTAAAAGAGAATCCAAAACGTCATCGAAAAAACCAGCTTTGATTAAGGTTTTATCGGACGATGATTTCGAACGGGAAACCAACGATGATGGTCTCTGCCGTTTTAACAAGGATGTTTTCGAGCCGGTTGGGTGAGTTGTGAATGAAAGCGCGCGCATGATTGTGCGAGAGTGAATGACGTTTCACTTTATATTTTTTATATCTATATTTTCTTTCTTTCTAACTATTAAAACCGTTGCGTTTCGAACCACGCGTCGACCATCTGTCTTCTCCTCGCGATGACTTCAGAAAGAGGCATACTGTTGCTACGGTTGCGATTGTATCTACTATCGTATCCATTATCCAGGGTATGATAGGAAGTATCATCGATTTCAGCCGCGAGTTTACGCTTAGCCGAAGAGACCAGCGAGAAGAGGTAGCGAACGTCTTCTTCCTCGTGCGTTGTTGAATAATCTTCTTGGGATTCGGATTCGTTCCTCGGGTAGTCTAAGGCGGCTATGAGTAAGCAGACGCGATCGGCGGTGATGTTGGATTCTTTTGCGGCGATGCTGTTAAACGACTGTGTCTCGTCGTAACGTTTGATTTTGTTTAGTATGGAGATGATGGATTTGTACGCTCGGAGGCGTCGCGAACACCGATGACGAAAAATTTGATCGTCGGTATTCGTGGTGGACGTTAGATACTCGTGGACAATGGCTGAATACGTTGAGTTGCGAGTAAACAACGACTCAAAGTCACTCAAGATGTCCACCGCATCGCGAACGCCTTCGACTGTGGTCATTCTCGCCGCCGCAGTAGCCGCTACTCGCATCGCTCGAGCGAATGCGTCAAACGTTACGAGTTGCTGTCCTTTACATTCCTCGTCTCCTACCGCAAACACCATAAAACTTTCCAAGTTCGCTTCAAATCGATCGAGGCGGCGTCTAGTCGACCTTCGTGGCTCGAGAGACGCGACTCGACTTCGTAACGACGACGATGGAGATGCAGATGAAAGCGCCAAATGTTTCTCTAAAATCTCCGGTCGCGAGACAAGGACGGCGTGGAAGACGCAACATAAATCGTCCCGCAAAGCATTTTTTGTTTGTTCGGCCAAATGAGTCATAAGTGGGGTATATGGTGACGAGATGTTTGGTCCTCTTTGTTCTCTTATGGTTTGCGTCGTTTGAGATCTTTGTTGCGGTATCGTCGTATGCGCAACTACCTTCAGTCGTGGAGGCGTTTTGAGAAGAGGTTTGAACTGAATGGAATGTGTTGTTTGTCTCATTGAACCGATATTATTCGGTCCGTTCTGTTGAAGATCAACGCTAATCGGTGTCTTCGTTTGTTTCTTTTCGCTCATAAGGAACTGTTCGAGCAATAATTTTGCTGAATGCAGTCGATTCTCCTTGGCGTCATCATCGGATGAAGACGACGACGATACATAGCCATCCGAAGAGGAAGACGCGACGCTTTCTTCGACTTCATCAGTACCAGCAGTCCCGTACGAAAACGGACCGTGACGAGACAACAATCCTCCACCGTCTAAGTATCTTGGCGTATTCCCGGCCGATGCAGACAACAAAGGTACTTTCGCGTCGCCCCAATCGGCGACCACATTTTCGTCGGCGCCGTAGTTGGTAAACGTCAATTTCGCGCCCGTAACTAATTTCTCCCCGTCCTCCTCTCTCCTTCTAGTATTTAATGTCTTAATACTATTTAAATCACCTCCTAATAACGGTGCGAGTGTTTCTTTAGTCCATAACTTTTCATCCGGAATGTCCTCCTCATTCGCGCCGTATTGTTCTTCTCCCTTCTTTTCTGCCGAAACCGCTAAAAGAGGAACACGCGACTCCTCTGGAAATAAATTCTCCACCTCTTGCAGTTGGCGTGTGTCGTATTCGTCCACGAGTAGCTCTTTTTCTTCATCTATCTTTTTGTTACATAAAAGCGGTTTCGAGAGCATTTTGCTCTCTCTTGGCGTTTGCTCTTCGTCATCATCCGACGACGCCGCCGGGACGACTTCGACGAGAGTCAGAGGAGACTGTATTGGAAACGGCGATAAAAGTGGCATCGAACTCCCAGAATTATCTTCTCGTTCATCTTCCCCTTCCCCTTTCTCGTTCTCGTTCGTAATTTTCGTCTCGCTTTTCTTCTTCCTCCTCTTCTTCTTCTTCGTTTTCTTCGTCTCCGTCTTCTCCTCTTTCTCTTTGAACTCTTCTTTGACCAATTGCACTGAGCTTTGCAAATAAATCTCTTTATCGAATGGATCGTCCACGCGCTTTTTCACCGGGCCTCGCGCTGGTATAAAAGGTACCGTTGACTCTGGATTCCGCGAATCGTTCGGTGTCGTCGGCTGTTCTGCTCCTTCTCGCTCGTCCACCACGTCCCAGTTTAACGGCGACACTTCAACCGCTTTTTTCTTCTCCTCCTCCTCCTCCTCGTTTTTATGAGAGTTCATTGATGACGTTCTTTTGGGCGGAGGCGTGACCATCCCGACGCCCGGGACGAACAACTTCGCCTCCACGTTTTACGGAGACCGGTTCGCCGGTGTCGGTGCCGGTGCCGGCGGCGGGGGGTTCGACATCTTTCGAGCAGCGAGTCGTGCAACTCTTTCGTCGAGAACAAATTTTTGCGTAAAAAGATGGGGGAGAATTCGAAGAACAAAACGCATTTATTGAATGACTAAAGTCGCCACAAAAAGCCATCGTCGTCGTCGTCGTCGTCGTCGTCATGACGTCGTCGTCGTCCGCGAAGAAGACTCGGTACACCAAACTGGAGACGCTCGGTGAAGGCACTTTCGGCGTCGTGTACAAAGCCTCGGACGCGTTGAACCCGACGAATCCGTTCGTGGCCATAAAAAAAATCCGCCTCGGGAAAGCGAAAGAAGGCATCAATTTCACCGCCATCAGGGAGATTAAATTGTTGAGAGAGTTGCATCATCCACACGTCGTGCCACTCGTGGACGTGTTCTCGAAAAAGAGAAACTTACACTTAGTGTTCGAATTCGCCTCTGGCGGGGATTTAGAGATGATCATAAAAGATTCGAGCATTGATTTAACAATTGCAGACGTCAAGTCGTACTTGAAGATGAGTTTAGAAGCGATTGCGTTTTGCCACCAAAATTGGATCTTACATCGAGATGTGAAACCGAACAACTTGTTGGTGCACTCAAGCGGGGCTTTAAAGTTGGCAGATTTTGGCTTAGCGCGAGCGTTTGGAAGTCCAGAACGAGAGAATGGGAGAGAATATACGCGAGCGGTGTTTGCCAGATGGTACCGAGCACCAGAACTTTTATTAGGGGTGAAGAGGTACGGGCCGAAAGTAGATTCGTGGGCAGTTGGAATGGTATTCGCGGAGCTGATGCTAAGGAAACCCTTTTGCCCAGGGAGTTCCGATATCGATCAGTTGACGAAGATTTACCATGTTTTAGGGACGCCGACGGAGGAGGAGTGGGAAGGGTGCGCGGCGTTGCCGGATTGGATGAACTTTCCTAGGGAAACAAAAATGGATTTGAAAAAAATCTTTGGCGTGGAAGTTGGTGGTAAGAGTGGTCCGGGTGGGAAACCGAGCAGCGCGAACGCGGAAGCTATTGATTTATTAGAAAAACTTTTGAAGTACGATCCAGGGAAACGAATCTCGTGTCAAGAGGCGTTGAAGCATGCATACTTTAACACGGCACCTGCTCCAACGGAGATTGAGAAGCTGCCTAAGAGGAAAGTTAATATTGAGAAGAACAAAAACGACGGTGGTAAAATAGCAACGGATGGTGAAGACGAGGCGAAAAGAGCAGCGAATAAACGAGCGCGAACTGATGGAGGCGACGACGACGAAGAAGAAGAAGAAGAAGTCACGAAGAAGCGGTTGCGTGGAACGCACCCGACGGCAACCGATGAGGCCAAGGAAGGATTGAAAGCGAAAACGAAACAAATGCAGTCTATGTTTGAGGACGAAGCGGCTAAGTAGTTTGGTTTATTTTAGACATGTAGGTAACGAACATATTGCTTTAGGAAAATGTAACAATAATAAACTACTGTACAGTATATGCAGTTTTTAGCAGACAATAATACAAATTACAATCGCAGTATCTATTTCTTTTCGTCAATTTTTCCACCACCAACTTTCTCCTCTTTAACGCCAAACTTGCTATTCACTTGCTTCTCGACACTTGCATCCATTGCTTTATTCGCCGCTGCCATTTGCTGAAACACGTTCCCTTTCCCCATCTCCTTCTTTAATTCCTCCAACGCTTCGGGATCCATATTCCTAATCAACGATGGCACCGCCACCGCCATAATCACCGTCATCAATACCATCAACACCATCGGATTCTTCAAGAGCCCGAGCAAAGTCACCCGATTCGATGGTTCGAAGTAATCCACCTTAGACACTGGCGCGACGACGACACGTTCGATAGTCTTTTCTTTCGTTGTTCCTTCGGGAGTCTTCAGCTTCGGTAATATCGTCGACATGTCTTCGCTGTATCGCATGACAACCTCTCCATTGTTCTCTCCGTCCACGGAAACTATAATTGGTGGAAACGAAAATCCAATCGCGACTATTTGTAACGTATGGTCCCCGGGAGGAACGTCCAGTAGTGCAAACGTGCCGTCTTTTTTCGGCCTCGTGCGTACTTTTTGCGATCCAGAGCCACCCGAGACGGTCAGCGTGATTTTAATCTCCGACGCGGATTCCAACGGCGGCACCAAACTCTCCAACGGAACGATGCCATGCACTGGAAAGTGCTCCGACGCGATCAACTGCCCGTCGTCTCTGAGCTTCAGCTCTCCTTCGCATCGGACTTCTTTCACGATGGCGAACGGGGACGACAACACGAAAACGACGCACAAAAGTGCGATTTTGCATCTCATCGTAGTGGCTTTGAGAGACGACGACGACGACGACCACCACCACCACCACCTTCGGAAAACCTTCGTCGGTATCTTCTCGACGACGTTTTGGACGAACGCGACGTCTCTCTTTCTCTCTTTCTGATGCTTCTCCCGCGACGGAAGGAAGTGTGTGTGTCAAAGCACGAGACGTTTCTTCAAATTTGTCCAAATTTTGTCCAATTTTGTATTTAGGGTATTTGAAGGAAAGGAAAAAAAAAGGAGGTTTTTGGAAGGAGAAAACGACATCATTTACGAGACCCATTTGTGCTCGCGCGCGAGCGAGAGAGAGAAAGAGAGAGAGAAAGAAAGAAAGAGAGAGAGAAAAAGAAAGAGGACGAGGAGAGAAACGTCGCGAAGACGACGAGTTTGGAGAAGGGATCGCATTTCCTAAGGAGAAGGCGGTCTTTTTCAAAAAAGAAACCGTTCGCGTTTGAGTGTGCAAAAGGCATCTTGAGTAATTTGGGCGTGTACAACGCGTGACGCAGAACGAAAACGCCGCCGATGTACGTCCCAACGGACGAATCCTACCAACGATGGAAAACGCTCGTGCCGTTCATATACGACTGGTTCAATAACTTCAACGTTCCGTGGCCTTCGTTGGCCGTACGGTGGGGGTCGATTCTCGAAGATAAACAGTACAAGTTTTCGCAGAGAGTTTACATAACGGAGCAAACCGGAGCGCACCCAGGCGCAGACTCGAACACGATTTTGAGTTACAACGTGGACGTGACGAAACCGAGAGTGGCGGCAGCGGAGCACATGCTGTTTGATGACGGGACGGATGGTGGGTTTAGTGGTGGGAATGGAGTGAATGGTGGCGGCGCGGTGGGTGGTATTGGCGGAGAGAATACAGGCGGGCCGAGAGTGTCTAATATTAACCTCGGTTTCTTTAAGAAAGTGCACGCGATCATCCATCCAGGGGAGGTGAATAACATGCGTTCCTTTGGGAGTTTAAATCCGGACGTGTTGGTGACGCACACGGATTCGGAGAATTTGTATGTGTGGGACGTGAAAAGACAACCGGGGAGGTCATTTAAAGAGTGTCGCGTGAGAAACGACGATCCAAATTACAGAGCGAGCACGCCGGATTTGATTTTAACTGGACACACCGAATTTGCCGAGTTTGCGTTGGATTGTCACACAAAGGAGTACAAAGTGGCAAGTGGCGGGAGAGATAAGAACGTTTTGGTTTGGCATTTGCCGGATTTTGGCGCGAACGCTGCGGTGAGTATTAGTAATAATAGTAACGGGAAAGTGACAACGAACGAGAATGACGTAAAAGGTCCGATGCTTAACGCGCAGTGTACGTTCAAAGGGCACACGGATACGGTGGAGGATGTTGCATTTCATCCAACAGATGCGAATATTTTGTGTTCTGTATCGGACGACACTAGGTTATTATTTTGGGACGCGCGGTGCGATCACGGCAAACCTGTGAACGCGGTGAAAGCGAGCGAAGTCGACGTTCACGTGGTTGATTGGAACGCGTTAAATACAAATTTAATCGTGACTGGTGGTAAAGATAAGATTGTGAAAGTATGGGATTGGAGAAAAATTGGGGAACTCTCGTCGGCGAAAAAAGGAGGCAGAAAACAAGGAGAAAACGCGTCGGAAAAAGATATGGTTATTATGAGTCACTCGCACGAAGGCGAAATTCTTCGCGCGAGTTGGTCGCCGCACGACGAAAATGTCTTCGCGTCGGCCTCGGACGACGGGTGTTTGAACGTGTGGGATCTAACCAGGAAGAAGGCAACTACTAATAGCGACGAAGAAACTACCACTACAGTAAACGAAAACGAAAACGAAAACAAACCTAATGACGGCGCAGCCTATGGCGGAAACAACGGCTGCGAAGGTGACGGCGGAAACACTAACAAACCAAAGAAACCTCGTTACGGTCAAGTTCCACCGGAAGAACTTCTCTTCACGCACTCGGGGCATAGGAACCCTATCACAGATTTTCAGTGGAACCCTCACGATCCGTGGACGGTGGTGAGCTCTGGATCGGGCGCGAATGTCGCGTCCACGTGTCAATTTTGGCGCATATCTGATCTTATCACTCGTTCAAAAGATGACGTCATGCAAGAACTTGAGAAACATTCGGCATATATTTGCGGACGAGCGGCGAAACCCGCGGATAGTGAGGACGATACGGACGATACTGGCGACGACACTTCCGACGGTGGCGATGACGTAAACACGAAAGAGGAAGACGTTGTGAAGGAAGAACAAAACATGACGCGAAATCCTTCGTACGAAACCGCGCAAGAAGAGCCGTTCGAGGCCATGGATTCGTAACGATTATGTAATATTATACAAAGTTTTAGTTACATTTTTTAGATACAAATAATTATGTTAGAATCTTTTCAACCGAGAGATTGCGCTCTCGTCTTTTTTCTTCAGAGAGAGGAAGAGGTCGTCAGATACTGCGTCATTCAAACGAAACGGACACAACGAAAAATGTTTGCATGCGCTCAGTTCTTTTGTCATTAGTGACTTCACGTTGGATGGGTCAGAAAAGATTAAGCTAAATTGGACATCACTGCGCACGCTTGAGAGAAACACAGAAGAAAAAAATGAAACAAAAGCTTACCTTCACTACTGCATTACATTCACGTGCCTAATCCAGCACGTTTCTTTCGCATGACCGCCTCGACTGGCTCCGCTTTACCATCTCGCTTGGCGCCGAGTCCGGTGCCGTGTGTGAAGCCCATCTTTTCCATAAGCTTACTTCCAATCGCGTTCCCGTACTGTTCAAACTCGGCGTAGTTTCTCCCGGCGTCAATCGGGACGCCTTTTGAAGCTTTTGTTCTCGCTTTTTGCAAAGCCTTCATTTTCCTCTCAGCTTCGGCTGCTCGTCGTAAACCTCTATTTGCGTATACTTTAGGTTCACCACCGTCATCCTCCTCTTCGGAAGACTCTACTTTGCTCAACTCTGTCGCGTTACCGGCTTTGATGAACGATACCGGCGCTGCGCTCTTCCTAATGCCAGTCCCTCTTTGTCTATTCCATCTATTTTTACCGGTTCTATCTTTACTCTCTTTACCATAATGCGACATCACGCTTCTATTCGCCCCGGGCGAGTTTCCAGTGAATCTTATAACGGCATGAATCCACTTTCCTCCACCCACCGTTTCAAACACAAACCAGCCAGGAGATCCGCCGCTTCTTTGATGCACGATATCTCTCACGCACTCCAGTTTCATCTTCGTCATGCCAGGCGGCAACCCAACGTAGCTTCCTTCGCCTAAATACACCAATGTCTCCATGACCGATTCCACATACGTCTCTAACTCTTCCTCTTCGATCAGCTGTTTCTGCGCCTCTCGTTTCGCCTTACGTTTCTTCGCTAATGCTTTTTGCCGCCCTTTTCTCGACGTCCAATCGTCCTTACTTGAACTGCTGCTTTCCCCGAACGACGACCCCGGGCTGGGGACCATGTTCCCTCCATCTAACGCCATACCAGCGATGGCTTTTAACTGTCTCTCGTATTCAGCCGAATCCGACAGTTGTCCTTCCATGTCTTCGTCGCTGTCCGAGGAGGACGAAGAGGGAAGAGAATTAACGTCAGCGTCGTCGTCGGCGTTGTTCTCATCGTCGTAGTCCCAGTGAATGTGATTCTCCTTTTTCTTTGCTCTCTTTTCCTTTCCTCTCTCGACGTCCACGCGAACGTTTCCAATCATCAAGTGCGCTCCGTCTTCTTCTTCGTCTTCTTCGTCTTCCGACGACGACATCGAGTTTGCGGGATCCAACGTAAAAAGCGCGTCGACGACCTCGTCGCGTCTCCTCGTGTCGCGCTCCTCCTCCGAGATCTCTTCTCGACGTTTCGGCGCGCCCCACTCGCCCAGACCGACCGGGACGGTCACGTCGTACTTCATTCTTCTTTCAAGACTTTGTTCTTTGCGTCCAAATTTTTGCAGATTTTTGTTCCCTTTTTGGAAACGAATTCTCGCTTTTTCTCGAGACAAAAAAATACGTTTTGGGGATGAAAGCGCTTTGTCTGCTCCCGAGACGACGACCGCCGCAAAGTCCAACGAGACCTCCCGTCGAACGAGGAGGAGGAGGAGCGAAACCCAAAACTGCTGGACGTCGTCGGTTGGGATGGAAAACGAAAGAGAAGCTTTTGCTCTCTCGCGAGAGAAGAGGAAGAGGAGACGTGTCGACCTTAGGGGAGACACGTACCGTTACGAACGCCCCCGCGACCGCGACGGCCGTCGAACTGTTCTCTGGGATTGGCGGGATGCGCTTAGCTCTGGAAGAATCGAAGGCGTTTAAAGATGATGACGCGACCGTCGCGCGATTCATTGCCATCGATAATAACGTCAACGCGAACGATGTCTATAAAGCGAACTTTCAAAATCAAAAGACGAACTCTCTACTGATTGAAGGGAACATAGAAAACGTCGATGCGAAAAGTTTGATTCTTGGCGAGGGAGGACGGTGCGAAATATTAATGATGTCTCCACCGTGCCAACCATACACGAGGAAAGGGAAGAAAGAACGAGAAAAAGATGCGCGTTCGACGGCACTGGCTTTCATAATCGACATGTTTGAAGATATGGATGGTGTGTGTGACGAAGATATGCGTCCGAAGAGGATACTGCTTGAAAACGTCGTCGGATTCGAGCTCGGTGCAGAAAGGGAGAGGTTTATACAAGCGTTGAAAAAGAAGAAGTATCACGTGAGAGAGTTTGTTGGGTTGTCGCCGGAGACGATGTTAGGAGTGCCAGTGAAAAGGCCGAGATATTACTTGTTGGCAAGAACAGAGGAGTTTGGGAGGTTTGATGATGATGCGCCTTGGATGTCGCAAAAAGGAAACGTAGCGATGGTAGAAAATATAGCACAGTATTTAGATGAAGACGTAGAGGTGGGTTTAGAAGTAGAGAGAAAGAAAATAGAAAAATATTGGAAGTTCTTCGATATCGTTAATACATCGTCATCGAATGATAACTTAGCGTCGACATTTACGTCCGGGTATGGGAAAACGATTTTTAGCGGGAGTTTCATTCTCTTCAAAGACGGCGAAATCGCGAAGAGGGATGTTAATGCAAATGACGCGTATCGGTTAGTGAATGATGATGATGAAAACGATGAACAATTTGTAGAGCGAATTTCAAAGTCCTTGAGATATTTCTCTCCCAGTGAAATTTGTCGTTTACATGGAATTAGAGATAGTTTTGTTTTTCCTCCGTCGTTATCGAAGCGGCAACGGTATAAACTAATTGGGAACGGGGTTTCAGTACAAGTCGTCGCAAAATTGCTAGAATATCTATTTAAATAAGGTACTACTCTACTATTAGAAGCTAGTGACTCGCGCTCTATTCGCAGCTGGTCCTGCCTTGCGAATGGTAGAATCGACATTTTGTTGTTGATATTTTCTTTTCCCAGTGCTAATCGCGAAGATCCCAATTGCCAAAACTGCCAACACGAAGAACAAGTATTCGCCACTGAATACGTTTTCGAGAAAGACTGGAAGGATCAATATAGAATTCGAAACAATCATTTTCTGTCGACGTAATCTGCATCGCGCTAATTTAATTCTCGCATTTTCAATCGTCAATCTCGACCGTTCCGCGAACTCCATGGCTTTGCTCAAGACGTAATCGGACTGAAAGTGTACGGCGTCTTCGTCTTCTTCAAATGAAGATAAACTCGCGGCCAACTCGGTAAAAGCATTGTCCAAATCCTGGAGATTTTCTCTCATTTCTACTGAAATACGTTGTGGTAACGAGTGCGGTAACGTGTCGCGATGATTTTCGTAGTCATCGTTCTCGTTGACGTATTCGTTCGCGAAGGCACCGTACGCCTCCGTCGCGGCTTCGACGATGTGCAAGGCGGAATTCAATCGGGAAACGATATGATTTCTTCTTCCGGCGTTCGCAATGACATCAGAAACGCTTCCCGTGTTTGAAAGATCCCCACCGAACGGATGACACCCAACTGCCCACGGCAACGGTTCAAAATCTCGGCCTTTGTGTTTCCTCGCTTCAAACGGCAATGCACCGAGCGTTTTCGCTAGACCGGCGATAATATCGCGCGTTAGGTTTGGATTCGCTTTCTTTCTCCTTCCTTTATGCGACGGTGAAGGCATCCCATCACTCATCCCGGCATCTTGAGAAGAAATCTCGGAGGCATCTTGTAAAACAACCACCAAGTTTTCATCCGAAGCGACATCGTTTCGTATGTCATCTTCATCTTCGTTATCTTCATCACTTTCCACGTCTAAACCATCGTCGTCATCCATAGCGACACCTTTGCCGTACGATGCGAGCGATAAGATGTACACTGGGACCACTCTTGTGCCAAACAATTTCACAGTATTTGTTCGATTGTTGCCCAAAAATGTTGACGCAACATCTCCTCGTTTTGAATGCAAATGCCCAACGTTTACATCTTCGCTCAGATGCATATCCAATAACACCGCATGCGCGGCATGCTCAGCCGCCTTCGGTCCGTACCTAGAATACAAAAGCGATGACGCTGTTTCTACGTGTTCACTTAAACCGTGTCCAAGTGCGTCGCTGGAAACACGAAGCTCTTCCAATACGTGGCGTTTAGAAAACTTG
>JACLAA010008124.1_pt1 | contig 19172 bp, 25 predicted proteins | sample 8027891 | NCBI WGS metagenome assembly JACLAA01 (sample SAMN15724900, study PRJNA655200) | protist metagenome | isolation source: fluorescence activated cell sorting (FACS) single amplified genomes of... | place: Spain: Blaines Bay Microbial Observatory, Mediterranean Sea | collected 2016-01-19 | reverse complement strand
GTGTAAATAGTAAAAGCCCCGTAATGCCTGTGAGGTTTGGGGCAGTAATACTACACGAGTGTTTTATCGCGTAGTACTACTGGAACATTAGTTGAACTTGTGTATGATTTGTATTTTTCAAAGCAGTTCATTTTGTTTAATTTATCTTTCATTATTTCATAAGCAAAATCATGGTTATATGTAAATGTTTTGCCAGATTTAAATGTTACTTCAATGATTTGATTTTTTCCGATTAATGATTTGCGAATTACGAATCTTTTTGATTTTAAAGTTTGCATAGTTTTTATTTTATTAGTTATTATTAATTTATTATATTATCTTTATTACTTCGTATTTAGTTTGTGACTTTCATAAAAGCCCCAGGCTGTCTGTGAGGTTGATCACCCCTTTAGAAGCTTAGGATCTCAGGATCTTCAGCGTGAACTGCCACATGTACACGTACACATTAGTTGATCCGGGTAAAAACCCCCATTTTTTGTAGATCTTCCAGATCTTTCTTATTTCTTTAATGTAATTTATCACGATCTTAAGTTTAAAATTTAAATACATATATATTATCTTGATCACCTCGTATTTAATTTGTGCAGTAGTTAGTATATAAAGGCTGGGCTGGGCCCGGCTGGGGGCCAAAACCTAAAAATTTTGCGGCAAAACGCATAAAAATGGGGGCCCATGGGCTAAAAAAAACGATTTTACGTAACTGGCTGGTAGTCAAGAGGTTAGGTATAGCGCTTTTCCCCACTATTTACAACAATATTTCCCATAAAAACAATGCAAAAACAACTTATATATAATATAGTACTGTTTTACTACCTTAAAACTTAAAATAACCGTGTAATTAATAGGATTATAAACAAAAGGACGCATTATGCCACAAAAACTATCAGCTAGAGCTAAGGCTGCGAAGAAAAAACGCGATTTAGCCGCAGCTAATACAAGACGTCGCGAGAAAATGCGGGCAGAGAACCAGAGAAAAAGGCGTAAAGCTAAAAAGTCTGGTAAAAATATTAAGGGCAAAGACTATGACCACACTAAGAAGAAGTTTGTGTCCGTAAAAGCAAACAGAGGTGGTCACGGAAAAGGAACTAGAAAAAATAATTGCAAATAAAAACAAATAATGGCAAGAATAAGTACATATACAATTGACAGTAGCATCGACGGAACTGAGTTTTTGTTAGGACGAGAAGCTGACGGTACAACGAAACAGTTTTCAATGAGCGCGCTACAAACGTTCTTGGCAACAGCGGCGGAAGATACAACTACATTTGGAACTGTTGATATAAACGGTGGCGCTATAGACGGCACAGTAATTGGAGGTTCTACTCCAGCAGCAGGATCTTTCACAACAATATCGGCAAGTAGCAATGCTACTATAACCGGTAACACAACAATAGGCGGAACTTTAGGAGTTACGGGTGTAACCACTCTAGTCGATGTAAATGTAACTGGTGAAATAAACTTTGATGGCGCACCTGGAACAGCTGGGCAATATTTGCAATCGCAAGGAGATGGAAACACTCCTATATGGGACACGCTTAGCTTAAACGACTTATCAGACGTGCTTATTGCCGATAGCTCTCTTTACATTGGACATGATCCAACAGCTACAGACAGCACAGCGCAGTTTAACCTAGCTGTAGGTGTTACAGCTTTAGATGCTATAACAACAGGTGATGCAAACGTTGCTATTGGTCACGATGCTTTAACAGCAAATACTACAGGTACTGGAGCTATAGCTATAGGTTATCAAGCAGGAGCTGCAATGACTAGCACTACTTTTGCACCTACATTTTTAGGCTACCAAGCTGGTAAACACGAAAACGGAGGCTTAGGCGGTAATACCGGTTTAGGTCACAGTACTCTGTCTACTAACACAACTGGAACTTTTAATACAGCTGTTGGGTATTTTGCTTTAAATAATCTAAATACTAGCGGTAGTGATGTACCTTCTGCCAACACAGCAGTAGGTCATTTTGCAGGTTTAGACGCTACCTTCGGCGATAAAGGTACTTATATAGGTTCTAGCGCTGGGACAAATGTAACTTCTGCAAATAACAATACTTTTGTAGGCGCTGAAGCAGGTAACTCTACAACAACTGGTGGTGATAACGTTGCGGTTGGTCTTGGGTCATTAGGCGCTAACACAACAAACGTCAGAAACACAGCAGTAGGTACAGAAGCTTTAAACTTTAGTACAGCGGCTGAAAACGTGGCTATTGGATATAGAGCAGGCTACGGTGTTAATGGGCAAACAAACTCTGCTACACAAAACACATTTGTTGGTTTTGAAGCTGGCACAGTAGCTACCACAGGTGGTGTTAATACTGCCATTGGATATAGATCTTTAAAATCAAACACAGTTGGAACTAGCAACACAGCGTTAGGTTACCTTTCTTTACAAGCCAATGTCCAAGGCACGGGTTCTGTTGGTATTGGTGCTCATGCACTAGGACAGTCAAATCCTGCTACAGCTTCTAATATGAACAACACAGCTGTTGGTACTTCTGCTGGTCAAGAAATTACAACAGGAACTAACAATGTTGTTATAGGTTATCAAACAGCAGACGCAATGACTACTGGATCTGGTAATACTATAATTGGTTACGATGCTAATCCATCAGCAAACGCTGCGGTTAATCAAACAGTAATTGGTAACGGCGCTACTGGGCACGCAGACAACGTAGTTGTTGTTGGTAATGCTGCAGTAACTGCAATACACCCAGGTGATGATAACGGCGTAGACTTAGGATCTACAGCTTACTCATTTAAAGATGCTTATATACAAGGTAGCTTAAAAATTGGTGACACATCAGGAAGTACATACTTTCAGTTTCCAACTACTACAGGTACAACTGGTCAAGTATTACAAGTACCTTCTTCTGGTAATTTATTAGAGTGGGGTGATGTATCAAGCAGTAGTAGTGGCGTAGATTTTATTAGTCAAGATACATCTTTATTAGTAGGACATTTAACAGCGCCATCTGGAACTGCTGAATTTAACGTTGGCCTTGGTCTAAGTGCTTTAGATTCTTTAACTGATGGTGATAATAACACTGCCATGGGTCATTTAGCTGGAACAGCTTTAACAACTGGAGCTCAAAACGTTTTTATTGGATCTGAAGCTGGTCAAGCTATATCTTCTGGCTTGCAAAACGTAGCGATTGGGTTTGAAGCTTTAGCTGCATCTGGAAACCCATCAAAAGCAGTAGCTATAGGTTATGAAGCGCTTACAGCTGTATCAGTTCAATTTCCTAACTCTGTAGCCGTTGGATATCAAGCTGGACAAAGACAGACATCTGGAACTGATAATACATTTTTAGGTTATCGCGCAGGTGCAAATGGTCAATCATTTGCTAAAAACACTGTAGTAGGTTCTGGAGCTTTGTATAATGAAATAGTTGGACAAGAAAACGTAGCCATAGGTTACAATGCTCTTGCAGCTCAAACATCAGCTTCAGCTAGTAACTCTAAAAACGTTGCTGTAGGTTCTCAAGCTGGTGTTAATAACACAGATGGTTATTTTAATGTATTTTTAGGAACACTAGCTGGTAACACAAACACAACTGGTGATAATAACATTGTAATTGGTTATAATGCAGAGAAAAGCTCTGCAACTACAGACAATGAAATAGTTATAGGTTCTGCGGGCGCAGGTCTAGGGGCTAATTCAACTGTAATAGGTAATACTTCTACACTTAATACAAAGATTTTTGGACTTAGAACTCCTTTAACTAGTTTAACTAGTGGAGACGTTTTAACGCCTAACGACTCAGGTCAAACTTTTGTATTTGCTGACAGTGCTGCTACTATAACTTTGCCAAATGCCGCTGCTTATAGTGATCTAACTGGAGTATATTTTCACTTTATAGCATTAGACGATACTGTTGGTGATAAAATAATACAATGTCCTGATAATGTAAACGATGACTTAATTGGCGGAGTTACGGTTATTGATGTAGACGATGATTCTACTGTTTCTTTTGCAGTTCAAGTTTCAGATGAATTTCATAAAATAACATTTAACGGCACTACTACTGGTAGAGGTGGTAGTAAAGTAACAGTTACAAATATAGCTACTAATAAATGGCATGTAGAAGGTACATTGTTATGTTCTGGAACTCCTGCAACACCATTTTCATAATTAGATTATGGCTTTTAAAATGAAAACTATACCAGAAGTGCTTGGCTTTAATGCTGAGCACTCTGAGCAAAAGTCTATAGTTTTTGAAAGTAAAATGCCTAAAAACGTCTGGGGCATGGTAGACATGAACGGCGTTATAAATATAAACAAAGATCTTAGTGCTCGGCAAAAAGCAAAAGCCGTAATGCACGAACGCTTACACCTGCAGCAAATACGTGACGGTGTATTAGAGTTTAATAAAAACAATTATAAGTATAAGCCTAAAGGTAGTAATAAAATGATTACAATACCTACAAAACTTATAGATACTAAACGACGTGATATTCCATGGGAAGCTAGCGTTGAAGCTAAAATGAGTAAAATATATAAACGTAAAAAATAAATAAAATGCCAGGAACAAAAATGCCTAAAATGGACCATAAACCAAAAAAGATGGTTGATATCAGTAAAGTAGGTAAAGGACAACAAAACATGATAGAAAGTATAGTTGAAAAAGCAATGATGTTTAAAACACCTAAACAAGTTGAAGAAGTTAGACCTATGATGGCTCACCCAAAAATGGTAGACGAAAAAAACTTTCCAAAAATGGCTCAAGACATGGCTAAAGCTTTAATACCACCAATGGATAAAGCTAAAATGTACAAGCCTACTAAGTATCATGACGGGCCAAAAATGGGGCATGAGCCAAAAATGTACGGCAAGAAGAAAAAGTAATGGCAGCCAAAAGACCTACTTGGAAAGACTCTAAGTATGCTGATGCAAAAGGTAAGTTTAAAAGCTTATCACCAACTTCATTAGCAACATGGCTCATTAAATCTAGGCGTGGTAACAAAAGAGCTATTATCGGCAGCTTAAACCAGCAAATAGTATTTAATAGAAAGAAAAGGCCAAGTTATGCGCGTAAAATGGTTACTACTAGAAACATAGTGACTAAAAGGCTAGGTAGTAAAAAGAAAAAATGAAAAAGCCAGGTAAAACATATAGAGGTGTTTTAAAAGCTAGAATTAGTAAGTTATACGGCGGAGATGTAACTATAGCTAAAGTAAAAAAACTTAAAGCTAGAAGAAAAGCAACCGCAAGAGACAAACAGCTAGCTAACTGGTTTATTAACATGCATAAAAGAAAGTAATATGAAAGTAAAAGCACCAAAAGGCTATCACTGGATGACTGCCGGTAAAGGCGCTCCAAAGCTAATGAAACACTCTGGCAAGTTTGTAAAGCATAAAGGAGCAAGTCTAACTGCAGACTTTAAAATACAGAAGCTTCATAAAAAGTAATGCCTAGAAAAAACACAAAGCCAAAAAATAAACCCTGCTCGGGTTAGAGCAAACCAAATAATAATAATTAAAACCAAAACCAATGACGTTTTTTTACCAGACTCAATCGTGGAGTAGTCAACCACAAATATCCGATGAAACCAAACAATTATGGGAGCATGTATCTGAAAAAGCCAACTGGCGTATAGTGCAGCTACCTAATGGATTTTATCAAACCGAGTACCAAGACCCTAATAAAGAGACTTGGATCGACGTTACTCGTCGAGAAACTATTGAAGGTGCTGAGCAAGCAATTGACAGTTCAGTTGAGCATTACACAAAAAAGCTCGACTATTTAAAAGGCCCAAAAGTAGTTAAAACATTTAAGTAGTAATTTCAATTTAATCTAATTTAATCTAATGCAAAACTCACAAGACATAGTGAAGAACTTAAACTTTGGCACAGATGCTCAAAGCAAAGTCTTTACTGGTATTACCAAATTGACACAAGCCGTTAGCTCTACATTAGGAGCTAGCGGTAAATGTGTAATCTTAGAAGACTTCATGGGTAGACCTATGATAACTAAAGATGGTGTAACTGTTGCTAACTCAATAAGCTTGCACGATCCAGTTGAAAACATAGGTGCTACACTTATAAAAGAAGCTGCTAGAAAAACAGTAAGCGAAGCAGGCGATGGTACAACTACCGCTACAGTTTTAGCTCACTCAATACTAGAACAAGCCAAAGGCCACAAAGAGCCTCTAAGAAACATTAAAAACGATATAAACAAAGCATACGAAAAAACCGTAGAGTACTTAGATAAAGTATCTATACCGGTTGAAGGCGATATGATTGATCAAGTAGCTACGATATCATCTAACAATGATACAGAGCTGGGATTAATTATAGGTGAAGCGTTTAAAAAAGTAGGTAAAAACGGTACAGTTTTTATGAACTCAGAAGGCGCAGATGAAACAAGTGTTGAAGTTGTATCTGGTTCTCAGATCAACCAAGGGTTTGCTAACCCTAACTTTGTAACCGATGTCACTAAGCAAAATGTAACGCTTGACAAACCGTTGGTGCTACTAGTTTCATCACCAATAACTACAGTTAGAAAAATACAAACAGTATTAGAGTACGCTGTAACAAATAACAGAAGTATACTTATAATCGGTGAGCTTGAAAAACAACCGATGAGCGCTTTAGTTATGAATAAAATTAAAGGCAATATTAAAGCTAATGTAGTTGCACCTCCAGGATTTAACTTCTGGAAAAAAGACTTTTTAGATGACATTGCTGCAGTCACTGGTGCTACTCACATAAACGAAGAGTTTGGAGATGATATAGATCTTATAACTCCGGATATGTTAGGTGAGTGTGAAAAAGCTGTATCAGACAATAAGTCTACAGTTTTAAAAGTAAAAAGCATACCAGATGCTGCTAGAGATAGAATTGAAACTATAGAAGATCAACTCAATAGTGATACACCCAGTTTAAAAACCGAGAAACTACAAGAACGCTTAGGCGTATTATCAGGAAATGTAGCGGTTATAACTGTAGGTGCTAACTCTGATGTAGAGCTCAAAGAAAAGAAAGATCGTGTAGATGATGCGATCCACGCTACAAAAGCAGCGGTAAAAGAAGGTATAGTACCTGGTGGTGGTATAGCTTTACTTAATGCTGCAGACAGACTGAGCGGTAAAACTGAAGGTGAGAAGATATTTATAGAAGCAATTAAAGCGCCTTATAAAACGATACTAAACAATGCTGGTTTAAACACAGATATGCTTGCAGGCAAAAAAGGCTGGGGTATAGACGTAGTGAAAGGAAAACCAGTTAGTATGATTAAAGCTGGTATTATAGATCCAGTGTTAGTTACTAAAACGGCTTTAAAAAACGCTGTGTCTGTAGCAACTACAATACTCTCCACTGATTGTGTAATTAACAACATGAGAGAATAATGAGAGCTATAGGTATATTTTTAGTAATAGAAGAAATCAAGGAAAAGCCCACTAAAACTAAAGGTGGGCTACTCTTGACTGAAAAAATAAAAGAAGACATAAGATACCGTAAAGGTATTATTAAATCTGCTGGTGATCTGGTAAAAGGAGTAAAAGCAGGTGATACTATATATTATGACAAGCATGCAGGCTTTAATATAGAGCTAGACGATAAAGTTCTATTAGTTATAAAGCAGCAAGATGTCGTTATAGTTCTATGAGAAAGCTAGAGGCCAAAGATATAAAAGACATCGGCCTTTTAAAGCATTATCGCATTGTAAGAAAATGGGCTTGTAAAAACAACAAGCTAAACGATGCTGATCTAGAGCTTTTAATTTATTTTGACTGTATGGACTTATTCACACGTCAAGACTTTTTAAACGGTACTTATACATATTCTTGGGATAAAAGAAGATGGCAAAGACTAGTGAGAGAAGGCTGGATAGTTGTTTGGAGACATAGGAATAATACAACACAAAAATACAGCTTGTATAAAACCTCGGTTAAGTGCAAGCTTTTAATAAAGAAAATATATAGAATATTACTAGGTCAAGAAGACTTACCTACAAGTAAACAACGTAATGTTATTATGCAAGGTAAAACTTACACTGACAAGGTAATGAAAAAAGCAATAGAACTAATTAACAAAGATAAAACTAGATAAAATAAAACAAAATGGCATACGGAGATATTACAAATAGTCCACATATTGCAAACAGTCAATATAGAGAAAAAAACGGTGTAGAGACTGTTGACAGAGCTGTGGTAATTAAAGACGCAAGCACAAAAGGTGGACCTGCTATAAACTACCTTAGCAACACTTTAAACTTAGGACAGCTAACTGCTGTTAAAGCTTCAAACAGAGCTGCATTATACGTAGGTGTTCAAGGAGATGTCTGCGTGCTACTATCAGGTCAAAGCGCACCTATATCAACTGGTACGGCTGATGGTAACGTAACTAATACGTTATTGGATAGTGCTGCTAACTTTGTCGCAGATGGTGTTCAGTTAAGAGACATAGCAGTAAATACTACAGACGGCGGCGATTTTGCTGCTTTTGTTAGCTCAATACATAGTAGTGGTACAACCGTAGGTCTTGTAGACATCAATAACACGAACTCTGATAAATTTCCTGACGGAAATGAAACGTATGAAATATACAGAGCTGTGTTGTTTCAAAACGTGCAAGCAGGAACTCTTTTGCCTATACAAGTAGACAGAGTGTTTGCTTTAGGTACTACAGCTGACGATATTATAGCAATATACTAAATATGTCTATACTTAATATAAAATTAGGTGTAACACGTAATAACTCTCCAAAGCTGAACGATATAGAAAGGCTTTTAGGAGATTTGCAGACAAGATCAACTACTTTTGAGAATATAGCTGGTACAAAAGCTGTATTGCGACAAATAGAAAAATGTAGCTAATGAGTAATTTACTAGACAGAGCATCAATATTATTAACCCCTACAGCCGTAAGTGACGGCACGCTTCACAGCGTTAAACCTGTTCAAACTTTTGGGAGTGAGTTAGTCGTAAATGGAGATTTTGCAGACAATAGCACTTGGCAAACTCAATCAAGTATAACTTTTACAAATGGCACAGTAGTAATGGACTCTTCAGGTCAAAACGCTTATATTAATCAAAATATTCTTACAGTCGGGCGTAGATATAGAGTATTAATAGCAGTTGAAGCATTAAGCGTAGTTAACAAATTAGATTTAATAAACTCAAGCGGTATAACTTACCAAAACCTTGGGGCTGGTGTTGGTGTAAATATTTTTGAAATAACCGCAAATCAAACAGCATTTAGAATTAGAACAAAAGACGGCGCAACTTCAACTATTTCAAAAGCGTCCGTTCAAGAAATAACTGACGGCGATTTTGATTTTACAAGAGGAACAGCAGCGACGCGCGTAAATTCTCAAGGACTTATTGAAAATGTGCAGATATTAGGCAGTGAGTTAGTCACAAACGGAACTTTTGATACTGATTTAAGTGGTTGGATTAACGGCAGCAATTATTGGCAATGGTCTAACGGCAGAGCTTACCACCCGTTTGGAAGTGTTAATAATGGCTTAAAAATAACTGGACTTTCCACCAAAAAATATAAATTAACTTTTGATGTTGAGGTAATTCAAGGGGCTTTATTTGTTGAACTTGGCACAGCAACAAGCTTTACACAAAGCGGTACTTACACTATTTTCGGGGTCGCAAATTATTTAAATTTTAAAAGAAACCAAAGTTTTGAGGGCTACATTGATAATGTTAGTTTAGTAGAAGTAACGGACAATACAAATTTGCCTAGGATTGATTTTTTAGGCGGTACGGGGCAAATTTTATTGGAACCGGCTTCAACCAATACTGCTACCTATTCAAACGATTTTACACAAGGCGATATTTTTAACCAAAGCAACCCCCCAACTTTAAACGACGCTGTTTTAACTGCAAATCAAGGCACAGCACCAGACGGAACAAATACTGCTAGTTTGTTAAAAGATAATAACAACGGAGGCACAGGTCAAAGCAACTTGAATTATTTTGGAACAGTTGTTGTTTCAGATAATTTTAATACTTTTTCAGTGTTTGCAAAGAAGTCTTTAAGTAGTGGTATTTTAATGGAATTAGGGGGCTATGACGATGGCTTTCCTACTGCTGCTTTTAATTTAGAAAATGGAACTTTAGGGTTTGTAAACTCTAACATCACCGCAAAAATTGAAGATTACGGCAGTGGTTGGTATAGATGTCAAGCTACATTTCAAACAACAACAGATGTTCAAGGTTTCGCTAGAATAGGTTTGACAACTTCAACTGGGAATCCAAACATAACAAGAGACGGAACAAACGGAGTTTTATTATTTGGCTTACAAGCAGAGGCAGATGCTTCAAGGAACTTTGCTACATCATATATCCCCACAAGCGGCAGCACTGTGACACGTAACAAAGAAGAAGCAAACAGCAGCGGAGATTCAAGCCTTATAAGCTCAACAGAGGGGGTACTTTATGCAGAAATAGCAGCATTGGCAGATGATGCAACAGTAAGAAGAATTTCAATAACAGACGGAACCGTAAACAATAGGGTTGAGATTGCATATTTTGCCGTATCAAATAAAATAAGTGTTTCAGTTAAAGTAAGTGGTTCAGATACTTTTAGTTCTCAATCAACCGCCAACGATATAACACAATTTAATAAAATAGCCGTAAAATATAAAGTTAATGATTTTAATTTATTTATAAACGGCGTTAGATTAAGTACAGATACAAGCGGCGCAATTCCAACTGGTTTAGATACATTAAATTTTGACTCTGGAAGTGGTACTTTTGATTTTTTCGGCAAAGTGAAATCCGTTGCATTATTTAAAGAGGCTTTAGATAACGACGAATTAGAGTGTTTAACAGGATCTGGATTTGATTCATTTACCGCCTTAGCACAAGCTGGTAGTTATACAATAATATAATATGGGAGTAAGATTAGGAAACGGAAACTGGGCTGTAAAAACAAGTAAGCTACTAGCGTATAACGATGCTAGTGGTATGTTTTTTAATAAAGAGTTCAACTTCACTAGAGCTACTACAGCGACTAGAGTTAATAAATCAGGTTTAATAGAAAGCGTAGCTAGTAACTTACCTAGAATAGACTTTTTAAACGATAGTAAAGGTTATTTACTTTTAGAACCAGCCTCAACAAATTTAGTTACTTATAGTGAAGATTTTACTCACAGTTCTTATAGTAACCAAAATGTTACTTTAACAAATAATTCGGGTATTTCACCACAAGGATTAAACAATGCTACATTAATAAATGAAGGAGCCGCTGATAGTGTTCATTGGTTACAACCAGTAGGGATTGTACCAAATAACGCTAATGTTACAATTTCATTTTTTGCAAAAAAAGTTACAAGAGGTTTTGTAACAGTAAATATTTATAGTGGTGTAGATTCAAAATTTATTAGGTACAATATAGAAAATGGTTCTGTTGTAAATTCACAAAGTGGTGTAACTACAAGTGTAGAGGATTTTGGTAACGGCTGGTTTAGATGTTCTTACACAAGAGAAACCGCAGCTACTGGAAACCCAAACACAGTAGTTGGTTTGTCAAATGGCTCGGCACAAGGTTATGTTGGTGAAAATAAAGAAATATTATTTTGGGGCTTACAACTTGAACAACAATCTTTTGCCACATCATATATCCCAACCTCAGGCTCTTCTGTAACTAGAAACGCAGACGTTTGTAACAGTTCCGGCGCAGCTCAAGATTTTGATTCAACAGAAGGAGTTTTATACGCGGAGGTAGCTAAACTTGATATTGCAGCAACAGAAGGTGGATTGCGTTTGTCAAAAGACGCTAATAATGAGATTAGAATTAATTTAGCATTAAATAATAGGTTAAACATATTCGTAAATGTAGGAGGAGTTAATCAAGTTTACCTAGATAATTCAACTTTTATTTTATCAAATTTTAATAAAATTGCTTTAAAATACAAATTGAATGATTACGACATTTATTTTAACGGAAGTAAAGTTCATACTGACACATCAGCATTAGTGCCGAGTGGCTTAGATGAATTAAAATTTAATGCTTTTTTTGGTAAAGTAAGAGAAGTGAGAACATACAGAACAGCATTAACTGACGCGGAACTAATAGCATTAACAACATAAATATGAAAATAGGTAAATATGAGTTTGACAGTAAGTCAGCGTATGAAACAAAACTAAAAGCCTTAGGAACTGCTAAAGACGAAGACGGTAATGATTACCCTACTCATAGTCACAGCTTAGTTGCACTTGGAAACATTGTTGTAACACCTGGTGAGTACGACGAAGAAGGTAATGAAACTAAAGCACCAGTGCTGAGCGATAAATACCACGTAGATGTTATGTGGGATTTAAGCGACACTTACGATGAAGAAGGTAACGAAGTAAAAGCAGATCACCCTTACGGCTGGAAACAGTTTGCGGTAGAAATACAAGATAACGGCGTGCATATGTTTGCTGGTGTAGACTACGTTTCAAATACATTTTAAAAATGGCTAAACTAATCAAAAGTAAAATGGCTTGCAATAAGCCCAAAAGAACACCTAAGCACAGGACTAAGTCTCATGTGGTTAAAGCTTGTTCTGGCGGCGTGCAGAAAATTATACGATTTGGGCAGCAAGGTGTAACTACCGCAGGTAAACCTAAAAAAGGTGAGTCAGCTAAACAAAAGGCTAGACGTAAAAGTTTTAAAGCTAGACATAGAAAAAACATAGCTAAAGGTAAATTAAGCGCAGCATACTGGGCTAATAAAGTTAAGTGGTAATATGAAAAAGATATGGCAGTGGTTAACCGGCAATGTCATTAAAGAGGTCGGTGAAGTTTTAGATAACTTAACAACTACAAAAGAAGAAAAGCTAGAAGCTCAAAGATTAATAACAGAGATACTAGAGAAAGCAGATAAAGAAGCACAAGAGCAAGTTACTGAAAGATGGAAAGCAGATATGGCATCTGACTCAAAGCTTTCTAAAAACATAAGACCTATGGTGCTTGTATACTTGACAGTAATATTTACTGTATGTGCTTTTTTTGACGGAAACATAGGAGAGTTTACAATAGCAGAAGAGTATATACCAATATTCCAAACACTGCTTGTAACAGTCTACGGAGCTTACTTTGTTGGTAGATCTTGGGAAAAAGCAAAGTCAATAGTAAATAAAAGCTAATATAAGTGATTAATATATAGTAAATTAAATAACAATCAAATTAAATAAAAATGAGTAATAAAATCGAAGAAAAAGAGTTAGAGAAATTATCTAACCAACAGTCTATTAAAGCTAGGCTATTATCAGACGTTGGAGCTATTGAAGCTCAGAAACACGAACTATTGCATACCTTTGCAGAAGTCATAAAAGAATCTAGAACTTTTAACGAAGAGTTAGAAGAAAAATACGGTAAAATTACCGTTAACCTAGAAGACGGTAGTTACGAAAAAATAGTAGAAGAAGATGTCCAAGCTAATTAGAAAAATAAGTATTGGCGCAGATTATAAAAATGAAGCAATGCATTATTCCGTAGGCCAACAGGTTTACGGAGGTCATTGCATCTCTGATATATTACACGACCAAAAAGACGGATCATATAATATATACATCGAAAAAAACAATGAAGTCATACCTTGGAAAAAGTTTAATTCTAATATGGCTATATCAATTGAATATAATCTAGAATACTAATGCAAAGTTTATACAGCTTCATCATACAGCCTAAAAACGGTAGGTATGCAAATGAAGTAGAGCTTGGTGATAAAAAACTAATCATCAACACAACTATGGACGATCACAAGTTTGTTAACCGCGTAGGAGTTGTTATGTCAACACCCTTAATAGGTGATACAAATATAAGCATTGGAGACGAGGTTATAGTTCACCACAATGTGTTTAGAAGATTTTATAACGTAAAAGGTATTGAAAAAAACAGTACGTGTTATTTCAAAGAAGACATGTACTTCTGTTATTATGATCAGATATTTCTATATAAACACGAAGGCCAGTGGAAAGCACCTGGTAATTTTTGTTTTGTAAAGCCAATACTTAAAAAAGAAAAACATATTATAAGCGATGAAAAAGAGCAAAAACGTATTGGTATACTAAAATACGGTAATAGCTCGCTAGAAGCGTTTAAAATACACGAGGGGGATCTAGTTGGATTCAGCCCTAGCAGCGAATATGAGTTTATCATAGATGAGAACAGATTATACCGCATGCGAACTAATGATATTACAATTAAATATGAATACAAAGGAGACGAAGTTGAATATAATCCAAGCTGGGCAAAAGGCTGTGGAAGAACTTATTAAAGTTGCTAAAGAGCCTATAGTTGATTCAGATGATGATATATCCGCTGACAGACTTAAAAACGCAGCTGCTACAAAAAAACTAGCTATATTCGATGCCTTTGAAATACTTACTCGCATACAGCAGGAAGAAGATATGTTAAACGAAAAGCCTAAAGAAGAAGACAAACAAAGAACTTTTAAAGGCTTTGCTGAAGGTAGATCAAAATGAGTTACAAGCAAGCTCTAGTAAAAACACTAAAAGATCACATAAAACCTCAGGCGTTAAAAAAAAATAACAGATACAAAAAGTGGGAGTACGGGTATAATAAAGAATATGACATAGTTGTTATATCTAAAACGGGTGAAATAGGTGAAGTAGTTGAAATACAAAACTTAAAAATAGCTTTACCAAAACCCAAAAACATACATAAATTTAAATCTAAAACTTGGGAGCACAGTGAATATCCAAAAGTTTTACAAAAAATAAAATCTGTATTTGACTGGGAAGAATATCCAGCAGGTTTTAAACAACAGTGGTATGATTACATCGATCAAGAATTTACTCGCAGAGAAGAAGGCTTTTGGTTCTATAATAAGAATATGGCTACTTACGTTACTGGTACTCACTATATGTACTTGCAGTGGAGTAAAATTGATGTCGGTAAACCTGACTTCCGCGAGTCAAACAGATTATTCTACATATTCTGGGAAGCTTGCAAGGCCGATAATAGATCCTATGGTATGTGCTACCTCAAGAATAGACGGTCTGGATTTTCATTTATGGCATCAGGAGAAATTGTTAATATGGCGACCATATCAAGCGACTCTAGGTTTGGGATATTATCAAAATCTGGCCCTGACGCCAAGAAGATGTTTACTGATAAGGTGGTACCAATATCCGTTAATTACCCGTTCTTTTTCAAGCCAATACAGGACGGCATGGACAGGCCAAAGACAGAGCTTGCGTACAGAGTACCAGCGAGTAAATTTACCCGTAAAAAGCTTGAAACCAATGAGGCGTTACGTGAACTCGACGGTCTTGACACAACAATCGACTGGAAAAACACGGGCGATAACTCGTACGACGGTGAAAAACTCAAATTACTCGTACACGACGAGAGCGGCAAGTGGGAGCGTCCGACAAACATCCTCAACAACTGGAGGGTTACGAAGACGACGCTAAGATTAGGTAGAAGAATTATAGGCAAGTGCATGATGGGTTCAACAAGTAACTCATTAGACAAAGGCGGTGATAACTTTAAAAAACTTTATTATGACTCAGACGTTACGCGTAGAAACCGCAATGGACAGACTAGCTCAGGATTATATTCTTTGTTCATACCTATGGAGTGGAACTACGAAGGATATATTGATATGTATGGAGCACCTGTCTTCGACACTCCGGACAAACCGGTACTCGACGCGCTTGGCGAAGAGATCGAACAAGGTGTAATAGAGTATTGGAACAACGAGGTAGAAGGTTTAAAAAACGATCAAGACGGTCTTAACGAATTTTACAGGCAGTTTCCACGCACTGAGAGTCATGCTTTTAGAGACGAAGCAAAACAGTCTTTGTTTAATCTCAGTAAGATATACGAACAAATAGATTACAATGAAGACATAACAAGATCTTCGCTTGTAACAAGAGGTTCTTTTCAATGGAAAAACGGTATCAAAGATACTACTGTAGAATTTATGCCTAACAAAAGCGGTAGGTTTAAAGTGTCTTGGGTACCTAAGCTAGAAATGCAAAACAGGATTAGACTTAAAAATGGTATTAAGTTTCCTGGCAATGAGTACGTTGGTGCTTTTGGTTGTGACAGCTACGATATATCAGGTACTGTTGACGGTATAGGATCTAACGGAGCGCTGCACGGTCTTACAAAGTTCTCAATGGAGGAAGCACCTGCTAACAGCTTTTTTTTAGAGTATGTTGCTAGGCCTCAAACAGCTGAGATATTTTTTGAAGACGTACTTATGGCCTGCGTGTTTTATGGTATGCCTATATTAGCAGAAAACAATAAACCAAGATTACTATACCATTTTAAACGAAGAGGTTACAGAGGCTTTTCAATGAACAGGCCAGATAAAATTTACAGTAAGTTATCAGTAACAGAAAAAGAAATAGGTGGTATACCTAACTCTTCACAAGATATGAAGCAGTCTCACGCCGCTGCAATAGAATCTTATATAGAAAAATATGTAGGATTTAATAATGAAGGATGTGGCGATATGTATTTTAATAGAACACTAGAAGACTGGGCTAGGTTTGATATAAACAACCGAACTAAGTTTGATGCCTCTATAAGTTCTGGCCTTGCTATAATGGCGTGCAACAAAAACCTTTATACACCAGTTCAAGAAAGACAAGTTAGGAGTATAAGCCTTGGAATTAAAAGGTATGATAATGAAGGATCAAGATCTAAAATAATTTAAATAAATGATTAATAAAGCTATAAAGAGTTCTTTTCCCAGCCAAGCTGTGAGTGATATAGAGAAAATGTCACTAGAGTATGGTTCTAAAGTTGGTAGAGCTATTGAGCACGAGTGGTTTAATAATAAAAACGACTACAACGACAAAAACGGATCTGGCAGATATGGATCTTCAAGAAGAGCTTTTAATTCACTAAGACTATACGCTAGAGGTGAGCAGTCAGTAAGAAAGTATAAAGACGAGTTGTCAATAAACGGTGATTTATCTTATTTAAATTTAGACTGGAAACCAGTACCTATTATACCAAAGTTTGTTGACATTGTTGTAAACGGTATGGCAGACAGATCATACGACATTAAAGCTTACTCACAAGATCCAGCATCAATACAAGAGCGTACTGAGTATGTTGAAAAAATATCAAAAGACATGAGAACCAAACCTTTCAATGATTTGGTTTTACAGGATTTTGGCATAAATTTATATGAATCAGATCAAAAAGAATTACCCGAAAGCACGGAAGAATTAGAGCTTCACATGCAATTAGATTATAAGCAGTCTATAGAGATAGCTGAAGAAGAAGCTATTTCAAGTGTTTTTGATAAAAATAAATACGAATTAATATCTAGACGGATTAATAACGACTTAACAGTCATAGGCATAGGTGCTGCGAAAAGTTCTTTTAATAAAGCCGAAGGTATTAAAGTAGAGTATGTAGATCCAGCTGATCTAGTATACTCTAACACAGATTCACCATATTTTGAAGATATATACTATGTGGGTGAAGTAAAAGAGATATATTTAAACGAGCTTAAAAAAGAGTTTCCACAGCTTACTGATGATCAGCTGCAAGAGTACGCGGGTTATAGAGGTTATAACAATATGGGTTATCAATACAACTCAAAGTCTGATGAAGAAAATAGCGTAACTGTATTGTATTTTGAATATAAAACATATGCTAATCAAGTTCATAAAATAAAAAGAACAGCTACGGGTGGTAGTAAAGCTATAGAAAAAGACGATACATTTAATCCACCAAAAGCTGATGATTTTGAAAAAGTAGATAGAGCTATTGAAGTTATTTACGAAGGCGTAAAAGTAATAGGTAGCAAAGACGTATTGAAGTGGGAGCTAAAGAAAAATATGATGCGACCAAAGGCAGATACTACAAAAGCCCAAATGGGCTATGCTATTTGCGCACCGCGAATGTATGAAGGTCGTATTGAAAGCTTAGTAAGTCGTATGACAAGCTTCGCGGATATGATACAGCTTACTCATTTAAAGCTTCAACAAGTAATGTCTAAAATGGTACCAGATGGTGTTTATTTAGATGCTGATGGTTTAGCTGAAATAGATTTGGGTAATGGCACTAATTACAACCCGCAAGAAGCACTTAATATGTACTTTCAAACTGGTAGTGTAATTGGTAGATCTATGACACAAGACGGTGATATAAACAGAGGTTCGTTACCTATACGCGAGATAACAACTAGCGGCGGTAATAATAAAATAGCTTCACTTATAAACACGTATAACTATTATTTACAAATGATGCGCGATGTCACAGGCTTAAACGAAGCTAGAGATGGAGGCGTACCAGATAAAAATGCTTTAGTAGGTTTGCAGAAATTAGCTGCAGCTAACTCTAATACAGCAACAAGGCACTTATTGCAATCAAGCTTGTATATAACCCTAACAATGGCAGAGTGTATTGCAATGCGAGTGTCTGATGTTATAGAGTATTCACCAACTAAAGAATCATTTATTAAAACGCTAGGTAAGTTTAACGTTTCTACATTAGAAGAAATGGCTAACTTACATTTGCATGATTTTGGTATATTCTTAGAGCTTGCGCCAGATGAAGAAGAAAAAGCTAAATTAGAAAATAATATTCAAGTAGCTTTGCAGTCTGGTCAGATATATCTTGAAGATGCTATTGACATTAGAGAAGTGCGTAACATCAAGCTAGCTAATCAGTTACTTAAAATACGTAGAAAAAAGAAACAAGATTTAGATCAAGAGCAGCAACAACAGAATATACAGGCTCAAAGCCAAGCTAATGCACAAGCTGCTCAAGCTGCCGCGGCTGCAGATATGCAAAAGCAACAAGCGCTTACAGAGTCAAAAGCTCAACTAGAGCAAATTAAGTCACAGCTTGAAATAGCTAAGATGGAGCGCGAAGCAGAAATAAAAAGACAATTAATGCAGTATGAGTTTGAAATAAACATGCAGCTGCAACAAGGTCAAATAGAAGTTGCAAAGCAAAAAGATAAGTTCAAAGAAGATCGTAAAGACGAAAGAACTAAAATACAAGCTTCGCAGCAAAGCGAGCTTATAAATCAAAGAAAAACAAACGCACCTCCTAAAAACTTCGAGTCCGCAGGGCAAGATAATTTAGGTGGATTTGGGCTTGAACAGTTCGAGCCGCGTTGAGAATAAACAAACAATTATATAATATTTTATCATGTCAGAACAAACACAAACAATAGAAGAGGTTAAAGACGAAACAGTTGAGCAAACTCAAGCTGTAG
>JACLAA010003237.1_pt1 | contig 19229 bp, 14 predicted proteins | sample 8027891 | NCBI WGS metagenome assembly JACLAA01 (sample SAMN15724900, study PRJNA655200) | protist metagenome | isolation source: fluorescence activated cell sorting (FACS) single amplified genomes of... | place: Spain: Blaines Bay Microbial Observatory, Mediterranean Sea | collected 2016-01-19 | reverse complement strand
CGACGGCACCACTGTCGTGGTCGGGGCCTACGGCGACGACGACGGCGGCTCCAGCTCGGGCTCGGTCTACGTCTTCAGCTCCAATCTGTGCCCCCCAGGTTCGTTCAGCGACAATGGCTTGCCAGATAGTACCGGCCAGTGCATTGCATGCGCAGCCTCGACGCACCAGCCGCTGTCCGGGCAAGCTGCGTGTGATCCTTGCGCTGCTGGCAGCTTCTCGGCCGAAGACGGCTCTGTTGATTGTGAAGAGTGCCCCGCCGGTCGAAGCCAACCGGCGAGCGGCCAGAGCGAATGTGTCGCGTGCTTAGCTTCAACGCACCAGCCACTGGCCGGCCAGATGGAGTGTGATCCCTGCGCGGCCGGCCGCTTCTCAATAGAAGAGAACACCGTTGATTGTGAAGAGTGCCCCGCCGGTCGGAGCCAACCGGCGAGTGGCCAGAGCGAATGTGTCGCATGCGCTGCTGGCCGCTTCTCGGTCGAAGGCAACAATATTGGTTGTGAGGCGTGCCCCGCCGGTCGGAGTCAACCGGCGAGTGGCCAGAGCGAATGCAACACTGTGTGTCTTCCAGGAACGTACGCTCCCGCTGGGTCAGCATCCTGTGATCACTGCCCGTACAACACGTACAGCAGCAGCACTGGCGCCGCCGCCTGCGACCCTTGCCCCGATGACTTGAAAGCTGGTATTGGGCAGTCCTACTGCTCCAGGTGCCTTCCTGGCGAAGCAGAGCACATCGCTGACGACGGTCTGAGCATTACGTGCTTGAAGTGTCCAAACGGCACGTTCAGTCCACTTGGGCTCTTTTGCGAGGTCCCTCCGTTGGGATGGTACACGCCAGACGCGGTTCAGAGTCTGCCATGTGCCGCCGGGAGTTTTGCCAGCGAGACCTACGCCACTTCCTGCACCGAGTGCCCTGCCGGTCGGAGCCAACCGGCGAGCGGCCAGAGTGAATGTATTGATTGCGTGCCGGAAACGTATCAACCGGAAGCGGGCCGTTTAGGGTGCGAGCCGTGCGCGGCGTTCCAACTCGGTCGCGGGTCGCGAAGCGGTGCAGTTTCGTGTGATTATTGTGGCGCTGGCTTATATCTGGCCGACGAAGCCTCCGCGACCGACGGCAAAAATTGCTTCGCCTGCCCGGCGCACGCTGACTGCAAGACAGGGACGACGCTGGAGACGCTAAACGTTCACGCCGGCTATTGGCGCACCGGACGCACGTCTCCGAAGCTCAAGCGATGCTTCCTCGAAAGCGCTTGCGTCGGCGGCAACGCGTCGCAATGCGCGCCGGGCTACCACAAGACGCTCTGCGCGTCGTGCGAGCACAATTACTACCGGGAGGTCAGCACGGGCGAGTGCCACAAATGCGACGCTGCGGCGACGCGCCGGACGAGGCATTTCTTCGGGCTGCACCTTTTCGTGTTGCTTCTGTTCTGCGCGTCGCCCTTCATCGTCGCGCGGTTTGTGCGCGCCCGCGCCCACGATGCGGCGAAGCGGCGCTTCCGGTCAAAGCGCAGCGAGCGGTGGTGGTCGCGGAGCGCCAAGGCGCTGCTACCAAAGGCAGGACGTGTCGTGCCTGATGAGGCGACCAACACGTCGCGGCCGCCGTGGGGCAACAACCTGGTCGGCACAGCGGTCAAGGTTAGCGTCGTCGGGGCCTGGCTGAATGCGGAGGTCGTTGAAATCAATACCGACCACGACGGTGCGCGCGGCGTCTTCGTCCGCTACACGGACTACCCGTCGGCCGACGAAGAATTTCACGATTACGAGAGCGAGGACATTATGTACCTGCCGCGAGCCCAAACGCCGGACGCGACGCCCGAGCGCGACGACGCAGACCTTGCTCGCGAGACTCCGAAGATCCACCTACGCGAGCTTACGAACGCGTCGCTCGACCTCGATGCCATTCTGCAGGAGATCCTTCCGGATCTGACGCCGCCGCAGTTGCGCATGACGTTTGACATTTGCTACCGAATCCCGGAACTAGCTCCGCTGCGGCTCAGGCTCCTCGAGGCGTCGTTCCGCGTCGCGGTGCCGCGCCTGCCGCGCCCGCGCCTGGACGAGCTTTTTGAGTTGCTGCGTCCAGATATGAAGATTCCCGCGGAGCTGGACCTCGATGCCCTCGTGTCATTGCTCGCTGAGGCCTTCCCGCGGCTTGACGCTCCGGACCTCGCGGTGATCCTCGACCTCCTCGACGGCGTGCCGCGGCCGTCGCTCGACGTGAATGTGGCGAGCGTATTACGGCTGATCGAGGAGGCGCTCGTCGTGAAGGTGAAAATCGTGGTGACGTTCCTACAATGTCTGTGCTACTTGCCTGAAGTGTACTATGCGGTGACGTGGCCAAAACAGCTCACGGGCCTGCTGAACTTCTTCAATCCGCTGAACCTCGACCTCTTCAGTCTCGTGCAGCTCGAATGCCTCGTGGGGCGCCTCACGTTCTACCATCGGCTACTGCTCGTGACGTTGGGTCCTATATTTGTCGCGCTGGCGCTTTGTGCAGCTGCCGTCGTCGCGAGGCGGCGCGGGCGGCCCGCGGGCGCCGCTGCTTTTATCGATCTCGTCCTGATGCTCTGCTTCTTCGTGTTCGCGTCGACGTCCACCTCGATCTTCCAGGCCTTCGCCTGCGACGACACGTTCGATGACGGGAGGGCCGTGCTCGCGGCCGACTACTCCATCTCATGTAAAACGGATCGATGGCGGGGCTTCGCGGCATATGCGGGCATCATGGTCGCGGTTTACCCTGTCGGCATCGTCTGTCTTTTCTCGGCTTTACTCTTCAAGCATCGAAAAGCCATCGACCCGCCCCTCGGTCCGCACGGCGCTAAGCTCCTCCGGCTCGAGGAGACGTTAAGTGTCGAACGCGACAAACGCTGCTCGCTCGCCGAGCGGTGCAAACACGCCCAGCGGCGCGAGGACGCCAGCCTGAAGAGCGTCCGGTTCCTCTTCGTCCACTACCTGCCCAGGTACTGGTACTTCGAGGCGATCGAGTCCATGCGACGTTTACTTGTCACCGCCGTAGCGGTAACTGTCCAACCGGGCAGCAGTACGCAGCTCGCCTTTGGGTTGCTGACGTCTATGTTGTCCCTATTACTCTACGCGGCCACGCAGCCATTTATCCACCATGCGGACAATACCCTCGCAATTCTCGGCGCCACGGTTCTCACGCTCGCGACGTTTTCTGGACTGCTCCTGTCCTCGGACGTTGTGAAAGACGATGGCTGGTCGGTGCTTGGTATGGGAACGTTTCTGGCCATTTGCACGGCCCTCGTCGTCGTTTTGGGCCTCGCGCTCGCCGTCCTCGAAGCGAAGCGGCTCCTCGACAAGCTCGCCGCCGCGGCGTCGACGCGCCATCGGCGGCCCGTCGAGTAATTTTTTAGTACTTGTAACAGAGAACAATAGTTAAATCCGAGAGACGACGAAAACTAGCCGCGCCGCTTCGACAGCCGCCAGGACCCTTCCGGATTGAACCGGTCGTACAACGCCGCCGTGCTGAGTGCTCCTGGGAGTGTAAGAATCAAGAGTCAATTACACAACTAGTCGCCTGCCGCGCAGGAACGTGTCGTACTTCCTCGGCGACGGCGACGACGCGGGACGACGACGAGTATGATGTAAGGGGTACCCTCCCTCGAAACCCCCGAACCCGTACATGTGCAGCCTGGCGATGAGTCAGTTCGGCAATGAGCGGCTAGCGGCCTGTAAGACACTAGGCATCCCTAGCAAGCCTGGGATTTGATCATCGGAGCGCTGTTTTTGGCCGCACACACACACTGACAGCGGCGGTGTGTCACAATACTACGCGTCGCTGATTCATCTAGGAAGACGAGAGAAGCGGCAATCATCTTCTCCGTACGTCATCAGCCCTTAATCAAAGAGGAACAAAATCTCAGCAATTTGTTATTTATCGGTGGCGGAACGACGAGGAGCGCCGCCAGAGGTCCTGACGCCATGCCGCCGTCTGCCGTCACCGCGGAGGCAGTGGCGGCGGCGGCGGTGGCGGCTGATGCGGCCGCGGCCGCGCGCGACGCGACCGCAGCGGCACACGACGAGCTCGACACGGTGGCCGAGGAGCCGGCCGCGGTCACGACGGCTATGGAGCCGCCCGCCGCCGCGCCGGCGTCCGAGACGGACCTCGCGGCGCCGCCCGAGCCGCCGGCGACGACGGCCCCGACGCCCTTCGCGGCCCTCGCGACGCCGCCGCCGCCTCCGATCGACGACGACGCCCCGGCGATCCCGCGCTGGGCCTTCCTGCGCGTCGGCCGGGCCATGGAGCGGTCCGCCGTCGCCGACGCGGACGACGAGGTCTCGTACCTCGACGTGGACCTCGACCCCGGCGCGGCGCCGCGGGCGCGGGGCTTCTTCGCGGCGGCGGCGCCCCCCGCGGACGCGGCGCCGGCGCCCGACGGGACGCCGCCCGGCCAGGGCCAGGGCCAGCTCGTCGTGCCGGGCCTGCCGCGCGGCGCGTCCGCGGGCTCGCTCGCCTACTCGCAGACGACGACGGAGGGCTCCTACGTCGACGTGCACGTGTCGTCGCCGTCGTCGTCGTCCCGCGGCGTCTCGCCGCGGTCGCAGTCCTCGGGCCGCTCCGAGGACATCTGACCCCTTTTGTATGTTTCCCCCTTCTTACGCGCTGTACTAATAATGCACATATCACACAGTGGGCACCAGGAACCGGTTCGGGAAGAACGCGAGGCCCGCGGGCCCGGCGTCGCGGCAGAGCCGGCCCGCGGCCTCGGCGTCGAGGCAGTGCTCCAGGCCGAGCGCCGCGGGCACGCGGAGCGCGCGCGCGACGGCCGGCGCCGACGCGCCCGCCGCCGGCACGGCGGCCGCGACGCGCCGCGGCACGTCGTCGCCCGCGTTGTAAATGACGCGCACGCCCGACCGCAGCGTCCGCATCGCGACGGGCGCATCCTCTAAACGCCGCGGCGCGCCGACGGCGAGGTACCGCGCGCACGCGTCCGCGAGGTCGTCGGGCGACACGAGCGCGACGCCCCTAGCGCGGTTGTAGGCGCACCATAAATCGGCCAGGGAGCACGTCGGCCGCCTTTCCAAGAGACGCTCCGCGACCCGCGCCGCGGACGCCGCGAGCCGCCGCGCGTCGCTCGTGTCCACATTTGCCGCCTCGGCGTCGGCAACACAAAAAGCCGACGCCGCCGAGGCGTCGCCGTAGCGCTTCAGCACGGACACGACCTCGCCGGCGCGCGCCGCCAAGGCCTTGAGGTCCTCCCTTGTATCCTCGGCCAGGCCCTCGTGGCGCCGCCGCCGCCGCCGCCGCCGCCGCGCGAGGCCGCCGATGCCCGCGTCCGAGGGCTTGAAGCCCGTCGCGTGGTCTTCGAGGGCCTTCTGCGCCGCGCGCGCGAAGGCCTGACGTCGCCGGTCGTCGCGGCAGTCGAAGGTCGCCTTCGTGCCGGTCGCCGCCCAGAGCTCGACGCAGGGCCGCGCCTTCTTCCAGCGGCGCCGCCGGTCGTGCGTCACGACGCGGAGCAGCGTGCCGATCGGGATCTGTCGCTGCTGTCCCCCTTCGAGCGGCACGTAGCTCACGCCGGACGCCGTCAGTCTTAAAGTGCCGCGCACCCAGTCGTCGTCGACCTCGAGCTTGCCGGGCGTCTCGGCGAGCGTGGCTTCGTCGGCCCAGCTTTTGGTTGTGGTGGGTTGCATGGCTGGCTGCTCTACGTACGGATGCCGAAAAGCTGCGCCAGGCGCGAGAGGCACGTGAGCTCGACACCGGCGAGCGTTCCGGGCCGGGGCTCGCCAGCTGTGTCGATTACAAGCTGCCACTTTTTCAAGAGGTACTGTACTTATGTAGGGTAAGGTACCTTGCTCATAGCAAGCCCTTACCTCTGCCCATCTCCTCCACCAGCTCCCAAAGACCATCGCGGCGCGCGCATTGCCTACCGCGCTGCAGCTGCATACTGCAGTTTGCGTCTGAAAGATATTCGCCGCACGCGCGCTCGTTTGAGCGACCGCCGACGGCCGAGAGCTGCTTTATTGGCTTGACCAAGCACAGCCAGCCACCCCTGCCGCGATCGCAAACCAAGGCCGCGGCGCCCGGAAGAGGAAAGAACCATGGCCGGCGGCCCCCAGCAGATCCGGCAGATGGTGAACTTCATCCTCCAGGAGGCCCACGAGAAGGCGAACGAGATTAGGGTCAAGACCGAGCACGATTTCAACGTCGAAAAACAGACGCTGATCCACGCGGCGCGCCAGCGGTTGAACGAGGAGTACGCCCAGAAGGAGCGGGAGCGCGAGGTCCAGCAGCGCATCGCGAAGTCGACGGCCGTGGGTGATGCTAGGGTGAAGAAGATGAGACTGAGAGACGAGCTCCTCAAGCAACTGGTGGATGAAGCGCGAAACGAGGTCGCGAAGGTCGCGAAGTCGCCCCAGTACCCGGAGCTTATTAAAAAGCTCATCGTGCAGTCGCTCATCAAGATCGAGGAGTCTGATGTTGTGGTTTTATGCAGGGCGTGCGACGTGCAGCTCTGCGAGCAGCAGGTGCCGGGCGCGGTGCAGATGTACGCGGACATCATCAAGAAGGAGACGGGCGAAATCGCGAAAGTAACGTGCCGCGTGAACACGGACGCGTCCAAACATTTACCGGACCACGCGTGCTGCGGCGGCATCACGGTGACGGCGTGCCACGGGCGCATCGTCTGCGACAACACGCTCGACGCGCGCATCCAGCTCTGCTACGAGGAGCTGCTGCCCCAGATCCGCCACGAGCTGTGGGACAAGCACGGCGACCCGGCGGCGAAGTAGGTCTCCTGTGCGTGTAAGTGAGTACATAACGGTGTTGCCGCTTTTTCGTCCTTGTCGATGTCGCGGCCGCCGGGACTCGTATAACCGTCGACGGGATATGTTACTCGTGGCATGCGGGCTCACTCCTAGGCGTGGCTCGGTGCGAGCGAGAGACAGAGTCACAGAGACCGCTGGGTCATTCGTCGACGGCGTCGGGGTGGTCGCCGCCGCCAGGTTGGGACTTGCGCCGGCGGCGGCGCGCACTTCCCGACGCCATCGCCGCGAGGCAAAGAGTGATGTACATCATATGTTACAGACAGGGTGATGGGGTAGTTCACAGGGCACTAGTCGACAGACAGTTGACGCGGCCGCGGGCGCCGGAGGTGGGGTGGTGGTGCTCTAGCCTCTACACGAGCGTGACGAGGGACCCGTCGCGGAGCATCGTGTCCGTGCCGTCCTTGAGGGGCTTGCGCGTCAATTGGACCTGGGCGGAAATCAAAAGTTCACGGCGCCTCCTCGCTCGTTGATTTCCACGCCGAGCCGACGATGACGCAGCGCGAGCAGGGCCGGTCGCCGTCGAAGGCCTCGACCTCGTGCTTGAGGGCGCGGTCGTTGAAGAGGACCGTCTCCCAAGGGTCCTTGAGCGTGAGCGCGCCCAGCGCGAGCGACGCGTCGGGCTTCTCCGGTAAGTGGGGATGGAGGGCGCGGCACTCGTCATCTTCGCCTGCGCGGGAATTAAGGAGTGTCGGGTCGCGTCGATGGCGTGGACGCGAGGTTCGCACAGTAGTTGCCCGTTGTCGCGTCGAGGGACCAGAGCCGCGTCTCGCCGCCCGACGTCACGCGGTCGCGTTTTATCATCGTCACGGCGCTCACCTCGGAGCCGTCCTGATGGATGCCCTCGGGCGTCGGGCACTGGTCGCCGTCGCCCGTCTTCGTCACCTTGATGAGCACCTGGTCCGTGACGACGTGCGGCGACGCCGCGTTGACGCCGTGCTGCGGCGTGTGCGCGTCGGGCAGGAAGAGGCGCTGGACCTCGGCGAGCGCGACCGGCACCTGCGTAAAATCAACCAGTCCACGTCATCGAGCAGACGCAATTACGGAGCGCCTGAAGCTTGATATCCACACAGACCGGCACCGTCGACGACGCGTAGGCCGGCGGTGTCAAAGGCCAGACGCGGTTGCCGGACCGCTTGGACCGGACCTTGGCCGCGGCGGCGGACGCGACCTCCTTGGCCGGAATCTTCGTGACCGCCGGTCGCTGGGCCGGGACGAACGTGGCCGGGCCCGTCGCGACGAGGCGGTGCGCCGCCGACTGGCGGAAGGCCATGGCGCCCTCGTCCGTCGCGACGTCGGCGTGGACCGCGCCGGACTCGATGAGTCGTAAATCTTCCTCCTTGGCGCCCTTCCATCGCAGCAGCGCGCGGAACTCGGCGCCCGGGATCCGGACGAAGCCCTTTTTGTTCAGCGTTTCTTTTAAGTGGAGCGCCGTGACCTCGGGCGGTGCCGGCACGAAACCGGATGTTTGTGCGGCGATCAGCGCGGCGCAAAGTAATCTGCGGTGGCCTGACATGACTCGGTGTTCGCAGCGCTGCGTTGCGCGCTCTTGACGGCTTCTTCGGTTCTGATTTCTTTCTCGTTGAAGTACAGTGGTACGTGCGGCCCTTTGACGTGCCCCGTATGAAGCTGAGTCACCGCTGGATTTGAATTCACTGGCGCTGGACAAACAGAAGCCAAAGCCAATATTGTTCGCGAGACCCGCACCCAGAAACAAGCTGTTTTTACCCTCTACAGCCCTCGTCTGCGACAGATAGCGCGGCTGCGCGCCTACGCACGTGCCATGGGCGCGCGGTCGCGACGCGATGCGACGCGCGGTCCCTTCTACAAAGTAGTAGCTTCGAGCTAGAGCTACGAGGCGTCGGTGACCCACGCCCCACGCCCCAACGACACGTCGCGGGCCGGGACGAAGTAGGCGGCTTGCGGCGCGCTGCGCGCCGCCTCGATGGTGCTTGGCTTTTGGCAGCAGCGCCGACAAACGGCACCGCACGCCGCCGTCGACGCGGCGCAGCAAAGGAGAGGCAGCCCGACGAGCAACCATGTTCGGCAGCACGATCAAGTCCGAAGGGGACCACGACCGGTTTAGATCAAAGGCCGACCGCGTCAACGTTGTGACAAGGATGACGCGCGAGGAGCGCATGGCCAAGGTCGACGAGAAGAACGGCGTGTCGCCCAAGGATTCGGACGACGACTTGGACAGCGACTGGTCCGACAGCAGCGACGACGACTCGAGCGACGAGTACTCGGACTCGGACCCGGACGCCTCGCGGAGCGGCAGTGACGACGACTCTTCTTCAGCTTCGGCCAAAGGGTCCATCAAGGAGGAGACGCCCGCGCAAAAAAAGAAGCGGCTCAAGAAGGAGGCTCGCAAAAGAAGGCTGGCCAATAGACCTACCTACCGAGACCGGTTCGACGCGTGGCGCGAGAAGCGGGCGAAAGAACGAAGGCATCCCACTCTTGTGTACTACGAGAAGCTCATGAGGAAGGAGCAGAGAAAAGCTGATAGATTAGCGCAAGAAGCTGAGGATGAACGAATCGAAAAAGAAGCCCTGCAGAGGGAGGAGTGGGCGAAGCGCAAGGAGGACGAGGAGTTTCTACAATATGTGAGGGATGAAGACGAACGAAGATATCGGCGGGTCAAGGCCCAGCGCCAAAAAGAAATGGAGAACACGATGTGTAGGATGACGTTGTTCGAGAAGTGGGACCTCGAGAACGGGGTCGTTAATCGGCGGCTGCAGGCGGAGAAGGACGCGAAGGACAGGCGCGACCGCGAGGCCGACGCGAAGCTCGCCGACGACACCTTTAGAGCGGCCAAGGCGCACAACGCCGAGTTATTAAGATTGGAGCAGGAGCACGACACGCAGACCGCCCTCGTAACGATGCGCCGCGCGGGCATGATTGCTGGGGTCAATCCGCCGAGGCCCGACCCCCGCGAGCCGCCGAACGAGACGGACGTCGAGATTCTGCTGCGGGTCAAGGAGAAGCGACCCGAAGACGAGGAAGAGGAGGTGAGAGCGCCGGAGCAGACTTCGAGCCGGGGCGCGCGGCGCGCTGCCATCCAGAAACACCGGTCCAAAAAGAAGAAGCAGGAGGAGTCGCACTTCGAGATTGAACTCAAACGCTTTAGGACCGTGGAGAAGATCCAGGGCTTCAAGCTCGGGCCGATCGGTGTCCGATACTTGGTTCGCGATTTGGTCCTGGGAGCGTGTCCCCGCTTGGACACGTTGGACCTGGGCTGGAACCATATCGGGCGCCAGGGCATCAAGTTTTTGAGTGACGGCTTCAAGCGAAAATGCGCTCCCAATTTATCTAGGTTGGATCTGCGGGCCAACCTGCTGATGCCGAACAGCGTCGAATTGTTACTCGAAGGTTTAGTGAAGGGCCAAGTGAAGCTGAAGGTGCTCGATTTAAGGGCCAACGCCTTTAAAGATGATGGAGGGTGCTTGATCGCCTCTTTAGCTTTGGAGGGCTGCTTCGACACGTTAGAAGAATTACATTTGGAGTCGTGCGAGATAAGATCACGAGGCATGTGGGCCCTCTTCCAGGCCTTCCAGGCCGAGGCGCGCGGCAAGCTGTTTCCATCACTACAACACGTCGGCCTGCGCCAGAACCGGGCGGCGCCGGAGACGTTGAGGCGCATGAAGAACTGCCCGCCGTGGATCGCGTTTTGAGTAATCTTTGTTGTGTGAGTCGTCGCGTCGATGGCGTTTGTCCATTGGCTCTGCCGCGTCGGCTAGGCGTATTTTGGTGTAGAGAATGCTTAGCTTTGGTCCGGCGCGTGGACGCGAGAAGACTCACCACGGCGTGCGCTTGCACCGCGTTGATCGGCAATACATATCAAAGCGACAGACGCAATTGTGTGTCGTGGCCCGGCAGTACTCGCCCGAGCGACACACGCAGCTATGTTTTGTCGCCCTACAATACTCGCCCGTAGCGCAGACACAACTGTGAGTCGTGGCCCGGCAATACTCACCACTTCCACAGAGGCAGGCATGATGCGTGGCTCGGCAATACTCGCCGGTGGCGCAGACACACAGGTGCGTCGACGCCCGGCAATATTCGCCGGTGCCGCAGAGGCACGAGTGTTGAGCGGACCGGCAGTACTCGCCGGTGTGGCAGACGCAGCCCCGCACGCGGCCCGCGGTCGACGGCTTCGGCGCCCTGCGTCGCGGCGCCGCTCAGTAGTCGCCACCGCCGAAGAAAAAAGAAAAGCTACCACCACCACCATCGCCGAAATCGAAGAATGAACCACGCTGCCGACGTGACCCCGTCGAGCTCTTATTCTTGCGCCGCGGCGCCGCGGCGGCCCGGCGCGGTTGCGGCCGGTCGTAGACGCCGCGCGCGGCGTCCTCGAGCCGCGAGATGAGCACGCCCTTCGTTCCGCTCACCTTCAGGCCGAGGGCCTCGCACTTGGCCTTGAGCTGCGCGACGGTGAATGCGGCCAGGTTGTCCTCGTCGTCGCTGTCCTGCTCGTCGTCGTCGTCGTCCGAGCCGCCGACGACGTCGTCGTCCTCCTCGGACTCAGGCGCGTCGTCATCCTCGTCGTCGTCGTCGGACTCCGACTCCTCCGCTTCACTCTCTTCTTCCTCTTCGTCTGAGTCCGCGATGAAATCGTCGTCGTCGTCGCTCGCGGCCTTGCGCGAACGCTTCGCCGCCCGCGCCTTTCGCTTGGGCGCCTTGCGCTTCGACCGCTTCGGCTTCGGCGTCTTGCGCTTCGGCGGCGCGCGCCTGCTCGGCGTCGTAGATCGAACGGCGCGCGGCGTCGGAGAGGACTTCGTTCGCTTCGTTAACCTTCTTGAACGCTTCCGATGCATTATCCTCGGAGCACTTGTCGGGGTGGATCAATGCCGCGATGTCGCGGTAGGCGACCTTGATGTCGCGGTCCGTTGCCGACGTTTCGACGCCGAGGACGTCGTAGTGCGACGCGCCCTTCAGCGCGCTCGAGATGATGCGGCGCGTGAGGCGCTTGACCGCGCCCGATTGCGGGACCGGCGGAGGCGGCGGCGCGGCGGGCGCCGGAGCTGGCGCGGCGGGCACAGGTGGGGGAGCGCCGGCCGGCACGATCGCCTCGGGCGGCGGCGCGCGCAATGCCGCGACGATCTCCGACTTCTCTCTACACGTCGAGACGTCGACGCCGCGCGCCGCCGCTATCGCCTTGAGAGCCTTGACGGACTGGCCCGCCAGATCGTCTTCGTCGCCATCCACATCGACGACGGCGTTCCTTCGTTCGGCCTCCTCGCGCGCGGCGGCCGTCCGCTCGGCTTCGGTCTGCGAGCCCGTGAGCTCGAAGCCGTCGCTGTCGCTGTCGGCCGCGGGCTCGGCCGGCGCCGGCGCGGCGGCCGGGGGTTCAGCAGGCCGTGCGGGCGGCGCGGCTTCCGCCGGCGCGCCTAGAACTTCAGCCTCGAGGGCGGTGAGCGTCGCGGGAAGCGAGGTGAAGTCGACGCCCACGGCCTCGGCGAGCGCGCGGACGTCTCCGTTGAGCGTCGCCGTCCGTTCTATGCCGACCTCTTCTAGTAATCGATCAGTGCGCGTGCGAAGTGACATGGTGACGGTGCTTTGTCGTCGTCTCGCGCCGCTGCGGTCACGGAGATGATATTGTGTGCCTTGCTGTAAACGCTCTGAGGGGGTTTTCAAAGGTCAAGTTTCTCTGCGCTGTGTGGCCGCGCTGCGAGGAACACTGACAATCGTCTTTTTGCCTGTCCGTTGGCTCCGCGGGCATCCCCGGAGGCCTAAGCTTGCAAAGTCACCTCTCATTAATCACTAGCGTCATGTAAGACACTAGGAAACCGGCCCGGAGCGCGGCTCGCGCCTTAGGAGACGCTATTGATGCGTCAACGTGCAGTCTACACTCCACAGAACGTGCCCGCAACGCCCTGAAGCGCTGCCGTCCGACAATCGCACTAATGGTCCACCCCAGACTGTCTCTCTGCAGCATAGCGCTGCTGCTGCTCGTCGCAGAAGCGCTCGTCGCGCCGCGGATAACAAGGCGGCATCACTGCTACCGCCATGCCGCCGGTACCACTGAAGCGCCGACGCAGTGGCAGCGCGCGACACCGAACGCCTTGACGGCGCTGCGCCTCGGCTGCGTACCAATCGTTTTTGGCGCGTTGCGCTGCGACGCGTCGCGCCTCGCTTGCGGCTGCTTCGCGGGCGCATCCATAACGGATGCGTTCGACGGGTACCTGGCACGCCGGTGGCGCGTCGAGAGCCGTCTCGGGGCGTTCTTGGACCCCGTCGCGGACAAACTGCTGGTCGTCACGACGCTGGTCGCGCTGACGGCGTCGACGCCGGGCGTCGCGCTCCCGGCGGCCGTAATCATCGCGCGCGAGGTGGCGGTCTCCGCGTTACGAGAGTACTGCGCCGACCGCGGCCAGCGCGACGCCGTCGCCGTCGGCGGCGCAGGGAAGCTGAAGACGGCCACGCAGATGGCCGCTTTACTTGTACTGACGGGCCGACTCGCGCCGCGCGCCGGACTTGGGCTCTTGCGGGTCTCCGCCGCGCTGGCGCTCTACTCGGGAGCATTGCTCTTCGCGCAAGCGAGGCCAGTATTCGCGGCGAGCGATGCCCCGTACCGTTAACGGTACGGGGCACACCGGGGCTAGTGGAGCGGGCACTAGGACAGAATAGGAGCAACAACAAGAACGCCGATTGAACCCCTTCCCGGGCCCATTTGGCGCTAAAGACACGTGCAAAATGATCCTATCGGCCGTGCGGACACATTCCACTTATTTATAAATGGGAAGGGTACGGGGGATTAATAAGTAGCAAACAAGAACACTGATTTATGTAGATTTAACTCCTTATTTCAACGGACTTTCTTACAATAATTCTTCAACCCCACCTCAATTGACATTGCAAGCAGCAGGTGGAAACACAACAGTAAATCTACGGGACTGTTATACAAAAAGTCAAGTATATACGAAAGCCGAAGTTGATGCCTTGCTGAATACTGAGAGAACTAGAATTACTGCTTTAGAGAGTAGTCTGTCTAGAACAGAATTGTTGTATTCCCAATCTTGCATGCGCAAAAAGTTCTTCCGCGCGACGAGGTCGTTCAGATCTTCTTCCGCTTCCTCGGCACCATCAATCGGGCTGCCGGTCATGTGCCCCGTACCGTTAACGGTACGGGGCAGCGACGGGGCTCCGGGGTAAGTTTTGCTCCAAAACAACTACGAAAGAAGAGGAGTTACACCAAACTACCACACAAGGGGGGAAAGGAGATCAGCGCGGCTCGTCGTCCTGGTTCTCGGGCCGCGGCGCCGGCGAGAAGCGCGTCAAGAGATCGATGCACGGGTCGTCCTCCACCGACAAGTGGGGGAACGACCCGGCCACGAACGTCGCCCGCAAGGGGCGGCTCAGCGTCTTGATGCGGCCCATGAGCGCCTGGAACCCTGCCTCGTCCGGCGGCGCCAATACCAGACCGTTCAGCGCCAGGAGCTGGTCGCCCGGCTCGAGCAAGCCGCGCGCTTGCGACGAGTCGGACACGGACGACACCAATAGCGTCCGGGCCGGAGGCGCCCTGGGACCGCAGAAGTCGTCGGCCGCCTCGCCGTTCGACTTGCGCCGGAGCTCGGGGATGGGCGGCGGCACCGGGGCGCCGCGCTCCCGCGCTAACGAGCGGAGCCGTCTCGCGTGGCGGGCCGCTCTGCGAGAAGCGTCGTCCTGCCACGGCGCGGCGCCGTCCGACGCCGTCCTTCGGTGGCGCCGCGGCGGCTTGTCCATGGCGACGAGGGGCCGCTCGCCGTCCTCGGAGGACGGGCGGCGCCGCCGCGAAGAGAGGGGCGGTGGCGGCGGCGGCGGCGGCGGTCTAGTGGAAGGCGGCGCCGGCGCGAACAGCCCACCAGCAGGTGCCGAGCGAGGTATCGTGTGCCGGACTAACGCCAGCTTGATGCCGAGGGGCCCATCCGTAAAGTCGACGTCAAAGGCCCTTGCGCGACACAACAGGGAAGCGAAGAGCTCGCGCGCGTCGCGGCGCCGCGTCAGCGACACCTCGAGAGGAGTCAGGCCCGCGTGGCACCGCCGCGCCGCGGCCTGCTCGGCCGCGCCGTCGCCGTCGTCGTTGTCGCACGTCGCGGAGCGTAACAAAGCAGCTAACGCCGAGGCGTTGCCGCAGGCCGCCGCGACATGTAACGGTGTAGCGCCAATCGCGTCCGGCGCGCAGGCGTCCGCTCCTAACGAGACCAACAGTTCCACAACACCGGCGCGCGGCGCGCCAAAGGCCCCGTCCCTAGCGGCCGCGACATGCAAGGCCCGCGCCATGGTGGCGAAGGCCCCGACGGGCCCGCCTCGAGCACCTTCGACGGCCGCGGCGCGTACGGCCCGCGCGTCGCCTCGCGCGATCGCCGCGTGGAGCCTCAAGACCGCTTCCGTCTCGGGCCACAATTCAACGCGCGCTTTTCTAGGGGCCTCTGCCCCCAAACGCGGCACCTCCTGCGACGGCTGCCGTCGATGCGCGCGTTTCGGCGCCTCGTCGTCGGACAACTCGAGGCCAATGCTCTGCGGCGCGAGCTCCTCCTGGAAGGGGCTCCAGGGCGGTGCCCTGGGCTCCTTTCGGCCGCCGCCTCGAGCCGCGAAGGCCGCGGCCGCTCGCTGGGCCGCGCCGGACAGGCGAGGCTGCGCTTTCGAATTCCCGAGCACCGTCTTCAGGTCCTGCTGCTCCTTGTGGCTGCCCGCGGCCGCGTCCAAGGCTCGTCGGAATTTGAACGTCGCCAGATGCGACGCCAGGGCGCCGCCGGCGCCGTCGTCGTCCGAGGAATCCGCATCCCGCGGCGCCTTCTGGGCGCTCCGCGTGAAGAGCGGGTGGGCTTGTCTATCTGAGTATGAATTGGACGCGAAGGACTCGCCGTAGCTATCCGCATCGGAGATGGTCGAACCCGCGGACGACCCTCGCCTATGGTGCCGCGACCGCCTCCTGTCTTCCGACGAGACCTCGTCGGACGCGCCGATTTCCCTGAGAGCGTCTATAGATAGTCTAGACCCCATCTGGGCCTCGCCGCCGCCTGCAGCTAAATAATCCAGCATTCTCGTGGTCGCCTCGAGGGCCAGAGCTCGTTCCCTTTTCGCCTTCTCGCCGAGCTGCTGCTTGCGAGTAGCTTTAATCCGCATCAATTCAAGAGACGTCTCGGAGGCCTCCTTCTCCATCTTTTTTATTGATTGAATAGGAGAAGAGGGGTCGAAGCCGAGGTTGACGCCGGCGCCGCGCCCCTCCGCGCTCAAGCGCGCCGCCGTGGCCCAGGCGTAGAGCTTGGCGCCTCTACTGCGCAACGAGCGCCACTTGACGGGTTTCGTGGGGTCCTCGTCGTCCATGTGGATGGATCTCGGTGGTCCTAAATTCGAGATCATCTTGCGCATGGACCGCTCCGCTATGCTTGGTGTGGAGACGGAGACGGAGTTGACCGAGTCGCTTATTGATGAAGCGGTGGTGGATCCGGTGGAGCCCGGTCGGACCCTCGGCACCCTAGGTGGACTCGGCGTCGCCTCCTGGAGCGACTTGCGCACTTGCGGCGGCGTCGTCGGCGGCGACCGGCGCATCATGCTGAGGGCGGGGTGCTCTCCTCGCGACGGAGGTGGCGGCGGCGCCGCGTCCTCGTCGGACAGCTTGAGTAAGGCATGGAGATGGCCCTGGTCGTCGGCCGCGGCGGGCGCGCCGTACGGAGAGTCCATGGCGGCCCTTCAATTCGACCGCGGGCGCCCGTTTCCCAGCCAGCTGCTGGCGTTTCCCAGGGAGAGCCCAGACGTCACAGCTGTCGAGCGAGACGCCGCGAAACTCGGCCAGCGTGCGCCGCGGTCGCTGGCAGGCCCAGCAAAAATTCACTCCCGCTGCGAGGCCGTGGGAACGCCGCTTAGGGCCAATTCATTCCAGACGGGCAGAGCCCAAAAAAAGTGAATGTAGCCTCAGTTTTTCGCTTTCTCTGGGAGCACTGGTGTCGCGCCCCGGGGCGGTGGACCCGAGGGCTGGCGACGACTCCCGGTTTTCGGCCGTTTTGCGTGTCGAGTCGAAGTTAAAGTTGGTGTTTTAGTCAGTCGGGCCTGCGCCGCGCGCGGCGCGGAGCCCAAGAGCCGACGCTGCAATGGTCCAGGCGCCACCGACGGGCGGCACGGCCGCCATCGCGCCAAAGGCTGCCCCCAAATCGGCAGCCTACAAAGATACACCACCTCTGCAGGGCCCTGCTCACCGCCGCGCGCGCGACGCCGGCGGTTACCAGCAGAAAACATCGTCAGCGCGCGCGTACTCCTCCGCTGCCACTAGCGCCGCAACATCTGATAGCCTCCGCTGCGATGCCCGTTCGACGCGGCGAGCAGGCGGGACGCGAGCACCACCACACTTGACGTGCGCATCACACGCCTGTGCACACTTCGGATACGCGCCTCGTGTCGCGGACCAGCGCCGGCGTTGTGGGTGTTGCAAGCAAGCACTCGGAGTCGTCGCGCCCGCGCCCGCGTCCACGTTCGCGTGAGCCAGGGACCTTCCCTCCCCCGTCCGGTTTTTCGGTATACGACGGAGAGGGCGGAGCGCCTCGGGGGCGCGCGTCACACGCATTGACTGAGGGTCGCCGGACCTTGCGGCCGCGAGTCCGCCGGTCGTGCGGAGGCGCACCAGTCGCCCCTTGGAACCGCGGAGAGGCGTCTTTGTGGCGCCCTGTAGTCGAAAGGAAGGTCCAAATGGACGCGTCAATGCACCCCCTAGGGTGGAGACACTCTAGCCTCCAGCTAAGCTGCTGGAGCTGGCATGACAGCCAGCTACACGTGCCATCCCCTGCACCGCCGAGGCTCTTCTAGCTTCGAAAAGACCAACATCTAGCCACCATCTGGATTCGCCGCCATGCGACGCCATCGGCGCAGCGTGGTCCTCGCGGCAACATGCATCCTGAGCCAGGCATTGGTGCCCCCGGCGCCGCCGCGCGCACCGAAACTCCAAGCGACGGCCACGAAGGAGCTCGACCTCCAGGAGCGCAAGGCCCAGAGCCCCGTCGAGGAATTAGGAGATGACATGTGCCTGATTCCGGGCGAGGTCGTCGTCCGCGTCGACGCGGCGCCGGGCAACGCCCGGAGGATATACACGGGCGTCGACATCAACGCGGACGTGGATACTGTGTGGAATTTACTTACGGACTACGAGGGCCTCGCGGAAGTCGTGCCTAACTTGGTCTCGAACGAAGTTGTTCAGCTCACGGCAAATGGCGCGAAGATCAAGCAGATCGGCGCCGCGCAAGTCTTGCCCGGTTTAACGTTTAAGGCCTCCATGGTCGTCGACGTGACGGAGGTCATCGGTGGTTTGGATCCGTCCAAGATACGACGAGGCGAACTGCTAGACCAAGAACATGATGAAGATGCGTTAAGACAAGCAGAAAGAAGAGAAAGATTAGAGAGAGGCGTCTTCCCGCGACCCTGGGCCACGGCGACGTCGGACCCGGCACTCACCAGAGATATCACCATGGTCTCGGCAGTTGGGGAGGCCGGGGATTTTTCCTTGTACCAAGGGTTGTGGCGGGCCCAGCCGCTGCCGAATTGCGGCATTGATGGGGGCGACGCGACGCGTTTAACGTATGCGGTCGAGATCCAGCCGCGGCCGTGGCTGCCGGTCGCGCTTGTGGAAAATAGGATCGCCCGCGATTTAGTGACGAATCTCGAGGCCGTCGCCGTCGAGGCGGCCGTGCGCTACCGCGATCAATCAAGGCGGAACGCCACGTCCATCGAAGTCGCGGTCGACTCCATGGCGGCGCTCCAGCGAAAACCCGAGGACGCGGTGAAAAGGGCGCGGGACCGCCTCATGCAGACGGTGCGGCGGTGCTCGGACGCGGGCCTCGGTGCGGCGTCCGTGGACGTCCGGGCCATCCGCGAGGAGGCCGAGGCGCTCTCCGTAAGAGCTCGCGACGCAGATAGGGAGGAGAGGCCGCGGCCCGGGCGGGGCTACGCCCCCGCGATCTTCGACGCGCGGCGCTTCGCGGGCGCCTGGGACGTGCTCTACTCGTCGGCCGTCGCCGGCGCGACGGCCTCGACCAAAAAGGCCGACAGCTCCGTGGTGAAGTACACGCGCGCCGGCGCCGTGCCGCGGCGGCGCGACCGGCTGCGGCGGTCGCTGCCGGGGCCCGGCGCCGTCGTGGGCCTCTTCCCGCGGACGACGGAGGCCCTGGGCAAGTTCGCTCTGAAATCGTTGGAGTATAGAGTGAAGCCGAGCGCGGCCGGCGACGGCGTCGACACGGTCGTCGCCTTCCGCGCGCGGGCCACGCCGCTCCTGCCGCCTCCCGCGATAAGGGTGGAGCACGCGCTCGCGGCGCCGAAGGCGCCCTACGCCGCGACGCTCCTCACGAAGAGCGTCTCCGTCGAGCCCGCCGACGGCTCGGGCCGCGTCGCGCGGGCCCTGCCCCGGCCCGCCGTGCCGGCCGGCTGGCTGCCGGCCTGGCTGCCGGGCGTGAACCGGCGGACGAGCTTCTCCGTGCTCTACGCCGAC
>JACLAA010006473.1_pt1 | contig 19253 bp, 19 predicted proteins | sample 8027891 | NCBI WGS metagenome assembly JACLAA01 (sample SAMN15724900, study PRJNA655200) | protist metagenome | isolation source: fluorescence activated cell sorting (FACS) single amplified genomes of... | place: Spain: Blaines Bay Microbial Observatory, Mediterranean Sea | collected 2016-01-19 | reverse complement strand
TCGCGGCCTCCGGCGGCGTCGCCGGCTTGGCGTCGTCGCGGGTGCCGTACTTCTTAGCTGCATCGGCGCGGGCGTCCTGCTCGATGCGGTCGATCCAGCCGCGCAGGGCGTAGATGGACTGTCGTGGGTTGTCCAACGGCATCCTGGCGCCGTCGGGGCTGCCGTTTGCCGCTTTTTGTGGCTGCCCAATACCAAACCGATGGCAACCGGCCGCAACCCGCTTTGATTGCTTTTTGGAGGGAGGGGGTTCCTGGAGGCGTCCGTTGGGTGGCCTGCGGCTCTGGAAGGGAGTCGTGGGACGCGTGCGTGAATAAAAGCTAGCGGCTTAAGACACTAGGAAGCTCAGGCTCTCCCCTGAAGCGCTCAGCGTAGTGCTGTCCACACGGGGCTTTCGCGTGCGCGTTGGACGGTTTTGACAAGTGTTGGACGTGCCCAACCATTAGAACAATCACTGGCTGACGCTGCGCATCAGCTAAGCCAACCTCTGCCAAGTGGCACACAGCCTGTGGACGCCGTCGCGCAGCGATAGACACGCATCGACCGCAGCGATGTCCACCGCCGACAGCGACCAGAACTGGCGCCGCGGCATGCGCGCGCCGCCGGCGCGGCCGCCGCGCGGCGAGAGGCGGCCCCCGAAGCCGCCGCCGCCGCCGCCGAAACCTGTGTATGTGGCGCCGCCCGCGCCCTGGCAGGGCCAGCGCCAGGCGCCCGTCGACTTCCGGAGCCTCGAAGTTGCGAGAAGGCCGCCGAGCCCGCCGCCACGGCCAGTACAAAACCCGTGGGGCGCGCCTGTGAGACCAGCCGCATCCCTGGGAGGCGACTTCCCGGCCCTGCGACAAGCGCCCCTCGTCCTGCGGCCGCCCGTCATGGAGCCGAAGCCGCCCCCACAAAAGAAAGGTTTTCTGAAACCGAAACCCCAAAGGAATTTTGTCGTGTTTGACGTCCTGGCCGCGAAGAAGAAGAAGAAGAAGCCTATCAAGACGAAGCCTCCACCGAAGGTCGTCATCCAGACGCCGCCGCCACGCTTGGCCCCCGGCAAGGTCCGCAAAAAACGATTGTCATCACTCAAGAAGCGTATCCTGCTCGAACGGCAGGAGAAGTACTACCAGCTCCATCCGGAGATGCGTCCTGCAGCATCAGTGCGGGAGGAGGTGCCGTGGGAGGCCTTTGCCGACGCGACCGGTCTAGAAAAGCGATTTGTGGTGCGCGTAGAAAACGCCTGCACGGCTCCAGAGCTGGAGGATGATGAGGAGAGGGAGGAGATCCTGCGGGATGTGGGGGATATTTGTTCTGCTTATGCCCAAGTCGTCGCCGTCTGTGTGGAAATCAACCAGTGCGTCGGGTGCACCTGGTAATTCTTCACTAAGTCATTTCTCGGCGATGACGCGGCCGTCCTGGCTCGGTCGAGCGGTGAAGAACCGACATCGCCACGCCATCGAGCAGGCGTCGCGTCGATGGCGTGGAGGTCGACGCGGCGATTCAGCACGAACGCGCCGTAAAATTTTGATTTCCACACAGGTCGCCGTCGAGGTCGGCGATTCTACCACTGATGAATACGTGCCCATCGACGTGTCCTTCTCGACGGCGGACGAGGCGCACAAAGCTTTGCAGGGGTTGCAGAAGCGGGTCGTCGGTGGTGTGGCGTTAACTGCGGAGCCGCTGCGCCCTCCCGCCAAAGACGCGTCTTGTATTGTAAGAGTGTATGATGCCTTAGATGAGGATGAGTACGAGGACGAGGACTGTCGGGATGAGGTCTTAGAAGATCTATCGAGGTTAGCTTGTGTTCATGGTGCTCTCGCGACACCACCAGAGGTATTACCAGGAGCCTTATCGAAGGTTAATAGGGACGTGCGTTTAACATTTCAAACACCTACACATGCCCTGAAAGCACAAAGAGCCTTCGCCAAGACTACTATTGGTGGTTCACAGTTACAGTGTGACGTCGAGTGCTCTGCGAAGGACGCTTCGGTCATCTCATTGTTAGAAGCGTTATCACCAGATGACTTAGCCGATGAAGATGCGAAGGCCGAGGCCCTCGGCGACCTTCGTCGGTTAATAGAGAAGAAGGCCTCGGGCGTGCTCGAGGTTTCACACAAAGAGCACGACGTGTTAATAAGCTTCCCGTCGGAACGGTTGTGCAAGCTCGCGCAACACGCCTTGTCTGGCGTTGTTCTGGGCGGCCAGCTCCTCAAGATGCGGTTGTTGAACGCTTCATATGAGGCAGTAGCGGATCCGGCGCTCGAGGAGGATAGAAGAAGAGCCGAGAATGCGGTAAGAGAGGCTATCGAAGCGCAGAAGTTGCTCATCAAAAACAAGCGCGGCGAGGTCGTGCGCTTGCCTCGGAAATATGCCGCTGCTAGGGACCTGCCGAAGCCTGCTAGGGACGAGACGTCGCGGGACTACGCGTCCCACCCCCGAGATGGTTTATTAGATAACGCCTGCGCTGCTTTAGTGTCGAAGCTCTTCGAGTTTCAGGAACGAGCGCGTCTGCGAGATCCTACCAAGGCGAAGATGAGGAGACGAGTGGTCTTCGGCTTAAGGGAGGTGAGACGAGGTGTTCGAGCCGAAAATGTCAAATGCTTGATCGTGGCGCCCAATGTCAGTGATGGTGAGGAGTTACAAAGGCAGATCACGGAGATTTTAGATGGTGCCGCCGCGGCCAAAATCCCCGTCGCGTTCGCGCTCGGGAAAAGGAGACTAGGAAAAGCGTTGAGAAAGCAGAGCTGTTCTGTGTTAGCAATCTACTCCGACGACGGCGCGGTCGATGAATATAGGGCCGTCATTAAGCGGCTGGACGAGATACTGTTGGACCCGTCCAAAGCCGTGCCGCCGGGCGAGCCGCAGCGCGAGAAGAAGAAGAAAGTTCCAGCAGCGCCTCCGGTGGCGGTGGCCGAGGCCGAGGCGGTGCGGCTGGCGGTGGCCGCTGTGCCGGCGGCGGCGAAATTCGGAGCGCTCGCGGCGGATGCACCAGTGTTTGTTCCCGGGGCGTGGGGCGGGCCGTAGTTTTCTGCTAAGTGTTGTTGTGTATGCTTACGCTGCTGTTTCTGCTTCGCGGGCGCGGAGGGCGGCTCGCGCATCTTCTAGGTATTGCTCACACACCTCTACGAGCGGGTGCGCGCCGCCAAGGACACGCCGCGCAGTCGGCTCCGTGTTCTCGAGCATCTCCACGGCCTCGCGTAGATCGTCGAGCGTGCCGCCGCCGTCCTTTAGGAGCGCCTCCGCGTAAATCCAGCTCATCCGGAACGTGGTGTCATCGCGACCATCGAGAACGCGTCGCGCCACGGGCAGCGTTTTGCGCATCAACGATTTGGCTTCTTCGAACCGCTTTAAACGTATGAGGGAAATCGCGTAGTTGCTGGCAAATTGGAGACTTATCACATCTTCCTCGCCTATCATCCTCGAATAGCCAAAGTAAACGTCTCGCTTCATCCGAAGGGCATCTTCATGCCGTCCTAGATCATCATATGTTTTCGCAAGATTGCCCAGCGCAACGAGTATAGTGTTTTCTGGTGCGCCAAGACGCCGCAGCGTAGACAACTCTGCCTCTGCTACAGACAATTCCTCCTCGTGTCGGCGTGCAGCAGACAAACCGTTGCCGAGCTGAGTCATCGCCAGGCGCCGTGCTTGGTGCGTCTCCGGCCGCCCCACGTACGTCTTCCAGCACGCCCAACCGAGCGCGCACCGCACGACGCCGTGGTAGTCTTGCTCGCACAGGCTGCACGTGTGCCACCGATTGAACCTCTTAGCAATCTCCCTCTGGTCCAAACGGTTCTCCTCGGCCTCCCTGACCGACTCCTTCGCCTGCCGCGCCAAACACGACACGTGCGCAACACCCAGCTCCGGAGATTTAACTCCGTCCCGATCTCCACACGCGCATCCGCGCACGAGGCCTTCCCCCGTGTGCGTATGCACGGCCTCGAGGCAGATGTAGCACTTCTGGTCTTCGTGTCGTCCGCGGCACGCCTCGACCGCAACCGCGACTGCCTCCTTGTATTTTTTGTCGGCGTGGTACTGCTCCGCGCCGCCGGCGCGGTGTATTTTCTTGCAGATCTGCTTGTGGCCGCGGCGCCAGTGGTCATGCTGGCAAGTGGCGTTACAATAGCGCGTCCAACACCTAACACAACGCGGCGCGTCGTGGGCCAGTGGGGCGGCGCAGGCGGCGCAGTTTGTGAGGATCATCTTGGTCTGGCGGAGAGAGGCGTGCGAGTTCGCGCGGCGTGAATGCTTTTGGGTAACTTCCTAGTATCTTACAGGACGCTAGCAAGTTCCAGGCTCGAGCGCTCGCGCATCTCCAGTGCTTGTCGCATCGCCTCATCACCGCTGGGCATCAACACGCGATCGCTCACAAGTGTATCAATTGCGCAGCCTCGGATCATCAATCCGCCTGAAACTCGTGCAAGCGGTGCACGCAGCGCGCCCGACAGACAGCCTGTGATAGCTGCAGCTACACAAGCGCCATGGGCTGCTGCGCCTCGAAGAAGCCGGCCGCGCTTGGAGAAGACGGCTCGACGCCCGAAGAGCGCTTGGAAAGGAGACGGAGCACCATACAAAAACTCGGCACGGTCGTGAACCCCCGGGTCGAGGCCGACGACGACCAGCTCGCGAAGCTAGGACTGGCCCTGAATGATGAATTGGAGGAGGGCAAGCCCCTTACTCCTGAAGAGGAAACGAAACTCAAGGATGAAATAGTAGCCAAGCTCGAGGATCCAACAGTCATGGAGAGTTTTGATGAAACGAGTCGTGTTCGAATTTTCAGAGGCATGATCACGAACAACAACGGCACGGACGAGGAGAACGTGCAAGAGGCCATCGAAACTTATCAGACAGTAGGGAAATGGCTCAGGGAGCACCCGCCCATCCTCAGCGAAAAATTACCGAAGGAAGAATTATTGAATGGAGTCATGAACGCGCGAGTGGGTGGTGTCGATTTTCAGGGGCACCTCGTGTGGTGCGAACAACTCGGGGACATCGCTGGCGTCGTGAAGAAGGGTTTAACGGTCGACGAGGCCAAGGTGTTGAGGATGAAAACATTAGAAGCAATCCGAGCCGCGCAGATCCGAGCGTGTGAGACGCGGGGACCGCGTAGATATAAAAACGTGTACGTCATGGTGACGACCTGTGTGGAAATCAACCAGTGAGGTAGGTTATGGCCATCGAGCCGACCGGTCGCGAGGAAAAACGTCGCGTCGATGGCGTGAAATTGCCACGCCATCGCGCAGACGCGGCTACGGAGACAACATCGCGTCGATGGCGTGGGGCGCCCGAAATTTGATTTCCACACAGGACCTCTCGAAGCTCTCGACGATGTCCATGTCCTCGTCCTCGGTCAGAGATATGGCGAAAGCAATAGTCACGGGCGCCGGGTCGTTCTTCCCGGAGACGGCCTGGAAGCTATTTATCGTGAACGCGCCGTTCGTGTTTCGGTCAGCTTATAAAATTATTAAACCGCTCATACACCCCGTCACCAGAGACAAAATCAAGATTCTTGGTGGAAAGTCCGCTTATCTACCAGAAATGAAGAAAGCAGGCATTCCCTTGTCTTCAATTCCTCAGTCGACGAGCAGTGCATAAATCAATCGTCGCGGCGCGTCTGAACCCCGGCCTCCACGCCATCGACGCGACGCCGGCTCGATGGCGTGGCGGTGGGGGCAGCCAGCACGGCCGCGCCATCGCCGAGAAAGGACTTCGTGAGCACCGGACTCACTGGTTGATTTACGCACAGGTCGATGGGCGGCACTTGTGAAGATAAATCTATTGAGAGATGTATTGAGCAATTGCTCGCGGACGGCTTCCCCCGGGCGGCGCGCGAGTACTCGCCCCCTACCGAGGTGATGGTCGAGGGCGAAGTTGTCGGAGAGCGGGAGGCGCCGCAGCTCGAAGCGGAAGCGGAGGCGGAGACGTTGTCGCCTTCTATGAAAATCCTAGGGGTTGTGGGATTGGCTGCGACGGCCTTCGGCGGCGCCGTCGCAAGCGGAGCCGTATTCTAGGCCGTTCTTTCGTGGACGGACCACTGTGTATAAGATACAAACCATTAATTAGGAAGCGGCATAGATCCCCACGACGGCGTCCGTCGAACCGGCGGCAGCCACTAATTTCGTCGGGTGGAACGCCAGCGACGCGACGGGGCCGATGCGCTGCCCAAACACCCCGTCGTGGTACCGCACAATGTTCAACTGGTCGCCGTCCCGCAGCATGAACTTGACGAACTGATTATGAGAACCGGAAGCCAGCAACGGCGCCTCGGCGTGGGCCGAGAGCGCGGTCATCGCTGAATTTTGCACGTCGAGCGTTCTATTGGCCACACCGGCAACTCTCGCGTCCCAGAACTTCAAATCACCAGCAACACACCCTGAACATAATTCGGAAGGTGAATGTTTATGCGCGTCGGCATGGACGATCCAGCTCGAGTGCTCATGTGCATAGCTCTGGCAGGGCCGCGTCGCGCGATCTCGCAAGTCAAAGACCTTGAGTTGACCGTCGGCAAAGCCTAACGTGACGCGATGCGGCTGCAAGGGTAATGTCGTGACCACCGTCGCACAAGCTTCTGTTGATGTGGCCATGGCCCGCACGCTACACTCCCTTTCTAGATCCCAGCTCACTAGCGAATTGGCATCACCGGCACAGTACAAATGCGCCTCTCGTGCGGACCAGCTACAAACCAAACCCGCACTCTTCTGGAACGAAACAACATCAATAGCCCGAAATGCAGACACGACGCTAACGGATCGTTCCTCGTACGGACCCTGTTCTAAACCCAAACCGCCCCAGACCCTTATAACACCATCGACGTCACCCGCTAATAATAGTGAGGAAGCATGCGCATTCACCCACTCTATACTGGTAGTTCTTAAATCACCATTGTTCCAGCGAGCAACCGCAGCCCCGTCGTTGAAATCCCACAACGAGACACCTGAACGTTCATCAACGACAGCCAACACGCTCTCGAAGGGGTGGAACCGCATCACAGAAGTCATCTCCGCGCCGACGTTCTCGAAGGTTTTTGTTTGCGCGAAGCGCAGGACTTGCGTCGACGGCGCGCCGCGCTTCTCCTGCTCCCTCGCCGCGAGGGCCTCCTTGGCCCGTCTTCTACTAGCTGACGCTTCTCGCAGACAGTATCTATTACGATGTCTTCTGTATAACCGCATCTCGCCATCAGATGAGAGCGGATCCATTTCGAGGAGCTCTTCCAAGCTCGTAGACGATTGCGAGAAGGCCGCCGCTACACTTGTACTTCTCAGACTCAAACCGAAGCGCTTGGAGGCCCACTGTCGTGCGCCTTCCTGTGTGATAGGGGTGTCCTGCGTGATAGCTTCCAGTACACTACGAGCTGTTTCTGCAGTAGGTGCGAAGGGATCTTTACAAAGAAGTTGCAGGATTTGATATATAGATTCGTAGCAGTCGTCGCCCTTGCTTTCGCCCTGGCCTTCTTCAGTTATGGCTTTCAATGCCGTTTGATGACCCTTCTTCGATAATGCATGAATCAGTAAAGCCGCCTCCCTTCGAACGAACGCCGAGCCGTCCCGGCATGCCGTTTTTAGTATCGAAGCACATTCCGTCACGTCCTCATCCACACAAAGCATGCTACCAATAGTATCTAACGCGCAGGCGCGGCAGCACGGATCCGCGTCGGACAAAGCCAATCGTACAACTTCCTCTTTCAAAGGACCGCGCGAGTCCTGCGTCGCTTCTGCGGATGCGCCATCGACCAGAGCGCCACTACACAATAACAGCCACCGCCTCAGATGAGACGTCGCCAACGTTCCTTCGTCGTTCCGGAGCAGATCTAACAGTACGGCGTCCAATCTTTTCGCTAAACAAGCGTCCCTCGCCGACGGTTCTCCTCGACAGACCATCGCTAAGATAAAACAAGCGAGTCTTTTTTGTTCCGTGTTCTCCGCGGACTCGTCTTCTCTACTCAGATAAGTTAAATGAGCCACGAAGGCCTCCCTCGCGCCGTCTCTAGCTAGGTCGCTGCGGCAGGACCCGTCAAAGGCCAAGATGGCCGCCCATATTGCTACTAGTGGCCGTCGCAGCTCCGGCGCCGGCGACTGCAGCAGCTTCAGCACGTAGGGAAAGATACCCACACATAACGCCACGTCCACGGCTCGTGGACCCAATTCCAGAAATCTTCTCAATAGAACTAAGGCTCTCACTCTATGAGCCTGCGACAGTAGGACTTGCAATACCACGGGCAATTGTTCGGGTTTGGCGACAGCGCCAGCGCCAAATCGCAACCAAACTTCAAACGCGGTCAATTGTTCCTCGAAGAAGGGCGACGGTTCTGTGGGCTCCGGTGGTGCTGGTGGCACGCGAGCTAGAACACGTAAAGAGCGGTGATGGACGCGCGGCTGGTCCTCAGTTTCTTTGGGGGGCGGCTCGGGCGCCTTCTCCGGCGTTTCGGAAGGCTGCTTCACGGGTCCTGCATTTTGTGCTGACGCCAAGCGCGCTAAACACCCTTCTGCGGCGAGGTCCCATGCCGCCCAAAGGGGGTGGTCGGCCGTCGGCGGTAAGGCTGGTATCGTGGCCGGTGTCCTCCCATGTCGTCTGAAGACTCGCTCCGCTAACAGAAAGTTCCGGAACAATGAAGCCAACAACAAATCCTCCCGGAACAGTCTCTGGAACAATCGAGCGGGCAGGACGTTCCAGGCAATAGTGTCCGTGACGGCCGTGAAGATCCAGTTCAACTCTCCGAGCGGTGTCTTTCGGTCGCCTAGTCTACCAGGCACGCCCGCTTCCACCGTTTCTTCGTCTAGTCTACCCCTCGCGGAGTCGGGATGCCTCCGCACGAAATCCCTCAAAGCTACGGATATGGGTGTGGTCAGGCACGCCGTAAAGAGATCAGCAGGCAATCTCGGATCAGAAGGTAAAGTTTCATCCGCGGCACACGGCGCCAACACGATGCAATCGTCCTTCAACGGTGTTTGCGGCTTCTCGTCCTCCTCATTCGGGCGGGGCATGGCCGCTCGGAAATGTGGTAGTAAAATCCCAGCTCCCGAGCAGTCCAGGACAAACACCGCCGGGGCCTGTACTACTGCCCTTAGTTCATACACGGAGAGAGGTATGTACTGCGTATAGTTCTTGTTGAAGACCCACACTTCCCCATTGGCCGTCGGTCTGGGGACACCATGGCCGTTCAAGTGCACCAAGACACGATCGGACCGCGCTGACCTTCGTAACGCGGCACACAACCTCCTCAATTCGTCCGCCGTCGGATCCAACAACTGCCGGTATCTCGCACGACTTTGCCACCTTTCGTACTGCGCTTGCAACGCGGCCCCGATCGTCTCCAGGGCCTTCTGGCGCGAGGGCCCTGCAAACGGTTCGAGCCAGCATTCCCGTCTCGCTCGAGGCGATGCCGCAACCGCATCGGGAGGATCCGTCCCGATGTTCAGACACAATACAAGAGCCACGCTCACGGTCTTCATGCGCTCGCGCAACCGCCACGTCGGCTCCACACTCAAATCCGCCCAACCGGCTTCCTCAGTAGTGTCTTCCTCCTCGTCGAAGGCGCCCCGCCGATGGTGCGCGCCTCGGAAGACGAGGCGTAAGGCATCTAACTCCCTTAAAGCTTGGGCCTGGCGCTCCTGTTCTAGTTCTAGTTCTTGCGCTTTCGTGGGGCGATGCGGGGGCGTCGCCGCTCTTACGGCCGACGGTGGCGGTGCTCTTAATGCGGCGAGGATGTCGCCTCTTACTTGCACCTCGGGCCGGACCGGCGTCTCGAAGGTCGACATCCCGTCAGTGCGCAGCGCAGAGGGCTGTTTTTTGGCTGGGTGCGGCAGTGATGCAGTGCTGCAGATCGGTGTGAGCAGCGCTTTGCTCCCGTTTTCGCATGCAAACCGAACAGCACCAACGATTGCTCTTTCACACAGCTTCTGCACGCGCTGAAACCATGCGTAAGGCTGTTTTTTTGGCTGCTCTGCGCAGGCTGAAAACCTGTTTTGATGGACGGGGCAGAATTCCCTCGGTCGTACGACACTCCTGCCCAGCACCCACCGACTCCTCGGCGAGCATGCTGGACCATAGTGCAGGCTAGTGCCTCTACTCTACGAATTATCAGACTGTTTGGCAAAGAGTGTGGCCTCTCTGGCTCCACGAGATGACGCCCCGGAGCCGCACGTAGGCCCGCACACGACGTAACGCACGGGGGCTGCCCTCACGACGTAACGTACAACGAGGTCTCTTGTATAATGGACACCACCACCCTATCGGTACTCGGCGTCGACGACGCGGAGCTGGCCCGGTTACTCTCCGACGCCGGCGCGCCCCACGACGAGGTGCCGCGACTCCTGCGGAGGCTGCGCATGTACTTTCTGCAGGGCGGTTCGGTGGACGCGCTGCTAGGAGACACCTCGATCCTCGAGGGCTGGGGCGTCAGTCGGGGCGCGATCGCTCTACTGAGGGCGGTGCTGAGCGCGGCCCAGCAGGCGCGGCAGCGGCACAAGCGCAAGCGAACGGACGACCGGACGTTCGTGGACAGTGTCCGCGCCTCGCTCGAAATGTTGAGGGTCGACCTCGCGTCCACGAAAGTGCCGGCGCCGCCGTCCGATAACTACGAGGACGACGCCTTTGAGTCCGACGACGAAGGTGTTGATGGTGGTGTTAATTTGGCGTCTGTCGCGAAGATGTCTCTTGATTCCAGACCTTCTGAGTTGGTCATACCGTCGCCGTTGCCGACGCCGGCCGTGGCCCAGACACCGATTATCCGACCGCCGCCTCCACCTAACCTGCCGACGCCGACACCTCTACCTCCCGAATCGGAAAAACGTCCACAACGCCTCTCGATGGAACAAAAACAGCGCCTGAGCCAGGCCGCCGGCGTACGTAGAAGAACAGCAAAACACATCCTGAACGGCCAGTGGAAGCTCGGGAAGTGTATTGGGCAAGGATCGTTCGGCTCCGTCTATACTTGTTTAGATTCAGTGACGGGTAAGCATATAGCGTGCAAGATGATGGCCATCCCGACCGCGAGTGTCCCTCCAGATGGCGCACCTTCTAGAGGACCGACGAAGGCCGAGTCGGAGTTGCGGGCTTTGTGTAGTGAAATAGAACTGATGCGTTCCCTCGAGCACCCCAATATTGTCCGTTATCTCGGAACGCACGTGGATGATCAACAACTACAATTATACATCTTCCAGGAGTGGGTGCCCGGTGGCTCGCTAGCGGCGCAGTCGGCGCAATATGGAGCTTTGTCTGAAAAAGTGGTTCGTATGTACGCTAGACACTTACTATCAGGCTTAGTTTACTTGCACGAGAACCATATTATACACAGGGACATCAAGTGCGGCAACGTGTTAATTGATCAACATGGTGTCGCTAAATTGGCCGACTTTGGCGCTAGTCACCGACTGGGTGCGGACGGCACACTCACCAGAGATGCGAAACTCACGATGCGCGGCACGCCCTACTTCATGGCTCCCGAAGTCTTGTCGCAGGACAAGTTCGGCCGCAGATCTGATGTGTGGAGTTGTGGTGGCGTGATCCTGCAGATGGCGACGACGCACCCTCCGTGGAAGGTCCTCGAGTTCAAGACGCCCATGGCCCTCTTCTACCACGTCGCTTCGACCAATGATCCTCCTCCTATTGATAGTTATGAGTTGTCTCCGCCCTTGAAGGCGTTGATTTTGAGATGCTTCGAACGCGACCCGCGGAAGAGGAGTCACGCCTTCGAGGTCTTGCAAGATGACTTTTTTTGTGTCGAAGAGGATTCCCAGGAAGTTTCGGGAGACGCCTGCGAAAATACGGTGGATCGCATCACCGAGGCGGCGACGCCGCGACCTCCATTACTGTCGCCGCCGCCGTCGTCTACCCGTCTGTCGGACCTGAAGCTGCGGATGTCTCTTCGCCGAAGCGTGGCGCCGCCCTAAGTAGTTCCTTGTGATTTTTTGGCGTCCGCCGGCTATTGTTACGGTGTTAGGACTAGTGGGCTGTGATTTTTTGCGGCTAGTGTCTTACAGGCCGCTAGCCGCCACGCTCTCCCATTTTTACACCAGCCTTTGGGCCCTTAGAGCTGCAGTTTCACACCATAGCTAAGCTTATATCACCAGTAGCAGCGCCCCAGAGCAGCTGTTCGGCCGGTAGCGCGTCTGCTGCGCGTTTGACAATTACCCTCTCACGACGCCGCGGCGTGGTCCGAGCATTAATCATGACGTACTGCACGCCGCGAGCAGTGCAAGAGCAGATACTGAAGCGAAAGCTAGCGGCGAGTGGGTGCGCCGTGACCCTAAATAAGGATCGCCCCGTCGCCGCGACGCGCCGGCCCGCACTCCTTGACGTGCCGGACGACATCCTCCTGCACCTGCTGCTCGGCTGCTGCGGCGCGAGCAGCCTCCTCGCGCTGGAGACGGCGTCGCGCGCGTTCCTGGACTTGCTCCGGTCCCCGTCGCGGCACAAGCAGCAAGAAGCTGCGTGGTGCGGTTGCCTGCGCGCGCGCTGGCCTTGCGAAGGCCCGGCGCTCTGCTCGCTCGGCGACCACGAGCGGCGCCTCGGGCTCCGGCCGCGCGCGCCCGCGCGGCAGATCTACAGAGCGTTCTGTACGAAGAAAGTTGCGGAGAGGCATATCGACACCGTAGATCTCGAGGGAGGCGAGGACGCGCTCGAGGAACTGGCCTTCATCGCTGTCGTCGGAGGCTTCGCGGGAGTCCCCAGCTGGCGGGAGGAGATCCAAGATAATGGAGAAAAGGTTGACTTGCTTCGGTGGCAGCCGCCGTCGGGCGCGGTTCGCCTAGGGGTGTTCGAAAATTTGGATGCCGGGTTAGGGTTTGACGGGACTTCGGTTGCTGAACTCACGGGAGATCGCCTCCGCCAGGAGCTGCATGTCATCGATCTGCGAACCTTCCAATGTGTGACGCTCTTGTCAATGGTACCAAATAACGGGATGGACATCTTGGATTCTCCGCTCTCACAGCTGCCAGAATTGCAGAACGACGATGCGGTATTTTTCACCTCATCTCAAAACTACGCAATGCGCAACCGCCATCACCTCACTCCGAGCACTCTTTGCTTGCTTTTTCCGTTCCTCGCGCTCCGGCCAACTCAGGATGGTCATTGCCTTATGTTTGCGGAGTTCGTCTTAGAATCCAGACCGCCCCCCTTTTATTTACAACTTCACGAAGCGATGCGCCCACAGTTCATCGGCAACGATGAGGGCTTTTGCGAGTTCGTCGCCGAGGTCATCCGGTCCACGCACCGACTATGCAATTGGTAGAGGGGCGTAAAGTAGTGTTCTGTTACACCCCCCCAAAAAAGCCTAGGAGAACTTCGCCTTGGAGAAGTCCATCTCGGGGTGCGACTTCATGAACTTCTCGAGGACGTCCTGCTTGCCCTGCTCGTCGGCCGTCGGCTTGCCCATGGCCTTCTGGCGCTGGTCGTACATCATCTTTTCCACGGTCATGCGCGTTTCCCCGTCGAGTTCCGACAGTTTGCTATTTTCGGGTTGCACTTTTTGGGTGTTGATCTCGGGGTCTCCGACAATCACATTTTTCCACCACATCTGCTTGTCCTCTTTCTGCAGCGCGATGACTATTTCTTTTTCACCTAACTCACCCGGAGCGTCTTCGAGCGTCCAGAAGCAGTCGTCCACTATTACTTTCTTGTGTAATTCACCCTCTAACGCCGGGGGCTGGCCTTTCAAGCCTACTTTGATCGACTGCTTGCGGATATCTACTACCAACTGCTTGGCCTTCGTGCCACTTGCCATGGGAATCTTCAGCTCGAGATCGGCCAACTGCTGCGTCCAGACGCCCCAGGGCATGATGCCACCGTTCCCGGGCGGCGGCGGCTCCTTGTCGTCGTCGTCGTCGTCATTATCGTTTTTGTTCTCTTTGTCTTCCGACGCAGGTGCCTTGGGAACAACCGGTTGGACAGGGGCCGGCGGCGGCGTCGACGCGGCCTTGGCGCGGGCCGCTTCCCGCTTCGCCTTCGCGGCCAGCTTCCGCTTCTGGGCCGCGGCTTCCGCGTCCGCGCTAAGCTTCTTCTTCTGGGCGTTCGTCTTGTCTGCCAATGATTGGTGCTTCTCGAGCATCTTGAGGACCATGTTCTTGGCCTTCTCGTCGTCTCCAGAACGAAAGAAGTCAGTTTTTCTCCTCATAAACGAGAACAGCGTGTCCAACAACGGCTCGATGCCCTGGCACTGCTGGGCAAAATTTAAGAGCATGCCGTCGAAGCGCTCGTCCTCGAGCATGTTCGACATGGTTGCTGCTACTGATGCGGCCGCGGGCGGCGGGTGGCTGCAAGTCCTAGGCAAAGCCTTGCAAAGTTGTGTGCGCAGCGATGCGACGATTTCAAAGCTGCAGCGCAAGCACGCACGAGTGATCACTCCGGCAACGTCCAACTGCAAATCTCTGCGACAGCGAGCTGGCTGGGAGCTGAGATGGCTTTGCGTCTTCGCAAGCTCGAGGCGGCGCGCGGCATACCAAAAGTTTGAATTCAGACGTCGCGAGCTGTCTTGAGTCGTAACAGAGCGCCCGAAACTGGCTGCTCACGCGTCGTGCGCTAGCGGTGTGAGACACTAGCCGCAAAGGCAGCAAAGCAAGCAAGCAGCAAAGCAGGCTAAAAAGCGGCGCGTCTAGCGCTCGCTGCGGTTGCACACTCGTCGGAAGGCTCCGCAGCAATCACACGGGCAGCGCTGCGATAGGTTAGCCGCCGCGCCGCGTGTAACCCTGCACGCCGCCGCGCCCGCACAGCAACAATGTCGGACAGCAACTTCAGCAAGCTCTGCGAGTGGAAGAAGGTCCACGAGGTGGTGGACGAGGCCTGGGCCGAGGACTGCTTGAGTGACGACGAGGTCGAGCTGCCCGCGGGCGAAACCTTCGGCGACGAAGGTGCCTATCCCCAGCGTCACATCATCAAAATTGGGTCCGCTGACGAACACCACATATTTGCTACTCTCGAGCGTCGCGATGACGACCTTTTTCAATCACCAAGATCGCCGAGGACCCGCTTCCCATCATACACAGTACTACCCCCACAGAATACTCCTCCGACCCTAATACTACGCAGGCGAGGTCGACTCGGGTGACGTCCTCACCGAGAAGGAGCCGGAGCGCTGGAACGATTTGGAGCTCGAGGAGGCCGCCGGCGGGACGCCGCGGCGGTCGGGATGATGCGGCTTTTTCTCGTGTGTGCGTGCGCGCGTGCACTCGCGCCGCCGGGCCGAAGGCTCACGCGCCGCGACGCCGTCGACGCCGCCGATCTAGTCGGTGGCACCTGGGCCGGCTGGCAGCGCGAGTTCGACGTCGCCGGTAGCACGGCGCCCGCCGGTTACGAGCTCACGTCGCGCGAGCGCCTCGACGGGGACGTCCTCGAGAGAGACTTCATTACGCCAAATGAGCGCTCCACATCCGTCGTCGACGCGGGGCGGCTCGTCGCGTCCGGCGACGCCTGCGTCTTCGACGACGACGACCGACGGACAAGGGACGAGTGGCACCTGCGCACCACGTTTAAGAGTGAGGAATCTCGCGTGCGCGTGACGCTGCGGACGACGCGCGACGGCCGCGCGGTCTCGCCGCGCAAGCCGTGCCTCCGGATCGCCGTCGAGTCCCGCGGCGACCTGCCGTCCGCGCGGACACTGGCAAAATTCGCCGCCCCGACCCTCGGCGCGTGGCTCATCTCGCCGTTAATGACGCTGGTCGACACGGCCGTGGTCGGCCGCAGCGGCACGTCCATCGAGTTGGCCGCGCTGGGCCCCGGGACTCTCATAGGAGATAACGCCGCGTACCTCTTCAGCTTCCTCTCCGTTGCCACGACGAACCTGATCGCGACAGCTTTGGCTGATGATGAAGACGTCTCGAGCCTTTTCGCGAGCGCCGTGCGCCTGGCGGTCGTCTGCGGCGTCGCGTCCGCCTCGGCCCAGCTCCTCTTCGGCAGGCAGCTGCTCGCACGATACACGGCGAAGCAGTCGGCCGCGATCGTCGGACCGGCGTTCGCCTACGCGCGCGTGCGGGCCGTGGGCGCGCCGTTCGCGCTCCTCTGCAAGGTGTCGACCGCCGCCTGCCTCGCCTCGAAGGATGCTATAACTCCGCTCCTGGCACTGCTCGCGGGCGGCGTCATCAATCTCGGCCTCGACATTATATTAGTGTGCGGCCTGGGCTGCGGCGTCGCCGGCGCGGCCGCGGCCACGGTCGTCTCGGAGGCGCTCGTCGCCGCGGCGCTCCTCACGTCCGCGCGGCGGCGCTTGCCGACGATATCAAAGGCGGCCCAGCGCCTGCTGCCATCAAAAGGAGAAGTGAAGACGTTCGCGCGCTACGCACGGCCCCTCGTCGTCACCCTTTTGGGGAAGATCGCCGCGTACTCGACATTAGCACACATGTGGCCACGGCCGATTCCGTAGAAGCGACGGCGGCGCACCGCATCCTCATGGGCCTGTACTGGGCCTTTTGGCCCTTCGCCGAAGTCGGCTCCCAAATCGGACAGGCTTTTTTGCCCGGCGCGCGGCAGAAGTGGCCCCTCACGCGACGGTTGCTGCGCGTCGGCGTCAGCGTCGGAGCGGGGTCGGCGCTCGCGGCGACGGCGGCGCTCTATTCTTCGGGCGCGCTCTTCACGGCCGACGCGGCTGTCGTACAGCGGCTCCGGGGCCTCGCGCCGCTCGCGGCGGCGTGTGTAGCTTGCTTGGCGCCGATGTGCGCATGTGAGGGGGCCGTCCTCGCTGACCGAGACCTTGGATTTCTATCGACCTTCTACGCGATAAATGCCGCGGCCATGGTCACAGCCTTCTCCGTTATTGAGCGTGTTGGTCTGGGCATCGGCGCTGCTTGGACGTGCATGTTGGCCTTTCAGCTCGCCCGGCTCGGCGCGTTCGGGCTGCGGCTCCGGCGCTCGCGGCCGACGCCGCCAGGCTGGGCGACCGACGCCTGGGCCGGCGCCCGCGAGGACAAGGGCATGCGCTGGTTCCCGGGAGACGTCGGGCTCCGCTTCGAGGATGGTGCTGTGCGCATCGCGCATCGGTCCAAGGCCGTGGAGCGGCGCTTCAACGCGGACTCGGGGGATATGCTCGATCTGCGCTTTCTTTCTGTAGGAGCGTAATGTGATAATTAGAGTCTGCTTACGCTTCGTCGTGAGGCGAATCGCCTGGCAACTAGGGATTTGGCAGCCTGCTAGCGCGCCACCGCGCGGCTCTGCGTTTTGGGTCGGATTTGTCTCGGGACTCCAGCGGGGCCTCGCCCTTGAGAGAAATCCGTTCTCTAGGCGCTGCGTGGACAGTCAGGTCGAGGTTAATGGTGAACATTTGGTTGTCTCAGGCAGAGCACCGGCAATTTTTTCAGCGCCGAAGGCGACTCCGCACGCGCGCCGTGACACGAACTAGGGCGTGAAATTGCAGCGGCGTGGCCTCCTTAGTGAGCTGACCGCGCGCGGAGACTTTGGGGCGCAGCGGACACCGCCAGGACAAGGGGCAGCCGGCACGCGAAACCACCAGAACCATGGACATCGAGCCCCCAACCCACGCGCGCGTCGACGCCATCGCCTCGGCGATCTGCGAGGCCGGCCGCCGCAGCCGCAGCCGCTCCGAGGAGTCGCCGAACGCCGTGGAGACCATTCCCGTGGAAGACGGCGTCGACGCCCTCATGAGGGAGGCGGCCACGGTGCTCGGGCGCGCCGCGCAGTCGCTGGCCGCCGAGGACTCGCCGCCGCAAGTCGTCAAGCGCAAGCGCCACCAGCGGACGCCTTCCTTGGTGGACGCGGCCGCGGTATTAGCCGGCGTCTCCGAGGCGCCGCCGCCGCGCGACGACAACGCCGCGTCGCGCGCCCTGGCGGCGCTCAACGCGCTCGACCCGAAACGCAAAGAAACGCCGCCGCCGCCGCCGCCGCCCGCGGCCATCGTGACGCCGGACTCGGCGCGGCCGCGCGGCCGCTACCGCTGCTCGCGCTGCGGCGAGCCCAAGGCGAACCACGTCTGCAAGGGCGCGCAGCGCTACGAGCGGAGCGTCGCCGGGCAGACCGTGGGCCTCGAGCCCAAGGACGTGAAAAAAGCGGGAGACAAAGTAATAACCGTGCGCGCGTGGACGCCGGCGCGGGCGCGGCCCGCGCCGAAGGCGAAATCGCCCGTACCGACGCCACCGCCACGCGTACCGACGCCGCCGCCGCCGCGCGTCGTCGTGACGCGGACGCCGCTGCCCGTCGCCAAGCGGCCGCGCGCCGCGAGTACGTCGCCGATGCCGCTGCCGGTCGCGACGCCGTCGCCGGGCCTACTTTTCCAACGCCCGCGCGCGAATTCCATGTCGCCGCCCGGCCTGCCGCTGCTGCCGCGGCCGCGCGCCGGGTCGCTGCCCGGCCTGCCCCTCTTCGCGCCAACGGTAGCCTTACCGTGGGCCTGCCCTTGTGGCAAGGCGTTCGGCTTCGGGCCGCGCGGGAGCCCGCCGGCGCTCGCGTGGGTCGCGCACGCGCGGCAGTGCGGTCTGGGCGGCCGAGCGTTTCCGCCGCGGCCGCCTTCGTCCGTCCCATCACGGCCGCCTCCGCCCGGGCAGCCCTGAAGGCTGAAGCCCTTTCGTTTCGCTAAGTATTGACTGTGTGACCTCCTCCTTCAACTCGCTAAGTATGAATGTGTGCTAGTCTTACGCGACGCGTTGCGCGACGGCATCGTCGTAGACGGCCATAATAGGAGCGCCGGCACGTCGTAGCGCGACGAGCTCATGCCGAATAGCTAATATGGCGGGCCTTCTGAGGCCTTCGCGGCTGTGAGATTCGATCTGAATTTCGAGAGAGCGGATCGACGCGTGAGCCCTGGCCGAGAGCGTTTCTAGCGTGAGCACACTCGTGGCGCCCGCGTAGGCGACGATCTGCGTGACGGCTTCGCCCTTGCGCAGGACGCGCACGAAGGAGTCCGGCTCGGGCAGTCTGGCGCGCTTCTGGTCGGGCGCGTCGTCCGGCGCGTCGGGCTCCTCGCGCCGGCGGAGGCGGCCTATCGCGGCGCCCATTGTGTTGGGTAGTAGCAGTTGTCGGTGCCGCGGTACGTGCGCGCCGCGCCGCGGAGTAATCTATGCGTGCGCCGCGCCGCGGAGTATTCTACGGCGCTCGAGGTGTCTGAGTGAATTCAGGGTTTCAGACCTTTGCAAGCTCTGCGACCGCTTTGATCTGCCGAGCCTCAGTGTCGAGCGTTGTCGCCTCGTCGCCAAGTCACGAGTAATGCTAGCGAGCCGACAATGCGCGAGCGCTCTCAAGCTATTATTGAGAGGGAAAACCCGTCTCGATAACTTCTACCTTGTTCAGACAACGGGAGACAGACCCTGATGAAGACCAAACATTACACAACAAGCCTACGA
>JACLAA010000134.1_pt1 | contig 19312 bp, 37 predicted proteins | sample 8027891 | NCBI WGS metagenome assembly JACLAA01 (sample SAMN15724900, study PRJNA655200) | protist metagenome | isolation source: fluorescence activated cell sorting (FACS) single amplified genomes of... | place: Spain: Blaines Bay Microbial Observatory, Mediterranean Sea | collected 2016-01-19 | reverse complement strand
ACTACCATGAGAGAATGTATAGTACTCAAAATTGGTGTTATCTACATCAACAATTTGAAGACATAAAAAAGGCATATGAGTGAGGTTAAAACTGCAAGGAGCTATAGAGGAACTGTGGTCGATGACAATGCAGTTCTGTCTATTAATCTTAAGTGGCTTGGACAGGGCTTACTCGTGGTGGCATCGCTTATATATGGATACATACAAGTCGAAGAAAGAATCGCAGACCTTGAAACTAAGATGGCTAATGCTGATGAACAAATTGGGGATTTACTTAATAAACACATCGTGGAAGAAAGGTCTGAGAGAAAAGAGCTGGCAGAGAAAGTAGCCTTTTACGAAAAAGAATTTAACATAAATCCCTTATCTTGGGGGAGAAAAAAGCGGAAATAACATATGGATTTTATGGCAGTCTATGGGGAGGCTGGAATGATAGGGGTAGTGGGGGCTATGTTTGTATACCTCGTGGTTTCTCTATCAAATAAATCAGCACAACAGCAAGAAACATTGGAGAATTTAAAAATAGAAAACAAAGGACAATCTGAAACTCTTGAGAATATGGAGGGTATGATTATTAAGTTGATTTCAAGATGGAATCAGTCAGATGATAAACTTGATAGAAAATTTGATGCCATGACTAGGGAGATTAACGACATGGATAATTCTCTCTCAGAAATCAAAGGTTCTGTATCTAGAATCAATGGGAGGAATTAATGAGGGAAAAAGATGATTTGTATTCAATTCTAGTAAAGCATGATGAAAGATTAAAAAATATTTATTCATGCATAGCAAGGGTAGAAAAACACTTAGAAAAACTTAATGGAAAAGTTGCTGAACATGAAACAGACATTGCAAAAATGCAAGTTTGGGGTGGTGTAGCTATTGTTACTTTTCCTCTAATGATAAACATAGTAATGAGGTTTGTATAATGAATAAAGCGTTAATAATGGCATCTGCCACAAAAATGTTAACCAAGATAATTGACGATGCTAAAAAACAACATAAAGAAGAGATTATAGAATATCTTAATAGTGATGAGGTTGAGAAGAAAATAGCAGAATGGATGGATGAAAAAGTTAATATCCCATTTGTAAAAGATGAAAAAGAAGCTCCTATATTTAGAGATATTGCAGATATAATGCAAAAACTAATGATGCTAATTCTAGGAAAATTTTAATGCAAGGGGTAGGTAATGGCAAAAGACCCACGACTTAAAAGATTTGGATTATCAGGCTTTAACAAGCCTAAAAGAACCCCTAATCATCCTAAAAAATCCCACGTTGTGCTGGCAAAAGTAGGAAGTAAAACAAAGCTTATTAGGTTTGGGCAACAAGGAGCAAAAACAGCAGGAAAGCCAAAGAAGGGTGAGTCTGCTCAAATGAAAGCAAAACGTAGGTCATTTAAAGCTCGTCATAGGCGTAATATTGCTCGTGGTAAAATGAGTGGTGCTTATTGGGCAAATAAAGTAAAGTGGTAAGGAGGTAATAATGCCATATGGTAAAAATACATACGGGTCTAAAGTAGGTAGACCCAAAAAGAAAAATAAAGCAAAGAAAAGCAGGAGAAAGTAATGTATAAGTTTGGCAAGCGAAGTCGAGAACGACTTAAAGGAGTAGACCCTAGGTTGGTAAATGTATTAAATGAATTAATTAAAATGATGGATGTGACTGTTATTGAAGGACTTCGCTCTGCTGAACGACAAAAAAAACTTTTAAAGAAAGGGGCAACTAAAGTTAAATATTCTAAACATATGGAAGGAAAAGCAGTAGACCTAGCACCTTACCCTATTGATTGGGAAGATAGAGATAGATTCTATTACATGGGTGGAATGGTAAGAGGCATAGCAAAGCAACTTGGTATTAAAATAAGGTTTGGCGGAGATTGGGATAGCGATGGGGAAACTAAAGATAATCAATTTGATGACTTAGTGCATATAGAAATAAAAGACTAAAAACTCAACATTTACTCTTGTATAAAAAGGAACTAGCAATTAAATTAGAGGCAATATGGCGTATTGTACAAATCAAGATTTAAAAGATATATTTCCATCAATAGACGAGTTTGATTCTAAAACTCCTTTATATGGCTGGGTAGTCCATAGCACCAACTTATACAGAGCAGATAACGCAGGTTTAACCACACAGCTTTTTGCTAATGGTCAAGACTTGGGGTCTGCTCAAGCAAATAGCGGAGCGGTAAGCTCTAATGGAGAATGGTTTTATGAATCTACATTAGATGCAGTTTATTATTACAATAGTGCAACAAACCCCAATGATATGTTAATGGAATCAGGGGATGATTGGGCTACTTTAAAAACACGCTATATCTCTAATGCTGAAAAATACCTCGATTCTAGGTTAGATGGTAGACTGCCCAGAAAACAATTCAAAGACAAGGATGGTAACTACGACTATATTCTTGTAAGAACAACTGCTTTACTTGCCTGTGCTTTTTTAGTAAAAGCATCAGACCCACTATCAGAAACAGGGGTTGCTCTACTTAACGAAGCAGAACAAAACATACTATCGCTAAATGAAGGTAGTACTAAATTGTCGTGGCAAGTCTCAGGTGATTCTAATCATGGTGTCATTAGGGAGATTTCAGTTAGTGGTAACTTAAGAATTACCGATACAAGAGGTTCTTATCTTGGGGTATATGATAGAATTGGAATTAAAATAACAACTGCTGGAGCAATGGGGACTGCTAAGTATTCTGTTTGGGTAAAAGATGATGACAATCTAGGTGTTGAAAAAATGAACAATGGGGATGGATCGCATTATTCTGATACTATCAATGGGCAATACCAAACATTAACAAATGGAATGCAGATAAGATTTGCAGGTGATATAGCAGATACAGCCACTATTAATGACAAATGGGAAATAGAGTTTTTTGGTAAGGATGAATCCTTAGATGATGCAGGAATGCCTTATTCTATTAGTATGACTAGAAGATAATGCCAATTACATTTGTTAACATATGGGAAACAAAGATTTTGGATACTATTCGAACTTTTCTTAATGATGAGTTTGCAGGTAGCATCCCAATTTACACAGGCGATTTTAAAGATATGGGAAACCAATCTATTCGCCTTAATCCTGTAGGTTCTGATTTAGTAGAATTTAATACAACGTCAGAAACTAGGGAGTATATTTTAGATGTATCGTATACATTTAAAGAGAGAATGGTAAAGAAAGATACTTGGGAGCATATACTTCGTCAAGTATCGCACATAGAAGCTCTTTTCCATGATAATATAGCAGGAAGTAATAATGCATATTTTAATGGGCGATTTGAATCTTGTCGCATTAATGAAAAGACTGATGAGGAAAATGAGATAGATGGTCTTAATGTGATGAGGTGGGAGTGGAGAGGAATGCATTTAGGAAATATATCTTAAAGTAATAAGGAATAGATATGAAAGTTAAATTAAAAAATAGTAATATAAAATTACCAAATTGCTGGAAGGAATGTGGTTGCTCTTTTGAAGATTGGAAAGAACTTCAAAAAGGCAAAAGCGTAGAAGTAAGCAATTTAAATAACTTGGAGCATCTATTTGATGTTCCTAACTCTAAAAAAGGAGATAAATAATGGCAACAGTAGCACACGCTTTTTCACCAAAAGAATTTAAATGTTTTGTTATTTCTGATGCAACTAATGCTGGTTCATCAGGTATTCACAGTTCAAATATGCAACAATTAGATGTTGACTCGGTAAGTTTTCCATCTCTTAATGTTAATCAAGTCATGGATGTAAGAAGTGGGGTAGGACACACTTTAAAAGATGAAGATTTTTTTCAAGATAACAAATTAAGAGTAGTCGAGTTAGGATTAGCAGGAACATTGCATGATGATGTAGCTCACAGGATGTTGCTTGCTAATATTTGTGGGGCGGCTCAAGCTGATGACACTAATCAAACAATCGCAAGTGGTCATAAGGTTGTATCACAAAAATATGGGGCGGCAGTAACCAACAATGCATCATCCTTAACTGTTGTTATTCAACCATCAGATGTTACCAACCAAAGAGGAATTGAATTAGCAGGTTGTGTAGTAACTAGCTTTTCAATTTTGGCTGATAGTGGCACAGATGGAGGGTTATATAAGTGGTCTGCTACTCTACAAACTGGGTATCTACCTGATTTAGATTCTTCTGCTAGTGCTGGTAGTGCAGTATATACTAACACTACAACTACAACACTAGCTAGTGCAAGCGGTGTGAAGGTTTACAATACCGAGGCAATATTAAATAGCTTTACCTGTACAATTGATTACCCTGCTGTATTTTCAGGGGTTGCAACTACTGGTTTTGAAGTGGTGGGTAGAGGAGCTGAATGCTCTGTAACTGCTGAAGCTCAAGTCAAATACGATGGCAATACCAAGGGGTTGGTAAATTCATTTGATACACAAACATCAGCTATTGCTGGGAATTGTTTTAATGTTGTTAATAATGGTAATTATGGTATAGAAATTGATAATGGAGTATTGACTGAAGTAGCTTACAATGAAGGCGATATGATGATGCTTGATGTTTCTATGAAAGCAGTAGATGACGGAACTGATGAATTGCTTATAGTAGACTTAAGTGGCTCATAAGGGCATATCATGAAAGAAATTACTACAAAATCAGGTAAAAAAGCAAAAATCAGAGAAATGTCTGTTGATGATATTGACTACTGTAATGATTTACCTCAAATGAGATATGAAGGCGATGAAATTGTAGCTATTACTAATTTAGCAAAGGCTAGAACTGCTTGGATTCGTAAAGGTGTTGAAAAATCTGATGATAAGTTTATTAAATCCCTAACAGAAGATGAAAAGAATGAATTATCACTTGCTGTACAAGAATATCAACGCTTGGGGGAGTAGAGTCCCTCACATTAGAACTAAACTTCTTACTTGATAAAAGATGTGAGGGGTGTATGTATCATACTTACCCTTATGAGGCTAAAATTCCTATCTTAATAGATGGGAAATATGAGATTCGTTACTTTACATCAAATGATGAAGTTTGGGATGTGATTCAGCTTTTAGTAGACGAAACAAAAGAACATATTCAAGAGGGTAGTAATTTGCATATCGCTGAATCGGTGATGTCTCAACTACCCTTTTTTGCTTGTAAAAATATTATTGCTAATGAACAATCGCAAAAAAATATAGCAAGATTTATGTATTCAAGACAATTTAACATATCGCCATATGTAGGTAGCTATGGAGAGCAACCTAAAAAATGGGTTGAAAAAAGTTTTCTGTTAAATCATTTAATAGAGAGACAAAAAGCAAAGGCAATTAAAAATGGCTAAGACTCAAGACACAATAACTATTAAGTTTAAACCTCAAGGGGATAAGCGTTTATTAAATGCTATAAAAGCATTAGATAGAGCAACTAAAGGCTTGGTTAAAGGGCAGTTATCGTTAGGGCAGACAGGCGAAAGATTAAGAGTAAATACTAAAAAAGCAGGTGATAGTAATAGTTTTCTTGGTGGGACATTTGCAGTTCTTCGTTCCAAAATGCTATTGTTTAATTTTGCTATGGGACTTGGTATAAGGCAAATGCAAAGATTTGTTGCACAGGGTGCAAAAATGGAATCAATGAACAAAGCTTTTACAACATTAAGTGGCGGTGGAGTACAAGCATCAAAGTCTTTAAAGTTGCTTAAAGAAGCGACAAATGATACCATGTCTGAGTTTGATTTATTTCAACAAGCAAACAATGCTATGGTATTAGGTGTGTCTAAAAACTCAGATGAGATGGCTGAAATGTTTGACATTGCTCAAAGACTAGGTAGAGCATTAGGTAGGGATACTGCAAGCTCTGTTGAGTCTTTAATTACTGGTATAGGAAGGCAATCAAGATTGATGCTTGACAATATTGGTATTATTGTAAAAGCTGAAGAGGCTTACGAACAATATGCAGAAGCCAACAATACAACAGCAGATGCCTTAACTGATGCTCAGAAAAAACAAGCTTTTTTAAATGCAACAATGGAATCTGCTCGAAAAAAAGCAGAATCTTTAGGCATAGAAGTGCTAACAACTCAAGACAAAACAGATGCTTTAAGTGCTTCTATGACAAATTTAGCATCAGCCATTGGTCAAAGTAAATTAGGCAATTTATTTGCATCTTTAGGACAAAAACTAGCACAATACACCAACAATGTGGCTGATACTATAAAGCCTTTAAGTCGATATGAGCAATTACAAGAAGATATTGCATTCCAAGAGGATGTTGTAGCAAAAGCAGGAACAGGTTTAGCAGTAATAACAAATATGAATGCAAAGGAAGCTAAAGAAAGATTAATTCCTCTTTTAGCAGAAAAGAAAGCTTTAGAGGAAATTGAGGTACAAAATGCAAAGAGAATTGAGTCTGAAAAAAAATTAGCAGAAGCACTTAGAATGTTGGGATTAGCAGAAGAATTCAATAAAGAGATGAGTGCTGGAAGATTTTCGCTTGATAAAGAAAGGTTTGTATTTGATATAGAACAGCAAGAATTTAGACAATTTCACAAAGAGGATATGGACATAGAAATAAAAAAAGTAAAAGAATCTACTATTGCACAAAATAAAAATTTTCATAGTTTAAAGTTTTTAAGTGCTGAGCAAAAATTTGCTGTTGATTCAATTTCACAACTTGGGTCAGCGTTTGCAGATGCCACTCTTCATGGTGGTAACATGGGTGAAGCTGTAGTAAGTAGTCTGAAGGCAATTGCATCACAATTAATTGCTCAAAGTGCTACTTATGCACTATTAGACCTTTTTAGTGCTGGGAATTTTAGCAAAGGGACATCTTTTTTTAAATTTCTTACAGCACATACTGGTGGTTTAATAAAGGATAATGGCACAATTCAAAGATTTGCTCAAGGGGGAACTGTCCAAGGTGAAGACAATGTTCCTATCTTAGCCCAAGCTGGAGAATTTGTTATGTCAAGAAAAGCAGTTCAAACAATAGGGGTAGAAGCATTAAATCAGATGAATCAAGGTGAAACAGGAAGTTTAGTAGTGAATGTATCTGCTCCATTAGTAGATGAAACTGTAATAGACACAATTATTCCAGCTATACAAAAAGCACAACAAGGTAATTTAGCATAATGGCGTTTGGAACATCAATTAAGCTTAGTAACATCAGGGAAAATTGGTTGTTTCAGTTTGGCTTTAGTAATGGAGATGCTGAAGCTAAAGGAGAGGGTGGATTTGATATAATTAGAGCCTCTAATGGTAATAATAATTTATTAAAAGGTGCTATTTCTTCAAGCTCTGCAAGGTCTATAGATGTAGATGATTCAAGTGTATTTAGTGTAGGTGATTTTATTAAAATTAATGATGGTAGCAATCCTGAAATAATTAAAATAACAGGGATAACAGATTCGGATACAATTACAGCAACTAGGGGTCAACTAGGAACTTCTGCAACTACTCATAGCGATGATGCTAAATTATATTGGAACAATTTTCTTGGATTTGCCTTTACAGATACTACTTATGAAGGCACATATTACAGGGGAGTCATCACTAACAAACCAAGCATCAGGGAAAGCTTAGATGTTTTAAAAGGAACAACCAAAACTTCTAATGTAAATATTACCATTCCTGATTTTGATTATAGTGGTGCTAAAATAAGTAAAGAATTATTTGGAGGAACTCATGTTTATGTAAATCAAGAGGTGAAGGTATTTTGCCAAGTAAACGATGATACACCTACACAGATAGGTTCATTTAGACTTGTAGATATTAGTTCAAATGGTGACAGTATAAATCTATCCCTACAAAATAAAACCCCTTGGGACTACATTACAATTCCAAATGAAGAAAGCTATAGTGGAGTTAAAGTTCCTGTTGTGTATGGTGATTATACAGCTAATGCTACTAATACATTTATGACAGGTAAAACCCTATATCCTGCACCTAAGACTAAATTAGTAGGTGATGATGTTTACTATATTGCTACGAAACAAATAACAGGTACTAATGGTTTACCTCATTATTATGATTCTAATCTAGATATGTTTATACGCTTAAATGATGCAGGTGCAACTGAAACTAGGGATGGGGTGGGTGATAGAGCTTTAGGAGTTAAAAACATATTTGATAGAGGTACTTATTTATTTAGACCCGGAGGTGTTAGTGATTTCTCTCCAACTTCTTCAGGTACAAACACAGGTTCACCAAGCTCAAGAGATTTTTCATATACAGTTTCAAGCGATAATTTTGCAAATGCTATTGATGGTAATGTTAGTACATATACTAGAATTGAACAACACATTACTAGTCAAGAAACTATGGGGGCAGGTTCAGCTTTAAATACATTTGATGCGTTACATGGAGAATTTGGATTTAAAATGCCACCCATTCAAGGAATTTTGACCGAATTCAAAGTATTTATAAAAGCTACTTTATCTATGACAGCAGGGACAAATAGAGACCAAACTAGTGGGGGAAATACTCAAGGAAATAGATTAACTGTTTACGAAACGACTTTCGGGAGTGAAGATAATAAAATTTTAGAAATCCATGAGTCGTCACCGATTACCCCAACTTTAACTGATACAACATCAGGAGGTACAGGTTATTCAGATTATGAAGAAATAGATTTATTAAGTAGATATAGGGATATTGAAGATTCAGGCAGAGAGTTAGCGAGTGCTGTTAGCGATGTCAATCAACCTGTAATTACTTTAGATGATACTTATAATGTAGCTAAAGGGACATTAATATTAATTGATTCTGAAATAATGAGAATTGAATGGTCTACTCTTGGCATAGTATCAGTTACTCGTGGCTATAATTCAACAACAAAAGCAACACACAGTAGTGGTGCTACTGTTTATGTAGTTGGTAGTGATGGTTATGTTACACCCTCTAAAGTATCTTTTAGGACAGTTGCAGACTTAACAAATGATGACCATACAGTTACAACTCAAACAGTATCAGGAGCATTAGATGTTTTTGATATTTTTGTAAAAATTTCAGTTGCTAGTGATTATACAAGAGAGCCAACCGCTTCTGAAACTCTTGTAAAAGATACAAATAGAATATATCTTGGTAATAATGGTTTAAAAAACTCATGGGCTGATAATGCAATTACATTAATTACAGATGCCCATCTTGATATGCTAATCAGGTACGCAGGTTTAACGAAGGCTGATGGTGAAGCAATTTCAAGTGCAAGTTCAGATGTAGAAGGATATTCCACCCTGAAAGATGCAAGGGATAATGATGATACTTGGGGTGTGAGGTATTGGTGCTTAGAAACAACAGAATTAAAAAAAGTATTAGAACAGATGGCTTTTGAAGGTGGTTTTTGGTTTAGATATAAAAATAATGGTAGTCCTCAGTATGGGTTTTTAGCAGACAGTCCGAGTACTAATTATACATTATCAGCTTATGATATTGATAATGTATCTATGAAATTAACCCCCTTATCAAGTGTTGTAACTAAAAGACGTATCGGGTATCATAGGCATCCTGCTACAGGCAACCACTTAGGTAATGATAGTGATACACCTGTAATCGTTGCAGAAGATACTACAAACAATTATCGCAAAACTTTTAATATAAAAACTGCTGAAAACATTGAAGAAGTAAACCTTGATATGTTAATTAGTAATATAGGCGATACTAATATAGGTAATGATAATCCTAATGATACTTTTGCTAGTTACTATGGAGACATTAATGGAAGGGTAAAACTATTAGTAAGTTGCACTATTGTAAACCCTAAATTTTATGATTTAGAGGTTGGCAATGTAGTAGTATTTGATAATAATAATATGTATCCTGAAGTACCTTTTGGGGTTAATTCTGCATCATGGAATAATTTAAAATTTGTAGTTACTTCTGTTAATCGTAGCCTAGGAGAGCTAAAAATTCAAGTGAGGGAAATTTAATGGCAAATGTAAATATAAGAACACCTAGATTCTATTGTGATTTAATTCAGTATAGACTCTCAAGAGGTATTGCTCAAAATGGTAACTTTGATGTACTGGCTGAAAGTGGTACAATAACTGGCATTAGCTCAGGTTCAGAGGCTGATTTATTTGATGGGAGACCTTTAAATCTAGTTACTTTTAATACAACAGATAATGGTGGTGCAGACCATGTATTAATTAATATAGATACATTAGGGGTTGCTAAAAATTCTTTTGTTGCGATACTAAATCATAATATGGCTACAGCAGATGCAAAGTTTCGAGTATATGCAAGTGATACAGAATCACATATTCAGGCTGTGAACTTTGCAAGTGCTACTCCAACAGTCATGACATCAGTAGTAAATGCAACATCTGAATCGGATGCAGTAGTTGTTCCTGATGTAGATGGTAGTACAATCGTAACATTTGCTGAACATGATTTAAGGTATCTTGGCATCCAAATCGAAGGTAATAATAGCAATATATTTGACAATTCAACAGCTTTAACTATTGGTTGTGTAATGGTGGGCGAATATTATGACATGGTTCAAGCCCCTGAGTTAGAAGTAAAAAGAAGTATTGAATTTGATGGTAAAAAAACACAACAAAGTTTAGGCGGTCAAAGATATACAAACTTTACCAATTATGGTAAACTTGCAAGTTCAACATCTAAGTCACCTTTTGTTAGAACTAGTGATGCTACCCAAGTGTATGGTGGTAGAATGAGTTATGATATGAGTTTTAGTTACTTAAACAGCACAGATATTATGCCTGATAACTATGCTCAGAATATACATACTGATGATAATGTCATTGAAGATATATGGGCAAAGACTAATGGTGGAGGGTTGCCTATGATAGCAACTATGGATGGTACTTCTACAGCAGAGTCTGATTATTTATATTGTAGATTTAATCAAAATAGCCTTGATATGACTCAGGTAGCCCCTGATGTATTTTCTCTAAATTTAAAGCTAATAGAAGAGTTTTAGGGATAGTGAGAACTATGCTACGTTTATTTTACTTTAGCTATAAATAGACATATATAACGCCCCTGTATACCGAGGCAATCCTCTTGCAGTTTTTTATTCTTCATCTATCTAGCATATCTGCTTTATTAAGCCATCTATCCCTAAATTATGGGTCAGGTATTACAATATCTAATTCTATTGCAGACCATCTAATTAATTTTTCAATAAATTGAGAAAATTCTTTTGAAGAGAGCGTTTTAGTGCTATCTATTTCAAAGTGATTTTTAATAGTAGAATGCATTTCTTGTTCTGTATATCCAAGTTCATCTGCTAGTATTTTTACTATATTCCAATAATAATTATTTTGCTGGGCAGAGCGAACACCTGTTTCTTTAATTTCGATGTAATAATCGCCTTTCAAATGACTTATCGTGTTATCAAACTCTGCCCTATTTATAATAGTCATTTTGCCTTTCTCTATCGTACAGGGGAATCGCAATCGGGACATATTTTTTCTTTCCATAATTTAATATCCAATGAACTCCATAATTCTCCCTCAAAAATATTCCATTTCTTTTTACAATAAGGACACCATGATAAATTTTCATCTGCCCTTAGCTCATCTGTTTTATGATTCTCTCTAGGTCTCCTTTCAATTAACTTACTATCTAAGGCATCAATGACCCATTGAATAGAACCAAATTTATTTGATGATTTCTCCATCAAAGAGTTCGACAGTTTGTTCGGAGACTTTTTCGTTTTTACTTTCTTCAATGATTCCACCTAATAATAATAAATAGTTTCGTGCATCCTGTATTCTGCCGATAATTGGTTCTTCTGATACTTCCTTACCTGTAAGTACATAATTTCTTATTGAGTCCATATGTTTTAGTAAATATATAAGACATATTTGCTCTGCTGGTAGGCTCATCCTATCCCCAATGCTTTTAAAGTTTTTAAACTTATCCTCATTGGAAACAGTATACTCTTCACCTTTAACCTTCATAAGCCTATTTTCTTCTTCCTGCATAGACTTAGACCATTTAAAAAAATCTTTAACTTTCATTTACAACCTTTTCATAAAATGCAGTAATTAGCAGAAATAAAATTGCAAAAAATAAAGACCAAAAAAATAAACCCAATCCAAGTACAAGTACGTTTGCTATCCACTCTGCTATATCAAACATAATCATTGTAACTTTTCCTCTATCCTATTTAATCTAATAGTCATTAATGCCCATAGCATAATCCAAAAGAATGTATTTAATAATACATCAAATGCTTGAGTTTGTAAGATTTCCATTATTGTATAGCCAAACATATTCACTCCTTATTTTAAATTTTTGCCTCAAACCTTTCTAAAAGGCACTTAGTGCCAACCAAGTGTTTAGTTAAACAGAATTTTCTAATATATCCTCGCTTATATAGTTCATCGGATATAACTGCATTCCCTTTTTAATAACTTATTGAGGCAATTATTAATCTTTCATTGATTGTTCCATATCATGTATACAGCTATCACATATATGATGTTGACATATAGAGCAATCTTTTAAGTTTTCTAATTCGTCTATAGCATCATTTACAATATTGCTAATAGCATTTAAATGTTTTCTAAGTCCTGAAGTAGAAAAATCGCTTAATTCTAGCTCAGTATACGACCATATATCAGTTAATTTTTTTTGTATATTGTTTAAATCTTTCATTTTGTTATCCTTTTGTTTTTTAAATATAAATAAAAAATCTTTAAATCTCAAATGTTTTTTTGCTTATATTATCTAACAAGTCCTTATAGTCGTAATCTTTATATTTAATAAGGCTGTTCTTCTTTTCCTTTAAGCCTTCATACCAAGAGATGCCACGTTTCTCAATTGCCCATTCCACAAATTCGGCAGGGGTTTTATGAGCAGAAAACTTGCTTGAGAAAACGTGACATCCGACACAGAGACAAAAACCATTATCAACATCCCAACGAACAACCCTAATAGAACGAGAATAAAAATGATGAGCATTTAGAGGCTTTGCTTTTCGACATACTTCGCACATACCATATTCTTTTACTTTGTCTGCCCATGCTTTATCTAGCTTATTTGATAAGGTTTTTTTCAAGAAGTGTTATATTGGAGGATTCAACACTTCATCAGAGACATCTTCACTTTCCTTACCTTCTAGCACCCTAAGTAAGCCCTTGGTGTTTGCCTCAATTACAACTAAATCTCCCTCAGAAAAAATAGCATTTTTCTTATCCATCATGCTAACTGCCAACTTTAAACATACCTGCTTATGAATATCTTGAGTTCTTGCATCAATAACGGATTTTGAGTTTGTGCCTTCTTCAGGGATTACATTCCAGCCAAATTTTCCTGCACTATATTCTTCCTTGCGAATATTAACAGTATCTCCCTTTTTATAAAATTGCAATTTCTCATGTAGCTTTTCAGTAGCAAAAATTCCAGCCTCGCCACCATCTGATTTCTTTTTAATGCCATACAAATACCAATTACCAAAACTATTAACTCCCGTTTTGGGGGTATCATATAGAAATTCAACAATATTATCTGTTCCTACTTGTATTTTTAATGTTTCATTTTTATTCATTTATTTTCCTCGATTGTGTTAATGTATTTTTTTACTGATTCTGTTATGTCTTTTTCTTGACCATTTATCTCATGTGATGCACAGGCAATATATGGACTTCTTGCCTTATACTTACTTAAGTATTCGCAAAATCCCTCTATTAAGTCATCTAATGAGTGCCTAAAGATATACTGCTCTTCTTCTACTGAAAATTCCATACTGCCTGATGAATAACCATCCCATGCAATAGTTCCATGATAATATTCTTTATTCTTCAATTTTAGTAACCTTACAAGAGTTTCTTTCTAAAAGCTTAATAACCATATCTCTTATTTTTTGTACTTTCTCAAGTGACATATCGCTTGGGAATTCTACGTTAAACCGACCTTGTGTAAACATTTTGTTCTCCTTTCATGTTTAAAATTACTAAGTAATATTATAAAGGGCAAGTACTAACCTTTAATTAATTCACCCCATAAAGATGTTTTGCCATTTATAATCTGCACTAAATGAACTGTAAATAATCCTGAATGATAAAAATCTACAATTGCAAAGGCGTGTTGCCAATTATGACTTCTGTTACCTAACCAAGCATTTGCATCTGAACTCATATCCTTTAAGCAACCTATAGACCAAGCTGATTTAACACCATCGATATGTGTCACAGAACTTTGCTGAATGTCGTGATGGTGTCCATACATTACATTACCACCAAGTCTAATAAGGTGATTTCTAGTATGGTTAACACCTGCAAAGTGATGACCATGATAAAAATTAAGCTTACCAATTTTTAACATCTTTCCAAGGGCATGATATTTATATCCACGCTCTTTTAATTTAAGGGCGTTTTTAACCAAAAAATCACTAGCAAGGTAGGGGTTTTCTTCGACAAAACGATTAAGCCAATCTTCATGGTTACCTTCAACAAAATGCCTTTCTTTTACATTGGCTTGATCTAGGGATTTATCTATAATATCCATCCCTTTATTAACCTCTTCGATTTCTTTAATAACATAGGGCAATTGATATTCTAATGGTGGTCTTTTCTTCTTTTTCCATTGCCAATGAGAAACAGATTCCCATTCTCCTGTATCTCCTAAATCTATATAACCATCAGGTTTTATAATTTCTATTGCCTGACATACTACACTAATTGCCTTCATATCAGCAACAGGAAAGTGTTTATCAGGGGTGACTATATATCTTTTAACTTTCATATTTGCTCCGAATTTAACCATTTATACATAGCATTTTCCCACTCAGAATAAGTAGCTTGTTCATTGTTATATTTTACCCATATTTTATCAAATTTTTCCCAATTTCTATTGCACATTTTTAATGTGTTAGAGTCTTTTCGAGAATTATAAATAATCGTTTTTAAATTATTAGAAAATTTCTTCTTTAATTGGCTTGATGTATGTCTCATAAGTTCCATTCCTTGTGTTGTAATTTAATTTAACAGGCTCAAATCCTGTCGTTGGCTTTCCATTTTTATGCTGAAATCTAATTTTATGTATATGAACCCCTACATAATCATCATCTTCAGAGCGATGTCGATGCACAGTAACTGCATTATCGCATTTATTAAACCAATTCGCTGAACCCGATATATCGTATGGATTTGGCACTACGGGTTTACGATTAGCATCGTTTTCCATTTTGCGAGGATGAGCAACTATCCATATATGTAATTCATTAATTTTGGCAAAAGCACTAAGTTGCGACAATACTCTTGATACATAATTAGTTTCATTCTCTCCATCACCGAATCTATGCTCAATAGTATTCCAAGGGTCAATTATAAGTCCATTTAATCCATATCTATAATTTAATATCTTGGCTTGTTCTAAAATAGATTCAATAGTAACAGATGTATCCTGAGTTCCTATAAATTTAATATGATCATTTAAAACATTCATAGATGCCTTCGCTACAGATTCATCCATCTTATCATCACCATAAAAAGGCTTTCTTGCAAATTTGCCAACCAACTTTAATAGGTGGTGCTTTACAGGAAAATTTTCTGCTGAGAATACACCAAAATTCCAACCATGCATCTTAATCATATTAATCATTAAGGCATCCATCCACTCAGATTTACCCATATTTGGGACTCCAGTAATGACAGTCACTTCAGATAGACTAATTAAATAATGATTATCTAAATCCATCCACCCACTTGACAACCCTTGATGTTCAGGTACATTAAATAATTCAATAGCTTCATCCATTATATCGGCAATCGTGACAACGCCCTCAATTGGATAAGGATAAGCACCACTAACTATGTCAAATATAAACTCCTCACCATGTTTTATTAAAACATCATTCATATCCTTGCAATCATCGGGGTATGTAACTCGACAACATTTTTCACGACCAATTCGTCTTGACAATTCCTCTCTAAGGTGTTGCCCAGCACCATCTGAATCTGTACATAGAATTACCTTATCTGCATTCATTAAATGTTCTTCTGCTGACAATAAATAACTAAACTTTATATCACTTGGTTTACTGTTGGGAGCAGTTGCACCATCAGGAACAGAAACTACATTTGTGAATCCTGATTGAACTAAAGCCAATGCATCCATTTCACCTTCTGTAATTATAATAGTTTCCATGCCAACCATATGGTCAAATCTATAAAAACATTTCTCTGCATTTTTTTCTTGCCTAAATTTCTTATCAAATGTCCTACTTTTAATATTTACAACTTCTTTATCTTTAATGAAAGGAAATTGTATCCATCCATTATCATATCCAATTTGAGCATCATCAACAACTGTTTTGCCAATTCCCCTATCATCAAACCATTTATAAACCTCATCAGGCACATTGCTTTTTGGTGGTTCAGGCTTTACGATTGGATTTGGTTTAAATTCTGCTTGATTAGTCTTGTTAAGTCCACCTTTCCATCCACAATGATGACAATGCCAAACGCCTTCATCTATATTTACAGATAAACATTTATCTGATGATTTTCTTCTTCCATTAGAACACTCAGGACAAATTGTTTTTTCTTGACCTGAAATACCCCTTAAATAAATGCCATTATCCTCAAAAGTCATTTAGTTCTCCTTTTATTAAAAGTATGCCTTATAATATAAATACAATATGAATAATAACCGAATAAACCACCCCATATTAAACTAGGATGAGGTTCACCACACATCCCCGTAACGTGCTTTATAAAATGAATTACAGTATCCATCATTGATTTACATTGTATTTATGATAAATGTTTTGAAATTTTGTAAACCCATTTTTAGATTTATCTCTCAAAGCCCTTAAGCTTAATAGATTCTTAGACCAAAAAATATCATTTAATGCCCAATCAACTGTATTTTTAACAGATTCATAATCAAATTGGTCGTTCCTTATTAATTTATAAAGCGTATTTATACTGCCATAAATCATATCCTTATCTTCACTCCATTCTGCCTTTATCATTTCAGGAAACCTTTTGCTCTGAATTTTATAAAAATTATTTACAATCCCTTTTAAAGCATCAATCTGTTTAGGTGTAATGCCTTGCACTAGTTTAGTATCAGATTTGATAACAGTTGTATATACTTTCTCTATATTATTATTATATAATAATGTTTGCTCCGATTGATTAGGGGCATCCTTCTTTAAAGTGCTTAAATCATCGTTTACACCATTAACCCCATTGCAATCTAGATTATGGGGTACTTCATTATTATCAGCTACCCCTATTCCAAAATGATAAGGGGTAATGTATCTTTTTAAGAATTTATTAGTGCCTTCTTCATTTTCAATAACCACTTTTATAAATCCAAAATTACGAAGAGCAGATATACATCGTGAAATAGTACCCTTAGAAATTTTGAGGGTTTTGCTTAATTGGACATTTTTTTGTGTGCAGACCCCTTCATCATTTAAACATGAGGTAATTTCAGCGTACACTAGTTTACTATTTGCATTCAATTCAGGATGATGCCTAACCTTTGAGGGTATAAACCCAAAAAAACCACTTTTCATATTAATTTCCTTTTAAATTTTGGGGGGAGATAAAGGATATAAAAACTCCCCCCTTGGAGACTCCAATCCAACTAATAGAAGTCTAGAATATAAGCATACTGATTATAAACTTACAATAGGCTTAATGCATTGATTATAGTATTCACATTCTTTTCCTTTTGAAATTAGACAAGGCTTATCAACCTTTTCTTTATCTATAATTTGTTTTAAGTTTTTGCCAATCATAACACCAAGGCATTTAAACCCCGTATCATAATTAGCACATTCCTTTTTAACACTACTTTTTAGCGTGTTTTCTTCTCGGTTCATTCGTATCATACAACTTTCCTTTTATTATCTTTTTAACAGTTAAATTGGTTTCCTCATCTACTCCAATTACTTCAACATGAGTGTCAAACCAATCTTTTTTCTTTTCCTTTTTAAATGGGTAAGGCATTATTTACTCCTTTTAGTCCATTTAGTTAAGGGGACTACTAGCTTATTTTCGCCCCCAAGTTGCTTAAAATACCCAAAATCAATAGCATCGACTTTAGATATTTCATATTTATAACCTTCAGTAATATAAATAAATTTATCAACATTGTCAAGCTTAATTTCATCTACATTAATTGTCCAAGCACCACCTGACATCCGAAGTTTGCCTTGTTCTTTTTCATATTTCACCAAGGATCTGTTTGAAATATAATGTCTATTCATTGCACCACCTTATAAATTATGGTTTCTAGAGAACTATTAAGCGACTTTGTAAATGGCACTCCTTGGCAAACAATACAAGTTTCCCTTTCCTTGCCAAATGTTGGAAAATCTTCATAAAAAATATAACCCTCTACTTTTCGATGAAAATCATATCTCTTTATGAATTCGTGACATTTATTGCATTTTTTGCAATATTTTATCTTTTGGTCAGCAAATCGACCCTCAAGATGTGAACCATTGACATACAACCTTTTTCTTTTTTTCATTTCACTACTCCTTTGTTTTTAATCATTTTAATAACATTAAGACAAGCATTTTTATAACCAATATCATAAGCGATAGTTTCACCATCACTATCTGCATCCCAATTATCTATGTCAATAATTCCTCCCATATCATAGTAATCAAGTAGTAAATTCTCTTCAATATCTGTAGCTAATTCGCCAAGTTTATTAATTAATTTTTGTGCATCGATTTTCATTACTTACCCCCTTTATTTAAACGAACAGCTTGATTACGCCACCATTCTAGTTTGTGATTTGCGATTTCTAGTTTAGTATATAAATACATCGCTACCATAGTTGGTATCATTATTACTAATCCGATAAAAATAGTTTGTATCATTGTTTATTTTTCCTTTTAATTAAATGAAAATTATAATGCTTATTTATAAGAGTCAAGCATTTTGTTTTTCTAAAACCCATTTATTATTATTATTTGAAAATGTTTCTATTTTATAGTCGTCAAACATATCAAAAATACCCTCCCACTCTGCATCATATAATACTTCTAAAAACTTGTTTTTTAAATTCTTGTTTTCAGCGTTTGTATACCTTCTTAATGATTCAGGGTCATAATTAGAGATGCAACCAATTTTTATTACTATTTTATACTTCTTAAGATTTTCATTTTTTTGTCTCATTAATTTATCCTTTTATTTGACTACTAAGCTTACATAGGCTACCAATTAAAGTCAAGACTTTTTTTCAAAAAATCCCTATAAACCCATATATTGCTATAGTTCCACCGAGAATCTTGTCCGTATTTTACCCCTAGAATCTCGTAAAAAACTTTTTTAATACTAACTATCGCTTAATTAAAAAGATTCCAAGAAACCCCAAAATATCGTTTTTTCAGCCAATTGACCTAAAAAGTTAAA
>JACLAA010003236.1_pt1 | contig 19337 bp, 14 predicted proteins | sample 8027891 | NCBI WGS metagenome assembly JACLAA01 (sample SAMN15724900, study PRJNA655200) | protist metagenome | isolation source: fluorescence activated cell sorting (FACS) single amplified genomes of... | place: Spain: Blaines Bay Microbial Observatory, Mediterranean Sea | collected 2016-01-19 | reverse complement strand
CGCCGCCGCCACAAATACAGCCGCGCCAGTCGGCCCAAGCGTCGTCGGCGCCTGGCCTTGGCCTTGGCTTTGGCCTCCTTGGCATTGGTTTTGCCCCTACCCTTTTGTCTGGCCATGAGTGGCAGCGAGGCCTTGATTCTGTGTCTTATATGCAATCAGTCCAGGAATATGATCGATGCGGCGCTGCTTGCTAGTCACAGGCTTGTTTTTTGTTGCTAGCGTCCTGTAACACACTAGAAGTAGAAACGAAGGTATATGTTAGGGGGGAGTAACGGAAGTAGGAGAGCGGGTTTAGATCGTTTGGTTGGCCGCGAGGCAGCCTGCTACGCTTGTGCACGCAAATCTTCAATGATGCAGGTCTGGGTCGCGCGCATAATGATTCACTTGACCTCGTCGGCCATGGAGGCGTCGTCGAGCGCGGCTTGATGGCACCGCCGCGCCTCGTCGAGGAAGTCGGAGATCATGGCCTTGGCGGCGTGGTTCGGGATCAGCGACCCGTGCGGGAGGACCGCGCCGGTCTTCGGCGACGTGCGGTTGTTCGCAAACCAGCTTTCTATCTCGACGCGCTCATACGTATGGCCGTCGGCCGCCATGACCGGGTCGCGCATGATCTCCATCGAAATGGGACAGCACAGCGCGTCGGGCACCTCGCCCGTCCGACGCGCCATCATCGCCAGGACATATTATGTCACATATAGCCTTTTCTCTAAGGTTTCCTCCTGTCAGATGGACCTCGTTATACGCTTGCAGGCCGGAGAGAGTATCGCAAAGAGTCCATCAGTCTGACCCTTAACGACCTCCCCGCAAGCGCCGGGAGACGCTAGCTAGCGGTGTGAGACACTAGCCAGGCAGCAAAAAAAATTAAGCGTGTGCTCGAAGATAAACCGCCGACGCACGCTGACCGCTGTCCAGGCGAGGATAGAGTTGCCGTTTCTTCGCTCCAGACCTTTTGTGCGCTGCTACCTTGCCCGCTCCCGGCCATAAAAAAGCGCCGACCTCCCAAACACATTTGCAGCCGCGCGGCACGCCGCCGCGGCAATAAAAACAAATGGCGGGCATGGACGACTGGTCCCCCGTCGAGACGACGCTGGACGAGCCCGTCTCCGAAACGATCCGGAGGGATTTGAGGGAAGTGGGCGCGAAACTGAAATTAGTACTGCTGCCGCGCGCATCGCAGCACGGGGTATTGGACCGTTTGAAGGAGTGGGACCTGTGGGGGCCGCTGGCCGTGTGTCTGACGTTGTCAATAGCCCTGTCGGCGGGCGCGCCCGAGAGTCAACGCGCACTCGTTTTCGCCGCGGTGTTTGTAGTGGTCGTGGGCCTGTGTGGAAATCAACAGGGTGAGGAACCGGCACCGCCACGCTATCGAGCAGGCGTCGCGTCGATGGCGTGAAGGACACGCCGTAAAATGTTTATTTCCACGCAGGTCTGGGCGGGTGCGGCCATCGTCACGTTAAACGCGCAACTCCTGGGAGGCCGCATCAGCTTCTTCCAGAGCGTCTGCGTGTTAGGATATTCGATCTTTCCCCTGGACTGCGGCGCGTTCGCGTGTTTATTGCTCCACGCGCTCACGAGAAGCTTTCTGTTGAGACTAGCCGTCGTCGGCACGTGCTTCGCCTGGTCGACGCGCGTCAGCGTCGTCTTCTTCAGCGAGATCATCGAGGCGAAACGACGCGCTTTAGCGATCTACCCCGTCTTCGGCTTCTACGCGTTCCTGGCGTGGATGATCCTCATCATGGGGAACTAGGGATGCGTAATGACTCGGATAGACATAAGTCGAGCTTACAGGGAAGAGTGGGGAGTATGTACAGTAGGGCCGTCTCCAGCTGACGGCGGCATCGCGCCGACCAGCCGCTCGATTTCCTCGTAGATAGCTAAGCGTAGCGCCGCGTTCTGGGCCTGGTAGGCGTCGACCTCGCCGCTCGTCTCGGGGTCGTCCCGTCGCAGTTCTTCCGTGAGGCGGTCGTGCTCGGACTGCAATTGCTCGTTTTCGCGCGTGAGCGCCGCGACGTTTCTCTGCAGTTCCTCGACCTTCATCTTCTTCCTCCGTCGACTTTCCTGGGCCGCCTTGCGGTTCAGCTCCAAACGCTTCTTGCGCTTCGCTTCCAGATCTTCGAGCGTCTGCTGGGGCGGCACCGTCGCGCTCGTCGCGGGCGGTGCGATGGCGGCAGTCAAGTTGTGGCCGCTCACATCTAAATCGCTCTCCATGGCGTCGGCCGTCGCCGCCGACGCTATCGATAGTCCCGAGGCGTCCATGCCTGCCGCGGCGGCGTCGGCGCCCGGCGCTCTGCTGTACTGCTACAGCACCTCCCCCGCGGCGCGTGAGCGCACAGGCGTGAAGCCGGTTCGCTACGCTGTGTCGGGGCGATAGCGATCCCCGGGCAGCGATGCGCGGTCGGGCAGCGCTGCCCCGGCGTCAATGTGCAGCGCCCGAATTTGCTCTGCTCTGTTCAGCCTGCTGCAGCAGCGCCTAGAACGGCGCCTAGACCGAAGCAGAGAATCGCAGCGTTCGCCAAACGGCCGGCAACGGTGCCGAAAGGGTGAGGAGGGCAGCCCAGCCCTATCTACGAAAGGGCGCGCGCCGCTGCGCAAGCATGCGCTTCCTGCTGGTGCTGGCCGCAGCCCACGCCGCCAAGACGCCTCCAAATAAGCCCGTCGCCGTCTGCGTCACGGGCCTCGCGCGCGCCTTCCACGCCGTAGATCGCGTGCACCGCAACATCTGGTCGCACATGATCTGGCCGATCGTTTCCAAGGCGGACGTGTTTTTTGTGCTCGATGATGCGACGGCGGGGCGCGCGGGCGTGCGAGCTGGCTCAAAGAGCGACACTCATATAAAGGAGGAGGCTCGGACGCTGTGGCGGCCGGTCTACGACGTGTCCCTGCGTTCGCGCGGCATCGAGGAGTCGCTGTCCATGTGCCACGGGGCCATCGTCGCGCGGGAGCGGTTTTTAAGGAGGAACTACACCTGGGTGCTGCGGTTGAGGCCGGACGCAACATACAAAACGCATCTGCCTTCATATGACGAGTGGCCCCTCGCGACAAACGTCGCGTGGGCTCCGGCTGTCGGTGGTGGTGAGGGCGCCTGCTCCCGCGGCGTCGTGCGCGACGCGGAGACGCGGGGCGTTTGTGTGGACGACGGCTGGGCGCTCATGGGTCGCAAAGCCGCCTACGCGTACTTTTTTGGAAGCGAGTGGCCCGCGCGGCATTCACAAACAACAGACTGCCACCAGACGCACTGCGCCGAGTGCCGCTTGGGGTGTGCCTTGTTCCGAGCGGGCGTGCGCGCCGGGTCTGTCAATATCGATCTACATTTGGAACGGCCCGAGACCGTCGGTGGTAGTTACGCGGCGGTGGTAAAGCGCGATGCCGTCGACGTTGCCGCGGACACCGCAATTAAAGCCGCGCTGAACGGCGCCGGCGCCGCGGACCTCGCGGCGCGCTTCGCTTCCAGTCATCTGGAAAGCCACGCGCTCGCCTTCCTCGTCGGGGAGGTCTGCCGCGGCGCCTACGTCCAGGTGCCGTTTACGGTCAATGCGGCGACGGGCGCGGCGCCGGCGATCCACGGCTTCGCCGCGCCGCTCTGGACGGCGGCGTCGGGGTGCCCCGGGCCGCCAGCCTCCTGAGTTTTGTATGTGTTAAGTGTGTCATTAGCTAGCGGTAAGACACTAGCAAGTAGCTCGGCGTTGGCAAAGGGCAGCCCCTGCTGCGCTCGGTTCCTCCGCTTCCGAGCAAAGGACTCTGCCGGAGGACTCCTCATCGTCGTGGGCAGCGATCGAAGCAGCTATGCGACGATGACCCCATAAGCAATGGGCACCGAGGCCAAGGCGGAACGCGTAGCAGCGCCGGCGCCGGCCGACAGCAAGGCCAGCGACGAATTATTTGAGAAGCTGAAAGAGAAAGTAGCGCCTCCCGTCGCCGAGGCGAAGGGCGAAGATAAACCGGACGAGCCGAAGCTCAATTATGTGCAGAGGCAGGAGAAGCGCATCAAGGAGCGCCAGGAGCGTCTAGCGGCGGCCGCCGAGGCGAAAGCTGCCGAGGAGGCGAAGTACGCCGACGAGAAGCCCTATGATGCGGGGCGCTGGAGCAACGCCCAGGGCAGCTGGGATCAAAGTGGCCAGCAGTGGGACCAGAGCCAGTGGGAGAGCACGAATTACGACACGGCGGCCTACGACCAGAGCCACTACGACACGGCGGGCTACGAGCAGAGCCAGTATACGTATGATGAGGCGACACAGTACCACGCGTCGCAGTATGAAGGTGGAGGCTACGACGAGTCGCAGTATGCTACGGAATACGACCAGTCTGTCTACACCGAGGCGATCCCCGAGGAGGGTCAGTACGAATACGGCCAGAGCGTCTATACTAATCCACAAGGCGGCATACAAGAGGAGCCGTCCGCCTTTGGGGGAGACGCGAGCGTTTATTCTGCTGCGTACACCGCCGACCCGTCCGAATACGCCGAGGAGCCGGCGCCGCTCGAGGCGAGTACGGAGCAGCGCCTCTCGACGTACAGCGAGGAGCCCCAGCAAGTCGAGCTCGGTCCGAGGTGCCCCGACGCCTACACGGGCTACTTCGACACCGTGCGCCAGGAGCCCTACGCCTACGACGAGGCCACGGGCGAGTGCGTCTACGCCATTGCTGAGGATGGAGCCGTCTTCGAGGCCGACTACCGCCAGGTGCTGTGGGTGAGGCCCTACGAGAGCTCGTCCATCGTCGCGGCGCCGCCCGAACGGCGCCCGCGCACGCCCGTGACGGAGATGGTTGCGTATGAAGAGGAGCGCGCCGCCTTGATCGTCCAGGCCGCCGTCCGGCGGGGCCAGGCCTGGGCCCAAGCCTGCGAGGAGGCTATTTCTCTATATGTGAAAAAGCTCGACGAGGAGACGGCTTTTTATTGTTACGAGCTGGTGGAAGGTGAGACCAGATGTGATGAGAAGGAGATATATCTTGTAAGCGCGCTCTGCCCGCGCATCGAGAATGATCGTTTGCGACACGCTTTAACAGTTGAAAGGTCGCAGTGGCACCGCCCCGCCGTCCTCCTAGGGACGAGGAGACGACGAGGCCTGGTACCTTACGGGAGAGACTGTCCCGACCACTCGCCTGATATTCTAGCCATGTACGACGACAGCAGTGAAATCGTCTCTCCCAAAAGTGATGATGAACTAGATCGGTACGCCTGGCGCGTGCCCATGGAGCCGGCATTGATGCTCAAAGGACCCTTTTGTGCGAGAACCGGTAGGGGAAAAACTTGTCGGTTCGCGATCAACAAATTGCCCGACTCCAAAGGTCTGAGGAACCACCACTCGGTGGACCAGAAAGTACCCTTGTTCTTGGACAACGATGAAATAGAGTGCAGCGAGTGGAAGCTCGGGGACTGGGTCCAGTGCTTCGACGGCATGGTTTTGAAGAAGGTGATGGTCGAGCCCTACATGCTTAGTAGGGGTGCGGGCGCCCAAGGACCGACGGAAGTCGTGAAGCTCATGCAGAAAAATCTCAAAAGACCGACGGTGTTGTACTTCTGTTTGATGTCTATAGCAAAAATGGAATTAAGGGAATCCGAGATGGGCCTGGCGACCAAAGAAGCTTCTGCGTGTGTGCTGCAGACCCTCAAAACACTCACGAGATATCCTAAGAATGAACCACTAGTAGCGGCCGCGACGGGTGCCTTGGTCCAGCTCGCCCAAAATTATGCCACGAGGGAAGTGATCTTAAAGGAGGAGTGGCAAAGATTAGTGGTGAACGCGTTGAACAACCTCAAAAAGGAGTCCAAAGAACACCTCATAACGACCGTCGACGGGCAAGAGAAAATTACCGTACACACCGCGACGCGCTGGGCGCGCGACACCGCGATGAACGGGTGTCGCTTGTTTGGGGTGTTTGCGGCGGATCCGAAACGTCGCGAAGACTTCGCGGAGGAGGCTATTAAAGCCTGTTTGGTCGTATTAGCGTTTTGTGACGAAAGCGCGACGGTCTGCTCGGCGGCGTGCGACTGCCTCTACAACTACTGCTACCGGTGCGAGTTCGCGGCGTTGTTGGCCGCGGAGCAGGGCGCCTACGAGAAGGTCCAGGAGGCCGTCGGGAATTTTATGTCTGATGAGCATTGCCAGAAGCAGTGCGAGCGGGCCGTGAAGGTGCTCGCGCCGAACGGGTGGCGGGGGGACGAGGTAACTTGAATGATAGTGGTTCTTCTGTCGTTCTTCGTTCCTCGCCTCGACGGCGTCACCTCCCCGCCCGCGGCCGGCGTCGACGCGCGGCAACCAGGACGCGTATTCTTGGCCTCGCATCGCTCTTGAGCCTTGTTGAGGCACTCGAAAGGCGCTGACGACGGGTGCGGGTGGCACGCGGCGGCGGCGTACGGGAAATGCAATTAACCTGTGCTGCGGCTTCACGCACACCGACACGCCTGTCCGCCGCGTTGCTACGCCAAGGCAACGTATCGTCCGGTCACCTCAACGGGCGCGCAAGGTAAAAACGCGAAAATTAGTCGCCCCCGTCGCTAGGCACACGTTTAGGCCAGCCTTGCCTGGCGCCGCCGCCTGACGCATTCCCGGCACCGGCGCCCGCGCCCGCGCCCGTGAGAGACGAGGACGAGTCCGACGCCGAGGTCATGCCCACGAGAAGGAAACGCGGGTACGTCACGCTCTCGGACCGACCGCCGGCAGCGTCCAGGCCTTCCACACCGCTCAACGAGTCCTCCTCGGACGACGAGGTCATGCCTACGAAACGGCCGCGCGGCCCCCCAAAACGGCGGGGTAACTAAGTAGCCGCGACTAAATTACCGGCGCCGACAGGGGTAGCTTGAAGCCGCAGTCCTGTATCTCGCCTTTTTTGCCCGCGCCGTCCGACGACCCGAACCCCTCGACACAGACGCACGTGCCCGTCGTCTCGTCGCAGAGGCCCCTTCCACTACACTCCTTCGAGTCGACGACGGCGGTCGTGAGCGGGTCGTCGCCGAAGGGGCAGAAGCGCAGCGAGCAGTCGTAGCCCCTAAAACCCTCGTCGCAGCGGCAGCCCCGCACCGCGTCGGCGTCCCACGTGTAGGCGTCGTCCGGCGTGCTTCTGTAGGTGAATCCGTTCGCTTGGGCCAGCTGCTGCATCGTGAGGCACTGGCCGTGGCCGCTGCACGGCGCCGTCTCGCCGGGACACGCGAGGACGTCGCAGGCCGCCCCGCTAAACCCATCCTGGCAGAAGCACACTCCTAAAGTCCGATCGCAGGTGCCCATGCCCGAGCACTCCTCTCTATTAACATGGGCCACGTCCGTCGCCGTCGGGTACGCGTACCACGCCGGCCCGTACGGGCACGTTCTTTCGGAACAGTCCGCGGCGCGCCAGCCCTCCTCGCAGCCGCAGGCAAAAGTCTCCTCGTCGCAGACGCCGTGGCCGTTGCACGGGATGTCGCCCGGGCAGCCCGTGATCGAAGCCAGGTTGACGGCGACGCCACAATCGCCGCGCGACCCGCGCATGCCGTAGCCGTCGGAGGACCCCCAGAACTCGCCGTCGCACGCGCATCGTCCCGACAGCGGGTCGCAGAGCCCGCGGTTCGAGCAGACGGCGTCCTCCTTGTCCGACGTCTGCTTTAATGCCACAGCTAACGACGGCGAGATGATTATTGAGGAGTGCGTCAAATCAGTAGCATCAGGTACCAAGAGAGGGATATCTCCGAAATCCTGGTTGAACTGGATGACGGCCGTGACGCCCGACGCGGCGCATAAAGTGGTCGCGCCGTTATCGTATAAAACGGAGACGGCTCTTCCGGTTAATTGGGCGTTCAGTGGTCTAGGTAACATCTCCCGCTGGTCCCCAAAGGCTTCGTCGCCCGCACCGCCTCGTAGAGTAGGCAGCTCTAACAATGCTGCCCTAACAGTAGCGGAAGAAGAGTCCCAGGCCAGGGGTCTGGTCGTCGCCCCGCGAAAACTCAGAGCTACACTACCTCCATCACCCATACAAACCAACATTTGTTGGACCACTCGACTACCAGAAGTGTAGGGGTCATCGCCTCTAGGACACTCGACAAACTCGCAGTTCGGCCCCCAGAAGCCCTTATCACAATCGCAGCCGTGCATCATGGTCGCGTCCCATGCTGAATAGGTCTGGACCGGCGCGGAGAACGGCGGGTCTGCAGAATGGAAGTGGCTCAGGGAGCTTCTTGAGTCGCCTAGATCTCTTCTTAAAGCCTTTTCTCGCAGCGAGCGACAAACCCCTCTTCCGGTGCACAACAATGGGCCGCAAGCTCGTCTCTCACACGCGGCCCCTTCAAACCCGACACCGCAGACGCAAGTCCCCCCCAACCGATCACAGACGCCCCGCCGCGAACACTCCGCCGGCTGGTGGCCCACGCCGTCCCCCGTTATTTGTTCTGGGTGATCGGCCCACGCCGGGCCGTAGGGACACGTCCTTTGGCTACAGTCCGCGCCCTGGTACGTGTCCGCGCAGTGGCAGACGTGCCAGGCGTCGCACAATCCATGACCCGAGCAGGAGTTCGGGCAGGGGCTGTAACGCTCCCTGGCTCCCGCTGTCGTGAGGAGGAGGAGGAGGAGCTTGCTCATCGTTCGTCGGGGGCTGCCCATTCCGGCTATCGTCGAGGCTGCCTCGGTCGTTGGCTGTCAGTCATGATCATTGGCTTCGTTCCTGGTACCGCGTCGACGGCGTCGCGTAGCCCAGGCGCATGCGCAGCGGCTCACCTGAGCACAGCGGCTCTCCGCTCTAGTGTCTCACTGCCGCTAGCGCAAATTACAGCTGAGGCTTTTTGGCCGACCCAGGCGCCAGGACGCCGTAGGACTCGTTAAAACTGCCACGCGGGAGACCTCTTGACGTATTGCCATCGCATAGTTGCACTGGTCACGGCTGGTTGCATAGATTTCAGATCACCGCTGCGCTTGGCTGGACCGATCACGCAGCGAGCAAGGTGGCATGGCTGGACAGATCACCGCCGCACAGCTCACCGCGGCGCTCGCAGGGGTGGGCAGATTGCCCACTGCGCTGCGGCTACCAGAGCTCCTGGCGAACACGTTCGGCCATCTATCTGCACGAGACGGGTGGCAAGCTGCGGCCGTATGCAAGGCGTGGCGCGGGCCGTGGCGCCAGCGATTGAAGGGGATGCTCCGGTGCGTGCGCCGCGGTGCTCCGCTTCCCAAGTATAATGAGCGTGTTTCAGCCGGCGCCGGCGGCGTGCTAGTTGCAGACTACAACCATGGTTATGTGAATCTATATTCGCAAACTGGCGACCTAGTCCGAGTCTATGACCAACCGAATTTCGAGGTCATGAACAACGGTAGCATACCAGATGATGAGCTCGACTTTTATGGCCTGGGATATCCGCATTGCGTCGTAGAAATCCCGAATAGCGATGGCTTGGCCTGGGCAATTGAAAACGACGACTGCAACGTGATCTTGATCCGGCTGACGGACGGAAGGAGACTTCAGGACATAGACTTTGGGCGCGAGGAGGGTGATGAGATTAGGCCAGAGTCGCAGATTCTTACGTTGAACCAGCAGCCAAGGGACCTCGCTATTGCTGGCGATGCTCTGCTAGTTCTCTGCGCCGACTATGGGCGGTGGGTCTATGGCCGCGTCGTCGTGCTGGACGTCCACACGGGTGCATTCCGCTACTGCTTCGCTGGAGAGGTGGGCACCGCGGAAGAGCTGCGCGACCCAGAATCGTTTGCGGTCGCAGGAGACCTCGTCTACATAGCGGACAAGTATAACCATCAAGTAAAGGTTTTCAGACTTGCCGAAGGCACAGGGACCTTGGTGCGGACCTTTGGCCGAGGAGGCACCCCGCCTGAATTGGACGAGGAACGTCCCTACTGGCATCGATTTCCTAACATAGAACTCGATGATCCTCGCATAGGCGCCGGCCCGGGCGAATTCAACGAGCCTTGGGGCATTGCAGTCGGAAAGCGGCGCCTCTATGTGAGCGAATGTGCTGGTAAGCGAATCCAGGTTCTGAGCCTGCCCGACGGCGAGCCGATGCACATCGTCCGGTCGCCCGACGGTCTCGACCTGACTGGCATGTGCTTCGCGGCTCTTCCCAACGGCACGGAAGCTCGGGTCTGGTGCTGCGGATCTGGGTGGGGCTACCCGCAAGAGAGCGCGCTCGGCCATCGCACTCAATGGTGCGTTCACATCTTCGCAATCTGTGACTAAGTGTAAGACTGTGATAGGATTGCACCGAACCAGTCTTAGCCCGGCGGGAAAATTGGGCGCCGGGGGAGGACCTACTTCTTCGCGGGCGCCGGCGCCGGCGCGGCGTCGCCGATGATCGAATCCAGCAACCCGGGCTCCTTCGGCGCCTCCTTCTTACCAAACACCCGCTCCATCATGCCGGGCGCGGGCGCCGGCGCTTCATCGGAAGTGAGGCGCTTCAAAGTCTCATCAGCGGACTTCAGGGCGTCGTCTATAGCCGTCTGACCTGTTTTGAGGGCCTCGTTCAGCACCGGATACTCCTCCTCGACGGCAGCTTCTTGCGAAGCATCGCGACGCACGGCGTAGTCCCACATCCTCCGGTAGAACGCTCCTACTACCGCAATAAAGGGCAACAACACCAAATCCCTCCAAAACGTCGTCCGCGGCGCCAGACCGCTTCCGGCCCTTACGAGTAACCCAAGCCCAAAGTCTCCACACGCACACGCGTAGTGGCCCCTCCCTAGTGAAGATAATAGCGCGGCCGCCACGCTCTCGGGCGGATGCGTCGGCTCGCCGGCTTCGATCGCTCTGGTAACGCGAGGCTTCTCCGCGTTCTCCTTGTCGAAGCCTGGCGTCGCCATGCCCGGCGGCAGGGCCAAGTGCACGGAGACGCGCGTCGCCGCGAGTTCGCTCCTCAAGACTTCGGCTAGACCGCGTACCGCCCACTTCGTGGGGGCGTAGGCCGCGTAGCCGGCGTAGCCTGTTAATGCCAGCCCGGAAGACACCAATACTAAAGCCCCCGAGTCCCTTTCTAACAAACCAGGTAGAGCAGCGCGAACAGTGCGCACGACACCCATGTAATTCAGGTCCATCTGCCGCTTGAACGTGTCGCCCTCCGTCTCCAGGAAGAGCTTGGGCTGCGCCGAGCCGGCGTTACAAACAACTGCATCCGCGGGCAATTTCTGCGCCCGTTCCGCGGCTTGTAACGCCGATTCGATGGAGCTCGAGGACGTGACGTCGCCGACGACGCCGATACATCTCTTCGTTTTAGAAGCTTCGTTGATCTCCAGCACGGCCGCGTCGAGCTTGGACCGCGTCCTTGCTATTAATGAAACGAAGTGCCCTTTCGCGACCAATTGATGCGCGAGCGCCTTGCCCAGGCCCTCGGAACCGCCCGTGATGATGACGTGGCAGCCCTTTGCTTTGGGCAGCCAGCTCCGTCCGCCGATGAACGAGCAGTAGAGGAACTCGGCGGCGAGGACCGCGAGGATGACTTGCGCGTACTGCGGTATGGCTTCGTACCACTTCGGCGGGTCTTCCTCATCCATCTTGCCCCAGCGCTTCTTCGGCGCTTCGGCGGGCTTCGGCGCCGTCGCGGGGCTGGTCTGCTTGGCAGGCTGCTTTTTGGCAGCGGTCGGCTCGGCGGCTGCGGCGGCAGCCGCTGCGAGGAGCAGCGCCAGGGCTGTGCGAGTGCGTGGCATTGCTGCGAGGCCCTAGATGCTGCCGCGACGTTCGCTCTGGGGCCTGCAATCCTAAGGAATAATTCGAAGGCAGAGCTAGCGCTGTCAGACACTAGCAAGCGACGGCGTCGGAGCGGACAACGCTGGTCCCCCAACGCCGTCGACGCGACGCAGCACCAAAGATACGATAAGGCTTTTCATTACGCGGACGCGAACGTCGACGCGGGGACTATGTGCAGCATGTGACTTGACGTGGGAGGAGTATGTACAGCTTGTTCTCAGCTAAGCCGAGATGGCGTGGCCCGTGGACATGTCCTTGACTTCCGGCGGGACGTCGTCACTTCCAAAAGAGAAGTCCTTGCCCGAGTTCGACGCGTCGGACGCCTTGGTTGATTTCCATGGCGCTCTCGGCTCTTAGTTTTGGCTGGATGAGAGGACGAGCATTCACGAGACCCCGGCCAGCCCAGTCGGGACCTCTCTGTAGTTCGGCCAGAGGCGTGCTACGCTTCTTTGTTGCGTGATTCGCGTGGATTTGGAAAAAACGGGCTTTCACGCCGCGGGACGGATACTCTACACAGTACGATTACGCCACGACGCATTGCGACGACTTCTTCGGCCGACGCCGAGGCGGCGGGACGCGCCGCGCCGCGGCGGCCGGCGGCGGCGGAGGACGTGCTCGCGCGGCCGCGTCCTCCTCCGCCTGGAGCTGTCGAGCTAAGGCAGCATCAGCGTCCGCCTCCGCGCGCTGCAACTGCCGCGCGAGGGCCGCGTCGGCGTCATCTGCGGGCGGCAGCGCGAGCGCCGCCTGGGAGTCGGCGTCCGACGCGACGACCTCCGTCGCGGCCGCCGTCGGCAGCGGCGCCGCCGCCCGCTCGCGCGCGGCCTCGTCGTCGCGGGCCAGCTGCAGCGCTAGCAAATGGTCGGGGTCCTCGCTGCTCGTCGGCGCCGCGGGTTTGAACGTCGCGTCGCAGAAGTCCGTGTCGCCGCCGACGTCGTCGAGGCGCTCCCAGACGACGTTCCGTTGCTGCCGGTAGCCGATGTCCGTCACCAAGGCATATAAAACACCTTCCCTCTTAAACACCGTCGCGAAATGTAAATTCCGATACAGGACGCCGACCTCGTTCTCGCGCAAGGTAGCATGGATCTCGGCTAACCCCGCGTAGGTGAGTTGGGTTTTCGTGCGCTCGAGGAAGGTCGCGACGAGCTCGGCCCTTGCTTTCGCGGCGCCCTCGAGCTCGTTTGTCCGTAACTGCACGACCTCCTGGATGCATTCGTTGTAGGACCGCGAACCTAACGCTTCCGCCGTCGCTGCGTCGTTCTCGCCGTCGACGCGCCAGCCGTGGACCAGTCGCACATCTAGTAAATCGAAGATGGCCAGATCGCTCGTGAATTCAAAGCCGCCGTCGAACTTTACATTGACATCAAGCCCTTCCGCTAAAGTAGGGAGTCGCGTCACGGCCCCGTCCAGCGCGGCGCGCACGTCCGGGTTGTCTCCTTGGTTTACCTCTACTAAACGGTCCGCGAGGCGCGCGAGCACATCTTGTAATGTTAACGCGCCGTGGTCGCTCGAGACCTTGAGCGTGCCTCTCAATAACAACGCGTTCACCACACCTAAGAGCGCACACGGGCCGAACTCGTTCTGGCCGAGCGTCGGCACGTCGCGACCCAAAAAGTTTATCGTGCGCACGGGGAAGAGGTCGTTGCTCTCCACGGACGCCATCTGTGAGCGCTGTGAGGACCGCTGTGAGCAAAAGAAAAGCAGTGTTTTGCTGCAGAGAGCTCTGCGCGTGTCTACACTCCTTTCCGAGCACAGAGACGTTTGCAGCTGCTATGTACTGATCCAGGGTGTGCGTGCGCTACGTCTATTGATGTTAGCTCGGAAATAAGCGCCCAAAAACCGCGAGCAACTTTCTCGCGCGCTAGCGGCATGTAAGACACTAGCAAACAAGCTTCGGGCCAATTTTGCGTTCCGTACGCCCTATACGCCGTCAGTATAAATCGCTGACCGGCTGCATGTGCTGCTGACACCCGTAGCTCCAGCAGGCATGGCGGAGGCGCCGAAATCCGCGCCACCGACGCCTCCAAAGGCGCCGGCAGCACCGAGTCAGACGCCGGGCGGCCCGCCCACTGATTTAGGACCAGGCTACGTAGTAGAAAGACAAATAGGCACGGGCTCCTTCGCCACGGTCTGGCTCGCCACGAAGGACCAAGTACCGGTAGCGATAAAAGCGGTCGATCGAAGTCGACTCACGAAGAAGCTGCGCGCGAACTTGGACGACGAGATCAGGATTCTGGAGAGCGTCAAGCACCCTAATTTAGTCGCTTTCGTCGATGCGGTGCCACGAACCGAGAGGATATATGTGGTATTGGAGTTTCTCGCTGGCGGCGACCTCCAAAAGTTTATAAGAAGTAAAGGTAGACTGCACGAAGGCACGGCGCAAAGATGGATCGGCCACCTCGCGGCTGGCTTGGAGTGTCTCTGGAGTCGGTCTTTGGTGCACCGCGACCTAAAACCGCAGAACCTCCTGTTGACGGAGGCCTCTGACCAAGGCGTTTTGAAGATCGGTGATTTTGGCTTTGCGCGGCAATTAGGACCGTCGAAGCTCGCCGAGACTTTATGTGGTTCTCCATTATATATGGCTCCTGAGATTCTAGCTCTGAAACGGTATGATGCCAAAGCCGACCTCTGGAGTGCGGGCACGGTTTTGTTTGAGATGGTTGCCGGCCGGCCGCCCTACACGGGGAGGGACCATCGAGATTTGTTGCGAAACATCCGGCGGAAGGCGTTGCGGCTGCCCAAGGATGTTACTGTTTCCAGAGAGTGTTTAGATGTCCTCCAGAAACTACTCAGGAGGGACCCGTTGAAGCGGTGCGCCTTCGAGGACTTCTTTCGGGATCCTTTTGTTAATGGTTGTGCTCTTACGAAGGTTGTGGGTGATCCTTTTGCTCTGGCGCCGGTCGCGGAAGTGTCTTCCTCCCCGCCAGACAAGCTGGCTTCTCCGATACTGCGGGCGGCGAACGCGGCGGCGGCGTCGTCGCTGTTGGCTACGCGACCACCTTTCATGACCCCTCAAAAGGCGCCTTCTGCACCCTTCGCGGCCCTAGTCTCGTCCTCCTCGTCGTCGCCGCGCGCGACGCCTCGGAAGATCGAGGGCCGGCCGCCGCGGTCGCCCACGTCCCTCAAGAAGCCATCCATGCCGACGCCCCCAAAAACGCCGTCGACGCCCGCGCGCAAGGGCCCGCCGCCGCCGCCCTTTGCTTCCCAAAATTCACCAGCAAAAGCGTCGCTGGGACGAATGCGATCCATGTCTGATCCTACCGAACCACCCACACCCGTGAAGACGCCTTCTCCACCAACCGCTTCGCCGCGGAAGCGCTCGTCCACCGTCGACGGACGGTCGCTGGACGAATTAACCTTGCAGGGCTATGTGGTCGTCGACGATCCGACGTCGCTCCAAGCCCACAGGGTCCAGGTCTTTGCGGCCTTCGCATTATCTCGACTCGCCGACGGCGTCAAATCTGGTGAGGACGAGTGCGAGGCCGGCAAGGCCGTGGTCTTGTACGGCGAGGCGTTGCGAGGCTTAAAACGGGTCGCGACGGCGCTCGTACCTCATAAAAACGAAGCGAAGGCCGCCGAACTTTTGAGTCTAGTTGAGGACGCGCGCCAGTCGATCGTGGAACGAGCCGCGTCGTGCCGAGACATGCTCGGTACGACTCAAGTGGATCTGCCCTCGTCGCGCGACGTCGCGATGGGTGTTTGCACGTCGCTGTCGAAGCGGGGCGCGCAATGTGATCAGAACGGCGACTGGAAAAGTGCGAAGCTGTTATATGAGCGGGCCGTCGAGGGCTTCCGCGCGCTACTGGCTTTGGGCGGTTTGAGTGACGAGGCGACGGACCACGTGGTGGCGATGGTCGGGCCGGAAGGCGCGTTACTGGACGCGCTGAAGACGATCGACGACCAACTTTGAACCAGTTTGTTTGTTCCTATATAGAGTAAGAAGCTTGTAACCTTAATGAATGCGCGGGTGGCGGGGGTCTCCAGGGGACGGGCACTTGCGGCGAGGCGCGCGGGCTGCGTCTAGTCATCTTCGTCTTCTTCGGATTTAGAGCCTCCAGTGGTCACGGTCCACCCGTCACCTTCCTGCTTGGAAACCGTCCCATTTGCATAGGTCACGGTCCACCCTTCATCTCTGGTCCAGGCGGACGTTGTGCCCGGGGAATATCCTGGAAGGGAACTAACATCACCATTGTTGAGAAGGAGGACGAAGCAGGCGATTGCGAGGAGCGTCGCGAGGCCAGCGGCGCTCGCCGCGTCCTCGCGACGTCGCTCGGCCCGGCCTGAGCGAACGACGTCTATCGAGGGGGTAGCCCGTTCGACCGCGAGTTCTATTTGATCATCAACGTTGCCGTCGGTGGAAGCGCGGGCGGCGCCGTGCCGTACTGGGGCTCCGAGGTCCTCTGGCGCGACTGCGACCACCCGCACTTCTGCGACCCGCGCACGCTCTTCGCGGACCGCGCGGCCGAGTGGCTCCCGACGTGGAGTCGTCCGCTCGAGGTCGACTGGTTGCGCGTGACGCGGAACTAGTTTTTTTGGTGTGCGCTCTCGAGTCGCAGACTAAGTAGCAAAGCTCTTGGAAAACCCTTCGGCGATGGCCGTGCGTGCGTTGTAACTACTACTTACAGGTCGTCAAACCGCCCCGCCCCGGAACTTGGGCTTCAATTCATGAGCCGTATTCGTATACCCCATCTTCCAGGCCGGAGCTGTTTTGACGGGGCTCTTCAACGAAAAGTGACTTCGCTCCGACTTCGTCGAGGGCGACACTGGAGGTGAGGCCGGATCGTCGGCGATCAATCTCTCAAAAAGATCGCGCGCGTCCTCCGCCATGCGCAGCCCCTCCGTGTAACATCTAGCAGCCGCCGTCTCGTCGAAATAATCGAGGTTCTGCTTCTTCGACTTGCGCGTCGCCGGCGATAAAGGTATGGTCGGCGAGGGCCGCTTCGACTTTTTATCTAGTTTTGTGGCTCCGAAGCGCATGTAGTTCGTCCGCCGCTCCAGCAGGACCTTCTTGGGCTTCTGCGGCTTCGGGCGCTTCACATCAGGTGATTTGTCCCAGAAGCGCGGCCGCCGATTCAGGCGGAACGGAGACGCCGCCGACAGCGGCGACACGGCCTCACTAGGTTCGAAGACGGGTTGGGAATCGTGGCGCGCGACGGGCGTCGTGTCCCGCGTCGGTTCTTCCGGTGGTGGCGGCGGTGGTGGTGGTAACTCGGGCGTCGCGGGTTTTGTGAAGGACAGCTTGGGAATCACCGTAGGCGATGATGACGCTACTGCAGGCCGGTGCACGGGCAGCTCAATCACAGCAGAAGATCCAGAGGACTCGTCGTCGGAGTCGGGCTCGACCGGCGGCGGTTGCGGGTCGGACCGCTCCGACGACCGGCGAGAAGCGGGCGGGTCGGACCTTTCTGAGGACCGCCTTGAGGAAACGCGCGCGAGGAAGGCGACGTCGTCACCGAAGGACGACTCCCGCCGGTGCAGGGACTCGTCGGGTGAGGAGGTAGGGAACGACAGGCGCGACGGCCTTTGTGCTTCAATCGCTAATGCCGGTACCGGTGACGGCGACGGCGAAGAACCGGGCGACCCGCCCCAGAACTTCAGCCTATTAGCAAAGCGCTCCTGCGAGTCGGAGCGGCGGTGTTGTTTTTCTTCCTTCTCCCGTTCTTCGACCAATGAACGGTAGCCCGCGCGGAACTCGGAGAAGGTCAGCCGCTTGTCGCCGTCCCCATCAAAAGCGCCGAAGGCCCTTATGAACTTGTCGCGACTGCCGTCCTCCTGCTTGACGTGCTGCGGCTCCAGACCCAGCGCGCGCGCAAAATCAGAATTCGCCCGTAGTGCTTTGATCGCTTCGATGATCGACACCTCTCCATTACTATTCGCGTCCGCCGCCTCGAAGGCCGCTCGTAAGGCTTCATCACCTAATGGCGTCGGCGCCGGGGGTATCACCGCCGCGGCGAAGGGCTGCTGCGGCGCGTTCGCCTCTGCTCTTGCTCGTGCTATCGCGGCGGCCGCGTCGGCCGGCAACACGGCGGAGTCCGTCGCCGAGGCCGCCGACGGCGTGTCCTTGGATTTTGAGGAGGACGGCTTTTGCTCCGACGACGCTTGCGACGTCGGCGTCCGGGCGGTCTCGGCCGGTTGCGCGGCTGGCGTGGTGGCCGCGACCGCCGGCGCCACCGCGACCACGGCGGGCGCCGCGGCCGCCCCGGGTGACCAGGGCGAGCCCGGCGGGCCGCCGCCCGCCTCCATACCACCTTTACCGGCAGACAAAGGGTGCTCCGGCGATTTCGCGCTCCTCAACAAGGCAGACACGGGCGTCCGCGGGGGCTCGGACCGCGCCGGCGTCGCGCCGCCGTCGTCGTCGCCGCCGCCGAAGACCGCGTCCAACAACTGCTCCGGGTCGGGCCCGCGGTCCTGCTTCAGGGGAACACGGTCTACGACGGGTGATGCATTGACTGCGTCTTTTTTGGGCACCGCGGCCGGCGACGACGGCGTCAGGCCCTTGGCCCAGGCGCGCCGCAACGGACTGTCCTCGGATAGTTCTTTACGTTCATAAGAAGGCGCCTTCGCGTCGGCAGGTTTGTTGATCTCCCGCGGTTCGGCGTCGAGCTTCCTGTTAATTGTGGGAGAGGGGAAGTGGCGCTTGCCTCTCACGGTAGGAGAGCGCGAAGGCGACGGCGCCACTGAGATCTCATCCTTCGGGAGCACCACAGCTCTTATACGCGCGGCTTCCGCCGGCGTGACCGGCACTTTCAGCGAGGGCGACTTCAGACCAGGGGACAACGGCGTCTCCGGTGTTTCAGCGGGCACGAGCCGACCTTCGCGCGTGTACTTTTTGACGATCGCATCGTATAGCTCGGGCTCGTGGACGCCCTGCTCCTTGTACTTTGCTATCAAATGGTCCGCCGTGGGCACCTTCTCCGCATTATGTCGCGCGTAGAAGGCGAGGATGTCCTCCCTGGCTTTCGCCCGTCTCTCGGTCTGGTCCGCTTCGACAATTTTCTCGGCAGCTTCCTGGAGTTGTTCGTATTTCTGGGGCGTCTCCGGGGACGATGCTGTGGAGATATCCAATGTTGGAGGCGGCGATTTGGGAGGCGGCGGCACGTTCGGCGGACTTTGCGGGTCTTGTCTTTTATCCCGCAGCGGGTCCCTCCTGGTGCTTTTGGTCTCTTCAACTCCAGGCGGCGTCGGCGGCCGCATTGCAACAACAGCTAGCGCCTCGCCGCCCTGCACGCACTTGCAACTGAGCCAGCCGGCCACAGGTTGGGATATGCGACAGCGCGGCACGCCCTCGGGCGCGACGCGCACCTCCTCAACCACGATCATATCATGTGGGGCTAATTGTTTGACTTTGGCCGAGGCCATCTCGACGCCCGCCCGGATGAGGGCGCCGGGCGCCTTGACGGCGTACCTTCTAGGTAGAGTTTTCGCAGCTGTTAAATGGGCGCCGTGGTCGTCGTCCGGCGTCGGGGACGCGGGCAGGTCCGACGGCGCCGCCACGTGAAAGTTCGGCGATGCGTCCGAGGCCGGGCGGGGCGGCGGCTTGGCCTCCATGCGAGCCCGCAGCGCGGCGAGCTTGCCGCGCATCTCGCCGAAGTCTGCCGCCAGTTGTTCAGGCGCCGCAGCTCCCTCGGAACTGGCGGAGACCTCCTCGAACTCCTCGAACTCCTCGTACTCGCCGGACGTCGGCGACCCGCTGTCGG
>JACLAA010002811.1_pt1 | contig 19337 bp, 9 predicted proteins | sample 8027891 | NCBI WGS metagenome assembly JACLAA01 (sample SAMN15724900, study PRJNA655200) | protist metagenome | isolation source: fluorescence activated cell sorting (FACS) single amplified genomes of... | place: Spain: Blaines Bay Microbial Observatory, Mediterranean Sea | collected 2016-01-19 | reverse complement strand
CGCGGGACGGCGGCCTCGGTGGAGCCCGCAGTGGTTGAAGCGCGCGCGCGCGCGCGGGCCGCTGCCGTCAAAGCCGGAGCGGCGCGCGACCGCGCGCGGTGCCGGGGGGCCGCGCCCGACGGCGACCTCCACGTCGTGGCGGCGGCCGACGCGGCTTCCTCACAAGCCGCCGCCCTCGCGGACACGAGGCAAGCATTGAGGGAGGCGCCCGCGGCGCCGCCCATCGCGCGCGCGGGCTGCGCCATGGCGGCGATCGGCGACCGCGTCTTCGTGTTCGGGGGCGCGGCCCTAGACGACGGCGCGCCGCTCGACGACCTCGTGGTCCTGGATCTGGAGGACGCGGCCGGCCGGGAGCAGCGGGAGACGGTCGAGTTCCACGAGAGATTGGAAAGGGAGCGCGTCAGGCGGGACGCGGAGGATGCGCGTGAGGCGAAGCGCGTGTCATATGTCCGGTGCCGAATCAAAATTTCGCGGCAGTTTTTGCACTGAATGATCGCATCGACGTCCCCGCGCGACGCGACGTCTGCTCGATGGCGCGGCAGTGCGGGTCCCTCACCGCTTGACTTAGCCAGCAGGCCCGCGTCGTCGCCGAGAAATGAGTTCGCGAAGAATTAGGGCACTCGACTCACTGGTTGATTTCCACACAGGGCGTGGGAGACGTATTGGTTATTAGAGCGGTGGGCGGCAAACGAGGCGATCGAGTGCGTCTGGTTCGGTGCCGAGCACGTGCGCTCGGCTGTACCGCCGCTGACGGTTGCGCCGCCCATTTTACTCCACAAGGCCTCGCCGACGACGCTGTGGCTGCGGTGGCGCGCCGTGCCGCGGGATGCGCGGCGAAAGCCGTGCGAGCCCACGTTCTTTCTGTGCATGCGCGGAGGGTTCCGCGAGCTGCGCGTCGGCGAGGCGGTGCTTGTGGAGTGGGAGCCGCGGCCCAGGACGGGCGACAACGCGACGGACGCGTCCGACGCGTCCGACGCGTCCGAGAGCGCGCCGCTCCTCACGGAATTCACCGGCGTCATCGTCGTCGACCAGCGGGACGGCACGTTCGACGTGCAATACGAGGACGGGATGCAGGAGCGGAGCGTGCCGCGGCGGCGGATCCGCCACGAAAACGTAGGGGTATGGACGCCCGTCTACGCGGGCACGGACAACTCGTACGCCGTCGAGGCCCTCGTACCCGACCGGGCGGTGCGCGACGAACCGGGCCTGAGCGTCGCGTGCGAGTTCATGCTGCGGACGCAGGGGACCGAGTACGGCTGGGACAAGATTTCCCACGAGGTGGTCCCGTCGCCCGAGTTCTCGCGGCCGTCGCCCATTGCCTCGTTCCGCACCGGCGTTGTGCCAGCACCGCCCGAGCCCGAGCGCGACGCGCGCGGGAATATTGTCCCGAAGCCCGCCGAGTTCCGCTCGTGCGGGGCGGGGCGGCATTTCGTGTAGTAGTTTCCAACCCCTAGTGTCCAACCTTTCGTGTTTAGACCATGTGCGCCTCCGACTCCCGAGCCGCTGACGCGTCTAGGTTCTCGAATGCGACGTCTAGCCTAATTCCCGGAGCGGAGGAGTAGTGGACCTGGTCCGACGGATCTGGGACTCAGTGAGGCTATGATTGGGCTGAGTCCTAGTTTATTCCATTTTACGAGCTCGTACCCTCCCATAACGTTTACATCTCTTACATATGCGTCCCTCGGCTGGACTCGGAGAGAGGGCGTGGGAGGTGACCACTGGAGTGCTAAAGTGCTAGAGTGCTGTGCTAGGTGCGATGCAGGGGGAAATAGAGTGTGTACTTCCGGACTTCCCCGGCAGCGTAATGTAGTCACCTCAATAATTTTTCAAAGTCAAGAGTAATACTAGACATATATTTCTACAAGGAAGGAGTATGACCTGGGGACATTTGGATTTTGAAGCCCATGCGCGGCGTTGGCGAGCACCGGAATACAAAAAAAGCCTGCTCTCAACGGCCGCACGCGCGACACGCAAACACGGACGGCGTAGATAGCTCAACAGATTGGGGCGCCCCGCGACGAAGGGGGTGGCGACGGACGTGCCAGAGGCCCTCGCGGACAGCGGCAAAACCCGGACCGCCGCGATTCGGTGCCTCATGAGCCGCCGCCTGGCAGGGCTGCTGGCGCGCCAGAGGTTCCCCAGATACCGAGCAGCCTTTGGGTATGGCTCCGCCGTGATCCCTCAGCGGAGCACAGCCGCCCCGGCACTGGTCGACGCCGTCCTGTGCGTCGACGACGCGCGGGCCTGGCACGCGGCGAACGTGTTACGGAACCCGGCCCACTACTCGTGGCTGAAAACGCTGGGGCCGGCCGCGATCGCGACGGCGCAGGCTACGTATCCCGGCGTCTACTACAACGTGACGTCAGAATTGAAATATGGCGTCGTGGCGACGGCGGACCTGCATCGGGACCTCGACGCGTGGACGAGTCTGTACGTCGCGGGGCGTCTCCAGAAGCCTGTGGTGTGGGTGGCGAGCGACGCCGCCTTAAGCGCCGCCGTCACGCGCAACCTGCGGGCGGCGCTGGGCGCCGCGCTGCTGTCGTTTCGACCCGGACACTTCTTCGACGAGCGCGAGTTGTTCGCCGCCATCGCGAACCTCTCGTACGGCGGTGACGTGCGGTTCGCTCTGCGCGCCGAGGACCCGCGCAAGGTCCGGAACATCGTCGAGGGCGGCTTGGGCCGCTTCCGGACGCTCTACGGGCCGCACGTGCAAGTCGCGATCGCCGCCGGCGCGCTAGTGCGGGGCGACTTTGGATTGATGGTGCGCGACGCGGCGTGGTGCCTCGCGCACGTGCCCGAGACGCTTCGCGGCGCGGCCCGCGCCGGCCGTCTATCGGGCGCGCTGCGGAGCTTGGTCCGCTTCTCTTCTGCGGCCCAGACGCTCAAGGGCGCGCTGACGGCCGGTCCCGCGCGCGCGGTGGGGTACGCGCGGCGCAAACTCCTGAAGGGATCGGGGTACCCATCATGATGCTAGTAGTACCAGTAGTTTCAGCATTCGAGTAAAACTTATTGCCTAAAGGCTCGGTGTTCGTTCGTCCTTTTTTTTAGGATATTCCTTCCTTGATATTTATCCGAGTCACTGACATGATGATTCATTTCTTGCGTTGTGTATAAATCAATAAAAAAATCAATAAATAAATTTTTTTAACAGCGATTTCTCTTCCCGGGCGGCTAGGCCGCAGCCTGAGCCTAGCTCTAAGCAAAGCAAATAAACTTGAATAAATAAATAACCCGGTCCGTGACTTGAATTCAAGTTCAATAATAGAATCAATATGTTACAGATTTACTAAGAAACCCGAGTGAAGAAATAAATTGAAAATGAAATTATTAAGCACCGACCGTGACCTAAAAAGCCTGAGAAGGAACAAGCTCCTAAGTATCTTCTTCCCGCTCGGTCAGGAAGCCCGAGCTTCGAAAGCAATAAGGTAAGGTAAGGTGAGAATTCTCGCAATTTGTGCCCCATGACAAAAGTCGCTGAAACTATATTCTGTTACTACCCCGGATAGAGCGCCAGGAGCGCGCCGGCGAGCGCACCGGCGAGCGCGGCGGCACGCGCGGTCAAAGGCGCCGCTGCGTCGCAGTCTCCGAGCCCTCGGAAGCGCGTCCACTGCTTGTTGTACTCGTGGCGCGGACACATGAAGTCGCCTAGCCGGCAGGCCCAGACGCCGCACCTGTCCAGGACGCGGCACATGATCCGGCCCGAGTTGCGCTGGCAGACCTCACCCTCGGTGCGGTACGGGCCGAGCCGCTCGTAGCCCACGATGCCCTGCCCGTCCCAGGTCCACGGCGCGCCGACGCCCCAGTGCGCGATTTCTTCCAATACGCCGCCGTGGCCGTGGCCCGGCGGCGCCGGACTCAGGTCGCGGCACGTGCACGACGACTTCGCCATCGCCTCGAGGTGTAGGCCGTCGGAGTCCCTGCACTCGTCGGAGCACATGGGCCCGAAGATCGCGTAGTTGTCGACGTCGCCGTGGCGGCCCGCGCGGTCCGTCTTGAGCGCGTAGAGCGCGCGCTCGCACATCTGGGCCGCGCGCTCCATGACCTGGCCGTTGCCCAGGTAGGCCTTGCAGGCGGTCGCGGGCGGGCAGTCGGGGTACGACAGCGTCGACAAGATGCCCCAGAAGCCATCCTGCATCTTGACCCGGACCTCGCGATAGGGTCGCACCTCTTGACCCGGACCTCGCGATAGGGTCGCACCATAGAGACTGCTCAGGAAACGGTCGTCGTACCAGTTCCAGTAGGCCGTCATGTTGCAACTGGACGATAGCGTATGGGCGTCGATGGTGGCGCGGGCCAGGAGGCACCACGGCCATGCGGCGGCCCGCATAATATTTACGGTCAACCACGCGACAGCCTGGGCTTGAAAGCGGTCAGCTGCTGCGAATAAAAGAGAGCAACAGCGGCAGTGAATACCTACCGAAGAGAGAGAGAAACCTACTACCCTAGATATGTATCTCCCACTCTCTAAGTTTGAGTCTATACAGCGAGTGTCTTTGACGCTGCGGTGTAACAACAATTTGCTATAAAACACTCTCGTAGTTAGGTTGGCCCAGCCCTCGGCTGGTGCCAGTGCCAGTGAGCCCGGCTGAGCTAGGACCCTGCTACTTTACATAACGCTGCGACTCGGACATACTCTTGCTAGGTTATGGGCCCACAAGGTCTCGCCTATTGACGTAGAGTGTTTTACAGTGAACGACTAGAAAAGAAAAAGACAAAACAGCCAAAAAGAAATCAACTTGAACTTACGGTACTTAAATAGTGGCGCGACAATATCTGACTACCAAAATGCACATTTCAATGAAACGAACGAAAAGGATGGAGGACAATTTTCACCCCATATTTTCCTAAGGGAAACAAGAGCTTACCCTCATGAAAAGGGGGAGTGCGATCATAAATAGGCCCGGGGCGAAATACCCCCCCCTATCCTATACCCTTCCTATACACTTACATCACCCTTCAACACGCAACGCGTAATAAACACAGTTAAAACCAAAACTACTTAGTGTATTTAAGGTAGCTCCGCGGCAGACTATCTCAGCCGCCGTACTCCCAAAGGTGCGTACCCCTTTGGTCTTGCATTATTCGCAAGACGAATTGACGAACGTCGGGTTTAAACTCCCTCCTGGGCCCCGACGAGCGGCGCGAGCGCCTCCTTCGTGAGGCGCCATACTTCCTCGACGTCGCCCTCGCCCCGGACGCTAAGCAGCGCGCCGCGCCGCGCATACAGATCCACGATGGGCCGCGTCGCCTCCTCGTAGACTCGTATGCGCCGCCGCGCAGTCTCTGCGTCGTCGTCGTCGCGCTCGCCGCTCGCGCCGCGCACCGCGATGCGTTGAAGGAGAACATCGTGGGGCACGTCATAAAACAACACGCCGCGCACGTCAAGTCCTTTCGTAGCGGCGTCCGCCTCCCAGCCTTCCACGTTGTCCGCGTTCCGCGGGAAGCCGTCCACCACAACTACGGGCGCGCCGCGCCTCGTCGCCTCGTCGATCGCTCGCCGCAGGAGCCGCAGCGTCACGGCGACGGGCACGATCGCGCCGCGGTCGAGGCAGTCCGCGATGACGCGGCTCTCCTCCGAGCCGCCGGCGCGCGCGGCGCGCAGCAGCTCGCCGGCCGAGACGTGCGCCCAGCCGAACTCGTGCTCCAGTCGTGCGCACTGCGTGCCCTTGCCCGCGCCGGGCCCTCCGAGGCAGAAGAGCACGCGCGCGTGCGGCGCGCCCGGTCGCAGCGCCGCGGCCGCGATCGCGTTCGCGTGCAATAGCAGCCGCTTCGTCGTACCCATGGCGGCGCGGCGGAGCTGGCTGCCAGAGCAGGACCCTGGAGGTCGGCGAAACGCCGACGAGGAGGCGCTGTTTGGAGCTTCCTGAATGAGCACTAAGGCTGTGGAGTCTAAGACAAAGTTAAAGATAAATCTCTTGCGTGGCCCCGTGCCTCCCTGATCGCGGGTCTACGTCGACATTAAATTTGGCGAGGGCTGTGGCTTCGCCTTTAGTTTAGTATAGTAGTGGCTGACCCGAGAAGGGCCTCCCTTCCTACGCAAGACTACCAGCGACGAGCCTTGGGCCTGCCCGTCGGGGCACTCGGGGGTCTCGACACAAGCAAATGTCAAAACTCCTAGCGAAACGAAAAGCCAAGGACGCCACAGCCGTCGACCGCCGCATCCTCATCCTCGACCCGGAGAAGTGCAAGCCCAACTCGGCGGCCTATGCCTTCCTCAAGCAGTACGCTGGCAAGTGTGGGAAGACGTGCATCGAAGTCGAAGGTAAATTAGTCCGCATCTCGGAGGATTTATGTGCCGCGTGTTTAACACGAGCGAAGCATTGTCCTGGTGGTGCCGTGAGCATCGTGAAACTCCCCACCAATCTGAGCACCGACGTCACGCACCGCTATGGCGAGAACGCGTTCGCGCTGCACGGCCTGCCGTCGCCACGGCCGGGCGCGGTCCTCGGCTTGCTGGGCACGAACGGCATCGGCAAGAGCACCGCGGTGCACATTTTGTCGGGGCGCGTGAAGCCGAACCTGGGGGTCCTCACGGCGGCCCCGCCGGCCTGGGCGGACATCATCCAATACTACCGGGGGTCGGACCTGCAGAACTACTTCACCGCCTTGTGCGAGGATCGGCTGCGCGTGGTGGTGAAGCCCCAGCTCGAGCCGTCGCTCGCGCGCAAGTTCACGGGCCGGACGGTGGGCGCGTGCCTCGAGGAGAGCGACGAGCTGGGGAAGTGCCGCGAGATCATGGAGCTGCTCGACCTCGAGGCGGTGCGCGACCGCGAGGTGCAGGCCCTCTCGGGCGGCGAGCTGCAGCGCTTCGCGATCGCGCGGTGCCTCAACGTGGCGGCGGATGTGTACCTGTTCGACGAGCCCTCTAGCTTCCTCGACGTCAAGCAGCGCGTCGCGGCGGCGCAGGCCATTCGGAGCCTCGTCGACGGCGTCGACGCGGCGGCGCGGGCCGATTCGGTCCGGGCCGCGGACGAAGCGCGGCGGCGGGCAGGCGCGACATACGTCGTAGTGGTGGAGCACGACCTGACAGTTTTAGATAATGTGAGCGACGCAGTCTGCTGCCTGTACGGCGGCCCGGGGGCGTACGGCGTCGTCACGAAGCGGCAGGCGGCCGCGGCGGGCATCAACCAGTTCCTGGCGGGCTACATCGCGGCCGAGAACATGCGATTCCGCGCCGAGGCCCTGAGCTTCCAGGTGAGCGTCGAGCGCGACGACGACGGCGCGCGCGGCGTCGAGGCAGTTCACGCGCCGCAGACGCACCGCTACCCAGCCATGAGCCGGACGCTGACGGGGGAGAACTCGTCCTTCACGCTCGACGTCGAGGCGGGCAGCTTCCGGGACGGCGAGGTCGTGGGCCTCATGGGCGAGAACGGCTGCGGCAAGTCGACGTTCATGTCGCTGCTCGCGGGCGTCGAGAGCGACGCGCCCGCCGGCGCGTCGCTCGCGCGGCTGGGCGTGGCCTACAAGCGCCAGCACGTTGGGCCGCGGTTCCGGAAATACCGGGGCTCGGTACAGGACTTTCTCGAGGCGCATGTGCAGCACGGGCTGGGTGACCGGCTGTTCCGCCTGCTCGTGATGAAGCCGCTGGGTCTGGAACGCATCGAGGAGCTACCCGTCCGAAGCCTGTCGGGCGGCGAGGTGCAGCGGCTCGCGATCGTGGTGTGCCTGGGCACGCCGGCGGGCGTGTACCTCGTGGACGAGCCGTCGGCGGGCCTGGACGTGGAGCAGCGCATCGTCTGCGCGAAGGTGATGAAGCGCTGGGTCGTGTCGCACCTCGGCAAGACCGCTTTTATCATCGAGCACGACTTCGTGATGGCGACAGCGCTCTACGACCGCGTCGTCGTCTACCGCGGCGCGCCGGGCGTGCGCTGCACGGCAGGCGCGCCGCTGGCGCCGGCCGAGGGTTTCAACGCGTTCCTCCGCAAGCTCGACGTGACGTTCCGACGCGACGCCGAGAATTTCCGGCCGCGCATCAACAAGCGCGGCTCGGTGCTAGACCGCGAGCAGAAGCAGGCCGGCGACTATTACAACCTCGACGATGGCGGCGGGGGGGGGGCGTGACGTTATGTAATGCGATCGGACAAACATGCCGAGGGGCCGAGACTATTGTTGGGCTCTTGCACTATAAACACGAGACAGGGGCTGTAATAACAAGGTATTACCACGAGCCCACGAGCCAACTACCCTGGGTACGTGGCAGGGGTGCGCACGGCTCCCGCCCTGATGCGCATGAGATGCGTCTGGACCAAAGGGGGGGCTCAGTACCAAGCTAAATACGCCGCGCGGCGGACGACGGGGGGCAGGGGATACAATATATACGTGTCTACTCTGCCAGAGAAGGCTATCTAGATAGCTATACGGTTTGGCCCTTACTTCAGGGGGATAAAGCGCGAGGAGTTCGTCGAGCCGATGCCCGGTCGCCCGTGGCGCACGGGCTTGTACGTGATCGAGAATTCGCCGAGGTAATGGCCGACCATCTCGGGCTTGACCTCGATGCCGTTGAAGACCTTGCCGTTGTAGACGCCCACGACGCTGCCGATCATCTCGGGCACGACGACCATGTCTCTCAGGTGCGTCTTCACGGGCTCGGGCTTGTCCATGGGCCCGCAGGCCTTTTTCGCCCGGCGCAATCTGGCTACGAAGCGCTTGGGCTTTGCCTTGAGCCCGCGGTAGATGCGGCGGCGCGCGCGCGCGTGGATGAGCTGGGCGAACTCCTCGTGGTTCAGGTCGAGAAGCTTCTCGAGCTCGACGCCGCGGAACAGGAACTTGCGGAAGGTGCGCTTCTTGCGGAGCGCGGCCGCGCGCTCCATCTCGGCCTCGTCCATGGCAGCGGGGCTCGGTCCGCGCTAGACCTGCGCACACGGGGCGCGCGTCCCCCCCCGTCTTGGATTTGATCCGCGTCCCTCGCGAGTGGGCAGCACACGGACAAGCTTGCTGACGACACACGGGGTCGCGTTTGCTTGTGTTCACGCGCGCACGCCTCGGCGCGCTCTCGCTCAAAAAAATAACCGCTTCCGCGAAGACGCCGCATCATACGCAACTATATGGCACAAAAAATAATCGCCTGCTCGCCGAGCTTACTCTAGGATAGAGTTTTACAGGCGCATTTTGGCGACGGCACCTATAGAGCCTTACGTCCGTTTGAGACATCATGATTGGTTTTCGGACGGATTTATCTCGGACCATCGCACCGCAGCTGATTTTTCAGCGTGAGGCTGCCCGCACGGTACCAGAAATGCGCACAGCCCATTATTTTAGCATACGGAACCTGCCAGTGCGCCTCAGCAAAAATCATTTCCCGCCATTTGGTCGGTGTGGCTGTACGCGCATCATGATTGCGCCAAAACCTGCCAACGTCGACTATTGCGCTCGACCCCCCTATAAATTTCGAAGTCTCCAAGGAGTCTTAAGCGTCGCAGGCTAATTCAACTTGAATGATTCATTCTAATTAGAGCTAAGGAAAGGTAAGGAAGGATCTTACTCCAAAGAATAATAAATAACTAAATAACTAAATAAATAAATAAATAAATAAATAAATAAATAAATAAATAAATAACTTGAAATAAATAAATCATGATGATCATTATGATAAATTAAGGAAGACCTTAAAAAAAGGAACACTGGCAAGCTCCTAAGAGCCTTCTCCCTGCTCGGTCAGGATGCCCAACCGGAGCTTCGAAATAGCAATAAGATAACGGCCCGGGTACAACGAATTTTCAATCTCCCGGGGTAACTTGTCCCCCATGACCAGCCGACAACGGTACTAATTAACCGGTTTCCGGCCTCGGGGACGGGTAGTACTATTTTATTAAGGAAGCACACTCCGAGTCTTTCTCGCCGATTCAGAGTTCTAGGCGTTTCGTGGGGGGGGGGGCTACGAACGCATGCTAGACTGTTACACGGGCAGCCGCAGCCGTTCTGCGATATTCCGCTGCGAGGCCCCAAGAATTTTTTAGCACAGTCCCTGGGCCAGGCCGATCGTGCCCCGGCGAGTCGGGGTTGTAGCAGCAATCCTTGGATTTACTAGCTGCACGTAGAGGCTGCACTAAGAATAGATTCAGTCATAAACTTGTAGATTGGTTTCCAACAAGCTGCCGCACCTTCAAATTACGATGATAATCATAATGATGCACTAGAAAACTCCACAGTAAGTGTGTGTGTGCGGTATAAGCATTGAGTCGATTTCCATGTGTGACGCGCAGCCGGAGTAATAACTAGTTAGTAAATAAGCTACAAAATCCTTGCTTTGAATTCATTTAAGCTACATATGCATTCGTCTGCACTTAAATTTCCAAGTGTCCAGTACCCGGAATGCAAATGCAGTCCAATAGCTCGCCTCTTGTAGGATCATATGTGTGAGTGAGCGCACGCCAAGTCATGATGAATTCATAAATTTAACACGAACACTATCTTCGTGTAAGAGCCCACTGGAAAAGTTACCTATAAGATATCTGAACGCTCCAAATGAATCGTTGGATTGCCCTGGCTAAGTGCCTGCTGCATGCATGTTCGAAAAAACGCGGCATTCCCACGTTTTGATATCAAAAAATATATATTGGTTATTAGAGAAATTGAGTCCATCTGCAGAAGAACTGCGCTTGAACCTATTATATACGAAGTCTGTGTGACTTTGATTATTAAATGTATTGCCAGAGTTTCAAATCCTGATGATACTGCCATTCTCGATTGTACCTATGACATCCATATCAAGAAAGTCTGCACATGGTGGTCGGTCTCACAGCTCTTGTGCAGCATAAGCCTGAAGAACCTATTCGAGACCCATTTTGTTTATTTACTCGTCGTAAGTTACTCACATCCTTGGGCATGGCATAAAATATGTAAAATAGTGTTTCTAGTTGAAACTTGGACAAATGTGACCTATGTTGCATAATGACTCACGAAAGACGGTGCTGTAAGTAAGGCTAAACACAACTTGTTTTGGCTCAGGTATTGCGTTTTTAGTGGAGGCGGTTGCATGTAGTAACACAGCGGAAGGGAGAATTGAGGTTCTCGTGTAATAGGTGCTTCCGCCCAGGGTGATGCAAAAGTTGAATACAAACACTCAGAGGAGTTTAAGTTAAGTCCAAGTGTGGTTAGGTCGGAGCCGAGAGCGAGTGTGTTTAGATCTGCGTTTGTCATGCGGATGACATCAAGCAAGCCAAGCAAACCATATTTGGTTTGATTCTCCGCATCAGCATTGCCTTTAACGTTTATGAGCGCCAATAATCAGAAGATAGTATACTGGCACCTTTAATTGTTGATGTTAGTCGAACACGAGTTGCTCTCGAAGCTAATCCGACATCAACCACACGAGATGCACGATTAGGCTCTGGCTTATTACTATGTCCACGCATATCACAATGCCCTCGATCATTTAAGGAGTCTGGCGATAGTGCTGCTAATCCTGATGCATGACGATCAAAAGCGGCAGTGGATAGACTGCAACTTGATGATACCTAGGTAATGCTTTTCACATCAAGCGTGCGAACATGAACTCACCGCACCCCGCGACGCTGATGGTTCATGCGTGTCTACATTTACTTGCAAATGAGATGATGTCAACAGTCAAACAAAGGACAAGGATCTCACGGTAATTTCGCGCTTTTTTTGTCAAATCAACATCAATTGCATTTCCCGCCATCAGACCAGTGACCAGTGCGCCTTGATTTAAGCTCTCGGGGCAACCTGAATTGGAGTTGATCTTCAGGTGAGTTGTTGTACGCTACACAACGCAGAGAACTGCATTCTTCGAGTACTGTACTATGGGGGGCCTGCGCGCTGTCATTCAGTTTTGTGGCAAAACTCTGGCTCTGCTGAATGCGCTAATTGTCTTGATGCGTCCATCTTCATGATCTTGACGTAGTGCGACCACTTGGCTACCCGGCAATGCTGGGAAGTCTTCTGACTGTATTGCAAAGTTTGAATTGCTATCTTGGCCGTAGTTGAGTGATGTTGGATGTGTTGACAGTCGCTTCTCTGGAGGATTGTCACTATGAAGAACTTCTGATGTTAGTTGATGTATTTCTGCCGACGTAAGTGCGTCCATTGGTGTTGGGTCCTTACCAATAGTCATTGTATTGTCATTGCAGGGCAGGCTGCTGACCCCAGGCATATCCTCCTCCAGTCTAATGGAAAAGCATGTGTTGCTAGTGTAATGAAGAGCATACACTGAATAGGTACGGTTCGCGTGAGGTACAATGTGGTAGCGAGACATGACTGGGTTTAAGTTGTTACCATACTTAGAAGTTAACTGACGACACAGGGATGGGACCCGGCGAGTGCTGGGAAATCGGACATATCAAATGGTACTCTGCGAGTCTCTCGGTTTGGCGGAATATGTGCAATATGCCCCCCAGACACCAAGGGTTGGTTTGTGGTGTCAGCTAAAAAACGAGACTATAAGGGTTGAGACTTTAAATTACAACGCTTTTTTACTATTTGAGCTATCCAGTAAACTCTGACCAGTTTGAGATGGCTCATTTGAACCCGTAGATATCCCTCTACTTAACATCGCAAGCAGATCACTAGATGGAGCGAACCTGTTATACAATTGAGCTCTGAGATTGAGATCTATCGAGAATAATGACATGGGGCAGTGCGGCGTCATAGAATTTTGCCCAGCGATCGCGTGCGTCGCGTGCGAGGAGAAATTACCTGTAGTTTTAAATATTTACTGGTTTGAAGCTGAAAATGATGACGGACCAGCAGTCCCTCCAGTAAATGGTGAAGAAGTTACTGCTCCGGCAGCTGAACCTAAGGCCTAGGTATCGGGGCAGTGACGCGGACGACACGTTATCTTGGAACTAGATGGTGCGGTAAGTACTTGGTCCTCACGGTTGTAGTAGTATCTGGATGCATCGAATTCATCCTGAGAAGGCTGAGTAATTGAGTAATATTCTACGGGGAACCTGGTCGTCCTGCGACTGAATGTTGTCTTTGAAATAGGCCAATTGACGAGATCGCGCGTTCGACATGGAATATCGCCTCGCGGCTGATAGGGCCGCGGTGTAGAGAGAGACAGATAGATACCGCGTACAATGTCATAGTCGTACCGTGACAGACATGCGTAGTAACATACTCTAGAGTCCGAGTCTGGTACGAGCTGGCTGTCACCTGTAGCAAGCGAATGTCGTAGCGCGGTATAATGTAACAAGGGTCCTAGGCAACCTTGTGAGGGACTGCCCCAGTATCCGGCGTGAGTGTTGGGATAAAGCCTGGCAAAGTTGGTCACGGTCTCTGGCATCATGGGTCACGTGATCACCCGTGACCGTGACTCGCGACTGGCACTCAGGCCGCTGACACAGTGACAGCCTACCAGTGAGCCTCAGGCTCAGGCTCCGAGCCAGGCTAACTCGGAGTCATCGTGACCGTGACGTGGCGGTGTGGGAATTGCGTCCGTCAATAAAAGTGACTCAGGATGATAATAGTTAGGAGTGAGAGGCGACTTCCCCCTACTAAGGGGATATCGGAGTACCCTAGGATGGGAAGTAGCCTAGGCGGGTAATACAAGTACGGGTTGTGCTTGGATACGTCTCAGTTGAACCTTGGGATCCTACTAGACGTGTATTTCCATTGCAACTAGCCACGGTAACTACGTACGTACGCCGACCAAATTATTACCTCCGAGTCCGAGTAGTCAGCCTGAGGCTATCGTCCAATACTCAGGCTCAGGCTAGTACTATCTATACTAGTATACGATATACTAGTAAGGCCCGGGCTCGCTGGCAACGGCCCGGGAGTTTCCCCCGTGTGTAAGACGCGTAGAGGCCGAGGGTCGCCGGCACTAGCAGCCGCTGCAATATACACTACGAGGGAGTATCCTAGACTTTTTTCCGGGCCGAAAAATTCTGAAGACTGTTGGCGCTGACGTTTCCGTCACTCAGTGACTGGCAGCGAGGCGTCGTCGTGGTTGCTGTGAAGAGCACGGTACCGTTTACCTGAAGGTCCACTATGTCAGATCTGAGCGGCCCAAAACTTATTGTATGCTGCCCTATAGTTCTATAGCATTTTCGTTGGTTTTTCTTGCATACACTGGTTCAGTAGGACTGGTTTCGACGAAGTATGTCTTCGATGGAACCAAGAATCCGATTGAAGGTGGTTCGCTCCACGTATAGTAGCCTAATTGCATCATGAATCTTGGCAAGCGGGAGTTGCCCTAGCATGTGGTACGTACTTTAATGTGCCATTTTTTTCCGTGGCCTTGACCGTCCCCTGGCGGGGTTTGCTAGCGAGAAGCGCGATTTCGCCAAAATAGTCACCAGTCTAATCAAAATATATGATGAAATGGTGGAGAAAGCACACAGAAAACATGCGGTGAGCTGTGCGACCTCTTGCTGGTTTCCGTGAGGGTCCGCTTGGATGCAGGTTGCTGTACCCTGCTTGATTATGAAAAAGCTTGAACCTGTTGTATCATAAAAATCATCCTGGTCACGTTTCAAAGCTGACCAACGTCGCCTTGACGGCAAATTACATCGCCTTCTTCATAGGCTTCCTCCTGCATTGCATCCGCTAGTTTCGAGAATTCATGGTCCTTAAGCTCTTTGAAAATTTCAACCTAGCGCGTATATCACGAGTAAACGCCGCCAGCATTTGGCTCTTGTGGGATGTAAGTACATTTTGTAGGAGACTCTTTATATGTAGGCGCTTTTCAATAGTTGTCTTCATGACAATCACTTTAAATGCCTGTTTGCGGGGAATTGCTGGTAAAAGTTGATCTCGTTCACTGTGGGACATACTTTGCGTGGCAATGCATATAGTCTGGACTCAGTTGTCGCTCGGCAAGTTGCGGCCCTTGGCGTGTTATACATAATAGATAAATCACCAAAAGTCCCACCCGGATTGTAAGTATGGACCAATGTTTCGTGTTCTGACCCGTCTCTTCGCTCAAAACATGCCACACTGCCTTTATCAACCACGTAAAAATGGTCGCCATCTTCTCCTTGCGTGAAAGCGATTTCACCACGTTTAAGCACCACCTTTGACATTGCCTTCGTCACTAGTTCTCTTTGCTTCTGTTCGAGGTGACGAAACAGAAAATGTTCTCTAGGGATGGCAATGAATGTTGCACAAGTACTGCATGAACATGAAGCCAGACACAGGTATATTGCTGCAAGACCTGGAGGATTCGCAGTTTCGCATCCGGGGCCTTCTCGAATTCTGCTATTTCGTCTTGGTCATCCAGAGCGACCTCTGAGCAGACTGCTTTGCGTTTTTTGGCCCTTGCCAGCTTGATTGATGTTTCTAGAACTCGACTCTCGGAGTCTTCTTCTTGATCAAGGTCATCCTCATCGAACGAATCTTCTGGTTTTTTCAAAAGGTCGGCTCTGTTTGACACCTCACTACCGACCAATGTTTTCTCACAGACTTGATCAGGATACCTGTGTCTAAGATTCTGGCGCGCGGATGAGTTCTAATTGATTACTTTTTCTGTAAAAACTCAACAATAAAACCAATGGGATTATCCGGCTTTTCGATCAACAGTGACTCCACTTTGACGGCTCCAGTAAAGACTAATTGACAAATTAGGACGTACCAATCTGAATGAATAACTGGTTGATGGACTTGGATTGCAGATAATCATTTAGCTCGGCTTGGTGCTGACAGCGACAGCCTTCTGAGAGAATTCGAATACTGCATTTACCTGCGCTGCTGATTCTGCAGTAAAGTTACAATCAGTCATTTTGTATCAATTTAGTTACTCTACATTTATACCTACGGTACATATACCTAACTTGAAAACTTGAATAACTTGAAGCATGCACACTGGCAGGCATTGATTCATTCAGTTGCCCTGGTCTCCTCTAGGGCCTAGTACAATGCCCACAGACTAGTTATTGGGAACTCGATTTGTCCTTCAAGTTTGCTCAGTTCAAGTTTTTGCCCATCATGATGATAGCAAGCAACTTCAAGTTGAACTTGAACTTGAAACCCCGGGCCAATGCGGGAAATCTTACCCTAGCGCGCCGCGGCCCCCCGGGCCCGGGCCGGGCCGGGCCCGGCCTCGTAGGTTCCCCTCCCCCCTATCCACATACTAGCCTGAGCCTGCCAGTGAGTCACGGTCACGGTATCCGGGCCTACACTGGCATTCAATCAACGTAATTATGACACACTCTCGTATTACATAGAGATGCACGAACTCAAATATAATATAATACACACGAACTCAAATTAACAACATGGATGAGCTACAAGCTCAATTAGATGCAGACGTTGCTGGCCCGGGACTTGAAGCCGGAGACGGGCCACTTTGGACGGGCACTTTGGAGGGCCGGGGGGCGTCACGGTGTCTTTCTTTGGCCCGGCCTGGGGGCTCCAAAATCACGCCCAGTGCGAGGAACTAAGTGCCAGTGGCGGCAAAAGGAAGGGTTCTAGCGGCGGGTCCGGGTTCGCGCTCAGGCGGCTGGCTCGCCGCCCTACCCTGAGTCCCGGCGCCAGTGCCAGTCACCGTAGTCTGTTCCTTCAAGTTCTAGTCCGACTTTTATCCCAACGGGGGGCGTCTCTCACGAGGCTGCCTAGGACCCTCGCTACATTATACCACGCTACGACTGCTAAGTTGACCTTATATCCCGGATACAGACGCAGTATCCTTCTCGAGGTAGTAACTAGATATGAGATGTATTGACGCATGAGATGAAGCGCGCGCTCGAGATCGTGGTGATTGCGATCACCTTCTACCCGCTGGCACGAGCGGGCTACTCGCCATGTCCCAATTTATGCAGTGGACATGGCAATTGCCCCCTCACTCGTGTTTGCGAGTGCGTGCAGTCCCATGTTGAGACTTTACGCGACTACACAGCATAGGTGTTTCAATGGCTGGACAGGTGCTGATTGCTCGCTGAAAACGTGTCCTCTTGGTTCAGCTTGGGCGGATGCAGCTGACACTATCATTGGTATGTCAATGCTCCCTACTGGGACATATGTTGTAATCTATAATCAAGAGTGAACCTTGGCTCCTTCGCGCGCAGGCACAGACGATGCGCACAATAACGCCGAATGCTCTAATCGTGGTACATGTGATCGCACTTCTGGGATCTGCCTTTGTGAGGAATCGCGCTTTGAAGGAGCTGCTTGTGAACGCAAGTCCTGTCCAGACGCCTGTAATGGACGAGGACGATGTCAAAACATGAAGTACCCCAATTTCACGAGGACGATTTCAATATGTTTAATGCACTTTTTTAGGTATTACGCCTCCCTGAAAGACCCAGGCGAAGGTCCCGTCTATACATACTTGTCTAACTGGGATGCGGAAATGATGTACGGATGTAACTGTGATCACGGTATATTTGGTCCTGACTGCTCCCTACGCTCTTGCCCGACTGGGGACGACCCCCTCACTGAGAGTGTCGTTGATAATCCGCCCGATTCAGCGCCTAGATGACCATAAATCGAAGAAACCTGATGGCAGGTCTGAGCTACAAGTGACGGCGCAGCAGCAAATAGAATGCAAAGCAGATTCGGGCTATGTTGTTTTGTCATTCCGAAACAAGCATACAGATCGAATTCCGTATCACAATTGACGTCCTTCCTGTAGTTACTAGAGGTCAGTGGTGATGAGTATGCCTATAATAGGTATTATGCGAGTGACAACGAGGTGCAGGGCTATCTCGAAGCCCTTTCGACAATTTCAAGTGACTATGGACCGGCATTGTCCGTCCAAATGAATGGTTATATAGTTCACAGTGTCTGATTATAAGGATCATGACAATGTGCAGTGATGAAGTACTGATTTTCTTTCGATTAGGCCAAGCATTTTGCTCTGCCTCCTCAACTTTGACAAAAATTGATTTCCTTCAAGACTTTGGCAATTTGCCTCTGATTGTCGCGGATGGCAATGGCCTGGCGCTTTCTGCTAGTACCAGTCCAAAAGTATCCGTCTCCGAGGTTCGCGCTGGCACCAAGGAAGATGAACCTTGTAAGATTGCGACGTGTCCACACGTACTTAGCACGCTTCAGAACAAAGATGTAGGCTCAAATAGAGGAATTTGTGATGAAGAGATAGGCGTCTGTAGCTGCATGGACTATATGACCACATCGGATGGTTATGGTAACGAAGGCCAAAGGGGTGACTGCGGATATGCCAGCCAGCAGCTAGTTGACTGTCCAAACGAAAACAGTCCGTGTAATATGAAAGGGACCTGTCAAGGTAAACCAACTTATCGCTGTGACTGCCAGCAAGGTTGGACTGGCGCTGACTGTTCCTTGCTTACTTGCCCGTATGGTAAGACTTGGTTTGGGCGGCCTACAACCGGAGACGATTATGCACACATGACAGACGACATTGTAGAATGCTCAAATATGGGCACCTGCAATAGAGTTACTGGCACCTGCTCTTGCATGGAGGGTTTTGAAGGTGCTGCATGTAATGTCATGAGTTGTCCGGGCAAAGAGCCCAATGGCCCTGCCTGTAATGGCCGCGGGGAATGCCTCACGATGGGTCAACTAGCTGAGCACGCAACAATCAACGGGGACGATGCTCTCTTCACCTATGGATCTACGCCAAATAATCAACTGACCTGGGATTTTGATATGGTATGTGTGTTGCCCAAGTGGTCGAATTATTATGTGTTAATGTAGGTACAGGGCTGCATGTGCCACGATGGATTTTTTGGCTACGATTGTTCACTTTTTTCTTGTACCTCCGGAGATAATCCACATACCAATGGACAATCTAACGAAATTCAAACTCTCTACTGCAAGGCATCTCTTCCTTCGGCGGCTCTGATTCTACGTTTTCGCCGACAATCGACTGTGGAATTGATGTGCTGACAGACTGCGCGTTTGACTCAAACGCCCCGCGGTGTCCTTGAAAAGCTCACGAATCGATTCATTAAGGGGTTTCCAAACCCACAGGTCAACAGCGAATCTTGTTGAAGTCGAGGTCGCTCTTGAATCATTGAGCACGATTGTAGATGTAAGTCTTGGTGCTGTGAGCTCAGATCAGACGACAATCTGCTCAGAGGGTGGATCCTCTACAACTGTAGAGTTCCTCTCACCGACTGGTGATGTGCCGCTTCTTCAGGTTAGCCTGCTTGATGTAGACTCGGCCTCTGTTCAAGAGCATGTAAAGGGAACCAAGGAGGACGAGGTCTGCTCTGGTCGGGGGCTCTGCGACCAAACAACTGGTTCCTGTACTTGCTTCTCTGGCTTTGGTTCCAGCGACGGGCAAGGGCGGAAGGGCACTCTTGATGATTGTGGCTTTGTCGTCCCAATATTTCGCTGTGAGGATGGTTCATTGGATTGTTGAGACTATCATAGAAACGTGCAATCAATCTTCTATTGTCATTGTGAGTATCTTAGCGGAATTATATGCCTAAATAGCCCCTTTAAACGAAACGGTG